>LKMJ01005183.1_pt1 | contig 12287 bp, 21 predicted proteins | sample 643391 | NCBI WGS metagenome assembly LKMJ01 (sample SAMN04112250, study PRJNA286221) | soda lake metagenome | biome: soda lake; feature: Kulunda Steppe; material: water; isolation source: sample PL-Br10 brine of Picturesque Lake | place: Russia: Kulunda steppe | collected 2010-07
CCACCTCTCACCTAACCACCCCCCCATTCCTACAACCTCCACCCCCATGCTGCAACCGCACACCTTTGCGTCCACCGGCTTGAAGGTCACGCGGGCGTCACGGATTTCCCCCGGCGCGAGCACACACGACGGGCAGTCCAAAACGAAGGGCTCGCTGCTGCTGGGGTCCAGGCCCATGCCGCCTGCGCGTGTACACACACATACACACGCAGCCGCGTGCATGCCCATGTGTACACACGCGGGTGCCCGTGCGTGTGCGTCTGTGTGTGCATGTGGGTTGACTTGTGCACGCATGCATGCTTGCCTGCACCACAGTCACCCTGGGGCCACCTGCCTGCAGCAAACAACAGTGCAATGCACGCACATGCCCCCACACATGCACGGCTGTACGCCAAGGTGCGCACGCATGCACACACACACACACACGTGTACATACTCGCACACACGCTCACATGCACACACATGCACACACGCAGACACAAACACACACATACACGCACGCACGCACGCACACACACCTTCCAGCTGTGGGTCCACGGCGATGGGTTGGCTGTCGGTGTTGGTCAGGCGCAACACCTGGCTGGTGGTGGGCATGCCGGGCTGCCACAGCGCGCACGGCCCAAAGTCGTGCGACGTGAAGGACAGGCCCAGGTGAGGCTTGTGGCCGGTGCCGGACAGGCCCAGCACGTACTTGTGGCCGCTCACGATCTGCAAAGCGTGTATGGGGTGCGCATATAGGCAGTGGGGGGAAGAAGGGGGAGGGCACGCAGAAGCCCGCTGCCACAGGGGCAGGTCTGCTGGGGGGGATGAAGTGGCTCTGTGCGTCCGGGGGCAGGGCAGCAGACTGAGTGAGCAGGGGAGGTGGAGGGGGGGTGAATCCGAGAAGTGAGGAGGGCAGCAAGGGGCTTCACTCTGTGGTGAGTCTACGACAGAGGACGGGCGAGGGAGGCGGGGACCAAAGGGAGAGGGACCTTACGCACCCACTGCTATAGGTCAAGCAGCGCATGCACGCAGCTAAGGCTTGCCTGGCTCCCCTTGTGCCCTTATGCCATATGCCACGTGCCCAGACCAGGCAGGCACGCAGGCAGGCTGGGCGCACCTGGCAGGTGATGGGGTAGTTGTGCAGGCGGTCCGCGCTGTGCGGGTGGTAGCTGACCTCCACCACCAGCCGCTCGCCCTTGGCCACCGTTCCCCTCTCAGGGCTCACCTGCGGGGCCACACAGCGCAGCGGTGGCAGACACAAATGGTCACAGCCACAAACGGTCACAGACACACTCGGTCCTGCCTTGCTGTCAGGCTGCCGCAGGCTCATCTGATGAGGCACACACCAGCCAGCCGCAGGCAAGGGGCTCCTGCGACGGGCACGCGGCACGAGCCGGCCAGGCACTGCAGCCCTCTGACTGATTGAGTGCCCAGGCCGGGTTGCAGTCCCCAGCGTGTGCAGGAGGAGCACAGCGACTGGCAGGCAGGCAGGCAGGCAGGCACACAAACACACACGCAAGCATGAATGCACACACACCACACACATGCAAGCACGTGTGAGCAAGCACATACACACATGCAAGCAAGCACATACACACATGCAAGCAAGCACTATACCATGCATAAGTCAGCAAGTGTGGGGCGCGTGCAAGCAGCTGCCGGAACCAGCAGCGGACCATGATGGGGTCCCTGCTCCTGAAGTAGGGCCACAGGCGCAGTTGCAGCGGCGGAGCTGGAGTGCAGCGCCGTGGGCAAGGCAAGAGCATGCAGCAGCAGCGCACTGACAGTTTGTTTGCGGCTTCTAAGGCACTGAGTGTGATAGCATTATACAAGTGAAGGAAACACAAGGATGAAGGAAAGAGGTGCATGGGGTCGTATCAGTGCGTGCAGGTGCTTGCGCACATGCACTCAACCTTGTGTGCATGTGATCACGCCTCCCCGCCAAGGGGTGAGAAGCATAGGGGTGCACACACGCACCGCCACGCGGGGGTTGAGGCCGGCGTCCCACTCAAAGTCAAAGGCCAAGGAGCCGGTGTTGATGACGGCAATGGCGCGCACCGCACGCTCGTTCACGATCACCTGCGGCGCGGAGTGCATTCATCATCACACACTCATGATCCCATTCAAGCCCACATACACAGCCACCTGCAGCGCGCAGAGCATGCTGGCACTTTTAAACAAGCTGTGTGGTTGTCGGGGCAAGTAGCCAGCAGCGTGGCGCTGGAGTGTTATGCAGGCGCGTGCCGGAGCAGGCGGTGCCGCGCAAGGGGCATGGGAGCTGCAGGGCCTGGGCTGCCACGCCGCTGCCTATGCACGCGTTTGTTGAGGGCTTTGGCAGTTTTTGCCGAATTTTCAGTGAGGGGAGGGGCATGGATCCAGGCAGCAACACCCACACCCTCACATGCTGCTGCGCATCGTCCAGCCAGCCTGCACTGCCCCCCTGCCGGCCCACCTGCCCGAAGTCGACCGGGTTGACAACCTGTGCGCCGTGCGCCAGGGGTGTGGCATGGCCGTCCGCGCCCTCCAGCTGCAGCAGCTCGTGGATGACGTAGCCCTCGCCCTTCACGTTCAGAGAGAGCTTGGATGGCTTGTTGGAGACCTGCGCGCACGCAACCATGGGCGGCAGCAGCCCCCACAACCTACTGAGTCACGTGATTTTCCTTTTAACACGCAGCTCACACACTGCTCGGGCGGCAGCTGTCTGCGACACCTTCTCCAGCCGTGGTGTTGGACTGCGACTGCGGGGGCGTGGGCCGGCTGGCATGCATTGGGCGGGCAAGGAGCGGCATGTAAGGCGTGCAGCACTGGTGGGGTGCATGCCCATGCCCACGCCCACTGCCAAACACAAAGATATATACACACGCACACGCATGCACACACACAAACACGCATCAAACAAAGCAGTCACACGCACTGTTATCTTTCACAAGAGATTGCCTGCACGGCGTGCCTTGCGCCCAGCCACGCCCAAGCCGCCTCGCCCCACCGCCCTGCCACGCGCACCTTGCACATCACGTTGTAGTTGTACGCCTGCTCCGCGTACGGCGAGAACAGCCCCTCCACGCTGAGGCTGCCTTGTGGGGGCACAGTGCCGCTGCTGGGACGGAAGTCCACCACCGGGCGGCCGCCGGTCAGAGCCATCTGCTCGGGCGTGGCCTCGTACGACGACTTGTCCAGCGCAAACTGCGTAGCAGGGGGATCAGGAAGGAGGCGCAGGTCAGCGCCATCTGGCTCGGGCGCGGCCACGTTCGACCGCTTATCCGGCGCAAATTGTGTGGTGACAAACTTAAACGTCTCAAAAGAAAGTGGGCAGGAGGCGCAGGTCTGCGGATGCGCCTCAATGGCTGCAAGGGTTGTGCTGTGGCAGGGGAGGGGGTGAAGCAGCAGTGGCAGCAACAGCATCAGCAGGAGAAGGGCAGCAGCAGCGGCATGCACGCATACGCGCACACACGTATACAGATATGCACGCACAGAGCAAGCACACACGCAGGCACGCGCACGTGCGCGTCCACGCACCGTAAAAGGCATGGCCTCCGCGTTGATGATGCTGAGCAGCACGTGGCCGCGCGCGCCGCCCACCAGGCACTTGCCAAAGTTTGCCGCAGGGCGGTCAAAGTACACGCGCGGCTCGGTGACATGGCCCACCAGCAGGAAGGGCACGTGGATGGATTGCTCAGGGATGCGGAACGTCTGCGCATGTGACCGCGAACATAAACACACACACAAACACACATGCTCAGTGCGCAGGCAGGTGGGTGTGAATGCTTGCCTGCATGTCTGCATGCACGCACAGCTGTGTCTGCGTTTGGCACACAAAGCAAAAGGGAGGACCTGCTGCGGCGTGGCTGCGAGGATTGGCAGGCCTTCCACACTCCATCTACCATCCCTTCCGTAAGCATCACACCTGGACACCTCCCACAGCATTACTCCCACGATCCATCACTAGCACATGCTCACACATGCTCACATGAAAACATGCATGCATGCACACCCACCCACTGGGTGCCGTTTGCCTGTGTTGTGAGCGCCCCCTACAGGGTGCGTTCTCCACCGTCAGCCAGCACCGCATCCCTGGATTGAAAAACGCTGCAACACAGAGGGCAAGCGCTGCACCTCCTTCACACCCCACGTCTCCCTGAAGCAAACCACACGCGGCTGCTCCACCGCACATGTGCGCGCGCTGCTCACCCAGAAAGTCTCCACCAGCGCGTCTGCTTGGGGCGTGTACTCAAACACCATCTCAAACTGGCGGCCGGGGCCAATGATGCCCTGGCGGGTGATGCACTTGATGGGCGCGTGGGGGGAGGACGACACGGCGCCATTGGGCTCCCAATGGAACTCGTACCTGTCCCACGCACACACGATCAACCATTTGTGCTTCTGTGTGTACGTGTGCGAATGTATGTGTGTGCGCATGTGCATGAGTGTGATTGAGCACGCCTGTGAGCATGTGCACCCATGTGCACGCACACACATGCGTGCAGGCCAGCGAGCGCTGCGCCACGGAAAGCTGCCTGCGTGCTTGCATGCACTTACCCAATGCCGGTGGGGTTGAGCACCATGAAGCGCTTGAGGTTGCGCAGGCGGACGCCCAGGGACTCGATCTCCAGGACCTGCGCGCGCGCACACAGACATGCAGCCATGTGCACGCGCGGCTTCTCAGCAGGTGCAGGTGCAGGCAGGGAAGGCGGGGGCGTGTAGGCCTGCATGCAGGCAAGGACCGGGCAGGTGCGCACACGCACTCACCCACACAACCACTCATACTGTGTGACACACACACACACACCAAAGGCGCACACATACACACACATTCACGCCCACCCCCTCCCACAGCGAACCTTGGTGAGCGGGTCCAGCGGCTCCACCACGCCGCTGGGGCCTGGCATCATAGGGTCCCTCCGCCCGCCCGCGATGTAGTCGTTGTCCGGCAGCTCAAAGTGCGCCCACGGCCGCAGCACCGTACCGCTCAGCGCGCGCGTCAGCGGCGCGCAGCTGGCGTCCAGGTGCGGGATGTCGCACACCAGCAGCCTGCACAGACGCGGGTCGGGGGGACGGGTGTGTCCAGCAGTGCTGTGTATGTTGTGTGTGTGTGTGTCTGCGCGGGCACACGCCTTGCCTCACTGGACGGCCAAGACAGCTCCTGCTGCACCTGCTGTACACAACATACCAGCCGTGCTGTGGCAGCGCCTGCATGCGCAGCAGCAGCCCCTGCCACAGCCGCACTGGTGGCAGCGCCTGCTGCGCCTGTCACAGCGCAGGCAGCCCCTCTCACCTTGTGCAGTCCTGGACCTCCATAGGCGAGAAGCGCACAGTGATAGTGGTGGAGGACTTGCCCTCCACAACACCGCCCTGGGGGCTGACAGTGTACAGGCCGCTGTTGTCCACCTGTGTGTGTGTGTGTGTGTGTGTGTGTGTGCGCGTGTGTACACATGCATGCGCGAGGATGTCCGCAGGGGCGGGAGCGCGCACGCTTGCGTGTGTGTGCATGTGCGTGCATGTGTGTACATGTGCGTGGGCATGTGCGTGTGCATGTGTGTGCATGTGCATGTACGAGTGTGTGCATGCGCACACATACACACATGTCCACTCAGGCGGACCGCCAAAGGTATTGGTACGTGTGATGCTGGGGCGACAGTGTCAGATGGGCCCCTACCTTCAGAGCTTGTGCCCTTGGTCTGTGCCAGCGACTGTACACAAACAGCTGGGCAGCACTGCTGCAGCTGCGCGCATTGCATGAAGGCAACCACCACGCAAAGACACGTCCCAGGCGCATGCCTAAGTGCCTATGTGTGCGCGCACGCACGTGTGTGTGCGCCTGTGTGCATGCATGCGTCTTCCCTCACCTGCGTGCCTGCGGCCGAGAGGACCTGGAACTTGAAGTCCAGGCGTGCGGTGGACAAGTTGGTGAGGGGAAAGGAGTACACGCGCGTCTGGAACATCATGGTGGGGCGGAAAACAATGCCCTCTGCCGCCGCGCCGCACTCGTACTTGACGTTGTCAGCCACAGCATACACCTGCGAACGAACGATCCGGTTAGCACAAGGTGGGGGTGGCAGTGAAGACAAGCCCTTGTAGCACGCGCTAGGGGGAAACAGGGGGGGGTTTAGGGGGGTGTCTGCCGCTGCATCACAGGGTGCACCACCATCACCACCACAACAATCATCACCACCAGCACCATATCATGTTGTGTGCCACGGCCGGCCGCAGTGGTGCACTCGATGGATGTGCACTTGATATATGTTCCCGTCAGGCAGCCTGCTACAGCATGCTGCAGCTGTTGCTGCCCGCTGCGTGGGCGCGCCAGGGGCCCAGATGCAGGGGCCAGTGCCTTCCCACGTGCAGCGTATGCCATGCCATGCCTTACCCTGCGGTGGTGGCTGCAGCTGAACGCAGCACGTGCGCATGCGCGTGTTTGCGTGCACTTGAGGACGGGGGTGTGCAAGCGCGCACATGCGGCAGAGGAGCCGTGCGCACCTGCAGCGGCAGCTCTCGCGCGCTCCCTGGGACCTCGGTCACGGCAGGCTCGGGCTCCGGGCGCGACCATGGCTGGGAGGGGTCCTGGGGAGCCGCGGCAGCGGCTGCAGCTGCTGCAGGCACAGGCACAGGCACAGGCGTGCAGCTGCCCACGTGAGCACTGGTGGGTGCACACCACAGGCATGTGGCATGCTGCCGCGCGGGCATTCATGCGCGCACATGCGCATGAGCACGCGTGCAGGTTGGGGATCCACAGCCAGCCATATCACGGCAGGAGCACAGCCGCCACCCTCCTGCAGGATGGGGGGGTGCTGGGCATTTGGGTGGGGAGCAAGGGGGCCTTTTGGTGGCTGCTTGAGAGTGGTTGGAAAAAAAGGCTTACAGGTCTTACATGGATTCAGAGGTTTAGAGCTGAGGCTGTGCCTGTCTGGGTTGCGACAGGGGCCTAGCTCGTCCTCCATCCCACGTGTATGCATTGTTTGGTGCGCACGCGTCTTGCTGGGTGCACATTGTAACTGTGTGTGTGTTGTGTGTGTTGTGTGTGTGATTGTTGAGCGTGGCAGGCGAGTGCAGCACGCATGAAGCAGGGTGAGTACTGCGGGCTACTTGGGCGCATGCAGTGCCGGTTCAGCAAGAGCCAGCAAGAGCAGGGGTCAAGGGGCTAAGTGCTGCGCATCCTGCGTGGTGATAGCGATGATGGTGATCACGATTGTTAATAGTGATGGTGATGAGGTTAATGATATTGCAAGATGATGAGGGCAATGATGATGGTGGAAGTACACCGCAGGGTCCTCACATGCTGCAGCAGAGGCGGCGGCGGCGGCGGTGGCAGCTTTATCGCCTTTGCCCTTGGGCACCTTGGCCGGCTCTGCGGGTGCTACTGGGCGCGGGCCGTACTCCAACACCACGCTGCGGTCATCCCACAGGATGGGCTCCTGCGTGCACAAGCGCGCATGTGTGTGTGTGTGTCTGTGTGTGCGCGTGTGCACCAGTTCGTGTGCACGCGAGCGCGTATGTGCGTTTGTATGTGTGCAGGGGTGAGCGTTTGTGCATGCGTGTGTGCGAATCTATGCATGCACCCGGCATGCCTGCATGTGCACTTGTGCATATTCGCCAACTCATGCACGCGTGCGCTGCCACCTTTCCAGTGGCAACTGCATGTGCAGGCCCTCACCTGGGGCGGAGCACCCGGCGGCGCACCCGGCGGCGGGTTGTATGTGATTGCGGCCAGCGCGAGCTTGACGGTGGCGGGGCTGAGCTTGGTAGGCGCGTCTGCGCTAAAGGTGAGGCTGACGTCCGTGGAGCGGCCAGCGTGCAGGTGGCCCACGCAGGGTGAGAAGGTGAGGTTGGGGTGGGTGGTGGGCCAGCGGAAGCGAAAGTGCTTGGAGGCGGACTGCGCGCGCGTAGAACCAGCGTTTCCCAGCATGGGCATGCGTGTGGGCGTTGGAATGTTGAGGCGTGCGCGTGCACATGTGCGCACGATGGGGATCGAGGTGGGGCAGGGAGTGCGGGTGGGTATGAGGAGCATCAAGGTGTGCGGCCTGATCTGTGTGCCATATTTCCTGCCGCGCGCCTACAGGCCGGAGACGTCAGTTGGCCACACGCTAACAGGCCGCAAAGCCACAGGCTCGAGTGAGCCATCAGTGCGCACGCCTCAAACCCACCCACAAGACAGCCCACGGCCCCTCTTTATCACTATTTTGCCCAAACACATGCATACACACACACGTGTGTTCTCAAACACGCGAGACATGTCATATGCAAAGAGCACACCCATGTATGTGCACACACAAGGACGCGCACGCAATTGCACACACACATACACACACACGCACACACGTACATAATGGACGCACACACACATGCGCATACCTGGTTCCTCAGCGTGAACATGGCGGTGCGAGGCACCCCCAGTGGCCCATCCGGCAGCCGCAGCTCGTCGGCCTTGGTGTCGTCCGGCAGGCCCTCAAATGCGACATCCTCCTGCGCACATAACCGAGCGCATGTGTGCGCATGAATCGACTTTACAGACGCTGGGGCCTCAGTCAGGCAGCCCTGGCAGCTGAGGCACACACTCGGCTGCAGTACACCCTTTGACGGGGGTGGGGTGTGCTCTCTCCTGGCCAGCCGGTCACACCTCCCCACTGCACACTCCCCCCAAGCTCCCTCAAACTGCCGCCCACATTCTGAGAGTCAACTGTAGACCCCATCTCCTACACGCCCTGCCGGCCTCAAGGCTGGCACCGAGCGCCGGACACCCCTCCTTCCCCCGCTCCTCCCTCCAAAAGAAGCCTCAGAAGAGAGGTGGAGGACCTGGCTTTGCCTCCCACCAAGCAGAGCCACGCGCTCACCCTCGGAGGTATAGCGCCTCTATGCTGCGTACGAGGCCCACATCGTTGCTTTTGCCCAGTTCCCCCGGAGCTTCTCGCCCGCTCTAGGCCCAGCTCACCACCCAACCCCCCACCTGGTAGCCTTCCCCCGTCAGCGCCACGCGGTAGTCCTCGTACGGGTTGTGCGCGACGCGCAGCCGCAGCTCATGCGTGTGCGGGCCGCTGTCCTCGCTGGGCGCAAAGCGCACTGTGTACGTGATGGCCCTGCCGGGCTCGACGGTGAAGGAGCCCTGAAGAAAAGGAAGCGGGGGGGACGTGTGCATGCGCAGTGCACAACAGCGCACAGCCTTGCTTGTGGCTGGAGGTATGCGTCCACATGGCAGTAGGAAGCGCTTTATGCGCAGCGGTGTGCATGGGGGCCTGGCCTGCGGCTTGGGTTACGCGCGCAGTGCACTGGCTTGCTCGTGTCTGGAGGTGCCTTAGCAGCACTCAAAGCTCGTGGCTGGGGCACATGCCCAGCTTCGTGGGCGTGCATGCATGCAGTGCGCCTGCTAGCTGCTGCGGGGTGTGCGCAGCGGGCCTGCCAGCTGCAGGGGCGTGTGTGCAGTGTGCTTGCGGCGGCTTGTGTGCAGGCAAGGTACATGCAAGCCCCAGCGCGTCCAGGAGGGGGGTGAGGGAAAGCACAGAGCAGTGCTGTGCAGCTCAACCAGAGTGCACATACCCTCCAGGAACCAAGGCTTGCATGCAAGGCGGGCATGCACACCACATGACCTATGCACGCACACAATAATACCAACATGCACATGCACAGAACAGTGCAACAGTGCAGCTCAGCAACGCAGCGTGTGCCTCGCACCTGCGGGCCATCCAGCAGCGTGAACGCAGGGTGCGGCACCCACTCCATTCGCGCAGACGCAGGAATGAGGCCGTTGTTCTTGAAGTTGATGCGTTGTGTGGAGGGGCGCGTGCGGCTGACGCGCCCATACTTCAAGCAGGGGCGCCCGCTGGCGTCGAAGCTCGTGGGCTGCTGCAGCGCCAGCGACGGCAGCACACCCTCTCCGCGGATCTGTGGTGGACGTGCGCAGCAGCAGCAGCATGAGAGAGGAAGCATTGTGTGCGTTTGCGTGTGCGTGTGTGTGTGTGTGTGTGTGTGTGAGAGAGAGAGAGAGATAGAGAGAGAGAGAGGAAGAAAGGAGAGATAATGGGGTTCTTGGGAAGCCGAGTGCATGTGCGCTCGGAAGCATGACGAGGTGCAGGTGTGCACCTAAGGCGGTACATTATACACACCAGGCTGTGTACAGAGCCATGTGCTCACATTGGGGCAAAGGGTGCACTCACTGTTTCATATGCGCGCGTGCACTTGGATATGCAGGCATGTGCAGGCAAAACAAAGCAGGCGCGGCTCACTTGCATTTCCTGCATGCACTGCACGCAAGCCTTACACGCACGTACAAGCACGCATGGTCTCTTCACGCACACGCACGTACACGAATGCACACGTGCATGCATGCACACGCACGCACACATACACACCTCGCAGGAGAAGGCTTGGGTGTTGGGATCCGTGCCGCCCTCCACCACTGCCTCCAGCATACCGCTATACTGCTGCAGTGCGTGTGGGGTGAAGTACACCTGCGTGTAGGCACATGCACATGGCATGCACGGTCACGAGGGAGTTCAAGGAGGGCATTGCCTGCTTCGCCACGCTTGCAGCTTGCAGGCCAATGTATATGCAGAGGCTTGCGTGGCTACACACACACACACACACGCACAGAGGCATAGCCTCTAACACTGTGCACCTGCATAAACTGTATACGCATATTCAGCGTGTGTGCATGCTGCAGCTGCATGCTGGAAATTCTCCCGCTCCCCTCCCTCTCTCCCTCCCTCCCTTGCTCCTTGCCTGCCCAGCTACCTGCCTACCAACCTGCCTGAACCCTTGCCTGCCTGCTGAACGCCTCCCTTGCTCCTCTCCTCTCGGCTCTTTACCGCCCGCTTGCCTGCCTGCCTGCCTGCCTTACAGCCCCTTAACCCTCATCTCCTCTGCCCCTCCAACTTGCCTGCCTGCCTGCCAGCTCGTCTCACCGTGGTGAAGCGCGACTCCTGGGGAGGGATGACCATCTGGCAGGGGTGCACCTCCATCGGGAACACGCCCGGCTGCTTGTCGCCGCTGGGCAGGCGGGGCTTGATGCTCAGGTTCACCGTGCTGGGCACCTGAAGCGCGCAGACAGGAGTGCGCATGCCTGTGTAAACGCTTGTCTGCACGTGCGTGTCAATGCGTGCGCGCCCTGGCGAAGCTGAGGTGCACTATTATACCCAGCCCAGGCCAGCTGAGCCAGCCCTTGCCAGGCGTCAGGCATGAGAGTGGCAGCAGCAGCACAGCGTGCAGTGATCTGGCGAGCTTACACCACAGAAAGCAGCGGCATCAGAAGTGATCCTCAGGCGGGTGCAGCGGCTGGGAACCAGCCTCTGCCGCGCAGTATGCGTGAGCCTTGGGCTGTGGGGGTGGGCAGCGGAGGGCACCCCGTCTGAAGCCGCTCTGTGGTACCTCCGGTGCAGGCACAGTCCCTACGCTCATACACCTTAATGAGACCTAGATGCCCGCACGCACATAGTGGCTCGGTGGCCACATTTTAACACGCATTGTACACCCACAAAAATACACGCACACACTTGTGCGCATGCATGCACACACATTCAAATGCATGCACCTTGGCAAGGATTGCCAAAGCATTCCCTGCCCACTCCACTTACCTTGACAGGATTGGTGAACTTGAGCACCGCCTTGGCACCTCCCTGCTGCTCCGCACGCTCAACCTTTGCTGCCTCCGCAGCTGCAGCTGCAGCCGCTGCTGCAGCTTCTGCAGCCGCAGCCTTCTTGTCAAGCTTACTGGCCCGCCCGCTGTTTGTGCGCTCCACTGCACAGCAATAAGGCAGATATGCTGTGAATGTCTGCATGTCCAGTTGCACAAGAAAAGCTCAGGCGAGCCTGATGTTCGAGGCAGCTCCAATCATCCTGCCATGCCTCAGGTGGCGGCATATGTCTGGCGTACCGAGCACGGCAAGCCGCTCCTGCCCCTGCTAGCGACCTTGGCGCAGCCCCCTGCACGCCTGGCGTAGGCAGAACAGGGCAGTATGCGCACGCAGCAGGCTCCAATACCAAGCTCCAGTACTCGTGCTGCAGTGCCCACATCGCGCTCCTCACCAGGTGTGCAATCACTCGGGTGCTCACTCAATCAGGTGCGCGCTTGTCTGCTCATGGCGCAGTCGCCGCGCTGCGCACTCACCAGGTGAGGAGGAAAGGTCCGCAATGACGGCCCCAAAGTTGAAGGCGCGCTCACGTAGGCCCAGCTGGAAAGGCACCGAGCCGCCTGCACACATGCACAAGCGGGTGTGGACGCACAGGTTGCATGTGTGTGCGTGTGCGCGCATGCGTGTGTGTGTGTGTGTGTGTGTGTGTGTGTGTGTGTGTGTGTGTGTGTGTGTGTGTGTGCGCGCGCG
>LKMJ01005184.1_pt1 | contig 12287 bp, 24 predicted proteins | sample 643391 | NCBI WGS metagenome assembly LKMJ01 (sample SAMN04112250, study PRJNA286221) | soda lake metagenome | biome: soda lake; feature: Kulunda Steppe; material: water; isolation source: sample PL-Br10 brine of Picturesque Lake | place: Russia: Kulunda steppe | collected 2010-07
ATGTTAATTTGCCCTTTTTTAACCTTGTAATGCGAATGATGTTTTCTCCTTCGCTTTTCCCTCTTTTTTCCGTAATGCGAATGGTCCAGGAAATCTTTTCCGTATTTCCCCCCTTTTTAAATCTTTTCCCTCAGGAAAAAACTGTAATGCGAATTCGCCCCAAATTCATAGATCCATGGACGATTTTTGATTCCAAACAAGGCAAGGCAAGATGGTCCATCGCTGGATGGCTGTAATTTCTTGCAGTACATGGAAAAAAGACGGGGTGTTAATTTGATTCAAATTTCTTGCAGCCAGTTGACGTAATACACAGGATGTTGGATTGTCTCCAACTAATATATTCACAGCTTATAAAAAGAGAAATTGAGCCGTTAATGGATGAGGGACCACCTCCGGTTGGTTAGTCAGTTGCTGCGACTTTGCGAGCGCATTCGTTCGAGGCAGCCATTCGTTTACTACGCAACTCCGGCCTATCAATATCAATACAAACCTACTTCCGGGCCTAGGCCAGAGGTGCTGAGAGAGACTTGGCCAGCACAAACATCCTGCCTAGCTGTGCCTCACAGACCCACCTTAGAGCCTGCCCATGCAGTGCATTATCTTGTAGCAAATCAGCAGCTGGCTACGCCCACTGCTGAGCTTTGAGTTCAGATGAAGCGCGCCCAGGAAGGGTATCAGCAGCCTGCGGGCAAGCGTCAGGCGACAACACGGGCGCCTGCAGCTGCTGGAGCTGCCCCCCAATCAGGAAAGCTTACAACTCAAGATGCCTTGAGCTACCTGCGTGAGGTATGTAGGAGGGGTATCAAGTTAGCAGGTGTGCTCTGTGCGCTGCTGGCCCTGTCCTCATTGCACGTATTGATCAGCCCTGCTCTACAGTCGTGCCTGCTTCTTGTCCCTCACACGTCATGTGTAAGGGCATCTTGCAGGCTTGGCAATGGGGTGCCCATGTAGTCATGGGCGGGTTTGACAGCATGGGGTGGTGGATTGCGTGGGGTCAGCGTGCAGGCGCGCCTGTCAGCACATCAGTGCCCCGTGGTTGAACTTCTATTAAACCTTATCATGCCTCTGGCAGTGTCTAGTCCAGATGGGTGCTGGTCTTCACTGAAGGTGTTGTGTGAGCTGCCTGCTTCCAACGGTTTTTCCTAATGCGAGGGGGCCTAGCCTGCCGCGTTGCCTTGCATCAGATACATTGCACATTTTCATATGGCCTTGTGGCTGTCGCATGGGTCGCCGGTTCTCGTTGCCCTGTTGCCAGATGGAACCCTGGAAATGATGTCGCATGTGTGCGGCAGGGTTTTGCAGTTCATGAGACACAGGCGTGGGCAGCCCTTCCTTCGCTTTTCACACGGAATACCGTACTTTCGATTCCGCCTCGTGCGAGCTGCCTGGGCTGTCGGCTGCGCGGAGATGAGTCTCTGTCACCTCTCAAGTGGATGAATCCCGACTGCCACATGTTGCCTGTTCGCTGACATTCGGTCTCGTGCAGGTCAAGGTCAGGTTCGCTCACCAGAAGGAGGTGTATGACAACTTCCTGGAAATCATGAAGGAATTCAAGGCCCAGCGGTGGGTCTCCTGAGATGTTGATTCCCCTGATGATGTGGCACACCATGCTTTCAGCTCCTGTTGGCGCAGTGATTGCTTGCCTGCAAGAGTTGTGGAAGGAATAAAATCTCCTTTGCGCGCGCCGCCTTGCACCCTGCTGCAGGATTGACACCTCGGGGGTCATAGTGCGCGTGAAGCAGCTGTTCAAAGGCCACCGAGAGCTCATTCTGGGCTTCAACACCTTCCTGCCGCGGGTGCGCACGCTCCTTCTGCTTCAACTTAAGTCTCTGGTGCAGCTAGTGCCACTGTAGCCTGGCGCAAGCATTGTCTCATGTGAACAGTCAGGATCCGAACAGAGGCGGGCAAGCGCTCGCTAGAAGTATGAGCACGTCGAGCAGCTTGCACAGTCCTACCAGCATTGTCTGCCGCAATTGGTGCCGGCTTTGCAACCATCTAGGCTGGAAGTCTGAGCACGGTACTGTGCCCAGCGCTTAGCCGCTCACGTACCTTGTGTGGCAGTCAGCGAGCGCTTATGTACGCTGCCTTGTCCATGGCCTCTGTGCCTTCTCAGGGCTATGAGATTGAGCTGGCGCGCGTCAGTGATGATGAGGCCGAAGAGGAGGAGGTGAGCAAGGGGACTTCTGCTCTAGCAATTGAGATGCATGGCATGTTGACCAAAGTCAAGATTGGTCAAACATTGGTCAAACCTGCATTGCCTGAATCTTGCAGGTCCATCATAGCTCATTTTGTGCATGTGATTGCACATATGAGCGCAGATTGATGCATTGACTGTGTTATTGTCTTGTCTGCTGCTCAGATAGTGCCATGCTTGGGGCTTGCCTTGCCCCTTCCTTGTGTGCCTCTATGTTTCCTTGCGGTCCATCCATTAGTCCAAGCCTCCAGCACACCAGACACTTCTGCTATAACCACTTTTGGTCCAGCCCCTGCACATGTTGGAATGAGGTAGTACTGCCTGTGTTGGCAATGCAGCGCCTGCAGCTGGGCAAGCCTGTTGGCCTACTGTCCGACACCCTATGCTTTTGCTAACAAGTAGGATTGCTGTATGTATACCCCGTATATTTTGGTAAACTAGCACGCACTTTGGCCCATTCACTGTATATACTTTTTTCAGCAACCCCACGTACAGTATGCTACAGGTATGCTGGAAGGACGAGCTTGCTGCGTCACCTAGCTTACCCTTATGTTGTGAAGATGCTGGCACCTTCATGTGCTGCATACTGTGCAGTTCATGCTCAAAATGTGTGTCTTTGCGTACGTTGTTGCTGTCTGGCAGCATGCTCTGTCGGTGAAATACCTTTTGGAGGGGCTGTGCCACACAATGCCTGTGCCACACAATGCCTGCCTCCGCAAGTGTGTGCGCGCATGCGCACACATACATATGGACACATCATCGCAATCATCGCGTTATGTCCTGAGTATTGACTCCACAAACTCCTGCGCACATCTTTCACAGATGAAGCAGCCTGTGGAGTTTGACCAGGCCATTAGCTATGTGAACAAGATCAAGACCCGATTCTATTCGGACGAGCGCGTGTACAAGGCTTTCCTAGAGATCCTGAACATGTATCGCAAGGGTCAGAAGACCATCAGCCAGGTCTATGAGGAGGTGGCGGTGCTCTTCCGTGCTCACCAGGTGGGTGCGTGGCTGCGCTCTCATTCTAGCTGCACTCCCTGATGCACACAACACCCTAGGCGCACACAGAGAAAACAGTCCAAGCCCAGGCAAAAAGAAAGCAAACAGCCTGGGCTGCCATGCATGTGTTTTGTACGAGCAGGCGCATTGCCTGGGGCATCAGCATCGCCTGCGTGCGTGCTTGCAATCAGGCTGGCATGCACACACAACACTGCGCAGCCTTCCCCCTTGACCACGCCCCCATCCGCCAGCTGACACCAACTTGATGCCTCGTGGGACACACACACACACACACACATACACAAACACGCACACACACACGCACGCATACACACACACACACAAGCAGCCTGGCGTAATTGCAGGGGAGCCGGGTTGTGCTTACAATTTTCATAATTTTTGACCCCATATTAAGTTGGATCTGGGGGGGCTTGGGTGCACTGTGATCTGAGCCTAGCCTCGTTTGTACAGGGGCACCACAAATAAGCTTTTACCTGCAAGCACAAGTGCCAAGCCTTCATGACCTTGCTCAAGTCTACTTATTCACCAAGCCCCGCCAGCGTTGCTGCCCCACCCCACCCCCCCGCACACCGATGTTGACGTTGATGCCTGTCGCACGCAATGCGGGGGGGTGCGCTGTGTGCTGTGAGGGGCGCCTCGCGAACAGAGGGCGGGGGGCAGACTGACCGGCGTCAATCCATTGCAAGCACGCGCGTCGAGGTCCAGCACCGCGCCCCTGCCGCCTATCTTGCGCCTGCCCGCATTACCAACACACCAGGCACCAATTCACACACGTGCTGCGCGGGAAGAGGCACAGCGTGGTACGTCCAGGCCGGGGACGCTGTGCCTGAGTGCACCGTTTGGCAAGCCGCAACCAACGGCAGAGTTCCTGCAAAATACTCTCTTCAGCCAACAATACCTTATGCCCCAATGCCTCGCCTTCACATTAATCTGACTGTCTCAAAAACGGCCGCATTACATGGAACACTTGGCTCATATGGCTTAAACAGGCCACAGTACAAAACATGTGCCCCTAGGTGCACACCCAGGGTACCACGTGGCGTCTGCCAAGCCGTGTGTCCTCTCTGTATGCTGCACTGGGTCGCATGCTGTCACGCATGCCCACACATGTGTAAGCCTGCAACAGATGCTGTGCGAAGCGCGCACAAGTGTGCGTGTCTGCCTGTCTCTTGCACCAGGACAGACCTGGGGATGGGTTTGAAGAGGTCTGGCTCTGCGCTTAGGCTGCGCCTGCAGATCGTCTTGCGCAGCCTTATTTTGTTCTAGCCCCTCACACGCGCGTGCAGGCCAGGCCTGACGCCTGTCTGGCACCCATGGGCGACCAGCGCTCCGCAATCAGAGCACCCTGTCTCAATTCATGCTCACGCCAGCCCCTCCGTGGCCTTCCCCGTGCCTGCATGCCTTGCCGAGTGGTCGCCCTTGCGCCGGCGCCTCAGACACGGCGCTGTGGGACCCCTGCACCTCTCTGCCCACAGCGCCAATGCACGCTGCATTTGCGCTCCGCTCAACATTGCTCCTGTGCCGTGCTGTGCCCTCTGGCAGGACCTGCTGGATGAGTTCACCTATTTCCTGCCAGACAACAACGGCCCCCTGCCCGCCAACATGCGCGGGGCGTCCATGCGCATGGGCATGGCGGGCCGGGGCCGGGGCGGCAAGGCAGCTGGCGGCATGGGCGCAGGGTGGGTTTTTTCAGGAGGGCGCGGGTGCGCGTAAAGCGTGGCATGAGCGTGGCAGGATGTGAGCGTGCAAAAGGGGCTTGGGTGCGCATGGGGCATGGCTACGGCGCAGGGGTGAGGTGTGCAGGAGGGCATGAGTGTTGTGAGTTGCGGCGCCCTGGTGCAGGGGAAATTTGTTGCAAGTGGTTGGTGGTGCCGCCTGGCCGCAGGTGCGCTGTGTGGGCATGGTGCCCTGGCTGAGGCATATGGGTTGGGCAGGCTGTGAGTTCCACACAATATGCCACCAATAGCTGGTGCCTGTCTATGCATGCGTCTTGCCGTCACCATCTGCTGGTGCCAGTGCACGCACCGCTTCTAAAGCCTTTGCATGCCTGCATGTGCGCAACTCATCTTCATGCACCCGCCAAACGCGCCCAGCCCGCGCGCGCGCCTGTGCAGCGCTGATCACTCACGCTTCATGCATAAGCGCAAGGCCGCGCGCAAGGCGGAGGAGGGCTTCCGGCGCATGGATGAGGAGGACCCGTACGGCGCTCGGCGCGGCCAGCTGCCGCTGACGCGTGAGCTGCAGGTGCGGGCGCCCCTGGGCTGCATATGTTCTTGTGTTCGTGCATGCATGCATGCGTGTACGTGTACATGTTATTGTGCACGCACGCGCACTGTGCAGCTCTTTCGGCGTCCCAGTCAATCCTTTTATTCTAGACTGGAAGTGGCTACTTGCACGGTAGAGTGCACCATCATCCTTGACGCTTGGCAGGCAGAGTGTGTTGTGCGCTTGCTCGTGGCACGTACCCTTGACTTAAAATGCTCACGGGAGGAGAATGGGAACCTGCAGCACTCCACAGCCATCGTACATGTGAGGCCACCGCACATGCACACATGACGTAGACATGCACTGCACATGTGCATGGCTCACATATTCTCACGTGCATGTACGAGCAAAAGCATGCATTCATCCACGCGCACACACATGCAAAGCGCACCTATTCGCCTGTCACTCACCTGTAAGTTGGGGACCTTGTATGCGAGCGCCGTGAGTGTGTACTTTGAGCGCTGTTGCACGCCTCAATCACTGCCATGCCCGCCGCAGTTCTTGGAGCGTGTAAAGACGCGCTTGCGCAGCCGAGAGGCGTACGGCGACTTCCTTAAGTGCCTCAACCTGTATGCGCAAGACATCATCTCCCGCCATGAGCTGGTTCAGTTGGTGGCGGACATCTTCGGGCGCGCCCCGGAGCTGATGGTGGGTGTGCGAACGACGTGTAGTGTGGAGGGTGGGTAATCTGATTGTTTAACAAGTGGTCGTCTAATGGTGGGTATGCTGATGGGGCGAAGTTCGGGAGAATGCGGATGAGGTGTAGTGTGCGGGGAGCGGGTGATGTGGTGGGATGGAGAGTGAGTCGCCAGTCAATAGGTGAGTGAGTCCTCATGAGTCTGTGGGTGTGTGAGTGACAGTTGGGATCTGATCAAGTGACGAGTTAAGCGCCGGCCTGTGGCTGATCCCTGTCGGTCCAAGGCAGACCCCAGATGGTGGGTGGGGCAAGCTCTCGTGACTGCGTTGTCTGGTGGTGGGATGCAGGCATCATTGGAAGTCAGGGTGGAGGTTTGGATGCAGGCATTGTTTGGGGTTAGGGTGGAGGCAGGTATGCGGGCATTGTTGGGGGTCAGGGTGTGGTAAATAGACGTTGGTGGGGGTCAGGGTAGTGGGATTTATGATCCAATGGTGTATATGTAGGGCATGAGTGTGAGTGGTTGGTGGGTTGATGCTGGGACGGACTTATCTAATACTGGGTTTGGTTTTATGTAGGGTCTGATGGTGGGCGTTGCCCAGCAATGTGTGCCGTTGCGCCACCGCGCCCCAGCTGCACAGGCTGACGCGCCGCGCGCCCCTTGAACATCGCACGCGCAGAGCCAGTTCCACAGCTTTGTCAACAGCTGCGAGGTGATGGATATGGGCGAGCTGGCGCAGGCGGGCGGCGCGGCGTTCCGCGGCCCGGGCATGCCTGCCCTGTCCAACCGCGAGATGCTGAAGGCAAAGCTTCAGAAGGACAAGTTCATGACCAAGCCCCTGAGCGAGATTGTGGCGTCCGAGACAGAGGTGTGCACATGCGGAGCCCTCAACACGCATGGAGCCTCTGAGTGCTCTCGCTCATGTCCCATGCTATGGGGTTTGGATTTGGGTTTGGGTTTAAGTTAGGGTTGACCCTCAAAGTGCAGGGCTCAGAGTCAGGAGTCCATTTTGGAGTCCCTCGACGCTCGTGTCCCGTGATTTTCAAGCTTGAGCCATGGATGGACGAACAAGTCCTGCAGCGCCCCCCCTTTCCCCCCCCCCCTTTCTTTCTTCCTACTTGCTTTTGGTATGCAGCAGCGCACGACGCACTCCCCCCTGCATGCCTTTAATGTGTGCAGCGCATCACGCCCTCCTATGTCAAGATCCCGCCTGGGTACCCCCGGCTGAAGAGTACGGGGCGCACACAGCTTGGGGACGAGGTGCTGAACGACCAGTATGTCAACGTCATCACGGGCAGGTGCGTGAGGGTGGAGACAGGATGGGGAGGCTGCGTGTGGGGGAGCTTCATAGGGCATGCACGTGTGCTTGTTTTTGCGGGCTGCCCATGCCGCCCAAGGATTGACCCCGGCAGGTGGCTGTGGCGGCGAGCCATGATCAGGTGGCCTGCAGGAGTCTTCAAAAGCAAGACATGACGCGAATAATGCAAGCCAGGAATCATTTGGCACGTCAATTTGTCATGTCAGAAGGAAGGCAAAGAAGGCATGCATGCCTTTCTCTGGTATGGCCCTCCCGTGTTCCGCACTCCCTGCCGATGGCTTCATCCACTTCATGGGTGCTCCCTCGGTTTGGACTCTGAGTGATGAGGATGGGTGTGGGTGGCGGAAACAGCGGGGCGTGTGCTTGTGAGGCAAGTGCTTGAATGCAGAAGTAGTGCCCCGCTGGCTGCCGTGTCGTTCGTGCAGCGAGGACTACTCCTTCAAGCTCATGCGCAAGAACCAGTACGAGGAGGCGCTGTTCCGCTGCGAGGACGACCGCTACGACTTTGAGATGTGCATTGAGCAGAACAAGAGCGCCATGCGGGTGCGTCGGCACGCGCCTGTTCTATGATGGCCAGTCCAGTCCATGATAAGGCGGCCTGGGCCGCCACCTGGGTGTGCGTTCAGGTGCTTGTGTGGTGTGTGTGTGTGTGTGTGTGTGTGTGTGTGTGTGTGTGTGGGCGTAGGCGTGGGTGTGGGCGTGCGTGTGCGCGCGCCTGTGTGCACGGAGTGAAGTCTGACAGCAATGCGTATGGGATTCTGGCGCGCTTGTGTTTGCCTGTGTCTGTGATGAGGGAGTGGGGCTTGCTTGTTTGGCTGTGTGTGTGTTTGTGGTGGAGCCCGCCCGCCTGCCCACCATGAGGCAGCCGCGCACCCCTAATGACTAACAAGCGCGCCCCTAATGACCAACAAGCGCGCCCCACAGCAACTGCACTGAAGCCCTGGGCTTGTGCGGCTGTTTACGCGCTCAGGCGCTGAGGCCGGTCGTGGAGAAGCTGCCCTTCATGGCGCCTGACGCAAAGGCCAACTTGAGGCTGGAGGACGTGCCGCGCTTCAACAGCATGCACCTGGGCCATATCCAGCGCCTCTACTCAGAGCAGGTGCGCGGCCCCTACGAACGCGCGCATGTGCATGCTCGCAAGTGTGTTAGCGCACGTCGTCAGCTGTGGCCTCATGCACACTCTCATGTGTTCCTTTGTGCTTCCTCCTGTGCGCATGGAAAGAAATTGCATGCTCCGATGGCCGTGCCTTGCCTAGGCAGCTCGCACAGCGATGTGCTGCACCTGGTGTGTGCTCGTGGCGCTCCCTGCAGGGCTCTGTGCTTGTGGACGCGCAGGGCAAGGTCGAGGCCACAAACCTGACCATTGAAATTCACGGAAATGATGCGTCGTTCCCTGCAGGGCTCTGTGCTTGTGGACTTACTGAAGAAGAACCCCGCGGTCGCCATCCCCGTGGTGTTTGCGCGCATGGAGCAGAAGGATGTAGAGTGGTGGGTGGCAATCTGCGCGCGCTAAGCAGCCAGGAGGGTGTGGGGCGGAGGGTGGCAAAGCCATGGACAAGTCTGTGGCGCGTTTGGGTCGAGATCGAACCCTAACCCTAAACCCTAACCCCTAAACCCTAACCTGAGCCCTACAGCACACACTGGATTGCGACAGCGAACTTCTACAATGGCATGTGAATGCGTTGTATGTGTCTGTGCTCGCATGCGAGGGGCCAGGGCGCAGCCAGGACGTGCACACAGCTGTCAGTGCTGTTCTCTTGATTCCTGAGGCAGTGCAGGAACAGAAAGCATGCCTGCAGCTCACACACACAGCTTTAAGCTGGGGCATTACCCCACGCCGCTGACGCCTCGTGCGCGTTCCCTGGTCCCCCTGGCGTCGTGTGCTGCAGGAAGCGTGTGAAGGACGAGATGACCAAGATCTGGCGCAAGATCTACGAGCAGAACTACCCGCGCTCCCTGGACCACCGCTCTTTTTACTTCAAGCAGCAGGAGAAGAAGAACCTCATGGCCAAGGCCATGGTGTCCGAAATCAAGGACGCGGCGGACAAGCGGCGTGCGGACGAGCAGCACCTCAAGTGAGTGTGGGGGCGGGCAGCGCCTTCCGCAGAAGCGGGGCAGGCAGCACGTCTGTGTGGGGGTGGGGGCAAGCAGCGCCTCACAGGGGGGATGCAGTTCTGTGTTGCACACTGCTTGCCCTGTCCAGCATGTCACGCTGCAGTGTTGATGCAGTCCCTCTTGACACCTCGGCTCTTTCCAAACCAAGCAAGCAGCAATTCTCCAAGAGCAACAAGCAGCACCACCTGGGGAGTCAGTGCTACTGCGCGCTCATTCAAGTGTGTGTGCCTCCCAATCCCTGTGCCGGCACCATAGCGCCGCAATCGCTGAGTCCGCCTGGTGCTCTTGTGCTGCTGTCCTGCAGCCCTGGGCGGTCAACCGTGTATGCTCTGTTGCCCTCGTGTGCGTGCGCTGCTCCTGGGCTGGGCGGGGCGAGCGGCTGCAGGTGCCTGCCGTTGCCCTCACGCGTGCGCTGCTCCTGCCTGGGTTGGGCGTGCGGCTGCAGGTGCTTGTCCATGGCGCACCGCTACAGCACGCCCGCTGCAGGCGTGCCCGGCCAGAAGGACTTGGCATACCAGTACGCAGACAAGTGAGTGTCCGGCAGATCTGGCCACAAGTTGCAAGCGTGCATGAGCAGAGGCACAAGCTTGTGCAGGCCACCGCCCTATGGTCTGGGTGCCGCCTGGCGCATGACAGGCTTGGTGTGCACAACAGGCGCTTGCGCAGCATTACCGTGTTGGTTTCAATAGCGCAGCGCTCTTGGTGCACAACAGGCGCTTGCGCAGCATTACTGTGTTGGTTATAAAAGCGCAGCGCTCTTGGTGCACAACAGGCGCTTGCGCAGCATTACCGTGTTGGTTTCAGTGGCGCAGCGCTGCCCGCTGCAGGCGTGGACAGAGGCAGGCTGCTTGCCATTCGCTCAAGGCAGCGTGCTGCTGTGCACCCGAAAAAGAGTTCGCCGATGTGTGTCTAACAGTGCGCCGACATGTGTCTTAACAGTGCGCACACACCTACAGGTTGATCGCTGGCCTGCCGTGTCATGCCCGCATCCCTGCAGGCGGGCAGGCCCCATGCTGTGCCTGCCCGCAGCACTACCATGGCGGATGACGATGGCCTGGTTGCTGGCGACAAGGGTGTTGGGGGTGATGACCTTATGGTGGCTATCCCTCACACACCGCCACCTCCGCAGCTGGGTCGCCCAGCCATGCAAACCAACCCCATGCGCGCACATCACTCCCATGCGCACAGCACTCCAGCCCCACACCACCAGCTGTTGCTGCTCCACCAGTCCCTTCCTTGTGCGCCGCACGCAGGTCGATCTTTGGAGACGTGTTCACGGTGCTGCGCACGGCCATCGAGCACCACGTGCAGGCGAGCGCGCGGGACCAGGTGCTGCTGCTGTACCTGCAGGCGGTGGAGCCCTTTTTTGGCCTGGGCGAGCGTAGCGAGGAGCTGGCCCGGCTGCGCGCCAAGGTGTGCGCGCGTGCATGTGTGGATGTGTGTGCATGTGTGGATGTGCATGCATGTGTGAATGTGTGTGCGTGTGTGGATGTGTGTGCACATTTATGTGTGGGGGATGGTCGGTGGGGCCACACACATAGAGAGGTGCAATCTGTGTCCCCTCTCGTGTGTGCACGTGCGCGCGTTGTGTGGGCGTGAATGCATGTGTGCTGTAGCAGGGGACAGGGGATCATGGGCAGCCAAAGTGATGGCTCTGCTCTGTGTGGGTGCATGATCGTGTGCGTGCAGCTGCAAGCGGAGGAGAACCTGGGCAGCGCGGGCGACGCGGACATGCCGGATGCAAATGACAGCTCAGACATGGAGGCAGAGGCCGCCACCAACAATGGTAGGGCTGCACCCACACCCGGCTTGTGATCTGGGCTGCCATGCACCCTGCACCCTGTTTGCCTTGTCTCCCTGTTTGCCTTCATCCCCGGGAGAAGGCTGCTGCCTTTTCCTTGGAGAAAGAAAGGGGCCGTGCAAAGCGCACCATTGCGCATCCGCACTGCCACACTGATGCACGCCATCCACGCCTCGCTGCGCCCTTCTCACCATGGTCAAGGCCTCCCTAACTTGCCCTAGGCCCTCTCACCTTTGTCAAGGCCTCCATGCCTTTGTCAAGGCCATCTCACCTCTGTCAAGTCCTTCTCACCATAGTCGAGGATTACCAAGGCTTCTGAGCACTTAGGCTATGAGAAGGCACCAAAAGCATGCCATGAGCTCTTTGGGCAGAGTTCGGAGCCCATGAGCTCAGAGGTCTCGAGCTCAGGCCATGAGAAGGCATTCAAAGGTGCTGTGCCTCAGTCAGGTGACCTCTCCATACCAGGCAGGTCATGCGCCGGCAGACTACCACTGCCTCGTGCCAGACCACAGGCAGCGCCCGTACCTATAGCCACGCCGCGCCAGAGGTCGCATGGGCTCAGCTCAGCAGCTGGCGGGCTGGTTCGATCCATCTCAGATGAAGGTCAAGCATCAACCCCCAGGACGCGCCTGCTGTGCTCACATTGGTTGTGGCTGTGGGTGTGTGTGTGCAGGCCGCGCCACACCGGAGGGCGCGCCTGACGCCCGGCAGCAGGACGTGAAGGCGGAGCCCTCGGGCGACGTGAATGGGGACAAGGTGCGCGTGTGGGGGATGCACGCTCAACCGACAGTGGGGCTGTGTCTATACGTGCAATGGTGGAGGCAGCAAGTGAGGTGGATGTCATGTGTGTGCGTGCGTGCAATGGTGGAGGCGGTAGGTGAAGCAGATGTCATGTGACTCAGCGCGCGCGTGTGTGTTGGTGCCTTTTTGTGTGTG
>LKMJ01005185.1_pt1 | contig 12286 bp, 16 predicted proteins | sample 643391 | NCBI WGS metagenome assembly LKMJ01 (sample SAMN04112250, study PRJNA286221) | soda lake metagenome | biome: soda lake; feature: Kulunda Steppe; material: water; isolation source: sample PL-Br10 brine of Picturesque Lake | place: Russia: Kulunda steppe | collected 2010-07
CCCAGCACTCCCAGGGGTCCCATCCTTGAAAGCAGCAGGTATATAATCAGCCCGCCTACGACCGGGGGCATGCCCATAAAAGTAAAAATGATCTTGTTAAACAGGCGGGTCTTTCTTTCCGATTTCAGGCCTAATAAAGTTCCCAGCGGCACCGCCAGCAGGGTGGAAACAAGAATTGCTGTTAATGACACCTGCAGGGAAAGAAAGACGATCTGCATTAAATCAGGATCCAGGGCTATGATTAAACTAAATGCTTCAATTAGACCATCCAAAAGATCAAACAAGATTCTTCCTCCGCATTGTTTTTAGATTATAATTTTTAGATTATAAAAAGGGGGCACATTCATGCTTTGTCATGGTTTAGTTTTAAACTAATAACCGGAAAAACACGAATGCGCCCGGCTCGTATGGACTATTACGCTATTCTAAACCATAGCCAGGGAAAAACAGAGTTTCGTTATTTACCTGGTAGGAATTGATTAATTCCTGGCCTTCATCGGACATTAAGAACTCGATATACATCATGGCATAGTCATACTTGACATGAGGGTGTTCATCGGGATTAACAGCCATAACCCCGTACTGGTTAAACAGGTCCGGGTCGCCTTCAAGGACGATTACCAGTTCCAGGTTATCCATCATGGCTACGTAAGTGCCCCGATCGGTCATGGCGTAACCCAGTTCCTCATCGGCCATGTTCAGGGTGTCGCCCATACCCTGGCCGATAGAGAGGTACCAGCCTTCGCCTGCCGGGTCAATGCCGACATCTTCCCATAACCGCAGTTCCATGCGGTTGGTTCCTGAATCATCACCGCGGGAAACGAAGGTGCTTTCGCTGTCGGCGATCAGGTTTAAGCCATCAAGAGCTTTATCTGCATCTTTGACGCCGGCCGGGTCTTCTTCGGGACCGACGAAGATAAAGTCATTATACATTACATCATAACGATCGACAAAGTAGCCTTCTTCAACCAGCTCCAGCTCGGAAGCCCTGTCGTGCACCAGCAGGACATCGGCATCGCCCCGTTTTCCGGTTTCAAGGGCGGCGCCTGTACCCTGGGAAATTACCTCTACTTCAAGCCCTGTTTCCTCTTTAAAGATGGGGTTGAGGAAATCAAGCAGCCCCGAGTCGTAAGTGCTGGTGGTCGTGGCCAGGGTTATGGAATCGTCTATAAGTTCTTCCTCTGGTTCCTCTTCCACTTCTTCTACTTCTTCAACCTCGTCCTCTACCGCTTCTTCCTCCAGTTCCGGTGCGGGTTCTTCTGCGCACCCACCCGTGATCAGGGCTATGCTCAATACAATTATAAGACAAACCAACAGTAAAGGATTCAAATTTTTTAAATGGTTCATTTTTTTTTCCTTTCAAGTATCTTTCGGAATGTAAGCTGATCAAAATTAACTCCAAATCACTTTCCTTTGATTAAACTGGCGCACAACCGCCGGTATGATTTTTACTTCTTATTGGCTTCCCCCCCTGGCAAATAATACATAGTTTTTCCCCTCCTTAAACTGGTTTGAGTTATCTTAATCTGCGCTGTTTGTGCAGCAAAGATCAAGATCTGATTATTAATTCTAATCCAAAAAAAATCGCATTTCCCCGTTGAGAAATGCGATCCTCGATAAGCTGAACGCAGACCTTCTTTCCGCAACGGGAGGCGCAGTTGTTTCCACCTGCACCCTATCGTCCACCGTCCATGGCTTGAAATAAGCTTTAGAACCGGTGGATCGAAGGCTTTAATATGCGATTGTAAAAGACTTTTTCTGCCCGGCCAATACAAGGCTTTTAAGTATATTGCCTGAGTTTTGATCCCAGGCTTGCCAAATTTGAGGCAAATCAGGCTGATCAGTGACAAAAATTAATTAAATTGCTAAGAGACAACTCTTTTATAAGATAGGACTTTTAGTATAAGGCCGCTAGTCTTTAGCCACCATTACCGAACTGGCCTTAATAACGGCATATACTTCATCGCCGACCTGCAGGTTTAAATTTTTTGCTGAAGTTGTAGTGATGCTTGAAGTTACCCGGGTTCCGTTAATGTCAATAATCACCTCGGTTGATATTGGCCCTTCTTTGACACTGGAAACTTTGCCTTTCAACTGGTTTCTGGCTGACAATTTCATTTTTAATCTTCTCCTTTAATGGACTATTGAATCTAAAAACAAAAAATCACATTTACCGTTGGGAAATGCGATTTTGCCATAATTGGCTCTTTCGCCCTTCTTTCCGCAACGGGAGGCTCAGCCGTTTCCAGCTGAACCCTATCGTCCATTTTTCATAGCGCTTGTCCTGAGGCCTTAGAGAAAATGGATCGAAGGGAACTTATATTCATTTTTAACTTAAGTGCATTTTATAACAAGCGTATGGCTGTGTCAAGTAAAAATTTGTTCGGGGATCTTATTTAGCAAAAAAATTTTGCCATGTTTAGTTTGTGTTAATATTTTTTCGGTTCCATCATGTGTTCGGCGCCATTCTAATTGACAAAGGAGAATACCCATGTTAACTCTGCAATAGATTGAATACCGCACGAAGATAGGTAATTAAAGCACCGGAGAGCTCGGGCTACCTGATTCGGCAAGTCCTTACAGGGGGTTTGTTTATGTACGCAATTATTGAGACAGGTGGAAAACAGTACCGTGCAGAGGAAGGTAAGACAATCCGGGTTGAAAAATTACCGGCAGAGAAAGGTGAAACAGTCAAATTTGATCGGGTATTAATGATTAATGATGGTAAGGATATGCAGGTGGGAAAACCATACCTGGATAGTTGCCAGGTTGAAGGAAAGGTTGTGGCTACGGGCCGCAGACGAAAAATTATGGTCTTTAAGTATAAGCCGAAGAAAAATTACAGCCGTAAACAGGGTCACCGCCAGCCTTATACCGATGTTTTGATTGGAAATATTAGCAATTAAAGTTATACAATAAGTAAAAATGAAAGGCATGAAGGAGAGGTGTCATAAATGGCTCATAAAAAAGGAGTTGGCAGTTCTCGCAACGGCCGGGACAGTAATGCCAAGCGACTGGGTGTAAAGCGCTATGGCGGCCAGGTGGTCAAAGCGGGAAGCATTATTATCCGGCAAAGAGGCACCCGTTTCCATCCGGGAATTAATGTTGGTAAAGGCAGTGATGATACATTGTTTGCCAAGGCGGATGGACGTGTGGTCTTTGAGCATGCTAATCGCGCCAAAAAACAGGTAAGTGTACTGCCGGCAGATGCAATCAGCAATTAATTAGTCCATGTGGTCCGGGTTGTAACCCGGACCACGCTCAATAAACGAATGTTTAATCGGCAGTACTGCAGGTGATTATGGACTGATGTTCATAGATGAGCTGGAGTTATTTGTCCAGGGGGGCCGGGGTGGTAACGGAACAGTTTCGTTCCGCAAGGAAAAGTATGTTTCCAAGGGAGGACCTGACGGAGGTGACGGCGGAAACGGTGGAAGCGTTTACTTCTGGGCCGATCCTTCAAAGCATAGTTTTTTGGACTTGAGCTACCGCCGCAATATCAAAGCGTATGATGGCGCTCATGGGCGCGGGAAAAATCAACACGGTGCAAATGGCACAGATCTTTTTATTCCTGTTCCCCCGGGTACGATTATTCGGGATAGTGATGACTATTTACTGGCCGATTTGACGTCACCCGGTCAGAAAGTCCTGGTAGCAAAAGGCGGCAAAGGTGGTAAAGGAAATACCCGTTTTCCCTGTTCGAGGAGGCGTGTTCCTCGTCTGGCAGAAAATGGTTTACCGGGGGAAGAGAAGAAAGTATACCTGAAATTAAAGCTGATGGCCCAGGTTGGATTGGTTGGTTTGCCTAATGCTGGAAAATCAACGCTTTTAAGTAGAATCACGGCTGAAAAACCAAAAGTGGAGTCTTATCCCTTTACTACCCTTGTTCCCAACTTGGGTATGGTAAAAGTTGGTGATGAGGGTGGTTTTATATTTGCCGACCTGCCCGGTTTGATCAAAGGTGCTCACCGGGGAACAGGTCTAAGAGATAAGAATTTGCTTTTCTGTTGTAAATATACTACTACACTATAAAGCTGCAGGTCAAGCTAACCCGACCCTAAAAAAACAGACTTTGGCCTGATTCGCCACGGGTAGAAACGAGGCCTCCATCATTTAAGGATCAATTTAGGGTTTTACGCTTTAGAGCATACAAGTTGAACAAAGAGGTAAAAATACCACAACTACCCTGGGATCTCCTACCGTATTATAGATTAACCGCCATTTCCCCTTTACTCTGCCAATTCTGATGCCCCATCCGCCATAAAGAATTGCTCTGGTTTGATCAAGGTAACACTTTTCAATCTTTTCTCTGGGAATGGTTTTTTTATAATCCCGTAGCCAATGTTTAAATCATTGTAATCGCTTGTAATCCTTAATGTGCTAAAATTAATCCTTATCGCAGAAAAAAGAAGGATCATGAAAACTAAAAATTCATTAGGTGCAGGATTCGTTCCAAAGGGTTCTGCAAGAGGCTGGTAAATTAGAGCATAAAGCAAAAGTCCTACTATAACAGCAAATATAACTGCATTGATCCTGGAAAATAGCTTTTCTTCATAGATATAATTAGGCACCATCAGCACTCCTTATGCATTCAGCTAATTTGGGATATTTGGTTAATCTATAAAAAAGCAGCACTGTATTAAGCTTTCTTTCCCATTTTAACAGCAATCCTTAAAGCAATAATCACTCAACTGTAAGCGGTCAATACTTTTGGATGAAAAACGGCCATTAAAAATGGACGTTTTTTGCTACAATATGGTATTTCTATGATTTACTCTAAAGCTATCACCACTCATGTTAAATATTTCGCTGTTATGAATCAAGCGATCTAGAATAGCTGTAGTAATGGCCTTATCACCTAAGAACTCGGCCCAGTCTTCAAAGCCCTTTTTCGAAGTAATGATGGCAGATGTTTGCTGGTAAAAATGGGATATCAGTTGATAAAACAAGTTTGCTTCCTGCCGGTTGACAGGCAGAAAACCGACCTCATCGATGATCACCAACTGTGAGCTCATAATTTGTTTTAGGCGCCTTTTGCTCCGTGACAGGGCCGGTTCAGTCTTTAAAATATCAATGAGCTGATCGAGGGTCACAAAGCTGGCCTGGTAGCACAATTCAACCGCTCTGATGCCTAAGCACAAGACCAGGTGGGTCTTCCCTTTATGGAAAACTTTCCATAAGGGCAAAACCCACACCATGATCGCATTTGGCCTTTCAGCACTCGAAACGGGTTACAGGGTTCGCTTTATTAAGGCATTCGACCTGGTCCAGGAACTACTGTTGGCCGAAAAAGAATACCGCCTGAAGCGTTACTTGAAAAGCTGGAAGAAGATAGACTTGGCTTTAATAGATGAACTGGGCTATATCAACCTTGGTTCCGGTGGCCCGCTACTTTTTAAGTTCTTTGCTGAACGCTATGAATACGGCAGGGTGGCGATCACCTCCAATCTTGATTTTTCACGCTGGGGGGAGGTGTTTAATGATCCTGCCCTAACCACAGCACTCTTAGACAGACTCACTCACCGCTCGCATGTTTTCGTATTTAAAGGAGAATCATACCGTTTTCGCGAAAACAAGGACAAGCAAGATGATGATTAACATATTTTGGTAGCCCCCCCCAACCCCGGAGGTGGGGGGACTACCACCATACCGGTACCCAGGTGGTCAACTTTTCGATTACCGTACCGGTCAACTTTTTCGTTACCGTTTACACTCTGTTCCGATCTCCACTTGGGCTATGCCCTTGCTCCGATTTTACCGGACAATGTGGTATACCCTACTGCAGGTGGATCAATTTTATTCCTGCACCGAGCCTGAAGTGGATCAGTTTTTTCTTATGGATGGATCAACTTTTTCTTGACGATCGCATTCCATCAGCGTTTTAAAGAAAAATCGATCAGCTTATTCCGGTACAAGGTGCACAGACTGATCTCCTCTTTACCCTTTATCTCGACTCTAATCGAAAACCCGCTGGTACCGGTACCATTTAAACTGAGATACTCCGTCTTGTGCGCAAAGTAGCTGGAAAAATTAAACAAAACGTCCACCTGTGCTGCCCTGCTATAAATATTGCAGTAGAAACAGACCGTTTTAAGAATTAATTGCACCAGCAAAAACCGGCCTCGCAGAATCTACCTGGCTCAAATAGATTAGGTGTCGAAATGATTAATATTTTGCTACAATAGCAACCTCTTTTCTGCAGATTTGTAGTATAATACTAAACGGGTTTTCCCGAAATATTTACTTTTCCAGCAATATTATCATAATGGGGGTGATGACAAAGCAAAGGCCGGCCTGTTGTGCGGCGATTATTAAGGCTTTCGTAGAGCACAGAGTACAGGTTACCGCATATCAAATTCAGGCAATGACCATGCAACGAAATGGAGGTAATCATATTAATTCCCCAGAATTTAACATTACAGATATTGTTGCCGTTGAACCATTTTACGGAGAAAACGGGGGCAATGCAACCCGCATCCATTACAGGCAAGGCCAGGTAATTACGGAAAAGTTCAGGATGAAAACTTACCTGCAAAGACTATCCAGCCATTTTGAAGTCAACCTGGTCAAGCTGCGCCAGGTCTGTGGCAGGCGCCTGTGCTGCACCCAGTCAGTACCGCTGCCATTTGCGCCCTTCCTGGTGCTGGTACCGCTGAAGATGCGCACACCTCTTTTTGCCACAGATGGCGCTATGGGTTATGTCAATATAGACTCTGTCAAGGAAATCAAAAACACCGGCAATGTGAAAGATCACACCTCACCTAAATGCATCATTACCTTTGAAGGCGGCAGCAGCGTGCCCAGCTTATACTCAAGGAAGATAACGGAAAAGAATCTGAAAAAAGGCGTGCTGGCGCGCGATTATTTCTGCTCCGCGCATAGACAGGATCTGGTTACCGATAATATAGTGGTAAAAGAAAGAATGCGGTCCGATAACCTGGAGACGCTCGTAAACATAAGCAGGTTGCTTTACGAGCTGCTGAACGAAAAAGATAAGGCCAGGAATGAGCGCATGAATAGATTGTTATTTTATGACCACAACTGGAAAGAGTAAGTAGCTACAGGGACGTTTTATCAGAGTTGCTAAACAGTAAAATCACTTGCAGTAAGAAAATGGCAAGATCGGCCGCTGGAAAAGCCAAACAAAACGTCCCTTTGACTCCCTTATTTTCCTAACTTATCACCCTGATATAGAGGTAGAAACTTCGAGGAAAGAAGACCCTCAGAATACCATACTGCTTGCGGCATAAATGAAAACGGGTGGCCTGCTACTTGGTTCTGGTAGAACCAGTGCAAAATAATTCTTAATAACCATCCTTCGTTATATAGCGTGGTTGGTGGCATATGTGGTTTGTCACTATCTAATTCTTTCAAAAGCGTCATTACAATTTCCAACATGCATTTAACCTGCTTTTTGCCTGCTTTATTTTTATTTAAATATTTGCAAGCACAATCCCGTTGCAATCAATTGCTTAGCTTTCAGCACAGAAGAACCGATCCTTTGTGTTCTAAAGCATGTTTACAAACAGGTTACCGGTAACCTAAAGGTTTAATCCTAAACCTTTCAAATCCATCAAGGTTTCCCGATCAACAACCATATAAAGACTGTGCTGGGCCCGGCTCATTCCAATTAATAAAGTTTCTATAGCAATATTTTGCATTATTTCCTGGTTATCACCATATTTAAACCTTTCTCCCAGCTCACTTTTTAGCTTGTCCAAATCAACGATACAATCAACCTCGATCATAATAACGGCCATTGCTTCCATACCCCTGAACCTTCGGGCGCTCGAGAACAGAACCCTGTCTTCAGTATTGTACAGATCTCTGGTTAATGGGAACCTGCCAATGCTGTTAACTGCAGCCAGCTCACTGGTATTCCGACTTTTTCCGGTAACAATAGCAATTTCTTTTACAGAAAATCCTTTACTCACCAGGCTTTCCAGGAGCTTTTCCAGCCTTCCGCGGAGATGTTCATCTTTAGCTAATACAATAGCTTCGAACTCCCCATCGTGAGTAGATCCGGTCTCATAGCCTGAGTCATCACACAGCTTCTGAAGCTGGTTGAATACATTTCGGCTATTGCGTAAATTCTTATACAGCCTGAAAGTCGGTTCCTGAAAAGGCAGCTCGAAATCATGATGCCAGATTGCCTGGGTTGGATCGCAAAAAATATAAAATACCGCTTCATTATCATCCAGGCAGCTCTGCAGTGCGGTCCAGTACAAACTTTCCATCTCCTGGGCCTCATCGACTATAATTGCTTCGTACTGTTCATTAATCTCCTGCGCAGCATCAAATAAGGCCTCTGGTAAAGTTATCCTGTAATAATCATAGGGAATCTTACTTTCTCCCGGATGATCAGGGTCGATTAAGTCAGCAAATCCTGCCTTTTTGCCCCACTGGTAACAGAGGCCATGAAAATTCATGATGTCTAAGTTCTCCACACTTTGAAGCTGCAGTTTAACATACTTAGCCAGCATCCGGTTGGGGCAGGTAAATAAAGTCTTATACCCACGCCCGGCTATCTGCCTAGCCTTCTCCATGGCCAGAAGGGTTTTCCCGGTTCCGGCGCCTCCGCTAATGATTGCCTTACGGTTGCCCTCCAAACATTTTATAACTTCAAACTGGCCCTCAGTTAACTCAAAAACCTGTTCCTTGAATTGATCCAGCTCATACCTGGCCGGCTTCTTTTTTATACTGGTAGTAGGCACAAATAACTCTACAATTTTCTCCAAGTCACCACTCTCTAAACCTGGCAACTGCTCTCCCCGATACTCCTGCCACAGGTGCCGCCAGTAGCCTAACAATTCCTGCAGCCTCTTGATCAGTTCATTACTGACCTGCTCTTCAAATATAAATAGCCTTTGATCCGTAACCTCCTCCGCCCACATTTCGGTCTGGCCCAGAACTGCTGCATAACCGACCGGTATAAAGCGGTTACGAAATACCGGATAGCAGCCAAGGCTGTGAATTAAAGCAAACATATTCCGGCGGGCCTGGATCAGGGGGTTTTCTATTTCATGACTCCTGCCTTCCCGGTCCATGCTGTACCAGGAGCCTTCTTCTATATATACAGAACCCCCTTTTACTTCAAGCACCAGAACGCCTTTTGGAGATGCCAGAATAAAATCGGTCTCGCCCATGGGATATTCATTAGGATTAAGCCTGCTTTGCGTGTAAGGATCCACTATATCTGCAGTACTCTGTTTGCAAAGCCATTCTACATTGTAAATAGCCATATAATTATCAGGCAGGCTCTGCTGGAGCAGGTGGTACAATGCAATCTCTGCACCCCTCCTGGCATCATCACTCATACTTTCAGGAAGCTTTACCGGGTATACAGGCATGGCTGGAAACCTCGCTTAAATAACCTTATCCTGTGGTAAAATAGATTTAACAGAAAAACCATAATAAACAAACAATTCGCTGCTCCAACGATGATACCTGCTTAATGCAAGTTTTACAGGAAACCTTTTCAACAAGTATGGACTCTAATACATGTCTCGGGGGGTGAAAGAATGTCCTTGTCAGCCCTTTTTGACCGTACCCACATCCTGAAAGGTGTACCTATAGATGCAGATATTGAACTGCAGTGCAGAAGATGCAAAACCCTTTTTCGCACCAGGAATGCCTACTACACCGGTTACTCATACATCAGCTATGCTGACCCGGAAGAAGAAAAAAACTGCACTCATGACCTAAGAGAGCTTAAACCGACTAAAAAGTGGTTCCCCTTAAGGGAAATCCATAAGCAGGCAGGAGATCCTTCGTGGGTCTCGCTCTTTGACTACAGCTACATTCTTAAAGGAGTACCCGTTGATGCGGACATTGAACTCCATTGCAAAAGTTGTAAAACTCACTTTTACACCATGAATGCTTACTACATCGGATACTCGGAAATCTTCTATTCCGACCCTGAAGAACAGGGCAAGTGCGGGCACGATTTGAAAGAACTTAAGTTAACTAAAAGGCGGCGGGGCAAATTAAATTAATCAGCATTATTTAAATCCGGTACTCAAATAACATTAACAACCATATTTTTTATGCCAATCGATACAACCCTTCCGGTTGAAGGAAAATTTTATATTGCATATGCTTGCAATAGAGGTGGATAAATGAAAGATTCTGCAAGGGCTGCTGCAATTTATGATTTTATGATGAGAGTTCTAGATCACCTGATAATTAAAGGCTGGAGGAAGAAACTATGGGCCAGGGTCAGGGGCCCACAGGTCTTAGAAGCAGGAGTGGGAACCGGCTTAAACACTGATTTCTACAAAGATGAATTGCAAATTACCGCCCTGGATAACAATCGCAGCTTCCTCGAAACAGCACGCCGCCGGGCTAAAAAAAAGAAAAGACAGCAGATTATATATTAGGTGACATAGAAAGCCTGCCCTTCGCTGCTGACCGGTTTGATACCGCCCTGACCACTTTTCTTTTCTGCCAGTTAGAAGCACCGCAGTTGGGCATGGCCGAACTCAACAGGGTATTAAAACCGGGAGGACAATTACTGCTTCTTGAACATGTCCGCACTAAAGTTTTTTTGGCCGTATTTTAGAAATGGTAGCGGGACCCTTTTACAAGGTAACAGGCGATCATATAGCAAGAGATACTGAAGCAACTGCTGCTGAAGCCGGGTTTGTCAACATTTCGTCCAAGCCTCTTTTTACAAGAGAAGTTAAAATTATCAGCGCTGAGAAAAAGCATATGTAAGAATCCTCATGCTAAAGGCTTAAAAACCATCCTCACCTTACCCTCTATTCTCTTACTTTAGCCAGCTTAACGATTAACCCCTCTTTATCACGATTGGCCCATTCAAGTTCACTGATCCATGCGGTCGTCACAATGGACAACTCTTTCTATGTGCAGGGTGCTTTCCTTTAATAAGCCCTCGGCATAGTAGATACTCTTACTCGGGTTCCTGACCCCGCTGAAATCAGCACCAAAAACATGCATTAAGATCAGTACTCCTCTTATAGAGTGGACGGTCATTATCTGCACTGCATCTTCCGGCTCGAAACGCAGGCTATCCAGGCTCCTTGCCGGGATATTTCTCAAATACTCGCCGAAGCGTTAGGTGTTTTTTTTCCGCACATGGCGCTATAAAGTTTCCAGCAGTTGCGCGAACTGGGCCAGGTTAAGCAAGGCAGCCTCTTCCTCCTCCGGCGCACTTCTTTAACAGGAAGAGCAACAGCTGAAGCAATTTTAACAATCTCATGGTCAGAAATCCTGGGATCAATATCCCTTACAGTTTTAACATCAAAACCCTGTGCTGCAAGCCATTTTTCAAGCTTATTACTTACCCCAACATCTACTATAAATTTAAGTTCAGGTTTAATAATCTTGAATTTCCTTCACGAACCATAAAAACCTTCTCTTCACCAACTCTTTCTGCAGCATATAGTAGTGCTGCCTGAATATCCTCCTGCTCTAGCTCAGGGTGCTCTTCCAGTAATTCATGCTGAGAAATACCGGCAGCCAAAGCTTTTATAACCTGTTCAACCGAGATCCTCAGGCCTCGAATAATAGGCTTTCCAACTAATATATCCGGATCAACAGTAATTCTTTCTAGTAGCGATTGTTTGTCTTCTGACATGATAATCCTCCCCAAATAAAATACAGCTTCTTCATACTGATTTTAACAAAAAATAAAACTATCCCATAACCTATAGTTTACCTCCCCGGCTCATTATTTGTAACCATTTAACCATGTTTTTCATCCCGGCTTATCATATTTTAAACATGACTTATAAAAATTGAACAGCCATTCAGAGTACCACTCTGCTTCCGATATGAAGGACAGCGCATGACCAGCAACTTGATGCTTGGAAAAAAAGTATAGGATTGCCCGCAACAGCCAGCCTTCACTGTATAGAATTGAAGAAGGAAAATAGACAAGATTAATCTACTCACCTAACAACACTTTTCCAGAATTAACGTCACTGACTGATTCTATAGCCGGTGCATGCGGCATCAAAATAAGTTTCATTGTGCCCCTGAATTACCCATCATTCAGTTCATTCAACTTTACCGGTTTACTCACATTAATTACCCCATCGGTAATCTAGATCATATGGCGGTTACTGAAGTATGCAGTTTTCTAAAAGCTTGATTCGACATATTAAGCAATGATTAGTATAATTTCAACAAAGCACAACTGTTGTTAAAAGCCTTTTTGATGGTATCGAAAGGAGTGTGGCTTGATGAGCTTAGATATAAATAAAAAAGAGATCAAACAATATAAAAAACTTAAAATAATAGGTGATCTTGCCCCCATTAAAGA
>LKMJ01005186.1_pt1 | contig 12286 bp, 14 predicted proteins | sample 643391 | NCBI WGS metagenome assembly LKMJ01 (sample SAMN04112250, study PRJNA286221) | soda lake metagenome | biome: soda lake; feature: Kulunda Steppe; material: water; isolation source: sample PL-Br10 brine of Picturesque Lake | place: Russia: Kulunda steppe | collected 2010-07
GACATATCCCATTGTTAGTAATGGCAGGACATATCCCATTGTTAGTAATGGCAGGACATATCCCATTGTTAGTAATGGCAGGACATATCCCATTGTTGCGCCCGGCACCCACTTGCCAGCTCAAGCCTAAGATGACATACAGAATGGCACACGCTCAACAACACTTCAAGACGAGTCATTTTTGCTGTAAGCATCTGAGATCCTGACGGCTGCTCTAGCTCTCTAGAAGCCTGCCAGTCATTTGATCTGTGATGTAGCTGGTTGGATGGCAGTCCCTGGTGCTGGTCATTCATCTTCTCATCATGTGCGGCTCCTGCTGCTTACAACGTAGGATGCACCCACGCATCTGTGAGTTCCCCTCCAAGGTCTTCTACCAGGGCCGCCTCATGTCGCACCCAACCCCCCAAGACCGCCCCGTGGTGCCTGGCTTCTCCTGGCCCAATCCAAAGGTACACAGCACCGCAGGCAGCCTCCCTGCTGGCTCCGGTGCCACTTGGCCTGCTTCATGTCCACTCATCCTACGCCACTTGGCGCCCAGGTCCCGCCCTCGGTTGCAGGACTGGATGCAGCCCGGCCTGCACGCAACCTGACAATTGCCCTTGCACACGCTGCTTGTGCACAGTTGGAAATGTACAAGCATGCATGATATCAAGATATATGATGAAAGCACACAACAGGCACAGCACAATGTGCACATGCACGCACTAGTTACAGCCTCTCTGCCAACGCAGGAATTTATTGAACTGCTTGCAGCTGCTCTGCGCTTAAATGCATGAGCAGGTACATGTGCAAGGCATGATATTCAGAGAAGCAGGCGCTGATGACATGCGCGCGCACCTGAGCTGCCAAAACTATTGCTGAGCCTGAGCAGGAAGTTCAGTGGGGGCTGTGACATGTCCGGTTTGGCCGGAACTACTTTTGGAAAACTTCTTGCTGGAAACTTCCTGCTGGAAAACTTCTTGCAGTGCCAGATGTTTCCGGTTTGACCCTAAGAAAAAAGCCTGGCCGGGGCCGCAGCAAGTGATCCGCTGTGGGTATCATCTCAGAGATAAAAAGTACTTGTGACCTTGCCTGTGGCTCCCATAATAGGGGGATTCCTTGGTCACATGGATGTCTTATGTTCTCAAGCACAGCGTTAAGCATGTTACTTTGCAATAACCATGAGTTAGGTGCATGGCTGCTACAGCTCGGAGCATGGTGTGCAAAATTTATCAAGCCGTCGCTCCATCCTTACAATTGATTTATTCATTTTAATTTGCAAAAGGCTGTATGGCAGCCTTTCATTCAGTCTTATCAGTGGACATAGGCTGTTGCGGATGGGTGGAATTTGTGCTATAATTCCACCTCACAGATTGTCAAATTTCTCTGCCATACGTGCCTCATCCATTTTTCCTTCCTCTACAACAGCACCTTTTGCAGTGACCTCTCAAAAAATCAGCGAAGCCCTAAACTCTGCGGGTTAAGCTATGTATACATAGGTTATGGAACCTTACCTAAAAGAAATTTATTTGCCTCTCCTTCCATCTATCTCAGATGGATTTAGAAAGATCATCACCATTGCTGAACCATGCACAAGGATTGTAAGATCCTTCGCCATCTTCATCATCGGAGTTGAAGTCCAATTTCTTTTCCCCGACATCAAATCTGTTGCAAGAAGATCCAACTCAATATCGCTCACATGTTTAGGGAACATGCGCAATTTCAAATCTTCTTTGTCACTCCTTAAATCCAGGGGGACAAAAGAGTGGGCTAGGTGACATATTCAAAACAGTCAATTCCTTGCCCACTTGCAAGCATTTCACCCAGGACAACGATTATAATTGTCATCCTTCTGGATGACCAGTTCTTCACGATGCTGTGCAAGCCCTTTCAGTTCCTTCTTGGCTGGAAAGTGGCCCTCAGCATGCGTCATACTGTGTGGTTTTTAATTCATGCATGCTGCTACCCTTACAGGTTGTCCCTTGGCTGTCCAGGGCAGCCTGAATCAGCCTGTCGTCTGGGACTTGCAAACTGTTGGGTTGTCCATGACAAATGCATTTGCTAGTCGCACCTGGCTCTATGAAGGTGCATTTTAGTGGGTTCTTGTCTGACCAGGGCTTTCCCCAAACCAATGGCCTGGACCGAAGAGGAGATTAGGCAAATGACTGTGTCTATCTTCTTCCTTGCCCACACACACACTCTGACTAGGGGTGGGAGCAGGCGGGAGTGGGAGCAGGGGAAGGAATTGCAAACCCCATCAGCCAGGCGGTTGATGGGATGAAGATTGTCAAGCCAGACAATGCAGCAGCATTGCCTGCCCTCTTTATCGGATGACTTGCTGAGAGCCCAAGCTATCCGTGTAGGAGGCAGTTTGGGCAGAGCCAGCTTCCCTTGCGCCCTCCTTATTATTAACTTAAATGTGCAATTTGGGAGCCAAATTTCAATCTCTCCGGACGCTCGGAAGGGGAAATTAATCAAATTGCCGGTCAACCTGGATCAGCTTTGGCCCTGGCCTCTGGCGAGGGCCAAAGCTTAATATTCCCGGGTCCCGGCGAGTCTTAACCTCCCTGCTGTGCCTTTAGGTGCCTGTATGCTTCATACCAGTAACTGGAGGTCAAGAGGAGCGGACGGGCAGCACTGGTGACCTGTCTGGGCACTCTCTTCGGAATTGTGCAGAGGCGCAGAAGGTGCTGTTGCTTTGCACCCGTGCGTGCCTGTCTTGTTGACTTACATGCCTCAAGTTCCAGAACCTCTTTGTTGTCAAAGCTACGCATCCAGCGCCTCATTGATACGCATGCAGCTGAATCCCCATCTGCTTCCATGCTGCAATTCTCATTGCTCTCAGCTGCTATCATGCTGCACATTCATTGACAGCATCACAACATGTCCTGACTTGCGTTTGTAAATAGTGTACAACAGCGTGAATGCCGCTTGATAAGCTAGAGCAATTGCAATTATTCATACTAGGCTATACCTTAAAAGATGTTGGCTTTATTGCGTTGGCATGCCTTGCTGCTGACCCCTCGCTTGCCCATGCAAGTGCTCAGGGTTTTGGGTTGACAATATCACCTGCCTTTGCCTCTCCAGCTGCTGCTGTTGGTGAGGCCCAGCTTTCACGAGCCACCCCTAGGCTGATGTTGGCCTTTGTCACCCTTGATTCAGAGCTGGGGCGAGGCATTTCACTGAAAGTTAAAAAATCCTAACCACATTCCTCCCTGCCTTCCCTTTAGGTGCTTGATGCTGTGCAGCAGCTGCTTGCTGGAGGGGGGTTACCCAAAGGAGTGGAAGACATTGGTGTGATCAGCCCATACCAGGTGCGCAGTGGAAAGACATTGGTGTGATCAGCCCATACCAGGTGCGCAGTGGAATACATAGGTGTGTGCAGCCCATACCAGGTGCGCAGTGGAATACATAGGTGTGTGCAGCCCATACCAGGTGCGCATCGGAAAGGCATTGTTGTGAGCAGCCCATACCAGATGCGCAGTGGAAAGACATTGGTGTGAACAGCCCATACCAGGTGCGCAGTGGAATACATTGGTGTGATCAGCCTATACCAGGTGCGCAGTGTCCTACCTAATGCTTAAAAGGCAGACTGTAGAGCTTGTGTGAAGGCTTCTAAGTATGGGGTTGGCGCACTATGTGACCATATGATAAGCCCCAGTCCTGAGTGCGCTAAGGGCGCCGTATTGGTTGATCTTGCATGACCCATTCTCCAAGGTGCACCGAAAGCAGCTATAATGCAATCTATGATGCTATGATCGGAGGTGTCGTGTAAACGTCTGGAAGGTAGGGAGCTGGGAACAGGCACACCTGCTGTCCTCCGCCTATTGTACGTGGTTGAAAGGGCTGGGTCTGGTAGCTGCAGCAACGCTCCCTGCCATCCTTCCACCTAGTATGTTGCCTGCCTGCACTGCCCTCAGGGCCAAGTCAGGTACCTGCAGAAAATCATGGGACCCCTCCAACCCATTGCCAAGCCCAGGAGGAGGAGCGACAGCGTGGATGCAGCAGGAGATGGTGCGTATGCCAGTCATCACCTTAAAGGCAGCACAGGCACCTTGAGCTTGATAGGTCAGGCAAGCATGCCTGGTCCGAATGCCTGCATGTGCCAGGCAGGTATGACTCATCCACCTGCCCTGCACAGGCACTTTGCCTGGAATGTAGCTCTCTCCATGCATGCTTTAGCTTTGCCTGGCCCCTGGTGGAGGGGTTGCATGGTGCCTTGGCCCTTTGGGTGGCCACTCGTCGTTGTGTGTTGGGAGTGTGTTCACTGCCTATGCAGTATGAATGTATTTTGTTTATTCTATAGCTTTGCCTGGCCCGATACACCTCTGAGTGCCATATATGCCTAACGAATGTCCATTAGTCGCTGCATGCTGCCAGGGATGGTCACCAAAGCAACCGGGCCCTCTGCAAAACCAAATGGCTTCTGGCATGTGTGCGGGTGTGCTTGGCCTTCCGCTTGCAGTGCTGCTGGGATACCTGTAGCTTGCATGTAAGATTTAAGCTCCTGTCCCCTTAGGACTGCACATTCGACTTTGGATGTGCCATTACATGCACCCATCACTGTGCTAGTCCTGCCAACTTGCTTCAATTCTTGGTTGCATCAACCAATGCTCAGCCCCCCTCGTACAACTCATCCACAGACATACCCTCTCAAGCCCTGGACGAATCCCAGCTCAGTGATTCTGCGGGCCTCCTGGAAGTGAAATCAGTTGACGGCTTCCAGGTAATGGCATACTTCTCAGCTCATGCTCATTCGCATGTTCGCCCCAGCATGCTGCACTGCAAGGGCGGGTATGCACAATGCAGGTGCCGACTATCTCGCATTGAGGGTGCATTATGAGCTTGGAAGGCCCACACAGGTGCTTGGCTTTGTGTGCGTGCAGGGTCGTGAAAAGGAGGTGATCGTGCTCAGCACCGTCCGAAGTAATGCTGCTGGATCCGTGGGCTTCCTTTCAGACTTCAGGTAAGGCCCACTTTGTCTGGCACAAACTTCAATGCTGTAGGACTCTGTTTGGCGGATTGCCTGCACAGCATGAAGTGTCTTGGGCAGACTAGCAATTTGCCAACATTGTGCACCTCAGTCACACAGCTGCCAAGGAATATGAAGAGAGTTACTTTCAAAGGTTGTGTCATCCATGCACAAGTCAAACATGTTCCTAATCGTGCTCAACCTTTTTTTGCAACATACTTCGACTTGGCTCCTTTCCTGTCCACCTGCGCTCAGGCGACTAAACGTGGGCATCACAAGGGCTAGGAGGGGCTTGATCGTGATCGGCAACCCAGAAACCTTGAAAACAGACAAAGTCTGGAACTCTTGGTTGCGATGGGCAGCGCAGCACAAGGCTTGGCAACTGCCCTAGTGCTTGGTGCAGGCTTCTGATCGCAATCTTGGTCTGAACTGAAGGGCCACGCAGGCTACTAGGCGCCTGGCAGACAACCCACCAGCCTCCCATGGATAGATTTCAAAATCTACTCACACGATAGCCTAAAGTTAGTAAGCTATATACTGTGGTACCTTTCCTTGATGCACACTGCCGGTGATTTCATTGGACTCCAATCTTGAAGTTTAAACTGCTGGCTTTCCTCTTGTCAAAAATGAATGGATAACAGCAGAAAAATATATCGGATATTCGGCCATTAAAGACTTTTGGCATACTCGTGGCTTTAAGCCTCCTCCAGATGGTTAATTGAACCTTACTAAGTATTCGGATGCATGAGGACATGCATTCCAAGGAGGGGAGATATATGACGGACAGAGTTGAATCAATCGGCTTGACGGCTATTCAACCATAATTCAACTGCTGTTGAATCAGCGAAAAGGGGATGGGACCGCGCTATACTTCAATCGGCCATTTAGATAAAAAATGATTGCTTCAATTGCATTTCATTATGGCCCAAACATATCCGATGACTCGACATGCGATGGGAGGTCGACTGTCGCAACCTGGTTTGACACTCAATGGAGGCTTTCAACCGGCTAAGCTGCCCTCGTTCGGCAGATGCAGCCTTGAAACCATAGACCTACTAAAATATGTGAAACGTACCAAATGCCCACTGTGGGTATGCATTAAGAATTAGGGTAGGGGGCAGAGGGGACAGGGGGCTCTAAGCAACAGCGCCAGCCTACCAGCCTTCGTCCAGAGTCCGGAACACCAGTCAGCTCCCACCCACTGGCTACCAGCCGCACATGCAACTCGTGGAGGTCAAGTCCAGTGAAGATACCAGGCCTTGGAACCAGCTCAAATTTGAGCTTTAAAGCCGCTCACCATCAGCACAGCGTGCTCAGTCAACACCTTCCCCGAACTGCGGCCATCGTTAGCCTCTACACTAGACTTCCGGGGTGGGGGCCACTATTTGTTACTGCCATTAAAGTTCGGAGCCTCTTAAGAATCCCGGTCTAGATCCTCAGAAAGTCACCAAGGTTGCTGTGAAACTTCACTGTAACTAATGTAACCGATTTTTTTCCTTATTAATGCACCGATGCCTTTTGTGGGCAGGCTAGCAGTCAAATTTCTTGGCTGAAGGCTTTCTTTTGTAAACCCTTGTAAACTTGCTTGAGGAGCCTAGCTTTCTGTAAAATTGCCCTTCACATTTCTTCCGATTTCATGCTGAAATTTGTTTCACCATAACTCAAACACCCTTTCAAATGTAACTTTCTCCTGACACAAGCACCTTTCTAGATTACAGTTTAGGTTGCATCCCTTATAGTCTTCAGCTACGGTGCCCTCGTTCAGCAGACAGAGCTATATATGTTTTTACAGTGGCTTTCCCCCCGTCACATGCCGAATTGATGCTCAGCTCCCTGCAATTTGACGCATGCAAAGCCCTTGCCCAGGCAATAAGTGCCTCAGGGAAGAGCTCTGGAGTTCAGCAAAGGATGTTGAAACCAAACTAGAGGACTCATCCAGTCACGACAGCCAAAAACACACACCCATCTTCCTAAAAATGGACATGGATTCGGCAAGGGCACGCGCACATACACACACACATACACGCACGCACACACGCGCACTCGCACAAACACACACACGCACGCACGCACACGCACGCATGAACGCCCACCCACGCAACCACGCCCACACCTGCATGCACACCTGCACACACACACACACACACACACACGCACACACGCACACACATACACACACACTTTCTCACGCTCAACCACTTAGCAAACCTTCGTCCCTTGCATCTGCGCATGGCTTGGCTGCAGCAGCCTCTGAGTCAATGATCCCAGTTTGCCTGTTGGCTAGGTTACATAGCTGTACCTGCTGAGCGAGGGCAGCTGAGCTGAAGCCAATCAGGCCTGCGAAACCAACTAAAAGAAAGGAATGTGGTGTTTTAAAAGCTAGGTTTGCCTGTTGAATGCTTCACAGCCACGTGTTCCCCAGTGCATGGCTGCATATGACCTGGCTACAGTAGCTGCGCGCCGGATGCCTCGCAGCTGCGCCATGCTGATGCGCAGACGCGGCTTGGATGTGACTGTTTGAATATGCCTGTGCGGCACACAATGCATGCACAGGTCATCTCTAAGCCAGGGTTGTTGCGTCTTGGCACGCTGTTCCGCTGGCAGTCAACGGCGCGGCAATTCTTGTCCTCAGGTTAGGCTGCGGCTGTTGTATTGGGAGTGCGAGGACCGGGGCCAAGCGTCAGGGTGCAGAGGGTTCAGCTATGCTTGCACGCTGCTCCATATCTAAAGGTGTAGCGACTGCTGCTGCATGTGATGAAGGCGCTCGCACGCCCTCTGCTGCCCCCATGTGCCCCACGCATGCGTATGCATGTGTCTGCACGTGTTGGTGCTTGCGACCACGCATGTGCAAGGCTTAGACTCATTAGGCGGTCGTGCCTGCATGCAAGTCATGCTTGCTCGCCCCCTCCACACGCAGGCCGTTTCAGTGGGGAGGGCAGCGCAGCAATGCTGCACCAGTCGGGAGAAGCCGGGGAAGCAGAGTCAGTGGCAGAGGTGGGCCCTGGCCATCATGGCAGTATGGTGCTTGGGGGATTGCAGGTGCGTGCATGTGTGTGCATGCGGGCATGTGTGTGTGTGTGCATGTGTGCATGTGTGTGTGCGCCTGTTTTGGCTTGCATATTTATTGCGTTGTATTGCACGCATTTGTGCTTGAATGTCATAAGTGTGGGTGGGCAGATGGAGGGGCAGGGATGCGTTGTTGTGATTTGTTTTGTACAGCTGCAAAACCCTGATGGGGACCGCCTTCAGCTGCTCGCTCAGCAGCTTCAGCAGCAGAGCAGCAGGCCCAGTTCCCCATGGTTGGCTAGTGCCCAGAAGAACCCTGCTGAGCCTGAAGGAAAGCAGCCTGTTGGTATGGGCACACATCTGCATGCCTGGGCAGGTGCACGCACCCATTGAGCGTCTGCTCGTGTATTTGGGTTTGTGGATGTGTGGGTGTGGGTGTCGATGTGTAAGCACGCAGGCAAATGCGGGTGTGTTGTGTTTTATGCATAAAATGGACGTGCAAACATGATTGTGGGAGTGTCAAGTATGGTCTATGGTCTTGAGCCTGGCCAAGCTGCCTGCCCCCTTCCCCTGTCCTCTTGCTCCCCTCCTACCCCTTTGTTCTTGCCTGCCTGCCTGTCTGCCAGCCTGCTTCACTGAGACTGCCTGTCCTATTGCCTACTGTCTGGTTTGCTTACTTGGCTGGCTGCGCAGTGCTGCCTGTTTGGTCAACAGCTTGGCTGATTGGCCGCCTCCCTGCCTGCCTGCCTGCCTCCCTGCCTGCCTGCCGGCTTGCCTGATACGACTGGCTGTTTTGTGGTGCTTTCTTGCTTGGCTACGCAGCCCCGAGCCTGGAGCCCATCACGCCCCGATTCCGCTGGGCATATAGGGAGAGGAGCAGCTAGAGACACAGCAGGTTCTGTTGCGCATGGATAGGCAGGTGTGCATGCTGTTTACCTGCCTGCTTGCTGCCACTGCTGCTATTGCTGCCGCATGCATGTGCAGGCCAACTTACACTTGCGCATGGATCCTAGCCGTTCAAGAAGGGCGTGGCCAGCTACCGTGTGCATGTGTGGTGTGTATGAGAGGCTTGAGAGCGCACTTACCCTGGAGAAAACAGGCACATGCACGTGCGTGGAACTTTTAGCAGGACATCCCGACCGCACTGCGCTTAAGAACCGGGTTCAGCCCCAAGCAGCGCAGGTGTGTTTGTGTGTGGGAGTGATTTGCTCCTTGTTGCACGTGTGTGCTTCTATTCATGCTTGTGTGCCGCTTGGGCACGTGGGCTGGCCTCAAGCTGCCTAGGTACGGCACTGGCCTTCAGGACTCCTAAAAGTGAGGCTCGAAGCCTCGCTTTTAGGAGCCCCCCTTCCCCCTTAATGCCCATGGCATGGGGCGCTCAAGAGGGACAGGAGAGAAGTAGCTGATGTAGAGGCAGCCTTCGCATTTGAAATAAAGTAGTACTACTACCAGAAGTGTGTCTACTCTTCAAGCAGAAAAACTGTAGCTTGCAGTTCATTTATTTCCTTAGCAGTCTTTTTTGTGAGATAGCTAGCAGTCACACCTCTAGACTGAAGACCCCTTTCCAAGTTGAAAACCCCTCACCTGCCAGCACAAATTGTGCTTGCTCTAGTTGTTTCAACTCACACAAAAGGGGGGATACCTGCTGATGTAGTCTTGTCTTTTTATTGACTGCGGCTTGGGTAAGGTCTCGACAAAGCACGCTTTGCTGTTGCTTGGTGGCTTTAAGCTGGCTCCCCTGGGCCAGGCCTGGTATCTTTGCAATACTTGGCTTCCATGGAGATGGATGCCCCGCAGATAAATAATCACCTCAAGAGCTGACTGGACCTCCGGATTCTGGGCATAGGCTGCTAGGCTGGTGCTGTTGAGAGGCCTGTTTGGCTCTAGCACACCCTCTGGACTCGAAATAGTTTTTTTACAATAGGTGTGAAGAGTCAATGCAGTTAGGCCTACAGCATCCATGGGGCACACGGCATGTCTCACTTATTATTCAGATGCAAAATCACACGTCGTCCTGCTCGACCCATGCATCAATGAAGAAGCAAACAGCAAAATTCTTAGCAGAATTGATATGCTATCAACAGGCAATAAGGACGACCTAAACATGCAGCTGCATTTTCGAACTTCTTGCACCTAAAACTTCATAGCAACTCCGAACTCGTGAGGACTGACGGAAGCAGCACTTCTGACCACTTCATAGTGTAATTTGAACTATGAGCGATCTCGGACATACTCCAAAAACTTGTTGAAGGGCTTATCCAGAGCTGGCCAGGTAGGCTCTAACCCAATATCACATGCCACGCGGTGTGCACATCCAAAGCCAGAGAACACAACTGCAAGGTGGGGAAAAAGGAGAGGAAATGCCCCCATTGAATGTGAGCGCAACAACCAGTTTATATACTAGGCATTGCAAGCAAGCTTTGTAGGCAGGTAACTCAAGGGCATGACTCTACCTGAACTACAACAAGAGGTTGGTGAGGCAAGACAATTCACTTGCATACGCACAGACACGAATTTATGTAAGCTTTAACACATGTGCAAGCGCAATATTATGCACACACCAGTCATTCACAAATGAAATATGGCATGAAACAACACCAATCCAAAATCAAAGCCAAAGATATGTGCTCGGCCTAGCCGTGACATCCTAACTGAGACAACTCTCAACAGTTCAGCACAGTTGACATCACAAATGGCTGAGCAGGCCGTGGAGCCAGGTAAAGCTTGCTCAGTGAGCCCAGCAAGCGCTAGCCCAGCTCAGGCAGCCTTGTGGCTCCATATAATCAGGGCAATGTGCAATAGGCTGTGTGGTAAGTTGTAAGTGGTGCAGCAAGATCCATAGGCTCAGGCCTCAAGCCTGCCGTGAGCATGACTCTGTTGGGCCTAGCTAATGCGTGCACGGGAACAGCACCATGCATGGGGTTTGGCTAGTGTCTCCATTTAAGGGGGGTCAAGACATATGTCAGGCAATTCTCTGCCAAGTCCATCCAGTGCTCCACACGGACACACACACACGTGCGCACACATGTTTGCACAGACACGCATGCACACATGCACACCTGCATTGACGCCTTGGCCAGGGAAGGTTGAGTCACCGACGCAGTACAGGCCTTGCAGGGCCGTCCTGCAGACATTTCAGGGGAGGAAGGTAGGCAGGTGATGCAGCACTGGTCGGGCATGCGCATGTATTGAAGGGAAGCACGGGGGCGAGAGGAGGGGCCTGCAAGGAGATGCAGGAGGCAAGAAAGATGGTGCAGCGCCCTCTGCTCCAGTGCGCTGAGCTTGCACCAGAAGAGGTCCCCGGAAGACTGGGAAAGGAAATTTTTTTGGACACACCACTCTACTTGAAGTGTGTCAAGCGTCCAGACACACTATGCAATGAAACAGGGCAGGGCTCCATTCAACAGTGCAGTGCTCTTCCTGCAAAAAGATTTGCAAAGAGAATTGTGAGAGGTCACGGAACAGCGTGGACCATTTCTCATCCCTTACAAACTTCACCCCAAGGAAGTGCTTGCACTAGACCTGGAACTTGACACATGCCTTCAAAGCAGGAGCAAGCTGTGACCAGGTTAAAACAGGGGCCTTCAGCATTGGTCTCTGGTGCACCAGGTATGCTTAATACCTTAGGGTGTGTGCGTAGGGTGCACGGGCGGGGTGCAGGGGCAGGGTGCACGGGCAGGGTGCAGGGGCAGGGGACAGCAGGTGCAGGGGCAGGGTGCAGGGGCAGGGCACAGCAGGTGCAGGGGCAGGGTGCACGGGCAGGGCACAGCAGGTGCACGGGCAGGGTGCACATAGGGAGCAGGCGGGTTGTAGGGAACACGTGCCGATAGGGCAAGCAAGGCAGCGCCGCAAAGGAAAGCACCTGCTTTTGTACAAGCTACATGAGAGCAGCAATGGTTGTGGGGGGGTGGCAGCTGGGATAGGGTGCGCCATGCTTTGCGCGCTGCGTGCGCACTGCGCGTGCTTTTGCATCCTGGACACCACACCTCATGCTTAAGTGGTGGAGAGCATTACCAGCCAACCGTGACCTACGCCGCTGCTGCTGCTGCTGCTGCCACCCAGTGTCTGCTACCCTGCCGCACACGCGGCTCTGGCCTGTGCTTGCATCAACTGGCAACAGCAGCGCAGAGGCCCTGAAGAGCACGCAGCACATCTGTGACTGCGCCCATGCTGCTGCGCATGTTCTTGCACAAGGATGCACAAGTGCACGCACAACGCTGCGTCAACGCTGCCCGCTCGGGGTAGCGCCACGGTGCTGGCGAACACCGCGCTTGCATCAGCTCCCAGAGAGCTGTGCTTCTCTGCTGCATCCCCCCCCCCCCCCCCCCC
>LKMJ01005187.1_pt1 | contig 12286 bp, 20 predicted proteins | sample 643391 | NCBI WGS metagenome assembly LKMJ01 (sample SAMN04112250, study PRJNA286221) | soda lake metagenome | biome: soda lake; feature: Kulunda Steppe; material: water; isolation source: sample PL-Br10 brine of Picturesque Lake | place: Russia: Kulunda steppe | collected 2010-07
AATACAAAACAGCTCCCCGTGTTGGGGTGGCAGAGCGGCCTATTGCGCCTGTCTTGAAAACAGGTACCCGGAAGGGTTCATGGGTTCGAATCCCATCCCCAACGTTGGCTGGCATCCATAACTGCCATGTACTCGTGATAACGCCGTGTCATCGAGACGATGACCCTGCAGAGAAGAGAAAATCTTCGCAGGCCATCACCGGCCGGGTGGGTGGGAGTCCGGACACGGGCCACGAGCGCTGGAGAGTAAGGTAACCTGGTTATCCGACAACGCTTACATCGTTGTTATCTGCGTTCAAATCGCAGCTCTCCAATACCACATTTTCTACCCGTTTGATTCACGGTCGTGTGAATGCTGAACAGTCGATCCAGAATATCGGGTCTGTATCCAGATCGGATTCCGGGTACTCCGTATCACCGATATGTGTTACTATCACGTTCTCACCGAACACGCGAGATAGTTCCTGGTCAAAATACGCTGCCGGCGTCTCACCGGGTTCAACCGGCCGGGATTCGATGTATTTGAACCAACTCGCTTTGAATCCCGGCGGTTCAAAAAACACCGAATTCGCTTTCGATCCAATGACTCGAAGAATCTCCTCAGCCTCTTCTAACCCGAAATTCCTCGCCCAGTGATGGTATACTGTGAGTAGTAACACGACATCCGCGTCTGGAAGTGAGTGAACAGACTCCGGTGTGATTGTCTTCTTCACAAATTCTACTCCATCCTGAGCACCGAACTCACGACGCGCGTCATCTAACCGGCTGCGTTTCTTATCTATCCCAACCACAGATAACCCATACTCAGCGAGTTTCCCGGTGAAGAAACCGCTTGCACACCCGATGTCGAGCGCTGTCCGATCCGACTCGTCGAGATACGGTTTCATCATCTCCCACCGCGCTTGACTATCTACGCGCTTCTGTTCATGATACAATTCAGAATCTGGCATTCCAACACTACCATACAGTACGCACCTGCACTGCTGTAAAACCTACTCCATCAAAGAATCCTGTCTGCATACGGCAGTACCGCATCGTCGTGGGTCGTCACACATGCAGCGGTAGGACGACCACACGCTCTCGGTTGTAGAACCGGCGTCCACAGGATACAACCATTTACAACGCTGAACGCAGAGAACCACATATGACGAACGCAAACACTGAATCACAACGCAGTACAGACACCGCAACTGACCCGCAGTATCTCACACGAGCTGACCGGCTCATCGGTGAAACTGGGCATCCAGAAACACTTGATGAAGTCATCGAAACCTGCGAGCGAACGTACCGGCATGACCTCGCAGCAGACATCTCCCATCTCGTCAACGAACTTAAACTGAACCAGTACGGCTTCACCACGAACTGGCTTGATATGCCGAACCGTGATGGTGAGGACGCATACGCGTTGATGATGGCGTTCCGTGCTGGGATGGCAATTGCCGGGCCAGCTGACACACCCGAAGCCATCGCGGAACGAACGGTTCCGGAGCAGTAATCACCGGGATTCCTATCAGTATGACCAGTTCAAACGACCCGCCGTACGTAACGGTCCCGTTCGATTCCCAATTCCTCGAACCGGTTATTCGCACGGAGAAAACAGCAACCGTTCGAATTGAACGGTATGACGTAGAAGCCGGTGATCAGATCATCCTGGCAAATAAGGATGAAACCGTTGAGTGGGCTCTCGCTGAAGTCACGTACACCGTAACATGTCCAGCGCACCGAGCTCGTGAGATCTTAACCGCACTCGATGCTGAGCATTCACTCACGAACACTGACCGTTCGGTCGTAACGATTCTGCAACCGCACTACTCAACCCCGGTTCGGACTACCGATACGGTGCAACTGATCGGGTGGGAGATCGTTCAACCGTTCGCTGAAGCACCCAAACGTTGAACCCACACCACAAAATAGGGCTCACATATGGAAACGAACCCAGCATATATGGGGTGGGGGACACACGAATTCGATGACGCACCGGTCTTCCTCGTTAATCTCCCGAAGCCACCAGAAACGTACGATCACGAATTCTACATCGATACGGATAACGGCGTAGAAAAACTTCACCACCGTATCATCGATACCGATGTTGAAGACACCGCGTTCACCCATGCATTCCCTGCAGATGAAGGTGAATCTGTCCTTGCACTGCTGATTAAACACGAATCGTACTGGCTCGGATTCACCAACGTCGACGATGCTGACGGTAATAATGCTGGTGCGCAATCACTTAACGAGTTACAAGAGACACCGCAAACACCCGACGATGGGTTATTCATTCAACAACACATCCCGACACCTGTGCGTAACACACTCGTAACGATCGGGAAAGAACTCTACATCAACGACTGACTCGTAACCGGTGTGTGTGTGGTTGATTCCCGAACACTCAAGCGTATCGTGCCACACAGTTAACGTATGGTTCAGTCCACACCTGATGGTGGTACTGACGAGAACACAACCGTTACTGAAGTAACAGTCAGAGATGCATTGATGGATGCACCTGACTGGGAATATACGCTCGCTGGGCACCTTGCCGGAACCGACTGGGTTCACCCGGAAAACGGCGTTGACACGATCGGGAAAGTAAGAACTGTCTCTGAACGCGAGCAAGGTCACCGGTATACCCATCCGGAAATCGTGTTCAAACACTCCAATCTTCGATTGCCTGTCAGTGGATTCCTTCGCCGGATCGACCCGACCGACATCGGAGATATTGAACCGTCTGGTCGTGATGCCAAACGCATCGTTGCGATTCAAGAACAGCACTCCTGGCGGAACATCACGCTCACACCAGACCACCCTCACTGGTAATCAACTCCAACGACTCTCCTGACACCGGTGTTTTCCGTTACACCGCGCGCATACTATCCGTCATGTAGCGCGCGGCCTGTTCCACAGACCGTACCACGAGACAGCCATCCAACACTCACAGTACTTGATTACTCACATGACTTCCGATACACACAGCGATACGTCTTCGCAACACCAGTCAACCACCGCAACGCGAAACGAACCATCAGTAGAATCGTTTTATCGTGACCGTGGGATACCAGTCCCCGATCACAATGAAACACTCGCTACACGCGTCCTTCCGGAATCCAAACGAATGACTGGGAAACGACGCGTGGAACGCGTTTACCGGAACGTCATTACAGATGCGAACCGCATCACATTTATCCAGCCAAATGATTACCTCGTCCGAAACCAAAACGGTGACTGGATCGAACACCGCATCGCACAGATAGGAACTGATCTATCTAACTCACCTGGAATTCACGTCCAGTTAGCTGGAACTGATTCAATCATTCACTTGGATTTGCTTCGTGAATGGGTTGATTCAAACGACGCGTTCGTCTACGGGCGTCGAACGCAGACGTTCGCTGAACTACAAGCCGTTGACTACGAGCTATGACACACAATACTTCTACGTACGTCCCGAAAGTCTTGGATCTGTACAGCGGTCCGGGCGGCGTCGGACACGCGTTAGAAGAACTCGGTGTTGATCACGTCGGCGTTGACACGCAACCCTTCGGTGAAGAGTACCCCGGGATGTTCTATCAGGTTGATGCGAGTGATATTGACACCATTTACGAGATTTTCGGGCACGTTGATCTTGACCTGTTATGGCTCTCACCGCCCTGTAAAGCGTATTCGAATCTGAGTTACGTCCACTATGATGACCCGAAAGCGGTGCACGATACGTTCTACGATTTGAACGTGCGTGGTATCATTCATTACCTCGAACCTGAGCATTACATCATCGAGAACGTCGCCTCGTGCGATGATCTGAACGAGCCGACACGCATCAATGGGTTCGGCGTCGGGTATGAATTCGATCTTGAACGGCACTTCGAAACGTCGTTCCCGTGCCCTGATGCGATCAGCGACGGTGAGTCCGTTCTGAATATGGAGAAAGGCATCGGAGATAGTTATACCGAAGTCGCTGAAGCAAAAGGCGTGCCTGCCGACTGGGGGAAAAACGCTGTCAGGAGTGCCATCCCGACAGGATTCGTGCAGCACTTACTGCATTACTGCCCATCAACACCGGGAATCAAGTCACCAGCTCCTGACGGCCATCAACAAGTCACGCTCACAAGCAGTACATGAAACCCAAGCGTTCTTTGAACCACACCGCGAATCAACTTGAACACGCCACATGCGACTCACAGCCGCGCACAACCCATGACAGACGAGAACCCACACGCTTCACCGAACAGTACCAGCGAATCAACTGATGGGGCTGCTGACTCTTGTGACCGGTGCGGTGTTCCCGCGACCGATGCAGACATTGACCAAACGCTAACCGGTGAGCTTCTCTGCCGTGCCTGCCAAGAATCACGGCGAGAAAAAGACACCTCGCGCGAACTCGGGCAGTCATCACTCTTCGATGCATCACAGTCACACGATGAGTGAACGACCCCAAACCATCACCCTCTACGTGACGGTGGAACTCGTGTGCTGCTGGGTGAATAATGCACGTGAACCAGCAGCACAACCCGTCACGACCCCTGAATACGGGCGTGACCGTGCATAACCATACCGATACCCTGCGAACCAACTCCAACATTCATGACTCAACGAACACTCTCAAACACACTCGATACTGACACCGTACAGCAAGTAAACACCGACACGCAACGGGATAACCAGCCAAGCGTTTCCACCACCGCTGATCGTGATCGAGCACAGCAATCCCGAACTGAAGCACCCACAGATACTGACGACCGGTTCTTCCTGGTGTATCAGAACTCGATTGAGAATGTCGGTGTCATTCGACGGTACACCCACCACGGGACGTACATCCGTGAAGTCAACGAAGAATGGATGTACAACTACGTTGCTGAAGCGTGGGAACAAACGTACCAGTACGTCAGAGATTACGATGTCGCACCTGATGGTGTAACGCTCACGGGTGATGGTTCGAACTGGCGGGGCACCGGCCGTGAATGGAGATCGTGGTTCACGCAACGCCACCGTGAACTTCTTGGAAAACGGTTCCCGTACGATGAGTTGGAAACCATTAATGAATCGGTGTTTGTCGATGCATCTACTCTGAACGACGAACTGCTTGACGCGCTTCCTGAAGCGTTCGAGGTGGCTAGCGATGAGTGACGTGTCAATGAGCGATTCAAGTGAACAGCCAGCGTTCACTGAACTTCCGTCTGTGCTCCCGACCGGTGATGGGGCTGCTGTACAGCTCGGTGGCGTGATGGTTGAAATCACACACGCTGAAGCACCGGTATTCGCTGCGATCGGTGATGCACTCACAGCGGCTGAATCTGCACAGCGACTGCACCTGTCCGGGCAGGTTACCGCGTTCATCATTCAACGCATCATGAACGGTCCATGGCAACCCGGTGTTTCGATCAGCGTCTTCGAAAATGACCTGTCTCTCGCAGAAAACACTGGTACAGTCATTAATGTTGATGTGCACGACGACCGCGTCACCGTTCGGTCACGACTCACAGACGACGACAGCATCTACGAATATACGGTCGATGAAATAGTCGGTTGAAGCGATATTTTAAGCCGGTGTGTGTGAAACTGTGATGCATGGCACCAGAACCATGTACTGTATGTGGTGATCGCGCTGGCGGAACGCTCCCGTCAGACCAAGAAGCAGCTCTCACCTGTGGTCGATGTGGAAATCTTTTCCATGAATTCCGTGATGGGTGTGTCGGGCAGAAAGGCGCTCTGTTAACGAACGTTTGCGCGAACTGCATCTAACACGTCACAACACGCATCGTCTGGTAAATACCCGCACAGCACCGCAGCGCTTAAGGCTGGCTGGTAAGAACAAGTAGACCAGCCAACACGGGCACCGCCCGACGTGGCCGGCAACAAACAACACACTCACAACGAACGTGAGTTTCACAACGTAACGTGCCAGTGGACCATGGGTGGTTCATGGGCTCGACTTGTAATCGAGATTTCCCCGGTTCAAATCCGGGCACTGGCTTCGCGGGAAACAAGCACAACGAGTGATGTGTCGCGGACTGACAAATCCCTTCACAGTCACCCGGTGTGCAATGACGTATTCCCACATCCTATGTGACGTTCGTGAAAAGCGAACGTGCGTAACAGAGGTGATCAACAGTTCGATATGACTTGAGAACAGGCGATAAAGGTAAGCACGTGTCGGTGACCACTCCGTAGCCGGAGCCTGATGGGTGACAGCGTGCGTAACTGGACGTAAAAGAATCTACTGCCTATCGAAAAACACCTTAACGGTATGCTGTGTGTGTCTCACCGGCATTGTGGTGTCCGTGCGAAACGCCGCAACATTCGACTCATAGAAACATAACCTGTGAGTCACGGCACGACCATCTGACCGTGATGTGCCCAACCCGAGTGACCAAGACTGCGTCACCGGACGGCACGCACACGTCACTGCATGGTGTGTCGATTACGGAAATCCACCACACGCCTTACATCGTTCCGTCAATTGACGGAACACACTTACCGTTAGCACCCTGCCGAGCTGGTGTAGTCCGGACTATCATCATCGCCTGTCACGCGATGGACGCGGGTTCAAATCCCGCGCTCGGCGTCCCCTTTCCCTGTATAATACCCGGTCAACCCACTACGTGTGGGCGGACCGGGTTTTTTCATGGTGGATTACCTCATCATGTACCGAAAATCACAGTTACACACTGTAACCACGTGGTGAACACCGGTCATGCGGAACTGACCGCGCCGCAGCGGCCGCGCTTAAACATGTGCGTGGAGCGCGGCACACTACTCAGTCACCGTTCCTGACATCTGTGAACTAATCCCGGCGAAAACCGGGGTGAAACTCCCGTTCACTGGAGAATGGTACGTCGTGACACGCGCCGCAACAAGAATCCAAATTTAAAATACCCTGGGAGTACTAACAGCCATTATGACAGCCGAAACTGACGCAGACGTAACTGACTCTGATGAACAGCCTGTCGACACCGAGGAATCCGATGCCGACGATGTAACCGCCGTTATTGATGCATCCACCGTGCAAGCAACGCTTGATGCGATCGGTGCACTCGTCGATGAGTGTAAGATGCACTTCGAAGAAGATGGTCTTGCCATCCGAGCAGTTGATCCTGCCAACGTCGGCATGGTCGACCTGAAGCTTCGTGACACCGCGTTCGAAGCGTATAACCCGCCCGGTGCGGTCATCGGAGTGAATCTCGAACGACTGAACGACATCGCTGGCATGGCCTCGGGCGACCAGATGATGCGAATGAACCTTCTCGAAACCGGGAAGCTCAACATCGAAATCGACGGGCTGACCTACAACCTCGCCCTGATCGATCCGGACTCCATCCGTGAGGAACCCGATGTTCCGGAACTCGACCTTCCCGGTGAGGTTGTCATCGAAGCCAACGCCCTCGGTCGTGGTATCAAGGCCGCTGACATGGTGAGCGACCACATCCGCCTTGCAGTTGACCCGGATGACCGGACGTTCCACATGGCGGCCGAAGGAGACACTGACGACGTTGACCTGAACCTCGGTGAGGATGACCTCATCGATCTGCAGGCCGGGCCAGCAGACTCGCTGTTCAGCCTTGACTACCTGCAGGACATGGTGAAGGCAATGCCGAACGATGTTGCTGTCACACTCGATCTCGGTGAAGAGTTCCCTGTGAAACTTCACTTCGATTACGCAGCCGGTGACGGGCATGTCACGTACATGCTCGCTCCGCGCATCCAAAGCGACTAACGCGTTCCTCGAACAGCGTTCTCCGAAACATACCGTAACCGAACCCGTGTCGTAACGCGTTGGGTGAATCCAACCGTTTAACACAACCCGCGAACAACAACTCAATACAATCATGACCACCCTGAAGTTCTTCCAAGCAGAATGGTGCGGTCCGTGTAAGCAACAGAAGCCAATCGTTGCTGATCTTGACGATGACCGCTCCGATGTAACCGTAGAGCACCTCGATGTCGAAGATGACACCGATGAAGCGAACCGCTACCAAGTCCGATCCGTTCCGACGATTGTTGTCGTTGATGACGACGAACAGGTCGTTGACCGGTTCACCGGGCTGACGCAGCGAACCGATCTGGAAGCTGCGCTTCCGAACCCCGCGTAACACCGTCGCCACACGTTCTGCCCGTTGAACAACGCGCTGCCGTGCATTGACACTCACATCATGCGCGACTTCGTCGGAACACACGGTCTCAAAATAGTTATTCATGCCACGCACTCGTAATCGACTCGTGATTATCGTCGGGCTGACCGGCGTTGGGAAAACCACCGTTACTGAACACGCGATTGAGAACGTTTCTGTTCCCGTTGAGTACCTCTCATACGGAACACTACTGTTAGAAACCGGGCAGCGAGAAGGACTCGTCCATGACCGTGATGAAATCACTGACCTTGACCCGGATGAATACGACGCGTTACAGCAGCATACTGCTGAGCGCATCAACGCCCTCGTCTCTGACAACTCCAACGATGATGACACAGTGTACATCGTTGATACGCATGCCGTGTTGAACACGCCGTTCGGATACCGGCCAGGGTTCTCTGTGGATGACATCACAACAATCCGTCCGGACCAGTTCGCGTTCATTCGAGCATCACCTGCAGAGATTGCCGATCGCCGAGCAACCGACAGTTCACGGAATCGTGACGACATCCCGGTTGATGCCCTTGCTGAACAGCAAGATGTTGCGATGCAAACCGTGATGGCCTTTGCTGCGATGGCCCGCGCACCTGCTGCATTCATCGATAACCCGGACGGTGAAATTGACGCTGCGGTTCGTGAACTGGAACCGTTGCTTGATCCGCAGTCGCTGTAACGTCCTTCGTATTCAGTATGCCGCACTACGTGTACATGATCGAATGTGCTGATGGGTCATTGTACACGGGGTATACGACTGATGTTTCTCGACGCATCGATGAACATAATGCTGGGGCAGCGGCGAAGTATACACGCGGCCGAACACCGGTGACCCTTCGCCGCGTTGAGTGGTTCGATTCCCGTTCGGTTGCAATGCAACGCGAATACGAAATCAAACAGCTTTCCCGACAGCAGAAGGAATCCTTGATTCCAACTGATGATGAGACGGTTTCCATTGCTGTCCCCTCACGTTGAACGTGCCGTTCGCAGCAATGCGCTGCGGTATGAGAAGTGACCGCAGCGCCGGGAAGTAGTCCCGGTGACCGTCTCAGTAATCGAAACACGATTACCTGAACCCAGTGTCAAAGCACTGAATACCACTGCCGATACACACCACCCAACGATACCTATGAGTCCAAGAACAAGCCGACCAATGCTTCCGAAAGAGTACCGTGCGTCAGACCTTCGGTCTGAACTCGGTATTTCGTCCGTTCCGAACGATGAACGTTCCCTGCACACGCTGTTTGCTATCCTGATCAACGATGTTGATCGGCGAGCAGACGTACACCAGTCGATCAAACCCGAAATCCTAGAAGGGCTAGCCCAAACATGGCTGTACTTTTTAGAAAACGAATCCGGCGTTGACGTTGAAGTCAGTTCTCACCGGCACGGCATTGACACGTCGATCGATGACCCTGAGGATTACCGACCGGCATCGTCGATTGGTAGGAATGGCATCGGTGAGTCAATCTTCGATGAACGCCTTCGTGAACAGCACGATAGTGATGTATCGCTTGCGCAGTTTGAACGGGATATGCGTCGGCTTGATGACCTGCGTCGTCAGTCGGCGCACCCTGGGCTGAATACTGCAGAGTCGAATGAGTTACACGGACTGTTGGAAGAGTATGGGTTGGAGCACCGAGATTGGTGGCAACGCAGGTACCTTCGGGAATCCGGAGAAACCACTGACAGTACGACCGTATCGAACGCGTAACGTTCTCCACCTATACCGCGTACCGATCGCACCATTCCCGTATCTATGAAACTCGATATTACGAATCCACCAGAACCGGAGCCGTGCCCGACCTGCGGTACGGTAACCGAAACGCACTACGAAATTCAACCTGGAACAGCTGACTCTCGATACGGGGTTTGCGAAGCCTGCCTCGAACAGGAAATCAGTAAACACAATGATGGGCTGTACGGGGTGAACGAATGGATAGAACAAGACCGTCGACGGCTTTCCAAGTCGGAACTTGTGCAAGTCATTGAAACGGAGTTCATCCGTGATGCGACCGTCTTCAGATACGGGTACAAACACCCGCATCACCTGTTCAAAGAACACGATCATCGGGACAAAGTCACCGAACTCATCGATGAGGAAAGGCTCGCAGTTCTACCGGAGAGTGTCGGTGTTGATGAAGCCGATGCTGCGTGCCCACCTGCTGACCGGCAAGTAGAACTCATCCGCACATACGAGTTATGGGACACCTGGGATACCTCGCAACCGTGGAAAGAAACCATCAAAGAATTCATCGAAACTGAACTCGGCCACCCTGTAGCGTTCCATTGACCGAACTACGACGTTTTTCTATGTCGCAGAGCCAGGCCCCAAACCGAATTCGTGTGGCCACTCCCTCATAGGCAGTGCAACGCACTGGTGAACCGCAGAACTCGCAGTCACGAGTTCTGCGAATCAAAACAAGATGCAATCTCCATCATGGATGCCAGCCTTCCATCACCGGTTCGCGGTCGTCAGCCTAACGCATTCCCGAATTCAAAATCATGAATTCGGGGAAATGCGTTATCAGTCACCGAATTGCAACACGGGATACTCGATCAGGCCGAGCGAACCGGTTGGTGTAGCGCTAAAATACAGTACGTGAGGCCACACGGCCCAAGAGACAAAATGACACTACCAGTCAAACGAAAGAACGACCATTGGACAACGGCAATCGAACACCTCAGCGACCAATTCTCACAACGGTCACACGACAACGATGACGACACCAGCCGCACCGCAGATTACGACGCACTTCACTCCGCGTTTGAACGGCTCATCGAAACCGCAATCGAACAGTCACACGGCAACTGGGAACCCGGACACGCATGCCCGGAGTGCGGTGAAAATGATTTAACTCGCTGGGTTGCATTCCCTGAACTCACTAAACACAAAGACGGGTACTCAACGTTCCGCGACGGATCGAACTGCGGAACAGAGTTCGCGTGGGACTGTCCACACTGTGAAACGATTCTCGCCACGTCACCAGCAGCACTTCTCACATCTCCGCTTCCAGGTGACCCACCATCCGATATTGAGGTGTTAACTGACCGGTTACACGAAGAAACGCCCGATGTTGATTGGCGGCACGGAACAGCGTGCCCGGATTGCGGGATCGATTTCATCTGGGAAGAACCGATTGATGCATATGCCGTAACCTCACGCGATGGTGAGTGGACACAAGGCAGTTACGGTGAACGCATCTCAACTATCGAATTCGGTTGTGATTCTTGCGGAACACCACTTCAACAAGATCTCGCTGCAGTCGTAATGAATGACCTTTCTCTGTGACACGCCTCTAGAACGGGGCGTCGGTCGGTTCAGCGTCAAGCGTCTCTTCAAGATCCCCTCGTCGATGTAACTCTTCAAGAACGTCAGACCCGCCGATAAACTCACCATCAACATACGCTTGGGGAAGTGTTGTCCAGCCACTTCGCTCCTCAAGTTCATCACGGAACGCTTCAACTGGTCCATCAAGCGCGTTCACAACCGCAATATCATCCCGGTACTGTTTCAAAATATTCAACGCCGTTTGCGAGTACCCGCACTGCGGCATGAGCTCTGTACCTTTCATGAACAGCACAACCTCGTTTTCTTCGAACGCAGATTCAACCGTATCCGTTACATCTTCACGTGTTTTGTTCGATCGCGGTGGTTCAAATCCCATGGATTCCTGTTACACTGCGTTGTGCAAAAACCCTTTCAAATGCCGTGAACAATCCAAGCGATAATCCTTCCAGAGAACGTAACTAAGTGTATGAGTGTTATTTTCCACGCCCATGGACACGTGGTGTACGAGTCACCGCAAGCGTTGGACACTGTCGTTTCAACGATTCGCCGGAAGAAAGGCCTGAATGGTGACTTGCAGTGGACAAATGGCGCTGGAGAACAGTTCCGATCATCGAATGAAACTGCACTACACCGCGATTGGAACGGGTTGGAACTCCCATACGCAACCATGTATCGTGACCTGGAGATCCAAGAGTTACTGCAAGGAGTATATTGGGCGCGGATATGTATGAGCGCGTTCACTGATAGCCCTGAAACACACGTCTACGATGAGAACGGTGTTCGTGAAACGGTGTATTTGGACGAGTGGGCACAGAACGAACTCGGGTATGACGAAGGAACGTACGAGGTTCGAAACGTGGCGCGTGAATACCACGACCAACTCG
>LKMJ01005188.1_pt1 | contig 12284 bp, 10 predicted proteins | sample 643391 | NCBI WGS metagenome assembly LKMJ01 (sample SAMN04112250, study PRJNA286221) | soda lake metagenome | biome: soda lake; feature: Kulunda Steppe; material: water; isolation source: sample PL-Br10 brine of Picturesque Lake | place: Russia: Kulunda steppe | collected 2010-07
CAGGCGCCGGGCGCGGGGCTCGAGGTGCTCGATGCGGCGCGCGACGCGGTCGAGCCCGTCGCGGCCTGAGCCTCAGCGGCGCGCCTCCTGCCAGCCGCGCGGATCGGTCAGGAACGCCTCGACCTCGGCAAGTTCGCCCGTGTCATAGGCCCCCTGCGCGCGCGCCTCGGCCAGCACCTCCCACCAGCTGCACAGATGGTGCAGCCGCAGCCCGTGCTCGGCGAGCCGCTCCTCGGTGCCCGGAAAGATCCCGTAATAGAAGATCACCGCCGTATCGGCGCAGTGCGCGCCCGTCTCCCGGATCGCCTCCACGAATTCGAGCTTGGAGCCGCCATCCGTCGTCAGGTCCTCCACCAGCAGCACGCGCTGGCCCGGATGCATGTCGCCCTCGATGCGGGCATTGCGCCCGTAGCCCTTGGGCTTCTTGCGGATATAACTCATCGGCAGCGCCAGGCGCTCGGCGATGAGCGCGGCGAAGGGGATGCCAGCCGTCTCGCCGCCGGCGATGTTGTCGAACGCCTCGAAGCCCGCGCGGCGCATCACCGAGCAGGCCAGAAAATCCATCAATGTCGCGCGGATGCGCGGAAAGCTTATGAGCTTGCGGCAATCGATATAGCTCGGCGAGGGCAGCCCGGAGGCGAGCGTGTAGGGCTCGCGCGGGTTGAAATGCACCGCGCCGATCTCGATGAGCATCCGCGCGGTGAGCCGCGCCATCTCGGCGTCGTCGGGATAGCTTGCCGGGATCATGCCTCGACCCTCCAGTGCAGATCGAACCCCGGATCGAACAACGTCACCGGCCCGTCGCCCGTCTCGATGCGCGCGGGCCAGGCGACCGGGGCGCCCTTGTGCAGGGTGATGTGCCCGCGATTGGGTGCCACCCGGTAGAACGCCGCCCCGTTGAGCGAGGTGAAGCCCTCGAGCCGCGTCAGCGTACCCTCGGCCTCGAAGATTTCCGCGAGGATCGACAGGGTGTGCGGCGCCGTAAAACAGCCCGCGCAGCCGCAGGCGGACTCCTTGGCGTCGACCGGGTGCGGCGCGCTGTCGGTGCCGAGGAAGAACCGCGCATCGCCCGACGTCGCCGCGGCGCGCAGCGCCAGGCGGTGCGACTCGCGCTTGGCCACGGGCAGGCAGTAGTAATGCGGCCGCATGCCGCCCACGAGCAGGTGGTTGCGGTTGATGACGAGGTGATGGGTGGTGATCGTCGCCGCGAGCCCGGCCCCGGCGGTTCTTACGTAATCGACGGCCTCGCGCGTGGTGACATGCTCCATCACGACGCGCAGCCCCGGCGTCGCCCGGCGGATCGGGTCGAGCACGCGCTCGATGAAGACGGCCTCGCGGTCGAAGATGTCTATCTCGGGATCGGTGACCTCGCCGTGGACGCAAAGCGGCACGGCGGCCTCGGCCATCGCCTCGAGCACGCCGCGCACCTTGTCGAAATCGCGCACCCCGGAGGCCGAGTTCGTCGTCGCCCCCGCCGGGTAGAGCTTGACGGCGGCGATCAGCCCGGAGCCATGCGCCGCGAGGATGTCCTCGGCGCTCGACTCCTCGGTCAGGTAGAGCGTCATCAGCGGCGTGAAATCTGACCCCGCGGGCAGGGCGGCCATGATCCGGTCGCTGTAGGCGCCGGCCTCGGCGGCGGTGACGACGGGCGGCACGAGATTGGGCATGATGAGGGCGCGGGCGAAATGCCGCGCGCTCTCGGGGACGACGCCGGCGAGCATGGCGCCGTCACGCAGATGCAGGTGCCAGTCATCGGGCCGGCGCAGGGAGAGGGTGTCGCTCATGGGTGTCGCCTACACAAACTCGTGCGCTGACGCCAGAGCGCGACGCGCCCCGGACCGCCGGCTGCCCGAAAGACGCGCAGTCGCCCGAACGCCTGCCCGCCGCGGGCGCAAATCCGCCGATCCTTGTGCACCCCCGCGCGCGTCATGGTTGAAGCGCCGCGGCTCCGTGGACATCTTGTTTAGAGGCAACGTGATCGCCGAGTGGGGGAGGGAACGATGAATCCGTTAATGATGCAGATGATGATGTGGCAGCAGGGCTTGAGCATGCTGCGCGCCGCGATGACGGCGCAGACAGAGTTCAACATCCGGCTGATCGAGGCGATGGCGGGCGCCATCGAGCCGCGTAGCGCCGAACAGCTCGCCCGCGATGCCGAGTCGCTGCGCAGCGCGGCTTGTCGCCGCCGCAACAACGCCGTCAGGGCCGCGCAGCCGCAACCGGCCGCGAAGGCCGCGACCGCCGCGCGCACCAATGGCGCCGCGCGCGGCATGGGCGACGACACTGCCGGACCCGCCGTGCGCTCGCACTGAGCCTGCGCCCTTGACGCGCGGACGTGGCCATGCCCGATTGCGCGCGTCACAGGCAGGGGCGAAGCGGCATGGCGCAGGATTTCGACAGCCCGGCGTTCGAGAGCATCGACGCCGTCCAGGAGCGGCTTGCCGCGGTGGGCTACATGGCCGACCGGGCGCTTGCGACGGTGGTGTTTCTCGCGCTGCGGCTGGGGCGGCCGGTCTTTCTCGAGGGCGCCGCCGGGGTCGGCAAGACCGAAATCGCCAAGGCCGTCGCCGCCGCGCTCGGCCGGCGGCTGATACGGCTGCAATGCTATGAGGGGCTCGACGCGGCGAGCGCGGTCTATGAGTGGAACTTCGCCGCGCAGATGGTCGCGATCCGCACCGCCGAGGCCGCCGGCACCGCCGAGCGCGCCGCATTGCAGGCCGAGCTCTTCGGCGAAGACTACCTGATCGCGCGCCCGCTTCTGGAGGCGATGCGCCCGCAGCCCGGCGGCGCGCCGGTGCTGCTCATCGACGAAATCGACCGCACCGACGCCCCCTTCGAGGCCTTCCTGCTCGAGGCCCTGTCGGAGTTTCAGGTCACGATCCCCGAACTCGGCACCATCGCCGCCCCCGAGCCGCCGATCACCGTGCTGACCTCGAACCGCACCCGCGAGGTGCATGACGCACTCAAGCGCCGCTGTCTCTATCACTGGGTCGAGTATCCCGATTTCGAGCGCGAGGCGCAGATCCTGCGCGCACGTGTGCCCGAGGCCTCCGAGGCGCTGTCGCGCGAGGTGGTGGCCTTCGTGCAGACGCTGCGCGGCGAGGATCTGTTCAAGGCGCCGGGCGTGGCCGAGACGATCGACTGGGCCAAGTGCCTGCTCGCGCTCGACGTGATCGAGCTCTCGCCCGAGATGATCGCCGACACGCTCGGCGCGCTGCTCAAGTATCAGGACGACATCCAGCGGCTCGAGGGCTCGGAGGCGCGGCGCATCCTCGACGCGGCGCGCGCCGAGGTCGCGGCACAATGAAACGGGCGGGGCGGAAACGGGCGGGGCGGCGTGTCTGAGCGCGCCGACCTCGCGCTGCCCGAGAATCCGCAGCTTGCGCGCAACATCACGCATTTCGCGCGCGCGCTGCGTCGGGCGGGGCTGCCGGTGGGGCCGGGGCGCATCGCGGATGCGATCCGCGCCGTGAAGGCCGCCGGGATCGGCACCCGCACCGATTTCTACTGGACGCTGCATGCCTGCTTCGTCTCGCGCCCCGAGCACCGGGCGGTCTTCGCGCAGCTCTTCCGGCTCTACTGGCGCGATCCGCGCTACCTCGAGCGGATGATGGAGATGCTGCTGCCCGCGATGCGCGGGGTGCAGGAGGAGCGCGCGGCCAAACCCGCCGAACGCCGCGCCGCCGAGGCGCTCCTGGGCGATGCCGCGCCGCCCGCGCCCGAGGCCGCGGACAGCGACGAGCTCGCCATCGAGATCGACGCCGCCGAGACGGCCTCGGCCAGCGAGCGCCTGCGCCAGCTCGATTTCGAGCAGATGAGCGCGGCCGAGCTCGCCGAGGCGCGCCGGATGCTGGCGAAGCTGCGCCTGCCGCCGATCGCGATGCCGTCGCGCCGGCTGGTGCCCGATGCGCTGGGGCGGCGCGCGGACTGGCGCGCGACGATGCGCGCCGCGATGCGCCGCGGCGGCGAGGTGGCGCGGCTTAACTGGCGCGCGCCGCGCCCGCGTCCGCCCGATCTCGTGGCGCTGTGCGACATTTCCGGCTCGATGTCGGGCTACAGCCGGGTGATGCTGCATTTCCTGCATGCGATGGCGACGCAGCGCGGCGCGGGCTGGGGCGCGCTGCACGCCTTCACCTTCGGCACGCGGCTGACCAACATCACCCGTCAACTCCAGGCCCGCGACGTGGACGCCGCCCTCGAAGGGGCCGGGCGCGCGGCGCGTGACTGGGAGGGGGGCACGCGCATCGGCGCGGCGCTGCGCGCCTTCAACCGCGACTGGTCGCGCCGGGTGCTGGGCTCGGGGGCGGTGGTGCTGGTGGTCACGGACGGGCTCGATCGCGGCGCGCCCGACGAGCTCGCCCGGGAGATCGAGCGGCTGCACCTCTCGGCGCGCCGGCTCGTCTGGGTCAATCCGCTGCTGCGCTGGGACGGCTTCGCCCCGCGCGCCGAGGGGATCCGGCGCATGCTGCCGCATGTGGACAGCTTTCGCGCCGGGCACAATGTCGCCGCGCTCGAGCCGCTCGCGGCCGCGCTCGCCGATGCCGGCGAGGCGGGGGACAAGCCGCGGCTTATGCGGCTGCTTTCGGCGGGCTGAGGGGCGCGGACACGAAAATTTGTGTCCTGCGCCGGCACCGATTCCGCCGCAAGGGGTTATACTGCATCCCATAAGCTCGGACCCGGCGTCGTTCCGACCGCAGCGTCACAATCACCAACAAGGACTTGACATGGCATATCGTTTTCTCAAGGGCTCCACGGCGCTGACTGTGGTCCTCTCGCTCGCGCTGCCGCCGCTGCCGCTGATGGCGCAGACCGGTGCCGGCGATGCGGCCGATCCGGCGCAGGAGGCCGCGCCCGACGAGGAAGCGCTGCGCCGCGCCGCCGAAGCGGCGGCCGCCGCCGCCAGCGCCGAAGCAGAGGCCGCGCAAGCCGCCGCCGAAGCCGACGCCGCCGCGACGGGCGCCGCCGCCGACAGCGCCGGTCCCTCCGAGGATGAGCTGCTCCGGGCCGCCGAGGAGCAGGCCGCGCGCGCCGCCGCTGCCGCCGAGGAGGCCGCCCGCGCCGCGGCCGAGGCCGAGGCCGCCGCTGCCCAAGCCGAGTCGCAGGCCGTCACGCCGCCACAAGAGCCCGCCGAACCGCAGCCCGAAGCGCAGCCCGAGCCCGAGCCTGCCCCCGAGGCGGAGCCGGAGGTCACCGAGACGCCCGAGCCCGACCCGGCGCCCGAGGCGGAGGCCGCCGAGCCCGCCGTGCCGGACGCCGAACCGCGTCCCGAGGACGAGACCGTCGCCGATCCGGCGCCCGAGGCCGAGCCCCTTCCGCAGGAAGAGGCCGAGACCGATCCGGCGCCCGAGGCCGAGCCCCTTCCGCAGGAGGAGGCCGAGACCGACCCGGCACCCGAGGTCGAGCGCCTTCCGCAGGAAGAAGCCGAGACCGATCCGGCGCCCGGCGAGACCGCCGCGCCCGCGCAGGTCGCCCCCGAGCAGACACTCCCCGAAGCCGCGATCATCGACCTGTTCGAGCCCGACGCCGAGACCGCGCCGCCCGCCGCTGCCGGCGATGCGCCCGATCCCGATGCACCGCCCGTGGTGACCACCACGGTCGTGACCGAGGAGGATGCACGCAGCTCCGACGAGGAGTTCGAGGCGATCCCGAACGCGGCCATCACGGGCGGCGTGCCGATCTCGCGCAGCGGGCTGTCGCGGCTCGAGGCCGCCGCACTCGCTGGGGTCGCGGGTCTGGCCGTGGGCGCTTTGCTCGCGGGCGGCTCGCGGGTCGCCTCCAACAGCGGCGACCGGGTCGTGCTCGAGGATGCCGATGGCAGCTTCCGGGTGCTCAAGGACGACGATGCGCTGCTGCGCCGCCCCGGAAGCACGCTGCGCACCGAATCCTTCGCCGACGGCTCCACCCGCACCTTCGTGCTGCGTGATGATGGCAGCGAGGTGATCACCGTGCGCGATGCGACGGGGCGCGTGCTGCGCCGCTCGGTCATCGATCCGTTCGGCAACGAGACGCAGCTCTTCGACGATACCCGCACCTACGACCCCGTCGATGTCACCACCCTGCCACGGCGCGAGGCGCGCATGGACCTGCTGGGCAGCGGTGACCGCGAGAGCCTGCGCCTGGCGCTCGCGCTCGCCGAGGCACAGGACTACGGCCGGGCCTTCAGCCTGCAGCAGGTGCGCGATATCGTCGATGTGCGCGAGCTCGCCCCCGAGATCACCCTCGATGCGATCACCTTCACGACCGCCTCGTCGGTGGTGCGCCCGGACATGGCGGCGCGGCTGCGCGAGGTCGGACTTTTGATGCGCGACATGATCGCCGAGAACCCGCGCGAGATGTTCCTCGTCGAGGGGCACACCGATGCGGTGGGCGGCTGGGCCTACAACCTCGCCCTCTCGGACCGGCGCGCCGAGTCGGTGGCGCTGGCGCTGACGGAGTATTTCGACGTGCCGCCGGAGAACCTCGTCGTGCAGGGCTACGGCAAGGCTCATCTGAAGGTGGACACCCAGGCCGCCGAGGAGGCCAATCGCCGCGTCGCCGTGCGCAGGATCACGCCGCTTCTTGGCTGGGCGGTGGCCACGGCGCAGTAGGGCGCGCGCGGGGCTGGCATGGGCGCTCCCTTTCGTGGCAAGAGTTAGCCAGCCACGAAAGGGAGCGCGCGCATGGCGGCCGGACATGACGAGATCCCCGAGACCGCGCTCGCCTGGCACCGCGCCGGGCAGGGCGCGGCACTCGCCACGGTGGTGGAAACCTGGGGCAGCGCCCCGCGCCCGGCGGGCAGCCAGCTCGCCATCAACGGCGCGGGCGAGATGGCCGGGTCGGTCTCGGGCGGCTGCGTCGAGGGCGCGGTCGTGGTCGAGGCGCTCGAGGCGCTCGAGGACGGGACGCCGCGGCTCCTGACTTTCGGTGTCAGCGATGAAGACGCCTTCGCGGTGGGGCTCGCATGCGGCGGCACGATCCGGGTGCTCGTTGAGCCAGTGGGCGAGACGGCGCCGGCGCTGTCGCCGAATCTGCTCGCCGAGCTGGTCGCCGCGCGCGCCGAGCGGCGCGCAGTGGCGCTGTGCACGGATCTGCAAAGCTGGACACGCAGGCTCACCGGGCCGCAGGCGGGCGCGGGCGATGCCATCGCCGCCGCCGTGGCGGAGCGGCTGCGCGGCGACCGCGCGGGGGTGGAGGGTGACACCTTCATCGCCGTTCACAACCCGCCGCTGCGCATGATCGTGGTGGGCGCGGTGCATATCGCGCAGGCGCTTTTGCCGATGGCGCGCCTTGCGGGCTACGACCCTCTGCTGATAGATCCGCGCCCGGCCTTCGGCGCCGCGGTGCGCTTTCCCGGCGAGACGATCCGCGACGACTGGCCCGACGCCGCGCTCATAGCCGCCGCGCCCGATGCGCGCACCGCCATCGTCACGCTGACCCATGACCCCAAGCTCGACGACCCGGCGATCATCGCAGCACTCGAGTCGCCGGCCTTCTATCTCGGCTGCCTCGGCTCGACGCGCACCCACGCCAAGCGGGTCGCGCGACTGCGCGAGGCCGGGCTCGACGCGGAGGCGCTCGGGCGCATCCACGCGCCGGTGGGGCTCGATATAGGTGCGAAATCGCCGGCCGAGATCGCGGTGTCGATCATGGCCGAAGTCACTGCAACGCTGCGGGGGCGCTGATGTGGTTCGGGGTTGTGGCCGTGGACGAGGCCGAGGGCGCGATCCTCGCGCATTCCTGCAAGGTGGCGGCCGGCAGGATCGGCAAGGGCCGGGTGCTCGACAAGGCGGACATTGCCGCGCTTGAAGCGGCCGGGCTCGCGCAGGTGACCGTCGCGCGGCCCGGCGCGGAGGATGTCACCGAGGACGCCGCTGCCGACCGGCTCGCGGATGCGCTGCTGTCGCGCGGCGGCGGGCTGAGGCGCAATGCGGCGGCGACCGGGCGCGTCAATCTCTATGCCGAGGGACCCGGCATCGTCGGGATCGACACGGCCGCGATCCATGCGCTCAACCGGGTCGATCCGGCGATCACGCTCGCGACGCTGGCACCGCATACGCGGGTGACGGCGGGGCTGATGGTCGCGACGGTGAAGATCATCCCCTATGCGGTGCCCCGCGCCGCGCTCGATGCGGCCTGCGCGCAGGCGGCGGGGGCGCTGCAGGTGCGCGCGGTGCAGCGCCGCACGGCGGGGCTTCTCATGAGCACGGTGCCGGACCAGCCCGAGAAGCTCAACATGAAGGCACGGCGCGTGATGGCCGAGCGGCTTGCCGCGCTGGGCATGGAGCTTGCCGATGCGGTGGAGGTGCCGCACGAGACCGAGGCGATGGCGCGCGCGCTCGCGGGGCTGGGCGGCGAGATGCTGATGATCCTGACGGGCTCGGCGACCTCGGATGCGCATGATGTGGGCCCTGAGGCGGTGCGCGCCGCCGGCGGGCGGGTGGACCGCTTCGGGATGCCCGTCGATCCGGGCAATCTGCTGTTTCTCGGTGCGCTCAAGGGGCGGCCGGTCATCGGGCTGCCGGGCTGCGCGCGCGCGCCGGCGCTCAACGGGGCGGACTGGGTGCTCGAACGCATCGCCTGCGGCGTCGAGGTCGGGGACGATGACATCGCCGCGATGGGGGTGGGCGGGCTGCTCAAGGAGATCCCGTCGCGCCCGCGCCCGCGCGAACGCCGCGGCGGGTGACGCGGGATCGCGGCGCGCTACCTGCGTGAAAACGTCACGGAGGATCCGCCATGCACCGCATGTTCGCCGCCAGCCTGACCGCCGCCTGCCTCGCCATGCCCGCCCGCGCCGAGATCGTCGGCGAGCCCTTCGCCTACAGCGTCGGCGACACCGAGTTCGAGGGCTATGTCGCCCGCAACACCGCGCTTGATGCGCCGCGCGGGACGGTGCTGATCGTGCATGACTGGGACGGGGTCAACGACCACGAGGAACGCACCGCCGAGCGGCTCGCCGCGAAGGGCTACACCGCCTTTGCCATCGACCTGTTCGGCGCCGAGGCCGATCCGCAGGGCATCGAGGATTACCGCGCGCTCACCGGGGAACTCTACGGCGACCGCGAACTGCTGCGCGCGCGGCTGATGGGCGCCATCGAGGCCGCCGGGGATATCCCCGGCGCCGGCGGCGGCATGGTGATGATCGGCTATTGTTTCGGCGGCGCAGCGGTGCTCGAGGCTGCGCGCGCGGGAGCGGGCATGGACGGCTTTGTCAGCTTCCATGGCGGGCTCGAAACACCCGAGGGGCAGGATTACGCGGACACGGGCGCGCCGGTGCTGCTGCTGCACGGCACGGCCGATCCGGTCTCGGGGATGGAGGATCTCGCCGCGCTGCTCGATGAGCTTGAGGGGGCGGGCGTGGCGCACCGCGCCGAGGTCTATGGCGGGGCGCGGCACGCCTTCACGGTGCACGGCTCCGACGACTACGACATGGCGGCCGAGCGGCGCGCCTGGGCGGCGCTGCAGGGCTTTCTCGAGGAGCGGTTCTGAGGTGCAATTGCGGGGTTCCCAGCCCCGCGCCGGCGTGCTTGAATGACGCAAGAATCCAAGGGAGGAAAGGCATGACCAAGGTGTCGATGACGGTGAACGGCAAGCCCGCCACCGCCGAGGCGAAAGGCAACACGCTGCTGGTTGATTACCTGCGCGAGGGTCTCGGGCTGACGGGCACGCATGTGGGCTGCGACACCTCGCAATGCGGCGCCTGCGTCGTGCATGTCGATGGCGAGGCGGTGAAGGCGTGCAGCATCTTCGCGCTGGAGGCCGAGGGCGCCGAGATCACCACCATCGAGGGGATGGCCGCCCCGGACGGCACGCTCTCCGCCATCCAGCAGGCGTTCCAGGACTATCACGGGCTGCAATGCGGCTTCTGCACGCCGGGCATGGTGATGAGCGCGGCCGCGCTCCTAAAGGAGAACCCCAGGCCGAGCGAGCAGGAGGTGCGCGACTATCTCGAGGGCAATCTGTGCCGCTGCACCGGCTATCACAACATCGTGCGCGCGATCATGGCCGCGAGCGGGCAGGAGAGCGCCGTCGCCGCCGAGTGACACGCCACCGCGCCGCCGGCGCAAGGGAGGACGAGACATGCCCAAGGATGAGCAGGGAATCGGCGCCAGCACCAAGCGCCGCGAGGATATCCGGTTCCTGACCGGGGACGGAAACTACACCGACGACATCAATCTGCGCGGGCAGGCGCATGTGGTTTTCCTGCGCAGTCAGGTCGCGCATGGGCGGCTCAGGGGGATCGACACCGCCGCCGCCGAGGCGATGCCCGGCGTGATCCGCGTCTTCACCGCGAAGGATTTCGAGAGCGCGGGCGGGCTGCCCTGCGGCTGGCAGGTCACCGACCGGCACGGCCAGCCCATGAAGGAGCCCAAGCACCCGATCCTCGCCGAGGGCAAGGTGCGCCATGTCGGCGAGCCGATCGCCGCGGTGGTCGCCGATACGCTCGAGCAGGCGCGCGACGCCGCCGAGGCCGTGATCCCCGACATCGAGGAGCTGCCCGCCGTCACCAACCCCAAGGACGCCGCCAGCGATGCGAGCCTCGTGCATGACGAGATCGGCACGAACCTGTGCTACGATTGGGGCTTCGTCGAGGACAACAAGGCCAAGGTGGACGCGGCGTTCGAGGCGGCCGATCACGTCACCACGCTCGAGCTCGTCAACAACCGGCTGGTGCCCAACGCGATGGAGCCGCGCGTCTCCATCGGCGATTACAGCCGCGGCACCGGCGAGCATACCCTCTACACCACGAGCCAGAACCCGCATGTGATCCGCCTCTTGATGGGGGCGTTCGTGCTCGGTATTCCCGAGCACAAGCTGCGCGTCGTGGCCCCCGATGTGGGCGGCGGCTTCGGCTCCAAGATCTTCCACTACGCCGAGGAGGCGTTCTGCACCTTCGCGGCCAAGGCGATCAACCGCCCCGTGAAATGGACCTGCCAGCGCGGCGAGAGCTTCGTGAGCGACGCCCACGGCCGCGACCATGTCACCAAGATCGAGCTCGCCCTCGACAAGGATGGCCTTTTCCAGGCGATCCGCACCGACACCTACGCCAATATGGGCGCGTATCTGTCGACCTTCGCGCCCTCGGTGCCGACCTGGCTGCACGGCACGCTGATGGCGGGCAATTACCGCACGCCGCTGATCTATGTGAACGTCAAGGCCACCTTCACCAACACCGTGCCGGTGGACGCCTATCGCGGCGCCGGCCGGCCCGAGGCGACGTACCAGCTCGAGCGCGTGATCGACAAGGCGGCGCGCGAGATGGGGATCGACCCGATCGAGATCCGCCGGCGCAACTTCGTCACCGAGTTTCCCTATGCCACCCCCGTCGCGGTGGAATACGACACCGGCGACTATCACGCGACGATGGACAAGGTGCTCGAGATCGCGGATGCGGCGGGCTTCGAGAAGCGCCGCGAAGCGAGCGCAAAGAAGGGCCTGCTGCGCGGTTTCGGCATCAACGCCTATATCGAGGCCTGCGGCATCGCGCCGTCGAACCTCGTCGGCCAGCTCGGCGCGCGGGCGGGGCTCTATGAGAGCGCGACGGTGCGCGTGAACGCCACCGGCGGCGTCGTGGTGATGACCGGATCGCACAGCCACGGCCAGGGCCACGAGACGACCTTCGCCCAGGTCATCGCCGACATGATCGGCATCGATGCCGACCAGGTCGATGTCGTGCATGGCGACACCGCCAACACCCCGATGGGCATGGGCACCTATGGCTCGCGCTCGATCGCGGTGGGCGGCTCGGCGATGGTGCGCGCGGCGGGCAAGGTGATCGACAAGGCCAAGAAGATCGCCGCGCATCTGATGGAGTGCTCGCCCGAGGATATCGAGCTCAAGGACGGCAAGTTCTCCGTGGCGGGCACCGACAAGTCGGTGGCCTGGGGCGATGTGACGCTCGCGGCCTATGTGCCGCACAACTACCCGCTCGAGGAGATGGAGCCGGGGTTGGAGGAGACGGCGTTCTACGATCCGGCCAACTTCACCTACCCGGCCGGGGCCTATGCCTGCGAGGTCGAGGTCGATCCCGAAACCGGCAAGGTCACACTGTGCTCCTTCGCCGCGGCAGATGATTTCGGCAATGTCATCAACCCGATGATTGTGGACGGCCAGGTCCATGGCGGGATCGGGCAGGGCGCGGGGCAGGCGCTCATGGAGGCGGCGGCCTATGACGCGACCGGCCAGCTCGTCACCGGCAGTTACATGGACTACACCATGCCGCGCGCCGACGATCTGCCCTACTACGCGGTGGATCATTCCTGCCAGACGCCCTGCACGCACAACCCGCTCGGGGTGAAGGGCTGCGG
>LKMJ01005189.1_pt1 | contig 12282 bp, 12 predicted proteins | sample 643391 | NCBI WGS metagenome assembly LKMJ01 (sample SAMN04112250, study PRJNA286221) | soda lake metagenome | biome: soda lake; feature: Kulunda Steppe; material: water; isolation source: sample PL-Br10 brine of Picturesque Lake | place: Russia: Kulunda steppe | collected 2010-07
CTAACTCCAAGCCGTCAATACGGTAGGAGCAACGGCTTCGTGGCGGAGCCAGTGTCGTCGGTCACAAAGCTTAGATTCCCAACCTTCAGGATTGACCTGCCCGGCCAACACCGGGTGGGAAGCCCACAACTTTCGTCGTGGGAGCACGTCACTTAAAACCTAACCGGATCCAGAGTTACGCTCTTTCATCATCTTTGTATATATAGTTACAGAGTGGGCCAGTCACAGCAGACACTGGTGGTCCTTCGGTCACCACCGGCAGCGCCTCGAATCGCTGTTGGATAGGCCCCCGGTGTAGGTCACTCGGATCGAGACAGACGGATCCGATGTCGGACGGTTGCCGATCACACAACCCCGGTCTGAACCGACACCCCACTTCATACAGGAGCGATAAACGATGCCACGATCTGAACCAGAGCCAGTCTCACAGGCGACAGAGGCCGGCGGATCACGCGGTCCGTCCTCGTCACGCCGAAACTTCCTGCAACTCGCTGCGGGGGTCGCCGCGGGAACTCTCGTCGCGCAGTATAGCACTGAAATCGGAACCGCACTCGAGCAAGCAACCGATGGAGAGCTGGAAGTCGTCTGGCTACAGGGGCAGGCCTGTACCGGCTGTACGATTTCCGTCCTCCAAGGTCAGTACCCCGCCCTCGAGGAAGTGTTGAGCGAGTTCAGACTCGAGGTAACATTCCATCCGACGATCATGCCTGAAGCGGGTGAGATGGCGATCGACGCGATGAGCGATTCACCGGACGTCCTGATCGTCGAGGGATCGACGCCGGTCGATATCCCGGAAGCCGCAACGGTCGGCCAGACACCGGACGGCGAGAGCAAGCCACTGGTCGACTGGGTCCAGGAGTTGGCCCCCGAATCGGAGTACGTGCTCGCAGTGGGGAACTGTGCATCGTTCGGTGGTTGGCCCGCAGCGGAAAATAAACGAAATCTCTACGATCTGGGGGCTAACGTCACCGGTGCGCGCGGGCTCCAGTTCGAACAGCGAACCGAGCGTGGTGTGCTCGGCCCCGATTTCACCTCGGGTGCGGGCCTGCCGGTAATCAACCTCGCTGGCTGTCCCGTCCATCCGGATTACGTGTTGTTGACGATCGCGACTGTTCTCAACGGTCACGTACCCGAGCTAGATGCGTACAACCGGCCGAAACCGTTCTACGAACCACTCGTACACGACAACTGTTCGCTTCGGGGGTATTTCGACCGCGGTGAGTTCGCCGAGACACCTGGTGACGAGGGGTGCCTGATCAAGGTCGGTTGTGCGGGCCCGTACACCCGCTGTGACGATCAGACTCGGTTGTGGAACGATGGGACGAGCGTCTGCCTCAACGTCGGGGCGCCGTGTATCGGCTGTATGGAACCGGGATTCTGGGATCGATTTGCACCGATGGACGAAGAGGTCGAACGTCAGTCGATCGTTGGTTCCATCACTCCTGAACAGGCTGGATGGGCAGGGGTCGCGGCTGCTGGCGTCGGAATCGGCGCTCACGCCGTACGGAAGGCCACGGGATACGGCTCGTTCGACGACGACCAAGACGCTGAACCGCCGTCCGGGTCGTCGGACGAACCGATTGGGGGGGAGACGGAGGACTGAGAACAATGGTAGAGATAACGATCGATCCAACGACTCGTATCGAAGGCCACCACGGTACGACGCTGGAAGTCGAAGACGGCCAGGTCGTCGAGGCGAAGAGTCAGATGAAGATGTTCCGTGGAGCCGAGCTCATCACGATCGGCCGGACGCCACGGGATGCCGCACAGATAACCGGAATGGTCTGTGGCGTCTGTTTCCTCTGTCACCGCCTCTGTTCGTCGAAGGCCGCCGAAGACGCCGCAATGAACGCCGGCGCGTTCGATGGTCCACCACGAAACGCCGTGCTGTTGCGCGACGCAGCAGAGGGCATATTCTACCTGTGGAACCACGCGATCCACCTGTTCGCTCTCGTGGGTCCGGACTACAGCGATGCCGTCGCAGAAACTGGCTTCGACAGGCTCGATCCGCTCGAGGGTGAGGGATATCTGGGGGCACTCGAGAACCAGCGACAACTGATGAAGGCGCTGACCGAGTTCGGTGGTCGCGCACCGCACCCCGTTGGTTACATCCCTGGTGGGTTAGCTACGAAACCCGACGCCTCGACGATCGAACAGGTGAAGTCACGTGTCCGTGAGGTGAGCGAGTGGCTCGGTCCGACCGAGGCGGTGCCGGAGGTGCTCGAGAACGTCCAGAACGATGAGTTCGACCCTACCCTGGGTGAAGGACTCCACGATATCGTCTCGATCCTGGTCGGGGCAGCCGAGTTGGGAGCGGGCGATATCGGCGCTGGCCCGAACCGGTACTACAGCAATGGCATCTTCGAGGATCCCGAGACAGGGGACTTGTTCCTCCCTCGAGGCGTCTACCGTGACGGGCAGACCGAACGCTTGAGCAAAGCGGAGGTCGTCGAGGGGATCACCGAAGATACCGAGTACTCGTGGTATACAGACGAGTCGGGTGGTCCACCGACCGACGCCCAGCCGCCAGAGCCGGACCCGGACAAAGACGAGGCCTATTCGTGGGGGAAGGCACCGCGGTTCGATGGGCAATCGATGGAGGTCGGGCCACTGGCACGGCTCGTCGTCGCTGACCGCGATCCGTTCGACCTGCGGGAGACACTCGGTGGTGGCGCAACCGAGAGCAATACGCTGAATCGGCTCATCGCACGCGCACAGGAGACACTCGCCGTCCGCGATCAGGTCCTCGAGTGGCTGGATGCGATCGATCCCGCCGATCCCTTCATGGCCGAGTTCCCGGCCGAGTTCACTGGTGAAGGGGTCGGCCTGTTCGAGCCGTCGCGCGGGGCACTGTCACATTACATGGACGTCGAAGCGGGGACGGTCGAACGGTACCAGATTATCACCCCCACGCTGTGGAATATCGGCCCACGGGATGGGGATGGCCAGCCGAGCATTCTCGAGGAGGCGGTCGTCGGCGATCCTGTCGAGGACGTCGAACACCCCCTGGGTGTGATGCGGACCATCCGGTCGTTCGATCCGTGCTTGGCCTGTGCGGTACACGTCCGGAGCCCGGATGCGGCTTATGAAACCGTGCTCGAGCCGGCACAGCCGGGACTCGATGGCGGCGTTGGAGGCTGTCCGACTGGAAACACTCCAGTGAGCGATCATGAGTGATAGGGAACCATCCCCCTCGGAGTCCTCGAGCGATCGGTCCGACCCCGTCCGGCCGGACGGCGGGGAGTCGACCAGGTCGCGTGCGAGCGACGCTGAGGGCCGCGTCGGGAGGATCCTTCGGCTTCCAGGCGGCTCTACGCCAGCAACGCTCTGGTGGGAGCTGGCTGACCGCTACGAACCGTACGTCACACTCGAGAAAGACGGCCGCGAGACGGTCCGTCGCTGGGGACTCGGTTCGATACTCTCTCATTGGACGCTAGTCCTGTTGATGGCGGTCGTCGCCGGCACGGGCTTTCTCTTCTGGACCGGCTGGTACGGCCCGCTAAACGTCGGGATCTGGGATGGCTACCAGGTATCGTTCTATCTGCACACCTGGGGTGGCGTCACGCTCGCCGTCGTCGCGTTGCTCGTCTTCCCGATGTACCACAAGTTCGCCGACGGTCACCGACTGCTCGTGACCCCACAACAGCTCAAAGAGCAGGTCGTCATTACGCTCTCGTTCCTCGGCGTCTTGCGGTACATCCCGGGATACAAACAGGCGCGACGAACCTATGACGAGAACGACGGGGAGTGGGTTGGCTACCACCCGATGCAGACGGTCTTCTGGTACGTTACGTGGTTCTTTGTAATCGCCCTCTCGTTGACCGGCTTCGCGCTGTGGGTCGACCTCGCGGTCGATCCAGCCTGGTGGCTGACACTCCTCGGGTTCATGGCTGGCTGGCTGCCCTACGAGACGATGCTCCAGTTACATCTGCTGGCGACGTTCTGGGTGCTCGCTGCGATTGCCATCCACGTCTACTTCGCGGTGATACCGAGCAACGTCGATTTCCTCCGCTCGATGGTAACCGGCACCGTCGAGGCCTGGAGCGTCGACGACGACACCCGGCCGGCACCTATCGAAGACAGCAGTGATGCGCCGCCCACGGAGGGGACCGACGATGACTGAGGAGACCCACCGGTCGAACGACGCGGCCGACCACGGACCTACGGGAGAGCTAGCGATCGTTGGTATCGGGAACGAACTGGTCACCGACGACGGTGTTGGACCCCGGCTCGTTGCAGCGATGGACTCGCTCCCGGAGATGCCGCCGCCGGGTGTTCGACTGGTCAATGCCGGTACGACCGGTTTTTTGGCTCTCGAGGCGATGAGTGGTTGTGAGCGGGCCATCGTCGTCGATGCGATCGAAACCGGCGACGACCCTGGGACCATCCACGAGTATCAGTGCAGAGATGGAGGCTTCCAGGGTCCGATCCCCGACATGACGATGCACGACGTCTCGTTCACCGAGGCACTCTGTTTCGCTCGAGACGTCTACGATCTTCCGGACGACGTACTGATCCTCGGCGTCGAGCCTGGTTCGCTTCGAACCGGGTTCGGGCTCACAGAGCCAGTCGAATCGGCGATCCCGGAGCTAGTGGAGACGATCGCAGCCACCGACTCGAGGTTCGAGTCGGCCACCTTCGAAGAAGCCGGTGAGCTGTCGCTCGATGGTGGGGTGATGAACGCATGAGAGCTGTCTGGTACTGTACCGACTGTGGCCGGCGGATCGATCTTCCGGCGATCGAGGACCACGAATCCCGCGGGCATCACGTCAGTGGACAGCTCCGTCCCGATCGGTTGCTCGGGAACGATCCGTGGAACGTGACCGTGGCAACCGATGCTGACGCCGCTGTCAGCGAGTCGAGCGACACCGGCGTGACGAACGAGGAGGTGACCGACTGATGTGTCTCGGCATCCCGGGGGAGATACTCGAGATCGATGGTCACGAAGCTCTCGCGAGGTTCTGGAACGTCGAAAAGACCGTCCGCCTCGATATCGTCGGCGAGACGGTCGAGACGGGTGACTACGTCCTGAACCACGCCGGGTTCGCTATTCGAAAGATTCCCGAGGAGGATGTCGAAGAGACCATCGCGATCTATGAGTCGTTTCTCGATGGCGACGAGGACGACGCACTCGAGGAGATAGGCGCAACGGAAGCGGTTCTCGAGTTCGGTGAGCGACCGACCGCCGTCAGTGAGGGATCTCCCCCGGTTGCGTCCGATCAAGGCGAGCGCCGAACCGGCTCCACAAGCGAACACCCACCGACGGAGCGCCGTGGGGCGACCGTCGACGGCTCGAGGGAAAACTGTCCGACAGTTCTCGACACTGAGACGGAGGAAACCGATGGCGACTGACGCCGCGTTGCAGTTTCGCGATCCGGACGCGGCAAGGGAGATAGCCGCCCGAATCGAGGAGGTGATGGCTGACATCGGCGGCCAGGTGAACCTGATGCACGTCTGTGGGTCACACGAGCAGGCGATCGCAAAGTTCGGCCTCAGAAGCATGCTTCCTGACGGGGTGACCGTCCGAATGGGGCCTGGCTGTCCAGTCTGTGTCACGAACATGCCCGAAGTCGACGAGGCCGTTGCCCTCGCTGAGGATGGCGCAATCGTGGCGACCTACGGCGATATGTATCGCGTCCCGGGCACGACCCGGAGCCTCGCAGACGCCAGCGCCGCGGGAGCCGACGTCGAAATTGTCTACTCAGCGAGCGAAGTCGTCGGTCTGGCCGACGCGAACCCCGACCGTGAGGTCGTTTTCTTCGCCACGGGCTTCGAGACGACCGCTGCCCCGACGGCCGCGATCCTCGTCGGGGACCCGCCGGAGAACCTGTCGGTGCTATCGGCACACAAGTACGTTCCGCCCGCGATGGCGGTCGTTGCCGAGCTTCCTGACACTGATATCGACGGCTTTCTCGCGGCTGGTCATGCCGCGACGATTACGGGGTACGGGTTGTTCGAGGAGTTCGTTGACGAGTACGAGGTGCCGGTCGTCGTCGGGGGGTTCGAGCCACTCGACGTCCTCTTGGGGATCGAGCGGCTGCTCGAGTCCGTTCGGGACGACACTCCTGCGCTCGAAAACGCCTATCCGCGGTGTGTAACTCGAGAGGGGAACACGGCCGCCCTGGAGACGATGTGGGAGGTGTTCGAGACGACCACCGGCGAATGGCGAGGGATCACCGAGATTCCGGATGCGAACCTCGTTCTGCGACAGCGGTACGCCGAGTACGATGCCCGCCGCCGGTTTACCATCGAGCCAGCTACGGGGAACACAGAGCCGCTCACCGAGCAGTGTCTCTGTGGCGATATCATGGCGGGAACGACCGATCCGGACGAATGTGCGCTGTTCGGCGAGGAGTGTACGCCCTCGAATCCCGTCGGCGCGTGTATGGTGAGCAGTGAAGGGACCTGCAAAATCTGGCTCGAATACGGAGGGAGGCCCGATCTCTGAAATGACACGGAAAAATTACCAAGCGAGTGAGAATCGGCCCGACGAACCGCCAGAAGGCACCGACTCTGCCACCCAGTCGACCGGCCAAGAAACGACGACCGAAGCTGACGTCGTTACCCTCGCCCACGGCGCGGGTGGTGAAGCGATGCGATCGCTCGTCGACAGGCTGGTCGTCTCGAAGTTCGCCGACGGCTCGACGGCGGAGACAGCCGGGGCCGTTGGCCTGGCGGCACTCGACGATGGCTCCGCCCATCCACTCCCCGGCACAAATACCTCGGTCGTTCTCACGACTGACAGCCACGTCGTGACACCGCCAACGTTCCCAGGCGGGGACATCGGCCGGCTATCGGTAGCGGGGACGGTCAACGACCTCGCAGTGATGGGCGCAACCGATCCCCTCGCACTAACGTGTGGGCTCGTCGTCGAGGAGGGAACGCCCACCGCCGACCTCGAGCGGTTCCTCGAGTCGATGCGCGAGGCGGCCGACGAGGCCGGCGTCGACATCACTACTGGTGACACGAAGGTGATGGGGGCTGGTGAACTCGACGGGCCAGTGTTCAACACGACCGGAGTGGGGACGATCCCAACGGCTGACATCGTGACGGACGCTGGCCTCTCCCCGGGAGACGCGATCGTCGTCAGTGGGACAGTCGGCGACCACGGCATCGCGCTCCTCGCTGCACGGGAGGGGTTCGACTTCGGTACCGCTCTCGAGAGCGACGTCGCACCGATCAACGGCCTCGTGGCCGCCGCGATCGACGCCGGCCGTGTGACCGCGATGACGGATCCGACGCGTGGTGGGCTTGCAACGGCACTCAACGAGATGGCAGAGAAGTCCGGGGTCGGTCTCGAGATCGAAGAACAGGCGATCCCTATCGACGACGCGGTCGCGTCGGCTGGTGAAGTGCTCGGCATCGACCCACTGACGGTTGCAAACGAGGGGAAGGTCGTCTTTAGCGTCGATTCAGAGGACGCCGAGGCGGTCCTCACAGCCCTTCGAGAACGGCCACTCGGCTCGAACGCAGCTCTCATCGGCTGGGTGACCGGCGACCACCCGGGCCGAGTCGTCCTCGATACCGGATTTGGCAACCGATACCTGAGCGAACCGACCGGTGAAGCGTTGCCTCGAATTTGTTGAACACACCACCGCACACACGTACGATGCACGAACTCAGTGTCGCAACTGGAATAGTCGACCGCGCTGTAACCGTAGCCGACGAACACGGTGCAGAAACGATCGAACGACTCACGCTCGAGGTCGGGGTGGCCACACACGTCAACCCAGACCAACTCCGGTTCTGCATCGAATGTGCCACCGAAGGTACCCCGGCTGCCGCCGCAACCATCGAGATCGAGACTATCACCCCGCTCGGCCAGTGTGACTGTGGCTGGAAGGGGGAACCACCGACACTCGAGGACACACTGACCTACGCGCCAAACGTGCGGTGTCCACACTGTACCGAGCGAATAACCCTCGTTCGGGGTCGGGAGTGCCGACTCTCGAAAGTCGCACTTCCAGACGCCGATACTCAGACTACGGAGAACGAAACACTATGACATCCTACACGAACGCTACGTCCGTCCGACTGTCGAACCGAACCATCGAGTCACTGGCCACACTGATCGATCAGTTCGAGGTGCTCGTCGACCCTCTGAGAGCACACCGATTTGGTCACGAACACTCTCATAGCCACGAAGAATCAGCCACCGACGTCGAAGCTGACGTGCTCGAAGCCGTTCGTGCACGGGCTGGCGAGGTACACGAGAGGCTTTCACACGACAACGACGTCTTTTGCGTCGAGTTCGCCGGCTCGACGGGTGGCGGAAAGACGATGCTTCTCGAACGGTTGATCGAACGGGCTCCCGACGACGAGACAATCGGCGCCGTCGTTGGGGACGTCGCCGGAAAAGACGACGCGACCCGACTCCGATCACATGGTGTCCAGGTCGAGAATATCAATACGGGCAAGGAGTGTCACCTCGATCCGACGCTCGTCTCACAGGCTTTAGAGGGATTTGCCCTCGAGGAACTCGACACGCTGTACCTGGAAAACGTCGGTAACATGGTGTGTCCAGCGGATTTTCCGCTCGGAGCGAACCGCCGCGTGCTCGTCGTCAGTACGACCGAAGGCGACGACGTCGTCCGAAAACACCCAATGTTGGTACAGACCGCCGACCTCGTTGTAATCAACAAGATCGATGTCGCTGAGGTGGTCGGCACAGACATCAGTCGAATCAAATCAGATATCGAGAACGTTGCCCCCGAGACCCCGGTCTTCGAAACGGATGCGAAAGGTAACGTCGGAATCGGGGCACTCGCGAACGCACTCGAGGCCGACCATGATAAACACCACCATCATCGCGACGAGAGCACCCACTAATCCCCTCCCATGAGATCATACGCAACTGGACACGCGGTCTCCACCCGTTGGGCGTATTTGGCTGTGTGGGGGTGTATAGCAGTCGAGAGTGTGGCGCTCTCACTGCGGTCCTGGACGATGCACTCATGACCGATCGTGATGACGCTCGAGTCCACGTCGAGTTGACCGTTACTGGAGTCGTTCAAGCGGTTGGCTTCCGCCCGTTCGTTTACCGTCGAGCGACTGCACACGACCTGGTCGGCACCGTGCGGAACACCGGCGACGCGGGGGTGAAAATCTCCGCCACGGGGGCTCTGGAGGACGTTGAAGCGTTCATCGAGGACGTTCGCGAACGGCCACCACCGCTCGCTGTAGTCGACTCGATCGATGTCGAGACACACGAGTCCGGAGACGGCTCCGATAACCGATTTCGGACGTTCGAGATCGTCTCCTCTACACGGGGCGCTGGTGGATCGGGAACGATCCCTCCCGATACCGGAATCTGTGACGCCTGTCTCGAGGACGTATACGACCAGAACTCACGGTACCACACGTACTGGGCAACCTCGTGTGTCGACTGTGGGCCGCGCTACACGGTCATCGAGTCACTCCCGTACGATCGCCCAACGACAACGATGGCGCCTTTCCCGCTGTGTGAGAGGTGCAACGATGAGTATACTGATCCAGGCGATCGGCGATACCATGCCCAGACGATCGCCTGTCCAGCGTGTGGTCCATCCCTCTCGCTTTTGACTGATGACCGCACGGAGCTGGCGGCTGGCACTGATGCGATCGAGGCAGCGGGTTCTCGGCTCGAGCGAGGTGACATCCTTGCGATCAAGGGTATCGGGGGAACACATCTTGCCTGTCGAGCGACTGACCGGGACGCAGTCGCGGGTCTTCGCGAACGAACGGGACGACCCGAAAAACCGTTTGCGCTCATGGCCAAGTCCATCGAACAGGTCGAGCAGTTCGCGCGAGTCGGCCAGGAGGAGCGATCGTGGTTGACAGACGTCCGACGCCCCATCGTCGTCCTCGAGACACTGGGGGGCTCTGGGTCAAGCCGAGAGAGGAGCTGGCTCGACGAGGTTGCACCTGGACTGCACACTGTTGGCGTGATGCTCCCCTATGCTGGGTTACACCATCTGCTGTTCGATCACCTCGATGATCCACTGGTGATGACGAGCGCGAATCTCCCGGGTGAACCGATGGCACTCTCCACCGAGGAGATCTACGGAGCGCTGGCCGATGTTATCGATGCGGCTGTTGTACACGACCGTGAGATTGCTGCTCGATGTGACGACAGCGTTGTTAGGGTTTCCGACACTGGTCTGCGGTTCCTCAGACGATCCCGTGGATGGGTTCCCCGGCCACTTCCTCGTCGAGAGAGCGGTCCAGCAATCCTGGCACTCGGTGCGGCGTTCGACACCACGGTCGCATTAGGTCGCGAGGACGAGGTGGTTCTCTCCCAGCACCTCGGAGCTGTCGACGGCCCCAGCACAGAAGCATTTCTCGAGGAAACGGTCGAACACCTGAAAGCGTTGTTCGGAGTCGAACCGGCGATCGTTGCCTGCGACCTGCACCCCGACTTCGTTACCTCGAGGCTGGCCACGTCATATGCATCAGAACTGAGGGGGGTACGTGGACCGGCGGACCCAATCCGGGTCCAACATCACCACGCCCATGCAGCGGGGCTGCTCGCTGAACACGCCTGTGACCGCGCGGTCGTGATCACGATCGATGGGACTGGGTACGGACCGGACGGGACGGTCTGGGGCGGAGAGGTGCTCGATGTCACGAAGGAGTCTTTCGAGCGAGTTGGTGGCCTCGAACCGTTCCGCCTCCCCGGCGGCGAAGCGGCTGTGCGTCATCCGGCCCGGATCCTCGCAAGTCTGCTCACTGACGGAGCGAGAGTCGACGAGTTGATCGCTGATCGGACGCCGCTCTCGCAGACGGACGCGACGGTGGTCCGAAAGACAGCCGAGGCGGGTTTCAATGCCCCGCTAACGAGCAGTGCAGGCCGATATCTCGACGCCATCAGCGCGTTGCTGGGGGTCTGTACTGAACGGACGTACGAGGGAGAACCCGCTATCAAACTGGAGGCGAGCGCTGCCCGTGGGACCCCACTCGCCCTCGAGCACGAACTCGAGGAACACTCCGGCCGCTGTCGCCAGGATACGGTACAAAGTGGTGCGCTGACCGTACCTTATGGCCTGTACGATGAGCGACCGGTGATCGAGACGTCACGATTGGTCCGGCGTATCGATCGACTTCAGACGAGCTATTCTGTCGCTGAGGTCGCCGCGACCGCACAAGCAGCGCTCGGGGAGGGTCTGGCTCTGATCGCGGTCCAGGCGGCCAGAGAACGTGCCGTTCCGTGGATCGGTGTCACCGGTGGTGTTGCTCACAATGTGGCTATTTCACGCCGTATCCGTGACATCGTTGCGGATCATAACGTTCGGTTTCTCTCACCTACCCAGGTCCCGCCTGGTGATGCTGGAATCGCATACGGTCAGACAATCGTTGCGACTGCCAGGGCAGACTCTCGAACTGAGTAGCCGCTGTTCCGCCCCCAATTTCACGATACCTTTCTGCCATCGCGCCACGAAGACAGCCTATGACGGCCGACCGAAAACAGGCTGCAGCCGACGCCTTCGACTCGGCAGCCTCGGACTACCTCGAGAGTGCAGTTCACCGGGAGGGGCCCGGACTCGACCGGCTGCGGGAGGTGTTCGATGAGGCTTCGGGTCCCGTCGTCGACGTTGGCAGCGGGGCCGGGCACGCCGCCGCTGCCGTGGTGGAAACCGGTGCCGAACCGGTCATAGCCCTCGACCCCGCACCTTCGATGGTTCGGACGGCCGTGACCGCCACGCCCGCCCTCGAGGGGGTACTCGGTGACGGTGAACGCCTCCCCATCGCGACCGACAGCGTTGGCGGTGTGACGTCTCGAGTCGCGGCCCATCACCTCCCCAACCCACGAACGTTTCTCGAGGAAGTGAACCGGATCCTTCGACCCGGGGGGACCGTGGTCTTGATCGACAACGTCGTCCCCAGCGAACCCGACCTCGCCACGTTTTACAACAGGCTCGAACGGACGCGTGATCCGACCCACGTCGCGTGTTATCCACTCGAGCAGTGGCGGCAGTGGCTCGAGACGGTGGGGTTGGTACCCGACTCAGTGACGACGTTTCGAAAGACGCTGTCGGTCGGGCCCTGGCTCGAGCGTCAGTCCCCTTCACCGGAGAGACGTCAGTCGGTATTTCGGCTGCTTCTGGAGGCGGAGGAGGACCTGATCGAAGCCTTCGAGATCGAGGTGTCATCCGAGGATGGTCTCCCCCAGTCGTTGACGACGACGGCGATCATCACGGCTCGAAACCCTGATTGATACCCTCGGCTGTCAGTCGTTAAACGGTTACAGCCACCAGTATGAGACCCGTCTCCTCGCTGCAATCGTTACTCCTCGTCCACCGTGCC
>LKMJ01005190.1_pt1 | contig 12281 bp, 16 predicted proteins | sample 643391 | NCBI WGS metagenome assembly LKMJ01 (sample SAMN04112250, study PRJNA286221) | soda lake metagenome | biome: soda lake; feature: Kulunda Steppe; material: water; isolation source: sample PL-Br10 brine of Picturesque Lake | place: Russia: Kulunda steppe | collected 2010-07
CGGGCCATTGGCATAGGGCAGGGCACTGGTGACCAGTATCTTGCGGCTCATGAACGCTCCGCGGGGTGACAATCAGGAACCCGGCATTATGCCAGAGCCGGCGGGCCAGGCATCACTCCCCCGCAGGACCGCGGCGATGCCCCGGGCGCTGGCCGCCTGATCCCGGTGACTGACATCCACGGTGAGATCGGCGTAGTGACAGTACAAGGACCGTCGTTCCTGATACAGGTCATCCAGTGACTGGCCGACGGCTCGGGCGATACCGCGGGTATCGAAGTCGGTGACGCGGGCCCTGATTTCCGCCAGCGTCACGTCCAGATGCACGATCACGCCATGGCGGCTCAGTTGAGCCATGGCCGCCTCGCTGTAAACTGCGCTGCCCCCCGTGGCGATGACGTGACCCCGGCAGTCCAGGCGCGTCAGCACCGCTGCCTCGATTCGGCGCAACGCTTGATGGCCACCGGTATCGACGATGTCCTGCAGACGCTGCCCCTCCCGTCTCTGAATCAGCAGATCGGTGTCCACAAAATCCAGGCCGAGTTCCCGGGCAAGTAGCACCCCTACCGTGCTCTTGCCCGCCCCGGGCATGCCGATCAGCACCACGTTGTCGAACTCTCTTTCCACGGCATCAATCTGCCCCCCGGAGGCGCGGGCGGCAACCCCACCCGCAGCGTGTTTAATGCACTGGGAGCGCAGGGTAGACTTCCGGCAGTTCCTTGGGCCATGAGTGATTTGAGGAGACCACATGCCGGAGTTGTCCCGTGCAACCGTCGAAGAGGCCTTGAGCGGCTGGACGGAACCCAATCTGGGGACCGATCTGGTAAGCGCCGGCGCCGTGCAGGCGGTGGAGATCACCGACGCCGGTGTCCGGATTGATCTCAAGCTGGGTTTTCCGGCGGATCGCTATCGCTCCGAGCTGCAGAAGAGCGTTTGCCATGTCTTGACGACGGCGACGGGAGCCGAGTCGGTGACGGTGAAAGTGGACTGGGCGGTCTCCGCCCGGCAGGTGCAGGCGGCGCTCAAGCCCCTCGAGTCGGTGCGCAACATCGTGGCGGTGGCATCCGCCAAGGGTGGCGTCGGCAAATCCACTTGTGCTGCCAATCTGGCGCTGGCGCTTTCGGATGAGGGCGCTCGCGTGGGATTGCTGGATGCGGACATCTATGGTCCCAGCCAGCCGCGGATGATGGGGGTGGCGGGGCGCCGGCCGGAAAGTCCCGATGGCAAGACGCTGACGCCGCTGGATAATTACGGCGTCCAGGTGATGTCCATCGGTTTTCTGATTGAAGAGGATTCCCCCATGGTCTGGCGGGGTCCGATGGTCACGCAGGCATTGACCCAGCTGTTGAATGAATCCCGATGGGAGGCGCTGGACTACCTGGTGATTGATTTGCCTCCGGGGACCGGTGACATCCAGTTGACGCTGTCGCAGAAAGTGCCGGTGGCGGGTGCCGTGGTGATTACCACGCCCCAGGACATTGCCACCCTGGATGCGCGCAAGGGCGTTAAGATGTTTGAAAAGGTTAACGTGCCGGTGCTGGGTATTCTCGAGAACATGAGCACTCACTGCTGCAGTCAGTGCGGGCACGAGGAACACATTTTCGGCTTCGGCGGTGGCCAGCGTCTGGCCGAACAGGAGGGAGTGGAACTGCTGGGTTCCCTGCCCCTGGATATTTCCATCCGGGAGCAGGCCGACCGGGGTCAGCCCACCGTGGTGGCCGATCCTCATTCCGCTGCTGCCGAGCGCTACCGGCAGGCCGCCCGCCGCACGGCAGCCCTGCTCTCGTTGCAGGATCCGGCGGGCGCCAGCCGCTTCCCCAACATCGTCGTCGACGACAACTAGGATCGGTGCTGTGAGCATTAAATCGGATCGCTGGATTAGAGAAAGAGCCGCGGAAGGCATGATCGAGCCCTTCGAGGCCGGGCAGGTCAGGGAAAATGTGGGCGGGCGAATGATCTCCTATGGCACATCCAGCTACGGCTACGACGTCCGCTGCGCGGATCACTTCAAGATTTTTACCAACATCAACTCGGCGGTGGTGGACCCCAAAGCCTTTGATGAGTCCAGTTTTGTGGATGTGCGCGCAGACGTCTGCATCATCCCCCCCAACAGCTTTGCCCTGGCCAGCACCGTGGAATACTTCCGGATTCCCCGCAATGTCCTCACCATCTGTCTCGGGAAATCGACCTACGCCCGCTGCGGCATCATCGTCAACGTCACCCCCCTGGAGCCGGAGTGGGAAGGGCATGTGACCCTGGAATTCTCTAACACCACCACCCTGCCGGCGAAAATTTACGCCAATGAGGGGGTGGCGCAGATGCTTTTCCTCGAATCGGACGAAGTCTGCGAGTCTTCCTACAAGGACCGGGCCGGCAAATACATGGGTCAACGGGGCGTGACGCTGCCGCGCCCCTGAGGCCCGTCGATCAGCCCTCGCCGCTCAGGCCCTCGACTTCGGCCAGGCGCATCCGTACGTTCAGGCTGTCGCCTTCATGCTGCTCAATCTGGACCGCCAGATAGTTCAGCGCAGGGGCACACCACAGCAGCGTGTAACGGTCCCGATCCGGATCCTGACGGCGGATGCGTAGTGCCTCGAACTCACCGGCCGGCGTGCTGATCTGCTCGTAACCCTCGATGTGCAGGGTATAAGCTTTGAGTTCTCCGCCATCGGCCACCTGGTAGACCAGACGGTCCCGGGATGTTTCACGGTGGCTGAGGTCGTGCATTAACTGCAGCGGGCTGATCACCCGGTCGATGGTGTCCGGGGTGATGTCGATGCGCCAGGGAAAATCCTCGACGTCATTCACCACCTGCAGACGCGCCCAGTTGAACCGCAGTTCGGCCTCGCGTTCGTCGTCGCCGCGTCGCTGGTAGCGGTAGACATCGGGGCGGAACCCCTGTTCGGTGATTTGGCCGCGGCTGGACTCTTCCACTTCGGCGCGAATCAGCAGGCGCGCCGGTCCGGTGGCTCTGGTGTGGAGGCGATAGTCGTAGCGCCCGGGGAAGGGCCGCCGAAACTGCAGATGAGCTTCGCCCAGGGTGATGCCGACCCGTTGCAGCTGGTAGCGTGCTTCAAACTCCGGCGGCGGGTGGCTGGCACTGGCGATACTGATCACTGCTAGCAGCGTCAGTGCCATCATGGTCAGTCGCTTGCCTTTCATTCAGGTGGTGCCGGCTGTTAAGCAGGGCGGACGCGACAATGGCTCGCCATCCAGGCAGACCTGTCCACTCCGCATGCTGACCCGCCCTTCCGCGATCCAGCGCACCACCAGGGGATAAAGCCGATGTTCCAGCGTTCGCACCCGCGTCTCCAGCGATTCCGGCGTGTCCGTCCGACGCACCGGCAGACTGGCCTGGGCAATCACCGGACCCGCGTCGAGGGCCGGGATCACGTAATGGACACTGCAGCCATGCTCCCGGTCGCCGGCCTGTAGTGCCCGGGCATGGGTGTGCAGGCCGCGATAGGCCGGCAGCAGCGAGGGGTGAATGTTCACCAGCCGTCCCTGAAACGCCTTGACAAAGCCATCGGTGAGAATTCGCATGAAGCCCGCCAGCACCACCAGATCCGGGTTGGCGGTGGCGAGCCGGGCCGCGAGCGCTGCATCGTAGGTCTCCCGATCGGGATAGTCACCATGGGGAAGCACTTCGGCTTCTACGCCGGCGCGGCGGGCGCGCTCCAGACCACCGGCCTCTGCCCGGTTGCTGATCACCCGGACGATCCGGCCTGCAATTTCGCCGTCGGCGACGGCATCCAGCAGCGCTTGAAGGTTGCTGCCGGACCCGGAGATCAGCACCGCGATCCGTAGGCCGGTCCGGGTCATGACCCCTCCGTGTAGCGCACCGCCGGGCCACCGCCCTCAATCACATCTCCGAGCAGCCAGGCCAGCTCGCCAGACGCCTTCAGGACATCCAGCGCATCATTCGCCGCGGCGGCGGGGACCACGGCGACCATGCCGATGCCGCAGTTGAAGGTGCGAAGCATCTCTTCGGTGGTCACGCCGCCGCTCTGCTGTAGCCACTGGAAGAGTGCCGGCCAGTCCCAAGTCCGGGTATCGATACGGGCCGCCAGTGGCGCACGGATGATTCGGGGCAGGTTCTCGGTCAGTCCGCCGCCGGTGATATGGCAAAGCCCATTGACTGGAACCTCGTCCCTGAGCCGCTGCAGGGACCGGACATAGATCCGGGTGGGCTCCAGCAACCGATCCGTCAGGCTCTGGCCGTCCAGCTTGCGGTCCATGCCCTGGGGATCCCGTTCGATAATGCGCCGGATCAGTGAGTAGCCGTTGGCGTGGGCGCCGCTGCTGGCCAGTGCGATCAATGCATCGCCGGGCCGTATCCGGTTGCCGTCAATGATTTCGTCCCGCTCCACCACGCCAACACAGAATCCGGCCAGGTCATAGTCACCCTCACCGTAGATGCCTGGCATCTCGGCGGTCTCACCGCCGATCAGTCCGGCCCCGGCCTGGCGGCAGCCATCGGCAATTCCTTTGATGACCTGTTCCGCCACGTTGAGGTCGAGTCGGCCGGTGGCGTAATAGTCAAGGAAGAACAGCGGTTCGGCTCCGGTGACAATGACGTCGTTGACACACATCGCCACCAGGTCGACGCCGATGCCCTCGTGCCGGCCGGTGTCCAGAGCGAGGCGCAATTTGGTGCCGACGCCATCCGTTCCCGACACCAGCACGGGGCGTCGGTATCGGTCCACCGGTAATTCGAACAGGCCGCCGAAGCCGCCCAGGCCACCCAGCATCCCGGCCCGCCGGGTCGAGGCCACGGCACCGCCAATGCGCTCCACCAAGGCTGCCCCAGCTTCGATGTCGACGCCCGCGTCCCGATAGGTGAGTCCTTCCTTTGCGTCGCGCTTCGTCAAGCCTGATCCTCCCTTGGCGGTTCTTCGTTCAGTGCCAACGTCCATGATAACTTAACCACCACTGCCACCGCTCCGGGAGTCCCGGTTCAATTTCATGACAGCCCGCCACTTCGCTTTTGTTGTCCTGCTCGTCATTCCGCTGGGGATGTTCCTCATCCCTCCGGTGTTCGCCAGGGATCTACCATCGCCAGGCCGGGTCGAAGTGCCTGTGGCGGATCAGACCGATCGTGCCCGCGAGGCAGCCACCGCGGAAGGCATCGATGGGGTGTTGAAGCGACTGACTGGCGATCCCGCGGTGACGGAGACACCAGCGGCCGCCGGGATGCGCGACCAGGCAGATGATCACCTGCAGGGTTTCTCCTACCGGCGGGGCGAGGACGGCGATCTCTTTCTAGTGGCCCGCTATGACGTTCGCCGACTGCGTGAGGCATTGGTGGCGGCGGATATCCCCATCTGGCCGCAGCGTCCGCCGACGGTGTTGGCCTGGGTTTCCATGGATGACGGCGACGGCCCGCGCATCCTACAGGCTGGCGACCAAGGGGGGCTGGGGGATCAGCTGGCGCAGTCTGCGGCGGACCTGGGGGTTCGGATGCTTTACCCGATTATGGATCTGCAGGATCTTGCCGCCATATCTCACGCGGACATTGCCGCCGGCTTCGTGGATCCGGTGATCGATGCCTCCGGGCGCTACGGATCCGATCGCCTGCTGGCGGGTCAGGTGCTAGAGCGAGGCGGTGCCGCCCGGGTCGGCTGGATGCTGGTGGACCCGGAGCAGGCCACCGCTCAGCGCTGGCGCGTGACTGGTGAGGATGCAGGACAGCTGGTGGGCGATACTCTGGAGCCACTGCTTGAGCAGCTCCGGGAACAGTTTGCCTATCTGCCGGACCTCGGCGCTCGCGGCCGCTTGACTGTGAGGGTCGCCGGAGTCCGGGACCTGGCGATCCATGATCGGCTAATGGAGCGGCTGGAGTCCCTGGCGGGGGTCGCTCAAGTGATCACGCTTGGTGTGCAGGCGGACACGGTGGATTTCGAGCTGTCTATCCGCATCGAGCCTGATCAAGTCCGGGATTCCCTGGATCGCGATGCCCGGTTGGTGTCCACCACGGACGGTTATCGCTGGGAATGAAGGGTACCCGGTTGAGTTTCTCACAACTGGCACTGGACTTCCGCTGGGATCAGTCCTGTGATCTGGCCTGTTTTGTGGCTCAGGGCAACGAGGAAGCCGTTGCGGCGGTGGAGGCCCTCGAGACGCCTCGGGCCCAGTGGCTCTTTATCTCCGGGCCCGCTGGCTGCGGCAAATCTCATCTGCTGCATGCAGCCTGCGCGCAGCGCGGCCAGGGTGGACAAGCAGCGGTGTATGTGTCGCTGGCCCAGCATGGCGGCGGTTCGCCGGTCCTGCTGGAAGGGCTCGAGCGAATGGCACTGGTGGTCATTGATGACTTGCATGAGGTGGCCGGGCGGCCGGATTGGGAAGAAGCGATTTTTCACACCTACAACCGGCTGCGGGATACCGGTGGACAGTTGGTGGTGGCGGCGGATCGCACGCCGGCGGGCCTCGAGATGGGTCTGCCGGATCTGGTATCCCGGCTGCAGGCCATGCTGTCGTTGCGCTTGACCCCACCGGATGACGAGCGGCGGCGTTGCATTCTCGAGCAGGCGGCCCGTCGACGAGGGCTGCACCTGCCCCCGGAAAGCGTTAATTATCTGCTGAGCCGGGAGGCTCGGGACCTGTCGCATCTCATGGCGCTGATGGATCGTCTGGATGCCGCATCCCTCAGGTCAGCCCGCCGACTGACGGTTCCGTTCATTCGCGCGGTACTTGCCGGCTAATTATCCGCCGGGGTGTCAGCACCGGACTGCGAGGCGTCCCTGGCGGTCTTGGCGGCCTGGTGGGCCCGTTTACCGTAGCGCAGCACCAGTAGACTGCAGCCGAAGTAGGTCAGCGCCAGTAACACTTCGAAGCTGCCCAGCCAGCGGCCGAGCCCCAGGCCCGTGGCGGCAATCAGCCCATGCACAAAATAGGCAAGGCTCAGCATGCCCGTCCACTGCATGGTGTAGCGCCGACGGGCCAGCAGGCCCGGCAACCCCAGCATCAGTGGCAGAAGAAAGATCACCAGCAGCAGGATGCGAATCGCCGGCGGGGGGGGGTCCAGAACCAGCACCCACGCCGCCAGCAGCGCCATCAGGCTGATGTAGGCGGTCACCGCGACCTTGTAAAGGGGGCTGGGGGCGACGGTGGTCGCGGTTTCCCGGATCTCCCCGGCATCACTCACGGCTGGACTCCTGTCCGCGTTTCAGCTGGGTGGCGACGCGGGCGACCCGGGCGCCAAGGCAGCGGCAGAGCTCGGCCTCGGTGTCGTCCACTGGTCGATCTGCATCGCCACCGGCCAGGTGGCTCGGACCGTAGGGCGTTCCGCCGGAGGAGGTGGTGGTGAGCCCCGGTTCGGAATAGGGCAGTCCCACCAGGTACATGCCGTGATGCAGCAGCGGCAGCATCATGGAAATCAGCGTGGTTTCCTGGCCGCCGTGAAGACTGCCCGTGGAGGTGAATACGCCGGCGGGGCGGCCATCAAGCGCGCCGCTGAGCCAGAGCCCGGTGGTCTGGTCGAGGTAATGCTTGAGGGGCGCGGCCATGTTGCCAAACCGGGTCGGGCTCCCCATGACAAGGCCCTGGCACTCCGCCAGGTCGTCGAGGACGGCGTATGGGGCCCCAGCCTCCGGAACGGCGGGTGCGGTGGCTTCGCTGACTTCGGAGACCGGGGGGACCGTCCGCACCCGGGCCTCGGCGCCAGGGATGGATTCAACGCCATGGGCCACCTGGCGAGCCATGTCATGGGTCGCCCCGTGACGGCTATAATAAAGAACAAGGATTTCGCATTGCATGGGCTGGATGATCCGGGCTGAAAGAGGCTGGTGCAAGGGGGAAGACATGACGACGAACACCGACACATGCCGGCGTTTCATCGTGACCGGGCGTGTCCAGGGCGTCTGGTATCGGGTCTCTACTCAGGACCAGGCGCAAAGCCTGGGGCTCAGAGGCCAGGTAAGAAACTGCCCGGATGGCTGCGTGGAAGTCATCGCCTGTGGCGAACCCGAGGCTTTGAATGCGCTGGAGGCCTGGCTCTGGGACGGGCCCGCGGATGCCCGGGTTCGCAGCGTCGACGCGAACCCGGCTGATGATCCAGGTCGTCGCGATTTCGTTATCGCGTGAGACGCGGCGCGCTGGCGCTTTACCGGATTCCCAATCCATGGAAATATATGGCGCCATGCGGCCAAGAGGAGCACGATGAAAACCTTTCGAATGATGGCAGCCGCGGTTCTGGGGCTGTTCATGAGTCTGCCCCTGAGCGCCCTCGCCGAAGAGGGCGATCCAATTCTGGGGCGTGAAAAAGCCTATACCTGCATGGGATGCCACGCGATAGAGGGGTATCGCAATGCCTATCCAGCCTTTCGGGTGCCTCGCATCGGCGGGCAGCACGCGCAATACATCGTTTCCTCTCTGCAGGCCTACAAGAACGGTGATCGGCGGCATCCCACCATGCAGGCCATCGCTGGGACCCTGTCCGAGCAGGACAAGCGGGACATTGCCGCTTATTTTGAGGCCCTCGGGCGGAGTGAAACACCATGAACCGATCCATCGCTTTCGTGCTGGGTCTCGTGATGAGCCTGGTCGGCTCCGCCGCATCGGCTCAGGCCGTCGGTGATCCGATTGCGGGCCAGGAAAAGGCTCAGACCTGCATTGCCTGTCATGGGGCGAAAGGCGCTGCGGACAATCCCGAATTTCCGATTCTGGCGGGTCAGCATGCCGACTACCTGCTGCATACCCTGCGGGCCTATCAATCCGGCGACCGCGTCAACGCCATCATGAACGGGCAGGCCGCCGACCTCAGCGAAGAGGACATGCGGGATCTGGCGGCTTTCTACAGCCAGCTGGAGCCGGCGCTTCACACCCCCGATCGATCGCGCAGGTAGGCGTAGCCACTGCGGTAGTCCGGATGCCTGAAGCGGTAGCCACTGGCCACTAAACGCTGATTGCTGCATCGCCGCCCGGCGTTGTCTCCACCCTCCCGGGGCGGTGTCGGACAGCCCAGCGCCGCTGCCATCCAGTCCATGATCTCGCACTGCGTGCACGGGTGGTTGTCGGTGGCCACGTAAACGGGTGCTGGCGACGGCAGGGTGCCCAAGTGTCCCAGGACTCCCACGCAATCATCTTCGTGAATGCGATTGGTGTAGCGGGGCGGTTGATCACTGCAGGCCCCGCCCCGGCGCACCCGGCGAACGAGGGCATCCCGATCCGGGCCATAGATGCCGGAGAACCGCACGCTGACCGACTCGCCGCCATGGGTCGCGGCAACCGACTCGGCTTCCAGCAGCCGCTGCCCCGAAAAACGCGTTGGCTGCGTAGGGCTTTGCTCATCCACCCATTCACCTCCGGACTGGCCATAAACCCCGGTACTGGAGACAAAAATCAGTCGGGCCTGACCGCTAGCGGTGGTGTGCAGTGCCGGAAGCAACCGGGACAGGCCCTGGACATACGCCGCCTGATAGCCGGCGTCGTCATAGCTGAGCGGGGTGAGGATGTAATAGACCCGGTCGAGCGCCGAGGGGAGAACCGCGGGTAGCGGGTCTTCCAGCAGGTTGGCCGCCACCGGTTCAATACCGTCTGGCAGGGAGGCCGGAAACCGGCGCAGCCCGAAGACCCGATGCCCCGCCGCCGCCAGAGTTTGACCCAGACGGGTGCCAATGCGCCCGCAGCCGGCAATCAGTATTCGCTCACTCATTGTGGCTAGAATACCGGCTTCATTCTGTTGGAGGACAGGCCATTGAGTGCCAATCGTCTGGCGCGACTGCGTGCCACGCTGGATCGCCGCCAGCCAGACTTGCGAGTGCTGCTGGACCAGGTGCACAAGCCCCATAACCTCAGCGCGATTTTAAGGACCTGCGATGCCACCGGCGTATTTCAGGCCCATGCGGTGCTGCCGGGGCGGGAGCTCGAGATTCATCGGCATTGCTCGGCGGGAGCGGGCCAGTGGGTGCGGGCCGTCACCCATGAGGACGTACAACAGGGCATTCAGGCGCTGCAGGCCGAGGGGTTGCGGGTATATGCGGCGCACCAGTCGCCGCAGTCCCTGGATTTCCGGCAGATTGACTACACCCGGCCCACGGCACTGCTGATGGGTGCTGAGCGCTGGGGCGTCAGCGCCCCGGCGGCCGCTGCCGCTGATGGCCATCTCACCGTGCCCATGATGGGGCTGGTGGAGTCGCTGAACGTGTCGGTGGCGGCGGCGGTGATTCTGTTTGAGGCCCAGCGCCAGCGCGAGGCCGCCGGATTTTACGACGCGCCCCGGCTGGATCCGGAAACCTACCGGGTCACGCTGTTTGAATGGCTCCATCCGAGGCTGGCCGAGCATTGCCGAGCCCGCGGATTGCCCTACCCGGCGCTGGATGAGGATGGCGACCCGATTCGCTCCAGCAACGCCTCGAGGGCCTGATCCAGCGGCAGGTCCTCACTGGCCTCGGCCTGCCGGGATCGGTACTCCAGCGTACCCGCGGCCAGGCCGCGATCGCCGATGACCACCCGATGGGGCAGGCCGATCAGTTCCATGTCGGCGAATTTCACGCCGGGGCGGGCGTCCCGGTCATCCCATAGGGGGTCGATGCCCGCGGCGCGCAGACCGTTATAAAGAGCTTCGGCCGCCTCGGTCACCGCCGGGGAGCGATCGGCGCCAATGGTAACAATGGCGACGTCGAAGGGCGCCAACGCGGTGGGCCAGACGATGCCGCGCTGGTCGTGGTTCTGCTCAATGGCGGCGGCCACCACCCGGCTCACCCCGATGCCATAACAGCCCATGATCAGGGGCTGATGGTCGCCATTCTCATCCAGGACCCGCGCGTCCATGGCCTCGCTGTACTTGGTCCCCAACTGGAAGATATGGCCGACTTCGATGCCGCGATGGATTTCCATGCACCCGCCGGTCCCGCAGGGGCAGGGTTCACCGGCGACCACGTTGCGCAGGTCGGCCAAGGGTGGCCGAGGCATGTCGCGATCCCAGTTGAGGTTGATCCAGTGCCAGTCAGCTCGTCCGGCGCCACTGGAGAAATTGGTCAGGGCGGCAGCGCGGTGGTCTAGCCGCTGGGCCAGGTCCACCGGTAGATCGCGGGGGCCAATGAATCCGCGCGGGGCGCCGGTGGCTTCCAGCGCCTCCGCCGGCTCCGCCAGTCGGACCTCGTCAGCCCCCAGGGCGTGGGCGGCCTTGACCAGATTGAGCTCATCATCGCCGGCAACAAACAGCACCGCCGGGGAGTCATCGGCCATGACCACCACGCTCTTGACGACCTGTGAGGGGCTGATGCCGAGGATTTCGCACTGCCCGGTCACCGTCTCCACACCCGGGGTGGCGACTTCTTCGGCGGGCAGAGGTTCCTGTGGCGGAGGAGGCGCCGGCGAGCTGGTGGCGAGTTCGATATTGGCGGCATAGTCACACTGACTGCAGCTGGCAATCTCATCCTCGCCAGACTCTGCCAGCACCATGAACTCCTCGGACACGCTCCCGCCGATGGCACCGCTGTCGGCCCCCACCGAACGGAAACGTAGCCCCAGCCGCTGGAACACCCGGGAATAGGCCTCATGCATGTCCCGGTAGGTGGACTCCAGAGACGCCTGATCCAGATGGAAGGAATAGGCGTCTTTCATGACGAATTCCCGGGCCCGCATCACGCCGAATCGCGGCCGTATTTCGTCCCGGAACTTGGTCTGGATCTGGTAATAGGTCAGGGGTAACTGCCGGTAGCTGCGCAGCTCCCGACGGAGGTAGTCGGTGATGACCTCCTCGTGGGTTGGCCCGACGCAGAAGTCCCGCTCATGGCGGTCCTTGAGGCGCAGCAGTTCCGGGCCGTACAGGGACCAGCGGCCGGACTCTTCCCACAGCTCTGCCGGCTGCACCGCGGGCATCAGCGTTTCCAGGCCGCCAATGCGGTCCATTTCCTCGCGAACGATTCGCTCCACCCGGCGAAGCACACGCAGGCCCAGGGGCTGCCAGGTGTAGAGGCCGGCGCCCAGCTTTTCGATGAGGCCGGCCCGCAGCATGAGGCGATGGCTGACAATTTCCGCATCTGCCGGGGTCTGTTTGCTCGTGAATAGTGGGAATCGGCTTGCGCGCATGCCTTCCTGTCCTGTGGGTGTTGAGGGACACAGGTTAGCCGACCGCGCCGGAGCCGCCCACCCCCAGGCTTGACGCCCCATGCGGCGCCCCGTAACTTGACCGGCTTTGAACGATTCGGGCGTCGGTCAATCCGTAGCCGGGCAGGGCACATGCGACACATCATCTCCATCCTCGTCGAGAACGAGTTCGGCGCGCTGGGCCGGATCGCGGGCCTGTTCACCGCGCGGGGCTACAACATCGACTCCCTGAC
>LKMJ01005191.1_pt1 | contig 12280 bp, 9 predicted proteins | sample 643391 | NCBI WGS metagenome assembly LKMJ01 (sample SAMN04112250, study PRJNA286221) | soda lake metagenome | biome: soda lake; feature: Kulunda Steppe; material: water; isolation source: sample PL-Br10 brine of Picturesque Lake | place: Russia: Kulunda steppe | collected 2010-07
CATCAGATCGATGACCTGCCGGGCCTCGCCGGCAGCGGCCAGATCGAAATCGAGCTCTTCAGGATCGTTAAAGGCATTCTGTACCTCGTTGTCCGTGATCGAGGAAAAGCGCACGCGGTGGATCGGCACGGACTCGTTGACCTCTCGGACGAGTTCGTAGGCCTCCTTGCCGATCAGCTCGCCCTCGCGGTCGTAGTCAGTGGCGATCGTGACGCGGTCTGCCTGCCGGGCGAGCGAGCGCAACGAGGCGACGATCGACTCCTGTGTCGGCCGTTTCTCGACCTCGGCGTCGATCAATTCAACGGGCTCGACATCGCGCCAGTCGCTGTACTCCTCGGGGAAGTCGACCCCAACGACGTGGCCGGAGAGGCCGATACATCGCTTTCCTCCCCACTCATAGACGTTTACTCCGTTCTGGCGTGACGACGAGGCGGAGCCCCCGCTGAGGATATCGGCGATTCGACGCGCTGCGTTGTCCTTTTCGGTAATGATCAGTTCCAAGCAAACCACCCCCGACAGTGCGTGTCGGTCGTTGTCAGCAGTAGAGCCAGACCGCTGGTAAAGCTTTCGGGGTCAAGAACCACAGGAGAACGTCGGGCTTCCGCGAGTGGTGGCTACTCGTCGTCGAGCAGGTGAACGATCCCAGTCCCCTCGACGAGGACCGTATAGCCCGCATATTCGAAGGAGACTCGCAGTTCGGAGTCGCTAGTTCGTGCACAGAGCCTGTCGAGCGCTTCCGGGTCGACTGCATCGTACAGAGGTGGCAGCTCGAGCGGATCGCGGTCACCGGTTTCCGCGACGAGCGAAACGACCGCTTCGGCGGTCGATCCACTGCCATCCGGTTCGAAAATAGCCTTTGGCCCCTCGGCCGCGAGCGATGTCCCGTCCAGTGTCGCACTGGATTCCGTAGACAGGTCGTGAAAACTCTCCTTGTCCATACTCCCCCTCCGGTACCCATCAACTTGAATCCTCACCCCTCATTATTTTCTGCAGACATGTGTGTTCAGCATCAGGAGTGCCCATCCTGGCGTCCCGGACGGGCCTAGTCCGCCAGCTGCTCGCGGAGTAACTGGTTGACCGTCCCCGGATCCGCGCTCCCGCCGGTCGCGGCCATCACCTGTCCCACGAGGAAGTTCAGCGCGTCGTCCTGTCCGTCGTGGTAGTCCTCGACTGCGTCGGGATTTTCGTCGATGGCGTCTGCGACGGCCGACGCGACGGCATCCCCACCTGTCTTCTCCAGCCCCTCGCGTTCGACGACGGTGTCCGGGTCCTCGCCCTCGTCGAGCATCTCCCGGAGCACGATTTCCTCGGCATTTTTGACCGTAATTTCGTCCTCGTCGACGAGTTCGACCAGCCGGGTGAACTCGTCGAGGCGATCAGCAACGTCCGTGATCGCCATGTCCCGGTAGTTGAGTTCGCCCAGCAGGTTGTCGGCGACCCACGTCGCGGCGAGGTCCGGGTCGAACGCCTCGGCAACGTCCTCGTAGAAGTCAGCGACCTGTTTCGTCGACGTGAGCTTGCTCGCCGCTTCCTCGCCGAGGCCGTACTCCTCGCGGAACCGTTCGCGGCGGGCGGCAGGAAGCTCGGGGATGTCGATTCGCTCTTTCCAGTCGGCAACCTGCAGCGGCGGGAGGTCGGCCTCCTCGAAGTACCGGTAATCCTTCTCTTCTTCCTTCGAGCGCATCGAGACGGTGATCCCCCTGGACTCGTCCCAGTGGCGGGTCTCCTGTTCGACGCCGCGGCCACGCTGGATCGCGTTGCGCTGGCGGGTGACCTCGTAGGCGAGTGCCTTCTCGGCCCCCTTGTGACTGGAGATGTTCTTGACCTCGGTGCGGTTTGCGGCTGCAAGCGCCTCCTCGCCCAGTTCGCCGTCGCGCTTGTCTGCCTCGATCAGCGAGATGTTGGCGTCAACGCGCAGGCTGCCGTCCCGCGTGCTGTCGAAGACGCCGAGATACTCCAGTACTTCCTCCATCTTGGCGAGGAACGCCCGCACCTCGTCGGGACTGCGAAAGTCCGGCTTCGTGACGATTTCGAGCAGTGGAACGCCAGCACGGTTGTAGTTGACAAGCGTGTAATCAGCCGTGTCGATCGAGCCGCCGACGTGCTGGAGGCTCCCCGGATCCTCTTCGAGATGGGCGCGCTCGATGCCGATCCCGCGCCGGTCGCCCTCGACGGTAACCTCCAGCTCGCCACCCTGACAGATCGGTTCGTCGTACTGGGTGATCTGGAAGTTCTTCGGCAAGTCAGGATAAAAGTAGTTCTTCCGGTGAAAGCGGGTCTCCTCGGGGATCTCCGAATCCAGCGCCTTGCCGACCTTGACGGCGGCTTCGACGGCCCCCTCGTTCAACACGGGGAGTGCGCCGGGGAGCCCCAGACAGACGGGACAGGTGTTCGTGTTCGGATCGCTATCGTCGGCGTCGGTCGAACAGCCACAGAAGATCTTCGTCTCGGTTTCTAACTGGACGTGGACCTCCAGCCCGATTACGACGGTGAGGTCTGCGTCCTGCTGGGTCGCCTGTGCACTCATTGGAAGTCGGTTCGGGGGCCGACCGCTAAAGGCTAACGACAGCGATACGCTCCGAATCGGGGCAACCGGGATCCACAACCTATTTGCAACGACAGCCGATCCGTACTGATATGTCCGACTCGAACCCGTCCGACATCCCCTTCGGCCTGTCGCCGGTACAGCTCCAGTCGCTCGGTCTACTGTTGTTCGGTATCGGATTCTTCTCGCTCGTGCTGTACTTCGCCGAGGACGTCACACTCGATCACGCTCTCTGGATCGTCCTGTTCGTGTTCACCGGTGGGATCATGATCGGCTACGGTTCGGCAAAGCACAACGCCGACGGCTGGTAGCGCGACAGAATCACATCAGAAAGCCATACATTGTCTGACGTGGATTTATGAGGACAGAGCGTTCGTGTCATAGATATGTCGAACGACCGCGTCGAAGAACTCGAAGCGACGGTATCGGAACTGGAGTCGACGATCCGCGGCCTGACCGAGGAGCTGGTCGAGACCAAAGAGCGCGTCCGAATGCTGGAAAACGAAGTCGATCCCGAACCGGCCGCAACGGTGGGCTCCGGGCGTTCGGGGGAGAGCACGTCAACGAAATCAGATGGGGAAGCCGCGCCCGAGGACGTACAGGAGGCCGCAGCCGAAGCCGATAAGGACGAGGGGGACAACGCTGAGGACGAACCGGACGACTCCGGGCTGGGCGACGACATCATCGTTGCCTAATTCGGACCGTCACGTCCGCGTCACTCACCATGCATATCAAAGAGATCGTTCTTGACAACTTCAAGAGCTTCGGACGGAAGACGCGGATCCCCTTCTACCAGGACTTTACGACCGTTAGCGGACCGAACGGCAGCGGCAAGTCAAATATCATCGATGCCGTGCTCTTCGCGCTCGGATTGGCTCGTGCACGCGGCATCCGCGCACAGAAGCTGACGGATCTCATCTACAACCCCGGGTACGACGACGGCGACGCCGCGGCCGGGCCGAAGGAGGCGAGCGTCGAGGTCGTCCTCGACAACTCCGACGGTACCCTCGATCGCGGACAGGTGGTAAACGCCGCAGGATCTGAGGACGTCGGCGATATCGAGGAGATCACGATTCGCCGCCGCGTCAAGGAGACCGAGGACAACTACTACTCCTATTACTACCTGAACGGTCGCTCGGTCAACCTCTCGGACATTCAGGACCTGCTCGCGCAGGCTGGCGTCACGCCGGAGGGGTACAACGTCGTCATGCAGGGCGACGTAACCGAGATCATCAACATGACGCCCCACCAGCGCCGGGAGATCATCGACCAGATCGCGGGCGTCGCCGAGTTCGACGCCAAAAAGGAGGACGCCTTCGAGGAGCTCGAAGCCGTCGAGGACCAGATCGACGAGATACAGCTTCGGATCGATGAGAAGGAAGCGCGCCTCGAACAGCTAAGCGACGAGCGGGAGACTGCCCTGGAGTACCAGTCACTTCGCGAGGAAAAAGAGGAGTTCGAGGGGTATCTCAAGGCCGCCGAACTGGAGGACAAACGCGCGGACCTCGATGGCGTCGCGGAGGATATCGAGGAGCTAGAGGACGAACTCGATGAACTCGAACGCGAACTCGACGAGCGTCAGGGCCGCGTCGTCCGCCTCGAAGAGGACCTCGAAGATTTGAACGCCGAGATCCAGCGCAAAGGCGAGGACGAACAGCTGGAGATCAAAAGCGAGATCGAGGGGATCAAAGGCGACATCGCCCGGCTGGAAGACAAGATCGAGGCGACCGCGGAGCAACGTGAGGAAGCGGAGAACCGTCGACGCGAGGCCTTTGTCAAGATCGACCGCAAGCAAGAGGAGATCGATGATCTGGAAGCCAAGATCCGCGAGACGAAAGTCACGAAATCCTCCATCGCCGCGGATATCCAGAGCAAGGAGTCCGAGCTTGCAGAGGTCGAGGCCGAGATCGACGCGATCGATACCGAGTTCGACGAACTGAAAGAACAGCTGGCCGAGCGCAAGGAGGACCGGGAGTCGATCAAAGAAAAACGGAACGACCTCCAGCGCGAGAAGGATCGGCTGTTAGACGAGGCGCGTCGACGCTCGAACGAGATCGCCGACCTCGAACGCGAACTCGACGATGCCGAAGAGCGGATTCCGGAGCTCGAATCCGAAATCGCGGATCTGGACGCCGAACTCCAGAAGGCAACGGCGAACCGTGAGAACATCCAGGAGGTCGTCGACGATCTACGACGCGAGAAACGCTCCACACAGGAGCAGCTCTCCGATCTCGACGAGGAGATCCAGGCCAGACAACAGGAGTACGCGGAACTTGACGCTCGTGCGGATGAGAGCGGTGACTCCTCGTACGGTCGGGCGGTCTCGACCATCCTCAACGGGAATCTCGATGGCGTTCACGGTACCGTCGGGCAGCTCGGTGGGGTAGCCAAGGAGTACGCGACAGCCTGTGAAACCGCGGCGGGCGGCAGACTCGCAAACGTAGTTGTCGACGATGACGGCGTCGGGCAGGACTGTATCGACTACCTGAAATCGCGCAACGCCGGCCGGGCGACGTTTCTGCCGATGACCGAGATGCATAGTCGGAGCCTCCCCTCGAAACCATCCGATCCCGGCGTCGTCGACTTCGCGTACAATCTCGTCGATTTCGATTCGTCGTACGCGGGGATCTTCTCGTACGTGCTCGGTGACACGCTCGTGGTCGAGGACATCGAGACGGCCCGCCAGTACATGGGCGAGTACCGGATGGTGACGCTGTCGGGCGAACTGGTCGAGAAAAGCGGCGCGATGACCGGTGGATCAACGAGCGGGTCGCGATACTCCTTCTCGAAGAGCGGGAAGGGTCAGCTCGAACGGGTCGCAGAGGAGATCAACGAGTTGCAGGACGAGCGCGCCTCGCTCAAGGATGATCTGCAGTCGGTCGAGGAGCGCCTCGACGACGCGCGCGACCGCCAGACGAAAGCGGCCGAGCAGGTCCAGTCGATCGAGTCGAAAATCGAGTCCACGGAGGACGAGATCGAGGGGATCCGTGCGGAGATCGAGCGCAAGGAAGGGCGTCTCGACGAACTGCGCGGCGAACGCGAGGACGTCGACGGGCGGATGACCGAACTCGATGAGGAGATCGACCGAAAGGAGTCGACACTCGCCGACATCGACGCCGATATCGAGGAGCTAGAGTCCGAACTCGTGGACTCGCGGATCCCGGAACTCACGGCGAAAATCGAGGAGATCGAGGGCGAAATCGACGACCTCGAAGATCAGCAGGACGACCTCGACGCCGATCTCAACGAACACCAGCTCGAAAAGGGCTACGCCGAGGACGCGATCGAGGAGCTTCAGGAGACCGTCGAATCGGCACAGAACCGCAAAGCGGAGTGCGAAGAAGAGATCGCGGAGTACGAAGAACGGATCGAGGAAAAGGAAGCGGAGCTCGAAGGGAAGCGCCAGGAAGTCCTCGATCTCGAAGACGAACTGGCCGAACTCAAAGACGAGCGCGAGGCGCTCAAAGACGAGCTTCGCGAGGCCAAATCCGCCCGCGACGAGCGGGCCGACGACGTGAGCCGCGTCGAGAGCAAGCTCTCGGGGAAGCGAGAGACAGCAGAGCGTCTGGAGTGGGAGATCGACGAACTCGAAAGCGCGGTCGGCGAGTACGATCCCGAGGAGATCCCCGATCACGATGAGGTGACCGAGACCGTCGAACGCCTCGAGTCGGAGATGGAGGAACTGGAGCCGGTCAACATGCTGGCGATCGAGGAGTACGACGACGTCGAGGCCGAACTCGACGAGCTAACCGAGGGCAAGGAGACCCTCGTCGCGGAGCGCAACGGCATCGAAGAGCGGATCGACTCCTACGAGGCCCAGAAGAAAGCAACCTTTATGGACGCCTACGAGGCGATCGACGCGGAGTTTCAGGATATCTTCGGCCGGCTCTCGAACGGGACCGGGAACCTGTATCTCGAAGACGAGGCCGATCCCTTCGAGGGCGGGATGACGATGAAGGCCGAACCGGCCGACAAGCCGATCCAGCGTCTCGACTCGATGTCCGGCGGGGAGAAGTCGCTGACCGCGCTCGCCTTTATTTTCGCTATCCAGCGGTACAATCCCGCGCCCTTCTACGCGCTCGACGAGGTGGACGCCTTCCTCGACGCCGCGAACGCCGAGCGCGTCGGCGAGATGGTCGACGAACTCGCGGGCGACGCGCAGTTTATCGTCGTCTCGCACCGCTCGGCGATGCTCGACCGGTCCGAGCGCGCGATTGGCGTTACGATGCAGGATGACAACGTCAGCGCGGTAACGGGGATCCAGCTCGGCGAGCTGGAGGGTGAGGCCGAGGTGAGCGCGGATGACTGAAGATAATATCCCGCTGGATATCACGGGGCACGACTCCCGATCGGAAGGAGAGTCGCCGCTGCCCGACGAGTTCGTTGATGATGCGGGGAATGGTACTGAAGTGGACGACGTGACGGACGTGGACGACGACGGGGAAGTCGAACCGGTCGAGCTACTCGTTGGGATGGCTGAAGACGGCGAGATCGACCCGTGGGATATCGATATCGTCTCGGTCACCGACGCGTATCTCGACCTGCTCGACGAGGCAGATCTCCGGACATCGGGCCGGGCCCTGTTCTACGCGAGCGTCCTGTTGCGGATGAAAGGCGACCAGCTGCTTGCGGGCCCGGAAGAACCCGAACCGGAGCCCGAGCCGTGGGAAACCGCGTTCGAGGAGGCTCCGGCCGATGATCCGGGTGGAATCGATCCCGTCGCAGGGCTGGAAGCCGAGATGGAGCGCCGACTCGACCGCAAGAGCGCGCGTGGGAATCCCGAAACGCTCGATGAACTGGTCCGGGAACTTCGAGAGGCCGAGCGGGATTCGTGGTGGAAAGAATCCCGCGAGTACGACACCAGCGGCTCGCCACAGGGGTTCCAGCGCGGCACACAGACGCTGGATTACCACTCGGGTGACGATTTCCGGGCCGACGAGGAGCCAACTGAGGCCGAAGTAACCAGCAACACCCACGGCGAGGATATCGAGACGGTGATCGAGGACGTCCACACGACGCTCCGCGAGCAGTACGAGGCTGGGCGCGCGGAGGTGCTCTACGCCGAAATATCGACAGCAGGGGGAAGCCGCGTGATGACGTATTTATCTTTGCTCTTTCTGGCGAACCGTGGACACGTCCGGCTCGAACAGGACGAACTGTTCGGCGACCTGTGGGTCAGGGATCCGAACGCGGTGACCGGTAGCGAAGAAGCAGTGGCGGACTGAGCAAGTCAGACGAGCCGCCAGCAGTCCTCACCCGCGTCGGTGGTTCCGGCGTACTCGATCTCCTCGCGGCGTTCCATCTCGGTGAGCACCTCCTCCATCCGGCCGGGCTGTGCGATCTCCATCTCGATGCGCTGGACATCGTGGAATCTGGCGAGGTGGTGTCGCAGCGCCTCCTCGTCGAAGGTCTCCTGATCGGCTTTCTCCATGACACCCGTGAAGAGATCGATCATGTCCTCGATGAAATTCCAGGGATAGACGATCCACGCCCACTCGTCGAGTCGCTCCCCGACGAAGTCGGGCTGGAACTCGCTGGTGCCGAGTAACTGAAGGGTCGCGGTTCGGACCTCGCCGGGGTTTCGCTCCTCGACGTACTCCTCGGCGCGTTTGATCGAGCCGCCGGTATCGGCGATGTCGTCGATGATCAGCACGTCTTTGCCCTCGACGCTTCCCTCGGGCATCGGATAGCGGACCTGTGGCTCGTCGGCTTTCTGTCCGGTACCGACGTAGTGTTCCATCTTCAGGCTCGCCAGGTCGTCGAGTCCGAGGAAGTCACAGAGACAGCGCCCCGCGAACCAGCCCCCGCGGGCCAGCGCGACGACGACGTCCGGCTCGAACTCGGCGGTCTTGATGTCGTCGCTGACCTCGCGACAGAGCCCGTAAATGTACTCCCAGTCGGTGATCGTGCAGTTGAAGTCGTCCGGAAGGTCGGACATCGGTATCACTCGGTAGGTCACACCGCAGTCTCTAAAGCAGTTGGGTTTGCGCTCGGTTGCTGGTCGCCGCTGCGGTATCGAGAGCGCGGTCGACGTCCCCGCGGTCGTCACCACTAATGCTATGGTCCCCGTGTGTCCGGGCATGAACGACGAGGAGACGATAGAGGTCAGTCTGGTGGACGCGTTCACCGAGGAGCCCCTTTCCGGTAACGCCGCCGGAGTTGTCACCGGAGCCGACAACCTCGCTGACGGGCAGATGCAGGCCATCGCCCGGGAGCTATCGGTGAGTGAAACGGCGTTCGTGACCGAGAGCGAGGAAGCGGATCGGGCGATCCGATACTTTACGCCACAGGAGGAGGTCGATCTCTGCGGCCACGCGACCGTCGCCACACACGCCCACCTGACCGAAACTGGTGCGATCGGGCCAGGTACCCACACGCTCGCGACGAACGTCGGTGTCATCGAAATCGAGGGTACCGACGACGGCGTCGTCTGGATGGGTGGGGACTCACCGACGGTGCGACCGGTCGAAGTCGAGTACGGACGACTTGCTGACGCACTCGGCATCGACGAGATCGCGCTCAGCGAACCGGGAGTCGAGCTGTCGCCCGCCGTCGCTTCGACCGGCGAGCCGTTCCTGATCGTGCCGGTCACGTATCTCCAGGCGTTGCTCAACGCCGCACCGGATGACGCCGCGATCGACGAACTCTGTGCCGAGGTTGACGCCAGTGGGATCTACGCGTTTACGTTCGACGCGCTCGACCCCGACTCGACACTGCACGCCCGGGCGTTCGCCTCGCCGGTCGGCGTATCGGAAGATCCCGTAACGGGGACGGCCAGCGCGGCGGCCGGAGCATACCTCCGAGAGATGAACGCCTTCGGTGGCGAGCTACCCGAGGAGATGCTGTTCGAGCAAGGGCACGTGCTGGATCGCCCGGGGACAGTTCGCGTTCAGGTCGGTGAGGGGATTCGAGTGGGCGGCCACGCGGTTACTGCTCTGGAGGGTACACTGGTAGTTCCGCCGGTCGAGGACGACGGGATCGTCGAGGTGTAGTTGGTACCGGTCGCTCCCGTTACTGGTTGTCTGGCGGCGTGTTCGTCGGCTGGTCGGGCGTCGGTCGATCGTCGTTAGTATCCGGTTCGGGCGTTGTGTCAGCGCGGTCCTTTAGATCGGTCGTCAGTGACTCTGCGTGCTCGTCCACACCGAGGCGTCCGACCTGTTGGCGCGTCGTCTCGACATCGGCATGGATATCTGCAAGCCTGTCGTCCAGCACTTCGAGGATCTCGCTTTTGACCGTCTGTGAGTCAAACCGATCGGCCATTTCTGACTCCGTGGCTTCGGTAAGCGTCATGTAAAACGCTGCAGTCTTACCGATCTGCCAGACTGTGAATCCGAACAGGATCAACAGGGATCCGAGGACGATGTTCGTGATTTCAATCGATCCCCCACCGTCTTGGCCCGGGATCTGACTCATGACGAGGTCGATGAAACCGAACCACACTCCTGTCACGGCGAGCGCGAGGCCGAGAAGAAACGACACGAGGGCGATGCCACGGTAGTAGATAGTCCAACGTAACGCTTCTGTCAGTTGCATTGCCGGAGACCATTCGCTCTGACATAATAAACGTTGGTTGAAAGATTCACTCGGACCTGTAGAAGAGCTACTCGCGGCCGAGTAGTAATTATCATGGTCGTCCCGGTAAATTCATGTTTTCGCTCGTAATTCCTTCGAGTACAGATGCCAGTATATTGGCTGGATGAGATCGGGGGAGACGATGTGGACATTGTCGGTGGTAAGGGAGCATCGCTCGGTGAAATGACCGGGGCGGGCCTCCCGGTTCCGCCCGGGTTCGTGGTTAGTGCCGGAACGTATCGGCTGTTTATCGAAGAGGCAGGTATCGACGACAAACTGTTCTCTGCCGTCGATGTCGACGTAGAAGAGTCAGATGCGCTGGCCGATGCAGCGGAGCGAGCGCAAACACTGATCGTCGAGACGGAGTTCCCCGAGGACGTCCGGACGGAGATACTCGAGGCGTATCGTTCGATCGGAGTCAGCGATGGAGATGAGCAGACGGAGCCGTTCGTCGCCGTCCGATCGAGTGCAACAGCAGAGGACCTGCCGGACGCGAGTTTCGCTGGGCAACAGGAGACGTTTCTCAATATTCAGGAGGATGGTCTGCTCGAACGGATCCGGGAGTGCTGGGCGTCGCTGTTCACACAGCGGGCGATCTACTACCGGCAGAAACAGGGGTTCGACCACAGGAGCGTTAACATCGCGGTCGTTGTCCAGCGAATGGTGGATGCGGATCGAAGCGGTGTGCTCTTTACGAGCCACCCCTCGACAGGGGATTCAAGAATGATCGTCGAGGCGGCGTGGGGACTGGGCGAAGCGGTCGTCTCCGGTGCCGTCTCACCGGACAACTACGTGATCGATCGAGCCGACGGGGACGTCCTCACCGCGACGGTCGCGGACAAGAAGGTCATGTACGTCAGAGACGCAGAGACCGGTGAGACTGTCGAGAGTCCAGTTCCCGAACAACGGCGCAAGCAACGGGTCCTCTCGGATGAGGAGCTCCACGAACTGGTCGCGCTCGGCGAGCGTGTCGAATCACACTACGGAAGCCCACAGGACGTCGAGTGGGCGATCGTGGACGGGGAACTATTTCTGCTTCAGTCTCGTCCCATCACGACGATTGGCGGGGGAGATGATCTGGAGGGGTTAACAGCGTCGATGACCGACGAACTCGTTGCAGGCACACCAGACAGTGGTACGACCGATGGGAGCGGGATGGTGTCGGATGAGACGGGTGAAGGCGACGAGCTTATTAACGGACTCGGTGCAAGTCCGGGAACGGTCACCGGTCCGGTGCGGATCGTCGACAAGCTCGACGAACTCGACAGGGTCAGTGAGGGCGACATAATCGTGACCGAGATGACGACGCCTGACATGGTCCCTGCGATGAAACGGGCTGCGGGAATCGTCACCGACGAGGGCGGGATGACAAGCCATGCGGCTATTATCTCCCGGGAGCTGGGCGTACCCGCCGTGGTCGGGACACAGAGTGCGACGGTCCAGCTTGATGACGGGCAGGTAGTCACCCTCGACGGCAAGCGAGGGGCCATTACGAGTGGAACCACCGTGAATAGTTCGGAGCCCACACCAGATGTCGAGGCGAGGCCCTCGACGACAAAGCCGATGACCGCGACCGAAGTAAAAGTCAACCTCTCGATCCCGGATGCTGCAGAACGTGCGGCCGCGCTGGGAGCGGACGGAGTCGGGTTGCTACGGATAGAACATATGGTGCTGTCGCTCGACAAGACGCCCGAGCGCTACGTCGCTGACCACGGTGCCGACGCGTACGTTGACGAACTGATCGACGGGATTCGAACGGTCGCAGATGCGTTTTACCCTCGATCCGTCCGGGTCCGGACGCTCGATGCGCCGACAGACGAGTTCCGCGAGCTACAGGGTGGCGATAACGAACCGCACGAACACAATCCGATGCTCGGTTACCGGGGGATCAGGCGGAGCCTCGACCGACCTGATCTGTTCCGCCACGAGCTGGGGGCTGTCCAGCGCCTGTACGACATGGGATACGACAACATCGAACTGATGTTCCCGCTCGTCACCGACGCCGCCGACGTGCGCCGGGCTCGCTCCGAGATGGTCTCGGCCGGAATTAATCCGGACAAACGTAGCTGGGGTGTGATGATCGAAACGCCCGCAAGCGCGCTCCGGATCGAGGAGATAGCGGACGCAGGGGTCGATTTCGCCTCGTTCGGAACGAACGATCTC
>LKMJ01005192.1_pt1 | contig 12279 bp, 18 predicted proteins | sample 643391 | NCBI WGS metagenome assembly LKMJ01 (sample SAMN04112250, study PRJNA286221) | soda lake metagenome | biome: soda lake; feature: Kulunda Steppe; material: water; isolation source: sample PL-Br10 brine of Picturesque Lake | place: Russia: Kulunda steppe | collected 2010-07
GCTTCACTATTTAGATTTATGTGATATTCGTCTTTTACATCTCCTTCTTCAACAGAGGCAACAACATACTGACCTGCTGCTCTCGGATAAACGTAGAATCTTTCTTGAGATGCTGAGTTAACCCGTTTAGATTCGTCTTGCGTAAGTGCATCCTTTAATGCATCTAAATCTAATTCTTTAAATACTTCATCAGGCACACCAAATGCACTTAACGTAGCCTTATCGGGTTGATTGAGCATATACTTGTTACAATAATAATCTTGTAGATATTTAGTTGTTTCGAGATTAATCTTTTCTAATATGTTTATTAGAAATTTATAACTTGTTATTCATTCTCATATAATGGAATAAATATGCTTGAGCGAATCCAGCATAATCTCCAAATTGTTTTTCTAGATTTCGAGCTATGTTTTCACGTCCGTTATTAGATATATCAGGATAGTATTCTTTAGCTGCACGTTCAATCCATACATCAACAGGTACAACAGAATGAAAACCTCCTCCGTAAAGAAGAACACAATCTGCAACTTTTGGCCCCACACCAGTGTAATTTTTTAATTGTTTTCTAGCTGCTGTTACATCTGAAGGTAATTCAATATTATATGAGTCATTTGTAATCATGTCCATGGTCTTTACAACATAACTAGCTCTATAACCTAATTTTAAATCTTTTAGTTCTTCTTCTGTAACATCAGATAATTCTTTAGGTGTAGGAAAAGAGGAATATGTTTTATTTTCGATTGTAATGGTTTTTCCAAATTCTTTAGATAAAGATTGCACCATTTCATGAATTCTTTCAACGCGCATTTGTGTTGAACAAATAAATGATATAAGTGTCGGAAATAATGGTTCATTGATAATACGCAAACCTGTAAATTTATTTATAGCGTTTTTAATAATACCATTACTATCTTTGTTTATTAATGTATTTTGAATTTGTGTAATGTTTTTATCTAATTGAAATATTGATGTAATCTGGTCTTCACCTTGTGGGTGTGTACATTCCCAATATAATGTATTTTCTTTTGATTTAACTTGTAAGACCATTATTTCATTTTCATTTATAGTTCGAGCCGTAGAATAAACGGGTTCTATAGTATCGTCAAACATTTCTCCATTCTCTTTATTCCATAAAAATGTTTGTCCACTTTCAATTGTTGTTTGTAAATCTATTGGAACATCTAAAATACATTCTCCACTATATTCAAATTCCATTACCTGACTCTAAGAATTACTTTGTATAATAGCTTTCGCTTAAAGATGAATCTATAATTATTTTTAATAAAAAAATAACGGACCTTGTGTGTTAATTATGGAAGAACTGTACGGTTTTCGTCGCTTTCCCACTTATCTTCCCAATTCCGACGTTCTTCAATAAATTGTGCACCTTTTTCTGTAAGTGAATACGCATTAGTTCGCCGGTCTCTCGCGTACTTATCTACGAGGCCCATTTCTACGAGATTATCGAGATTGGGGTATAATCGTCCATGATGAATTTCTTCATCATAGTATTCATCTGCTTCATCCTTCACGGCCAAACCATGCGGTTCATCAAGGCCAGCAACGATATAGAGCAAGTCGCGCTGGAATCCTGTTAGTTCATACATTTTGAATCTCTCCAATTTACTGTAATGTAGGTATAATAATAAATGTTTCGATTGACATTTCAAAATTTAATAGTATAACAACTTAGTTATAACTTAAAATTAAACTATTCACTCTAATTGCATAGCTTCAATTTGTTCTTGATATCTATTTCGAATTGTAACTTCTGTAACTTGTGCAACTTCAGCAACTTCTTTTTGAGTTTTCTTTTCATTGCAAAGCAATGCAGCAGCATAAATAGCAGCGGCAGCATATCCTGTTGGTGATTTACCACTTAATAAACCTTTTTCTGCTGTTACATCAATAATCTCCATAGCTTTTGTTTTAACTTTTTCACTTAATTCGAGTTGAGAACAATATCTTGGTACATACTGTTTAGGGTCAACAGGATGCATTTCTAGCCCGAGTGTTTGAGAAACATATCTATATGTTCGACCAATTTCTTTTCTTTTTACGCGCGAAACAGATTCAATTTCTTCTAATGAACGCGGTATATTTTCTCTCCTGCAGGCTGCATATAAACAAGCTGTTGCTACTCCTTCTATTGAACGCCCCCGTATTAAATCTTCTGAGAGAGCTTTCCTGTATAATACGCTTGCAACTTCTCTTACACTATCTGGAATACCTAATGAGCTTGACATTCTATCAATTTCAGATAACGCAAATTGAAGATTTCGTTCACCAGCATCTTTCGTTCGAATACGTTCTTGCCATTTTCGTAATCGATTCATTTGCGACCGTTTTTTGGAACTTATATTTCTTCCATAAGCATCTTTATCTTTCCAATCAATTTTTGTTGAAAGTCCTTTGTCATGCATTGTTTGTGTTGTTGGTGCTCCAACACGGGATTTTGATTCTCTTTCTGAATGATTAAATGCTCGCCATTCTGGACCTCTATCAATTGATGATGTTTCAATTACTAAACCACAATCCTGACAAACAAGTTCGTCATTTTCTGGATTCAAATCACCTGAACATTCAGGACATATATTCTGTTCTATTGCTTTTTGTTCATTAATGTCCTGTTTTTCTTTTTCGTCTTTTAATTGTCTATTACGTTCTCTTTCAACCATGTCACTAATATGTGACATCTTTATCTTTAAAAATGTTTCGCAAACATTCAATATAATTTATATTTTTTACTATACATACATGTGATTTATTATACAATGTATTTATTAATTTTGTATTTCTTTTTCTAGCTTTGATAAAAATGTATTAACTTTTTTCATATGTTGACTTTGAGAATGTAAATCAATTTTTATTTTATCTTTTTCATCAAATTCTCCATTTTCAGACATTATATCATTAACTTCAATCATTACTTCATATGCTTCAAACATTTTTCGGTTAGAACTAGATATAATTCCATTATCTGAAGTAAAATCAGCTATAATCTCATCTAAAATATCTGCACACTCTGAATCTTTTTCAATAAAATAATGTCCATACGTTCTTGTATATGTTCTAGCTGACGATTTTGGAATAACATCACCATCAACAATATGTAGTGTAAGTGAAACACCTTCATCTTCATTTTTATCTATAATTGAATTCTTCTCTGGCTCTATTTTTTCAAATTCTTCAGCCGTGGGTATATTTGTCGAAGTCATTAACATTATATAATACAATCATATCACATATAATATTTATTAAGATTTATTTACATGTTTAATTGTAAAATAATAAACGAAATTTGTCGTTAATATCTATTTATATGCTATAAATCAACAAATAAATAAAATATAATACACAAATATTATGTTACATACCAAAGACTAAAACTAATTGAAATAATTGCTAAAATATTTATTATAATCCATTCACCACCTGTGAATATTAATGTTGAATTTAATGCTAAAATTAATAAATATATAAGAAATAAAATAAATTTTAATAATTTTTTTGGATTTTGTACCATTTTATACAAATTAAATTCCATTAATTTTGTCATATAGTATACTCTTTAATAATCTAACTTAGTTTATTCGGTATTTAAGTACCCAACCGTAACCTTTACAGTATACAAGTTCGAACAAGTATGTAAGTAAGTATGAAAACAAATATTTTACATGTCAGTGATACACATCTTGGGAAAACACAATATGGTAGTGAAATAAGAGCTAATGATTACGCGGAAGCATTTGATGTCACGGCAACAATAGCAATTGAAGAAGATGTTGATGCCGTTATTCATACCGGAGATTTATTTGATGATAGACAACCAAATACAAATACGATTTCACAAGCATTTACAACGATAAAAAGATTAGATGATGAAAATATTCCTTTCTTAGCTATTGTTGGTAATCACGAACGGAAATGGGATAAACAATGGATGGATATTTTTAATAATTTAAATAATGTTCATCGGTTAAAACCTAATTCTCCATTTGTATTAAATAATGAGGTTTCTATATATGGGTTTGATTCATTTAGGGACCTCGAATGGGAAAATAATATGTTTAATATTGAACCACCAAACGATGATACTCATGCTGTGCTTTTATGCATGCATGAACTATTTAGAGAATTAATCCCTCCAATTAAAGCTAAAAGAAGTATAAAACCCGTTCTTGAAAAAATTAATGTGAAACCTGACGCCGTTGCTTTAGGAGATTATCATGCTGCTGTAGATGAAATAGTAATGGATATTCCTGTATTTTATGCAGGAGCTACAGAAAGAACAAGTTCAACAACAGCAGACCCAACAATTAGAATGATACAATTTGAAGATAAAGAACTTGTTAATTATCCGTGGCGAAAAATAAATAATATAAAAGAAAATGTCCCACGACCATTTTATCCAATTGAAATAAAACTTCAAGATAATTCAAGCAGAACATTTGTACGTCAACGTATAGAAGATGATGTTCCAAAAGAACATCTTGAAAAATCTGTTGTTGTGTTAAATATAGATGGTTCTACAGAATCATCAATTACATCAAGTGAAGCATATTCTATTCTAGAGCAATTAAATGTTCCTGTTCCATATGTTAATGATAAACGTGTTCCAGAAACGTTACAATTTGATTCCGTAAATACGTCAGACCCAACAGAAATAGATATCGATGATTTAATTAATAACGAACGAGAAGATGTATCTGATACGATTAGAAAATTTGATTCTGAAATCGCGCGAGATTTATCAATTCCAAAATCTCATATTCGACCAATGATAGAAGAAGAATTTACACTTAAAGAAGGTGACAAACAATGAAAATAGAACATATTACAATCGAAAATATCCGAAGTTATGACAAAGAAAAAATTGAATTTGATGAAGGCTTAATGTTAATTCATGGAGATAATGGTTCCGGTAAAAGTTCATTATTAAGTAGTATATTTGGTGGATTATATCTTAGTAATGTTTTAGATTATATAGATAATGACCTAACACTTGATTCTATAGTTCGTCGTACAAAAGATAATGGTAAAATTTCACTTACGTTTAGTATTGGTAATAATAAATATACTGTTGAGTGGGTTATATCTGTAAGTGAAGATGAAGATGGAGAACGTAGTGCATCTTCAACATCTTGTACTTTAACAGGAGATACAATTGATGAACCAATTGAGGGTGTTAAAGCTGTAAATTCAACTGTACAAGATATTATTGGAATGGGTCCAGAATCATTTGTTAACAGTGTATATGTTCAACAGGGAGATATTACACGTATGGTTGATGCTAATGACGATGAACGAAAAGAAATTATTGATGGTTTACTTGGATTAAGTAAATTAGATAATTATATTGAGAGAATGAATGAAGCAAGAAGAGAAATTGGTGCACAAGTACGTAAGTTTGGTGAACTTATAGAAGAAAAAGAACGTCAACTAAATGAAAATCCTGATAAATCTGAACTTAAAGAACGATTATCAGAGTTAAAATCAATAAAAAAAGAATTAGAAAAACGTAAAGATAAAGTTGAATCTAAAATTAGTAAGAATAAAGAAAAGCAAGAAAAAATTAAAAATAAGCTTAATTCATACAAAGAAATTTCTGAAGAATACAAAAACAAAAAATCAGAACTAGAAAAATTAGAACAAAAACAAGAGAAAAGACAAACAAAGCAAGATAATGCTGAAAGTGAAAAAGAAGCAATATGTATTGAACGGGATGCTCTTCAAGATTCTATTGAAGAAAATTGTAAAGAATTAGATATAAATGTTAGTGAAGATGTTGTTAAGAAAAAATTAGATACCGTTAGAACTAAATATAACGAAGTTAATACTGATGTTTCTTCTCTTAAAAAAGGTAAACTTAGCACTATAAATAACTCTATGGACCAGTGTAAAGAAAATATTACGGAGTATAAACAAGAAAAAGAAGATTTAATTTCTACAAAATCATCTTTAAAAGAAAATATAGAAAAAATTAAGGATGAAAAAGAAGAAACAGAAAATGAAATATCTAGACTTGAACAAGAATTAGAGAATGAAAAAAGTACGTTATATAATATATGTGAATCTATAGATTTACCTACGAATACAACGCCAGAAGAACTTCGTGATACACATATTCCAAATGGAAGAGAGAATTTACTTGAACGGTCACGAAAGATATATGAATCTCTTGGAAGTGAGTCCGTTAAATTTAATCAGAAAATAGAATTAAATGAAGAAGGCGTATGTCCTGTATGTCAAACCGAACATGAAAATACGAATCATAATTTAGAATTTCTAAAAGATAAAAGAGAAGAAATACAACAAAAAGCAGATGCTATGAAAAAACAACAAGAATTATTTGATTCTGCAAATCAACATATTGATAATATTTCAGATATAAAATTAGAACTTGCACAAGTTCAAAGTACATTAAAACAAATTGAACAAAGACTTGAAGATAAAAAATCAAAAGTATCTAATACAAAAGATGAAATTCAAGATATAAAAGAAGAATTAGAAGTTCAACGAGAAAAATTAGAAAATAAAGAGTCTGAAAAAGAGGATATATTAGAAGATATTCAGGAAAAACAAAAAAAGTTAGACGAATATAAAATGGATGTTGAAAAATTAGAAAATATAGTTAATATGTTTTCTTCATTGAATGATTTAGAAAATGAGATTCAATCTCGTGAATCTACGATTGAACATAATAAAGAATTGAAAAAAGAAATAAGAAATCAGCGGTTGGACCAAGAGAAAGAGGTTAATGAATTAAAAGAGAAACTTAATGATATAGATAATAAAGAACTGGAAGATGAATATGAAAATAAGAAAACTAAGTTAGATAAGTTTGAAGGATTAGATGAAAAAATCGATAATAATATGAATTCAGTTAGAGATGAACTTGCTGAAGTTAAACAAATATTAAAACAGATTGAATCTCTTGAAAAAAGATATGAAGAGTTAGAAATGAAAAAAGTTGATGCGGCTGAAAAAGAAGTAGAAGCTGAAAGTGTTATAGATACATATAAAAATGTGAAAACACAACTCCGTAAAGAAAATATTGGATTGCTTAATAAGTATGCAAATGAAGTATTCAAATCGGTATATCATAGTAAAGTATACCAACGGTTAGAAATTGATTCTGATTATTCAATTGATTTAATTACAGGAGATGGGGTTCGAATCAAACCTGAAGAATTATCTGGTGGAGAAGAAACAATTGTTAGTTTAGCAATTCGTGCGGGTGTGTATAGATTACTTGTTGAAAGAAATGGAACAGCGGATAAATTACCTCCGTTTATTCTTGATGAGCCAACTACATTCTTAGATACTAATCATGTTACAAATCTCCAAAATGTAATTGATACTATAAACAATTGGGATGTTCCACAAATTCTCGTCGTAAGTCATAAAGATGACCTAATTCAAAATGCAGATATATCATATAATGTTAAGAAAAATCCTGCAACAGAAACAAGTAGTGTTGATAGGACAAAATTATAATTAAATTTTAATAAAAATATTATAGAATTGCAAGTAAAGTTATAACAGAGAATATAATTACATATGAAACAGGGCGTCCATATATTTGCCATATTTTTGTTTTTATAATTGGTTTTGCAATATTTTCAACCTTATATACGCTTGCGTTTACATATTCTTTAGAATCTGGTGTTGTTATAAATGCCCATAACATACCTAATCCAAGAACCGTTATAATCTCAGGCGCACCCCATAATTCACTTACTATAACCGTAAGTGATACTACGGTTAAACCCCTGATATCAACGTCTCGAATCAATCCGTTATGAGCTATGTCAGCCATCTTTTGTGTCTAATATCTTATTTATAGGGGTGTATATTTAAACCTTTGGATTTGTATCGAATATGAGATACATTTATACATAAACATGTATACTTTTCTATGAAAAAGGCGTAAGTATAATTACTATGTAATCTAAATAATATAAATATGGAATCAATAGTTGAAGACGCTATGGAAAAAGACGAAGAAGAAATAGAACAAACAGAAGAAGAAATAGAACAAAATCAAAAAAATTCTGATAAAGGTATGACAGATGAAGAAATTGATAGAATCGCTAAATCACTTAAAACAAAGGTTAGTGTTATTGGGTGTGGTGGTGGCGGATGTAACACAATTAATAGAATTGCAGAAGAAGGAATTGAAGGTGCAGAATTAGTTGCATTAAATACAGATGCACAAGACCTTCAAAATAGTCTAGCAAATACAAAACTTCTGATAGGTCAAAACACATGTGGTGGTCGTGGTGCTGGAAGTGTTCCAAAACAAGGAGAAAAAGCTGCACGAGAAGATGAAGAAGAAATTGAAAATATTGTACAAGACCAAGACATGGTATTTATAACTGCTGGTATGGGTGGAGGTACGGGAACAGGTTCTGCTCCTGTCGTTGCGGAATTAGCAAGTAAACATGCATTAACTGTTGCAATTGTAACAACACCATTTACAGCAGAAGGTGAAGCTAGAAAAACAAATGCAGATGGCGGTCTTAAAAAATTAAGAGAACATGCAGATACCGTTATTGTTGTTCCGAATGATAAATTATTAGAATTTGCTCCTAAATTACCACTTCAGCAAGCATTTAAAATTTGTGATGAAGTATTAATGCGTTCTGTTAAAGGCATTACAGAATTAATCACAAAACCAAATCTTGTAAACTTAGACTTTGCTGATGTTAAAACAATTATGGAAGGTGGTGGTGTAGCAATGATTGGTTTAGGGAATTCTGATTCAGCTACAAATAAAGCTCAAGAAAGTGTAACGGGAGCACTTCAATCTCCACTTCTTGATGTGAATGTGTCAAATGCATCTAACGTTCTTGTTAATGTAACAGGAGGAGCAGATATGCAAATTGAAGAAGCTCAAGGTGTTGTTGAAGTACTTAATGAACGTGTATCTGATAATGCTAGAATAATTTGGGGTTCAGGTGTCGATGAAGAATTGGAAGGTGAAATTCAAACCATGATTGTTATAACTGGTGTCGATTCTCCGCAAATATATGGGGGTGATAATGTAGAAGAAAATGTTGAATCTACAACTACAGATGCATTAGATGATATTGATTATGTTGAATAAATACACAAAATATTTAATAGTATAGTCTATTTTTATTATATGTTATTTTCTGAACAACATATTAAACAAATTATTAATGGAAATAAAACACAAACTAGAAGGCTTTGGGATGAAAAACAAGTTATTATTGGTAATTCTTATCGAGCATGTGAATCATTATTTACTACAAGAGAAAATTCACCAGCTTATATTGTAGTTACAGATGTTTATAAAGAAAAATTAGGTGATTTGTCTAAAGAAGATTCCTGTAAAGAGGGAGAATATACTATTCAAGAATTTAAAGATGTTTGGATAGATATGCATGGTGAATGGAATAATAATCAATCTGTGTGGGTTGTTGAATTTGACGGTTATGAAGAAGACCCAAAAAATTAATTTAACTACTTAAAAGAAAGGATTTTGTTGTCTTTTCAATTGTTTTATTTTTTTATTAATTCCTTCTAATTGTTCTCTATAAAAATCACCTGTTTTTTGTTTATTTGTAACTTCAGGTAAACCAATTTGTTCTTTCAACTCTTGACCAAATTCCGGTAAAATATCTTCAATAATAAGAGAACCCATTTCATTTTTTATATTACAAGTTCCATTTTTATTTAATTCTGATTTAATATTTTTTAAATTTGTTTTTTGTTCGTCCGTTAATTCTTCAACAAATATTGAATCTTGCGTATATTCAAAATACCAATTTATTGCATCTACAAGAACGGTTTTTTCACTTCGGTTTAAAGATAGTTCTTTTTCAATGTCTGTCATAATATATGTATAGTATAGTTAAATTAAAAACTTTACTATTAATATATTATAATTTAGGTAAAATATATAAAATAATGGGAATAAGTAATATACAATGTATATAGAAATTATTCCACATGGTTCAAAAAAATATATATCTTCTGCATGGGATTTAAAGCAAGAAATAAATAATAAATCTAATTTATTAAGACAAGATTGGGGTTTATTTAAATATGTATATAAAAATTCTAAAGTTTATATATCAAAAATGCCTGATGATAGTTTAATTGGATATGCATGTTTAATCGATGAATATTACCTATCTCTCTTAGCTATTCATATAGACCATCAAAGAAAAGGTGTGGGGCGTTCATTAATCAAAGAGATAAAGAAAGATTATGATTATTTTTATTGTCATGCGAGAAAATCAAATCAAAGTGCATATCAATTTTACATGGATATGAATTTAGATGAAATATGTATTGAAAAAGATTATTATGATTGTGGTGATGACGCATATAAATTAAAATATATAAACGAAAATTCTAAATATACAGATTAATACGTATTAATTATATTATTTTTAATATGTGAATCGATAATATTACATAATTTGCTAATTATATTATTTGCTCTTTCAAAATTTTCATTTTGTATATTTTTAACAGACATATTTATATATTTTTTAGCTTTTGTTTCAGAAGTTATGTGGGAATCTTTTATATGTTTATATCCTTTTGTAAGCGAATTCATAGCCTTATCATATTTTTTTAATTGTAAATGCATTACTGTTTTATCAAAATAATATAATGCTCCTTCATATATATCTAATATAGTCATAATTATAATTATGTTATATGATGTTTAATATGTTTTTAGAATACGAATGAAAATATATAACCTTTCATTATAAAAATATTGTATGACAATTTCGAAAGAACATATCGTAAAAGAATTAAAAAATACACCGGGAGATGAATTTGATTATCATGGTGATGTATGTTCAATTAATGCTTATAAAAACGGTTCATCATCTGTTTAAATAGGACATTTTGTAGTTGCTAAAAATAAAAGGAGAAAAGGTTATGGAACAACATTGTTTGAAGCCATGTTAATGGTTCTTAGAGAAAATGATATATATTCAGTAACTATTAATATACAAGCTATAGATGATGGTTCTAAAGATGACCCTGTTATGAACTTTTTGAGAAATTATAATTTTCAGTACCTTGAATCATATAATCATTATAATTGGGGTTTATGTATTAAAGCTAGAGGTGATATTTAATTAAAATTGTCTTATTTCTGCTTTTTCTGTAGGTAAGACATCTTCTCTCAACATTTTCTTTCTATCTTCAACTGTTGTACCTGTTATATTCCTTAAGAATTTATTTTTTGATTGTACGGTGTCAGGAACTGTTGATAATAATCCATTGGATTGAATTTTAGATAAATCTTTTTCTTGAATATCAAGTAATAATATTTTATCATCATAATTTATTTTTATATTAACTTTTTCTAAAATAGAATGTTGGGGGTTAGTCACAACATATGTATTTTCTTTTGTTGTGGATATTTCTCCAAAATGTGTCTCTATAAGGTTTTTTATATTTTTTTCTTGTATTGATACTGTATCAGATATTTTAAATTTTCTCATATTATATTAAATGTATATATAATTAATAAATGTCACTACGATATGATGAATATATTAAAGTATATGTATTATATAATGCAAATATGAAAGTTGGATTTACTATCTCCGTAAACGATGGGTTTTCTAGTTATTCTTTGTTATATTCTTGGATAAATTTAGCAAGTGAATGGTTTCTCATAGAATCACGAATTTCTCTTTTCACCGTTTCTAAATCCGACATACATCTAATATGGTTTATGTCATATAATACTTATAGATATATTATTATTTATTAATTTCCACTATTTGATGTAAATTTTCATCTATTAAATATAAAGGAATGCCACTGGTATAAACAAAAATAATTGTTAATATAAGTAGAAATATACTCTGAATATCTAAAATTATATATAATAAAGTGTATGTCCAAAAAAATATACATCCAAATCCTATTAATATGAAAAATAAAATATAATAGTATAAATTATTTTTAGAATTATTCATGTTAAAGATATAGTATTAATATTATAAATTTATTTCGAATGTTTTGTAAGACAGGTATCTAATCCCATAAGTTCAACGGGGTTAACATCTGGTTGAGTTACAATCATTTGTCCTTTGTCGAATTGTGGTAGTTGATTTGTAAATTCACGCGGAACGAATACGTCAGGGGATTCTACAACACGTCTATCTAATTGCAGGTAAATTTTCGTATTAAATTGATTTCTTGCCTCACCATCAATATCTTCTGGATTCTGTGAAATAAAGTACAGTCCGAATTTATCTTTTCGACCTCTCC
>LKMJ01005195.1_pt1 | contig 12277 bp, 18 predicted proteins | sample 643391 | NCBI WGS metagenome assembly LKMJ01 (sample SAMN04112250, study PRJNA286221) | soda lake metagenome | biome: soda lake; feature: Kulunda Steppe; material: water; isolation source: sample PL-Br10 brine of Picturesque Lake | place: Russia: Kulunda steppe | collected 2010-07
CTAAGGGTGCCCATATGTACGGCCAGCAAAGGGTGCCCATATGTACGGCCAGCTAAGGGTGCGCATGCCATGTATGGCCAGCTAAGGGTGCGCATGCCATGTATGGCCAGCAAAGGGTGCCCATATGTACGGCCAGCTAAGGGTGCCCATATGTATGGCCAGCTAAGGGTGCCCATATGTACGGCCAGCAAAGGGTGCCCATATGTACGGCCAGCTAAGGGTGCCCATATGTACGGCCAGCAAAGGGTGCGCATGCCATGTATGGCCAGCAAAGTGTGCTCATGTATGGCCCAGACTCTTGCAGCAAAAGCACCTGTGTGCTCACTGGCACAACATGAAGCATTGACTGATCATGCGTGGGCCTCTTCTAGACTCTCTGGCTGGCAGGACAGTGACTGTTCAAAGGAGGGGCTTACTCTGTTGCACTGGAAACGCTGTCCCTGAGGCCATGTTGCGTCAACCTTCATCCACTAGAGCACATTTTTACGCAACAACCTGTGCTACGTGTTGAGTGCCTCGCATGAAATCTTGTCCAGACAGTGCGCACGTGATCCTGAGCCTTCAAATGCCAGGCTCCTTCCAGGTGCTTCAAGCATTGTCATGGTTTGGGGTCCAGAAACTTAATTGTGCAGAATCGGAGGACGGATTAAGAAACAAAGCCAGACAGGTCTTGAAGGGAGGACAGCAGGTGTGTAGGACATGGAGTTTCATTAACATCTCTACATGCAGGTTTCATGAGCTTGCAACAAGTGGCCGTCCTTTCACTTCTGAGGACTACATGCTTCCCACACCCAGCTGGGCTGTGTTTGGTGCAGCAGAGGTGCGTGTGTGTATACTTCTGTATTGTCCAGGTGCGTACGTGTTTGTCCACTTTGGTGCCGCAAAGGCGTGTGCTCGTGCCAGCGCCAATAAGTCACACACCAGTGCGCTGTGCTTGCACTTTCTCTAGCAAGACTGGGGAAGCAAATAGTGTGCGCGCGTTCCAGTGTTCTACGTTCGCTTCCATAGTTGTGTGTTCTGACCTTACATATTCCTGTGTGGATACTTGTGGTGCAGGCCGGCTTTGACCCCGCAGAAATGCGCTGGAAGCGCAACAAAGGTAAAAGCAAGGCGTCGCTTGCAGCCTCAGCTCCTGGGTCCGACCCGAACGCTGATGCTAATGGAAGCAGCTCCTCCCCTGCCGCCCCCAATGGCAGTCACAGGTGTGTGGTCGTGGTTCCGCTCATACTCAAGTGCGCCGATACTGCACTTGTGTACTCTGTCGTCTGCCTTTGGCATGCAGCACGCATGCATGTACTTATAAGCATGCGGCGTTACAATGCATGAAGGTGTTTGTGTTAAGTTGAGCAGGGAAGGAGAGGGGGGCAGGGATAGGTTGCGTTCTGCAGTTGCATGATCAGAGACGCAAGGGAGAACAGCGTTGCCGCGAGCTAGCCCGGTGGCATGTTTGGGTGGGCGCTGGTGTGATGCCCTGTCCCCACATTGCATGTAGGGTGGTGCACTGCACAGTTGCTGTGAACATCACAGAGGCTTGGAAGATGGACAGGCACGTGGGCCAGAAAGTCGACCCTTGCATTTGTCAATACACAGCCTGCACTTAAGGGCCCCCAGCGCCTGCTACAACTTGTGGCTGCTGTGCTCCCGCCAACTGTCCCCCTTTTGCCCCTCAGCCCACCCATCCACTTGTGCGCGGTCGCACCCTACCTGCAGGACCTCTTTTGAAGCGAGTGCTGCTGCTGCTGCAACTGCGGCAGCGGCACCCCCAAGAGCTGCATCTCCGGTGCGTGCAGCCCCCGGACCCAAACAGGAGCTCCAGGCCCGACAAGTGAGAGTGCGCGCATCCTTGCACCAATGCACAGCATCGCTACAATATGCAGTGCGGACCATGTGCATGCCTGGCTAATCATGGACTGCTCGGGCTGCGGGAGGAAAGGAAAGGAGAACTATGTAGCCAGCCAGTGAAAACACCCCCCACATCAATTCAGGGAAAGGGACTGCTTGGCAAGTGAGCGCGTGCCATGAGGGGGACACAGGTTTCCTGCGCACTCAGTTGCGCGAATGCACTGTGTATCATTGCGAGCTTGCTGTCCCCTTAAGGGGGTAGTGCTCCTTCAGGGTCCAGGGCACCCATGTGAGCGTGTGCCCAGTAATGCATGCACTGCATACCTGTGCAAGCGCATGCCGCCCTGCTCCACCCTCTGAGCCGCGCGCCTGCTTGCTGGCAAGTGCGCATGCAGATACACACACATGTCCTGTGTGCGCCCTGGATGCACAGGTCCAGGATGGGCTGCCCGCCCCAACGCCTTCACGCAAACCTGAGCAACCCTTCTGTGCAAACCCAAGCAATTGCTTTTTCAAATGGAATCACTGTTTCATCTCGGCCATGTCCTCTCTTGTGCTTGTAACCCAAGCAATCAAACCCTTTGCTTAGCCAAGCAGTCTTCTGCCCCCTGCTCTGTGTAGCTCCTGGACGCTGCGCAGCCTTAGGCCTGCTCACATGCCCACTTCCTGCCGCTTGTGACGCCCTCATACATTCATCCTAATGCATGTGCACATCAAAACTCACGCTCGGTCTCATGCACAACGCGTGGGTGCACGTGCAAACAGTCATGTCCTCACATGTGCACACACGCACTCACGCAGATGCAGCCCACCCTGCGGGCATCAGGCCCAGCCGCTGCCGCAGCGGCTGCGCCTGCCGTTCGAGCTGCAGCAGCCGCAGCGATTGAAGAGCGAGCAGCTCGCAAAATCGCAGCTGCAGCAGAGAGGGCAGCGCGTGCAGCTGCGTCTCCGCGCGACACTCACCCTCCAACGGTGGCACCAGTATAGAGATGAGCTGGCGGGAGGCACCCCATTCATATTCAGCAACGCAAGGCCAAAGCCAAGACTGGGGGCCTCCATGCTTGAGACGAGATTCACTCGCTTATGCATAAGGCAGCAATGTAGGGCGCGTCAGGCTTTTGAGGCATGGCACCCTCCAGGCGCAGCTGCGTAACGTCACACTGGCGCGGTTGTTTACGGAGGAGATATGCCCATGCCCCACATCCTCTTGCGGGCACGTTCCTTTGGCGCAAGGTGGCCAGCCTGGCAGCTCCTTCGCTTGCTCTCCCTTGTTTCAAGGCAGGCCTGGCAGTTGGTGTACCTTAATGCCAGTGATGAAAAGCTGAGGCTGCAAGGCTTGTGGTCTTTCGTAGCAGGCCTCTAACTTGCTGTGCAACCTTCCGAATTCAAGTTCAAGGACAAATGTCCCACCATCCAGGACTGAAAATTTTCCACAACTTGTGTATTTCGGAAAGCTTAATGCGAGGGTGAGAAAGTTAGGCCATAAAAATGCACGCGCACTGACAATATCTTGGTCTTCAAATGCAGAGTTTATGACGGCCAAGTAGCTCAAGATTGCAGGGTAGTTTTAGAATGTAAAGCAGCTTAACTTGCTCTGCTGTGTTGAATGATTGATTCTCTGCCGCCTGAGTTTGTGTCTTTATTGTTTGGCCATGGCTTATTACACAAAGTTGTGCATGATCTTGCCATACCTGGAAGTGTAAGGTTTTGGGGCTTAATCCTAGGGCGCTGGTTTGCAAGGTAAGGTAAGGATTACATGGCTGTACCTACTGGGTGATTCATCATTGGAGCTCACTCGAGTGCAGCCTATCTGAAGCCTTCAACTTGAAGTTTAAGGCCTGCAACCTGAATCTCAATCAAGGAAGGCACGATCACCAAACAAAATAGCTCATAAAGCAAGCTTTGAAGGAAGACGTAGCCTTTATGGTGCTTCTGTAAAAAACTTGACTTAGAAAGCTGCCTTTCGCGAGGCTTATAAAGGAAGCTTCTTCCCGACCAAATACGTTTGCGTTCTAAAGGAGGTTCATGCATTGCAGCTTTGCGTCAATGTACGATCATGTCCAGCTAACAAATTGACTTAGCTTGTGTTTGCAACCGAAGGAGCCAACTGCTTTTTGGCCAACCCCAAACTAGCATTATCATTCCTGAACATCCAAAAATCTTATGAATAGTAGGCCGCAATGTCGGGAGCCGCAGAGAAGCTTTTTAAGGAAGTGTCCGTGAAGAAGCTCTACAAAGATTGCCTATTGCTTGCTCGTTTTTACGGACAGAGGGTAAGTTAGTTGTTACGCTGCCTGGTAAGGTTGTGTGTTGCACCAGTGCATGCACGCGTTTGAAAGTGCAGCGCCCATGCACAAAGAAGAGCTCTCATGCAGCATTCATTCTCTACCAGACTGCGTGGTTCTTTCAGTCAGGTGCTTGAAGACGTTGCTAACTCTATCATTTGCTCAAAACACCTGCTTTCCAGAGTGGGAACAAAGACAGCGCATTTGCAGACATGGTTCGTCAGCAGTTCAAAGCAAACATGGGAGAGCTGGATGATGAGAAGGTGGGTAAATGATGCGCAGAATCAAGCTCATGAGGTTGGATCCGCAGATCAAGCACTCACACTAGCATTTCTTGCAAATGTAGCCATGTGTGCGTGCGGTACGCCACTGGTGCTGAGAGACTTTCACCATCACTTGTAATAAATTCAACACTCACAGACTTGAGTGTTACTTACACGTGCTAGTGTCATGTCTGATCTAGTGTGTGCGCATCATCATCAAGCATCAAAATGCTCGAATGCGAGATGAACATGCCAAATCTACACAATCTACCTTTTCTCATGCGTGCAGATAAGGGAGCAAAAAGAAGCGTGAGTCCCCCACACTTTTTAGATTTTGCATTTGCGTGCTTTCCGGCCATGGCACTTATCTATGACGTACTGTAACAGCAAGTGTGATGCCAGTCTGCTGCAGCTATAGCAACAGGCCTTCTTATCTTGCTCATGCTGCGTTTGTGATGCACCAGCTATGATTGCCTTTCTGTATACCTTGTGAGTTGACTGGTTTTCTTTGGCTGAACAATCCCGGACGGAATTTTGAAAATTTGTCAACAATTTCCGGGATCCCTGTTGATCCCACTTCATTCATCTCTGGGATGTACCACCCTGCTGAAATTGAAAACTTTCTTGCAGAGCTATCAGAGGCTTGCATAATATGGCTTTACTGGAAGCGGAGAAGTATGCAAAGGTGAGGCAAGCTCCATTCTCACAGGTTGTTCAGTGGTTCGTAGTTAAAGGGATGCACACACTATGAGGAAAGGTGCGCTACTTGTGCAGCTGCAGAATTATAGACAGCCCAAGTGCTTTTACTTATTGAGGTCAATCAAAAAAATAAGACAAAACGGCTGCTGAATTCCTATACAGTCTTTTCCTCCTGGACTGCTCGCGTGCTTGCAGTCGCCTGGCAAACGTTAGGAAGTGGAACTGGTTGCTTGCGGCCATGCGCATCCTGTGATCTCAAGTGTGGTAAGCAGGATGAAAGGGCTGTGACGCCACGCACTGCTGAGGTATGTCATACACATCCTGTATTGGCTACAAATACCAGAAGGTCATACAAAGTGCATATGCTCTTGCTGGAAAAAGGGACGAGTGCTTCTGGTGTATTTTGTGACAATAAAGGAGGGACTGAGAATTGGTATGGCATATTATAGCCATATTTACTTTGAAGAATCAGAGGTCTGGGCATAGTGAGAGGGCCTCTGGCTGTTGAAGACGGAGCTTGTGAGCAGATTTTGCGATTACTTGCCTCCAAGGGTTAGGCATGCTCTGTGAATGTATGCATTTGTATGTGTGCATTGGTGAGCGCATTCAAGAGTTAGGGGAGCTTTGGGGTTGCAAGGAAGACATTAAACCTCAATGAGGTCCTTCACGCTTGCTCTGCGCTAGTCCAAACTCACACTTAACAGTGTACAGAGAGTGGTATATGAGAGCGTGTAATTAGAGAGTGGGCCATCAGTTTGCTTGAACAATGGTGAACCTTACTTTATGATCTCTGTCAAATGTCCCTCTTGTTTTGTTTCTTATGATCTTCTAGCTGGGTTGCAGATGCCTTATTTAAACAAGATAAAATGTCACTCTCAGACATTTGATCATGCACATGTGTGTGAATGACTCTGTGCTTCTCATTTTAAGAGGGGCCTTTTAAAGGCCCATTAGGCTGTATGCTGTTTTGCATGCTTCCAGAATAGGTATTTCCAACAAACTTTTTGAAACCTAGGCACTCCTTGACTCCCAGCTTTCAGGGATATCAACCCCCACCTCAACCCCCACTCCCTCCCTCTCTGTTTCTCACGATCTATAACATGCTAGAAAACCATCTTGTAGATGCTTTAAAGACTCATGTACACTAAATTCGTGCCAACAGGTTTATATCTGAGGCATAGACCCTCTTCCTTTCCCGTCTTACCTTTGTGCTTGTAAGCTAATCATCTATTGAGGAGGGGGTCTTTTTCAGGATGCCTGTTGCTATGCAAATTGCTTTTAAGTGTCCGCTCTACGACTTTTCTATGGAGCAGAATGCCTTCGCACCTAGTGGCAGCAAAGTACTGAGTGTGATCTGAGAAAAACTACTTAGTCCGCGCTCCAGGACCTCGATAAGCAGCCCCCTTTCCTTCATTTGAGTCGAGGTCAATTGTAGGAATTGCCTCAGGCTGCTGTCTCTCCATGCCTCCCTTCTTACGGTCAGCACCTCCATACTTCCCTGCAGATACAGCACAGTGAACTTTGTTGCATTTGTGCGTGCATGCATATGTGTGTGCGAGCCAAGCCCATCAAGGCTTACTTGCAGGGACTTGCCCTAAAGCATGGACTCTGTTTGCTATGCCATTTGTATGTTGCCGTGTTGGCTGGTTGTGTTTGTGCACAACACTGCACTTATTGAGACTTGGAGAAATGCATCCTCTGAAATCGAGCCCACTCGCACCAGGTGGAACAGTCTGCTGCTTAGGGCCTCTGCCTTCACCGCTCAGATCCCTGACATTCTTGGGCAGGTTGTCGCCTTGGCGGCCCCACTACAAGGAAAAATCAAGCGTAGTCAGAACTTGTGACGAAAGGTGCTGTGCACTGATGGTGGATCCACTGGCAGGACATTGTGTTGATTGTTAGTTGTGCAAGACCAAATAGGGGGGGCATTTAGATAAAGCAGGGGGCAGCCCAAGGTTTTCATGCAGCCAAGGTTAACCTCATGGATCACAAGGATTACAAGGATGAAGCCTTCAGACAATCACTGTGAATGCTACCCTGCTCATAGAAAGCAAGTAATCAATGAGATAAAATGGAAGTGCAATGATGCTATCAAAGCATGATTTTAAAAAGTTGACACTTCAAGTGATCCTGTCTGAAACGAGGGAGCATATTCCTGGAGGGAGAAACCACCTGGGGATGTGTGCAATGAAAGATGGCGCGTTGCTTCAAGCAGTAATTTATCCTGGATATCATCATTTGCCTTAACTAGACCGTTCTGTAAACGGTCGCAATTTGGGGAAGACCTGAAATTCTATGTGGCTGTCTCATAGCAAAGGGTGTGAACACAGTGTCTAAAAAGAGCCACCTTGCGAGTGACATCATGAAGGAGGTCAAGGAACATGTATATTGGAAGAGTGTCAGGAGAATGCATAACCAAGGCCCTGGATGTAGACACCTCATACCACTAAGTAATTTATTACAAGCTCACCCTGTCTGATCATCAGACATTCATGATGAAGTGAGCAGCAGGGAAAAAGTTTCTGATAGAACTCATGTAGAATGTGCCAACGAGCAGGGCAACGTTTACAAACTAGTAGTTCAAGCAGGCAGACCTTATGAATGATAAGTTAGACGTAAAAACAATCGCATTTCAAATGCAGACCAGGCCAAGACCAAAACAAATGAGAGCAGAAGAGGGCAGTCCCCCTACCTGCCCCATATCCTTGAGCTGCTTCTCGTTGCCTGCGGCAATCTCTGCACCCTGCGATCGGCCCAGAGAGAGAGACACACATGCTACTAGTAGTCATTATCGGCACACACATGTATACATGTTCCTTGATGAGCGTGCCACCGGATTTTAAAGAACCATCCCTGGTCCTCAAATACAATACGCGTCCCAATAAAAAAGTTTGTTGTCCACATGGCCTCCCCCTTTCCCCCCGGACATGCCTGTGTCCTAACAGCGGATGTAACATTCTCAGGGTAGTCCTTCTCCTCCTGGGTGGCCCCAGCCTGCAGGGTGACGTGCCAAGGATGTGCAAGTATTATTGCACAGGACATAAAAAAGCCAGTCCCAATGTGCTACCCACATCATTGGACATTAGACAATAGTGTCTACCGAGCAGGCACCATTGCCGTAGTGCATGTGACAAACAAGGACTGTAAAACGTGGAAGATCCATGTCAAATGCTGCGGGAAGCTTGGATTCAAAAGAGTTTGCGATTTGATGCTCATGAGCCTCCAAAATACATGCTGGAGTGTGAAGAGTTGCATTTTTAAGAGCAGGCATTGCATGATCTGAGGTTGAATTCATGATCAAACAGCTCAAGGGCTGCCAGGCGTACCGGTTCTTGGGCAGCACCCTTGATGGTCTCTGATGGCGGGAAGAAGGCGCCTCCAGTCGACGTCACAGGTGGCTCGCCTGAGGTGCACACATAGCTCACTGCATATTTGGCAATATGAGGGTTTGCAAGCGCGCCTGAGGTGCATGGATAGCTCAATGCATGTTCGGCAGTTACGAGGACTTCAAAGCTCCGAGCTGAGTCAGTGGTGCTCTGATAGTGCTCATGTTGTTGCTGTCCAGTCAAAGTTTTACTGGTGTGCTGATTCGGGCTTTAGATGCACAACCGCCTCCTTCTTGCCGCTGTTTTATCAAAAAAACCACCGGAAAGGCGCATAGGCAGCAGCTTTCATTATTTATTTGTGTAGCAGCTCCAAACAGAGATATCACCAGAGATCGTCAATCAGTGCATGAAAGCAAGGTTGACAAAAGGACTCCTTGCTCCTGCAAAAATGAGATACACGCACCCTCCTCAATGATGCGTCCCTTTAGGTTTTTAAAGGCTGTGTCTTCTTTCCTTCCAGACATGTGGGTGGCGTGTTGAGCCTCCCTGCCAAGCACTCAGGCGCAAAAGCAATAAAATTCATTCATTTGTTCCAATGCCACCTGTGCCTGCTTGTGCCATTGATGCAGACAATTTACATTCATATGCTAATTTCTGAACCTCTTTCTTTTTCATAAGCATCCTATCTTTGAGAAGGAAAACGATTTTTAATTATCAGCAGGGCTTTTCACACCCTGGCAGCATATTTTTCCTTGCACATATTAGGCATGATATCGAGTAAAATCTGGTGGGTCGCATATTAAGACGCGCACTCCTGTTTCTTGTACATTAATTTTACTCCACACAAGGCCACCAAATGGGGCCTGCTGATTACATCATCACATGCCGCTGCAGCATGCCAAGCTCAGATCAGCGATGGCTGCGTGACAATGCCAGAATTGAGCCCTCAACTGAGCATCTACTGCATAAGTGACCAGGAGATGAGTTGCATTTACAGATTGTCGTGGCCATGACATGGCCTGTTTCTAAATTCATAGCCAGCCCATTCCTGCCATGCTTGGGAAAGCCTTAGAAGCAGGTCACTCACTCTTGCACGGAGCCTCCTCGCCCAGCAGGGTAACCCCCTCCGATGCCCAATTGTTGGTTGTGGGTCGTAGTTTCAGACAGTTGATCCCCCTGCCTGCTCGTGTGGAGGGACAAGGGCTTCTTCTTGTCTCATCAAGTGGAAACCGCATTGCTTGGCTGGATTATGTGTGGGTCTGCCAGAGGCAAGGCCGGCATCTTGTTTGTGTGCTGATTGCTCAATTGTAAACCTTTTTGGGCCGCCGATATCAGTCTCGCTCGCCAACATGGGCTTCTCCTTGATGCATTCTGCCAAATTCAATCATTGCCTGCACTTTATCCCTTGATCTGGAATTTGCATGCGTCTGCAAGGTCATTGAGTGGAGTGCTTGCAAAGCACATCAGCCTACAGGCATGATACCTGGACTTGGGCACTCACTTTCGACCGCCTGCTTGCTCTTGCTGGTGCTTCTGGCCCTCTGCGCCTTGGTGCATCTGCTGCTGTTGCCCATCCAATCCTGAGCCCTGTGCACCAGCATAAAGCCACGTATGTGTCTTTCTGTCTGTGCATGCGCTCATGTACGTGTGAGTATGCAAGATTGGGCATACATAAATGTATCATACGTGCAAGGTGAGTGAGTGCTCGGCTTGAAAAACGCAATGGCAAGCGCCCAGCCATCTCCCTGGCTTGCAGAGCACACAACCTGTTTTAAGGGGTTAAGCTTCCCATCTGGTGAATCAATTTACAAATGTACCACTAGTATTCAAGGAACATGTGGCCCCCCATACACAGAAGATGGATGGGTGACTGGTACCTGCAAGAATGGACTCGTGTTTTAGGCTGGAGTTCAAAGATGCATTTGTTGCACTGGTCTTGTGGTGCAATCTGAGGAACAAAACTGGAACAATTCTCAGGTTGTGTGTGCGCTTTAGGAATTCCCCCCTTTCCCTAGTTTGACGCGCACCTGCGTTACGTTCCCTGTGTCGGGGTTTGAGGTCTGGTTCTTGTTAAAGGCATACGGCCAATCCACGGAGCCTACGTCTCCACCAATCTGGCGCAGCTTCTCAGGCGTCATGACTTCACCAGACTGGAGCTGATTGGCCTTTGCCTGCTGCTGCAACTGCTGCTTGGCCTCCTGAGGAATAATGACCATCCGCATGCAAGGGGAGTTCTTCCAACGGTCCGTATTGCAAATTGAAGCACTTATTTGCACAGCAACAAACGCTCACCTCATGCTGGGTGGGAGGCTCTGATCGGAGCATATCCCTAAGAACAGATGGCAAAAGAGGGGTCTAAAATAAATGTGATCACTGTGGTCCGCCAGGAGGAGGGCGCCAAAGAATGACTCACAGTACCTGCTACGCGCTCTCAAGTGCCTCCAACCCTTACCTCACTCCCTTGCCCACAGTTTCCAATTTAGCTTGAACCTGAACACGGAGAGAGATCGCAGGGAAGTGCATGCGCATGTCTACTCACAGGAGGCACAAAATCAATGCACGTCGAGCACTTTGGGAACAAAATTGTTCTCTTGCTCCACGATCGAAACACCTGCTCAGACGAATCGGCTCGCAGCTGGGACATGACGCGAGACAACACTGTACTACAGTGTATGGGCTCGACTAGAGTACCGACGCGTGAGTACCGACGAGAACAAGAATAAATTTGACATATGCAATTTACGAGTTTGATTTCTATTAGATCTTACTCCTACCATTCTTGTTGTTGCAGCCGCTGTCTCTTCAGGTAACGAGGGGACGGAAGAAATGACTGAGGACACTGTTGGGGCTAGAGCTGCTGCTGTCATGTGCTGTAATGGCTTTTGGGAGGAGGTGCCAGCGTTTGCCCCTGTGCGCATGCGCAAAACCAAGCAATGTGTACTAAAACATGTAGGCAACAATCTTTGACACACTGGGAGGGCACATCCATGGAACTTTAAACTGCCTCAATTTACTGATTTTAAATTGATCAAAGGGAGGCTGAGGAGCATTCTATAATGCGAGATCAGTAGGTCATGGAACTCTATGTGTCTGCCCTGTGGATCTTGGCCAGCTAGCAGAGCGCAAAAAGATGTGGGAAGAATGTAATGCAAGATACGCCTGAGCATCTAAAATGGCTAAATCTGCACCTCACACTTGATTTTTGAATGCGATGCTGCGGCAGGCCTTGAATGAATGTGGCCCATATGGTGATCTGAGAAACCCCACAGTGCAAGGCTGCATGGACGTGCATGCTCACCTGTCAAGATTGCATAAGCATCATGCACTGTGTCCACAGGATCCAGGGGGTCAGCTCCAGACGCCACGCGAGGTTCCACGCCCAGCTTGGACACCTGCATAAGCACGCAAAATGAATGGACGGGCGAAAACACTTTTAACAGAGCCTCCGGGAATCCACGTCTTGCAGCAATCTCAAGCAGGCAAATCATACTGGACGCCACAACGAAGACTGGCAACAAATATAGCCTGACCTCCTTTGCCACAGCCACGGCCTGCTCATGATCCAGTGCAGCTGCGCGCTTTGCAAGTGCTGCGTTGGCCTCAATGGTCTCCAAAGGTACTGCCACAGCTGCTTTAGGTCCTGCAGGGTTCCCTCCCACAAAAGTCTCAGAGGAGGGGACGTGCAGGGGCACCTGGTGCACAGCAAAAAAGCATTAGTTGACCAAAGCATACATGTGAGCTGTCAGTCAGGGGCAAAGTGTGATGACGACATTTGCAGAAATTTCTGGGAATGCATGTTGGTACACCCTAGTTTTCAGAGAGAGAGAGAGAGAGAGAGAGAGAGAGAGAGAGAGAGAGAGAG
>LKMJ01005197.1_pt1 | contig 12274 bp, 10 predicted proteins | sample 643391 | NCBI WGS metagenome assembly LKMJ01 (sample SAMN04112250, study PRJNA286221) | soda lake metagenome | biome: soda lake; feature: Kulunda Steppe; material: water; isolation source: sample PL-Br10 brine of Picturesque Lake | place: Russia: Kulunda steppe | collected 2010-07
CGACGACGACCCCGAACGCCCGGACTACATCATCGACACGCCGCCGCCGTACCCGACCGGAAACCTGCACATCGGGAACGCCCTCGGCTGGTGTTACATGGATTACGCCGCACGGTACCACCGGTTGCAGGGCGACGACGTGCTCTTCCCGCAGGGGTGGGACTGCCACGGTCTGCCGACCGAGGTGAAAGTCGAGGAGAGCCGCGACATCCACCGGACCGACGTCTCCCGCGAACAGTTCCGCGAGTGGTGTATCGAACACACCGAATCCCAGATCGGCGCGATGAAGGAGACGATGCTCACGCTCGGCTTCTCGCAGGACTGGGACCACGAGTTCCGGACGATGGACGACGACTACTGGGCGGAGACCCAGCGCTCGTTCGTCGAGATGGCCGACTCGGAGTACGTCTATCAGGACGAACACCCGGTCAACTGGTGTCCCCGCTGTGAGACCGCCATCGCCGACGCCGAGGTCGAAGCCGAGGACAGAGACGGGACCCTGTACTACATCACCTTCGAGGGGGTCGACAACGACGACATCGAGATCGCGACCACCCGTCCCGAACTGCTCGCGGCCTGTGTCTCGATGGCCGTCGATCCCGACGACGAGCGCTACGCCGACCGGATCGGCGACACCTTCGAGGTGCCGATTTTCGGCCAAGAGATCGAGTTGATCGCCGACGACGACGTCGACGGCGAGTTCGGAACCGGCGCGGTGATGATCTGTACGTTCGGCGACAAACAGGACGTCGACTGGTGGATCGAACACGACCTCGATCTCCGAGCCGTCTTCACCGAGGACGGTCATCTCAACGATCTGGCCGGCGAGTTCGAGGGGCTCTCGATCGACGAGGCGAAGCGTGAGATCGCCGACGCCCTGGATGCGTCGGGCCATCTCAACCACCACGAACACACCGAACAGTCCGTCGGTTGCTGTTGGCGCTGTGATACGCCGATCGAGATCCTCTCGAAAGAACAGTGGTTCGTGAAGGTCGATCAGGCGGAGATCCTCGAGACGGCCCGGCGGATCGAGTGGTTCCCGGATCACATGTACACCCGCTTAGAGGAGTGGACCGAGGGGATGGAGTGGGACTGGGTGATCTCCAGACAGCGCGTTTTCGCGACGCCGATCCCCGCCTGGGAGTGTACGGCGTGTGGCCACGTCGAGATCGCCGGAACGGACGAGGTCCCGGTCGATCCGACGACCGAGGAGCCGGCGGTCGGGGACTGTCCGGAATGTGGACACGACGACTGGACGGGCGAGACAGACGTGATGGACACCTGGATGGACTCGTCGATCTCGCCGATGTACGTCGCGGGCTGGCCCGAGGAGTCCTTCGAACCGGTCCAGCTCCGAGAGCAAGGCCACGACATCATCCGGACGTGGGCGTTCTATACGATCCTCCGCACCGCCGCCGTCACCGGCGAGATCCCCTGGGAGGAGGCACTGATAAACGGGATGGTCTTCGGCAACGACGGCAACAAGATGTCCAAATCCCGCGGGAACTTCGTCCAGCCCGAGGAGGTCGTCGAGAAACACTCCGCCGACGCCTTCCGGCAGGCGATCGCCCTCGGTGGCCAGCCCGGCACCGACATCCAGTTCCAGTGGAAGGAGGTCACCTCCGCCGGCCGCTTCCAGACGAAGCTGTGGAACATCACGAAGTTCGCGGCCGGCCACCTCGACGACGCGGCCCCCGAGACCGCCGATCCGGCCTACCGGGACGTCGACGCCTGGATCCTCGAGGAGTGCGCCGGGGTCGCCGAGTCGGTCGCCGCCGACATGGACGAGTACCGCTTCGACAGCGCGCTCCGGCGCGTCAGGGATTTCGTCTGGCACGACCTGGCCGACGACTACCTCGAACTCATCAAGGGCCGGCTCTACGAGGGCCGTCCCGGCGAGCGCCGGGCCGCCGAGAACGCGCTTTTCACCGCGCTGAGCGCGTCGCTTCGGATGCTCTCGCCGTTCGCCCCCTTCATCACCGAGGAGGCCTGGAGCCATCTCCCGACCGAGGGAAGCGTCCACGGCGCCTCCTGGCCGGACCCGCCCGCAGTCGATGCCGACGCCGCCGTTCGGGGCGAGACCATCGCCGAGATCGCCGCGACGATCCGCGGGTGGAAATCCGACGAGGGCAAGCCGCTCAACGCCGATCTCGAACGGATCGAGGTGTATCTCGAGACGGAACGGCCGCTCGACACCTACGATCTGGCCGACACCGTCAACGGCCCCGTCTACATCGAGGAAGGATCGCCGAACGTCGAGTTGGTCCCCGTCGGCGTCGACATCGATCACAGCGAACTCGGCCCCGTCTTCCGCGATCGGGCCGGCGCCGTCGTCGGGCGGCTCGAAGCGGCCGATCCGGTCGAGCTACGGGCCGAACTCGACACCGCCGGCCACGTCGAGTTCGAGATCGACGGCGAGACCGTCACCGTCGAGGCGGAGATGTTCGATATCATAGAGGAGCAACGCTCCGAAACCGGCGAGGAGGTCGTCGTCCTGGAGGCGGGCGAGGCGACCGTACTCGTCTTCGAATAGCGGCCTTCACTCGACCTCCGGAAGTCGGAACACGAATAGGAGGTTGACGGCGAGCACCGCGGCCAGAAGCCAGAAGGCCTCGTCGAAAAAGCCCCGATCGGCGATCGCGCCGAACACGAGCGGGCTGGCCGCCCCGATCGTCATGTAGATCGTCCGGACCAATCCCAGACAAGTTCCCTGTATCTCGTCGGGAAGCTGTGCCGTCAGATACGGCAACAGCACCGCGATGTTGCCGAGCATGAAGCTCAACACGACGGTGATCCCGACGAGCGATATCAGACTCTCCAGCGTCGGCAACAGGGCCAGTGCGGCCCCGACGACCACGAAAAGCACCGGGAGCGTCCGGCGGATCCCGAACCGGTCGTAGGCGGCCCCCGTCGCGGGCTGGATTCCGATTCCAAGCGCGAAGTAGAGCCCGAAAAGCGAGGCCGCGACCGTCGGCGAGAGCCCCTTTCGCTCGATCAGATACGTCGGATAAAACCCCGTGAAGGCCTGCCACATCCCGAACCCGAGCGTGAGCACGACCGCGGTCAACACGACCGTCGGGCGGCGGATCTCCGAAACCACCTCACGGAGCAGCTCCCCCGAGAGCGTGTCGACGGCTCCCTCGCCGGCCGAGAGATCCGACGGGAGCGCGAGCCAGAGTAGCGCCGTCACGACCAGAAAGATCGGGACCGTAAACCCGAACCCCAGCTGCCAGACCGTCGCGGCGGCGATCGCCCCCGCGGCGGCGGGCAACAGGGCGTTACCGATCTGTCCCGCTGCGAGCGTCACGCCGATCGCGGTCCCGTCGTTGTCGGGGTACAGCGCCGCGGCGGCGGTAAAGCGGGCGACCCCGTACAGCGCCGTCCCGAGACCGAAACACGCCGTCGCGACGAAGAGCACGACCACGGAATCGGCGAAGACGAGAAACGTCAACAGGACGGCGCTGATCGCCGTGCTCCCGATCAGTACGTCCCGCTCGCCCAGCCGGTCCGAGAGGATCCCGCCCGGCAGCTGGCCGATCGCGTAGGCGACCCACAGCACCGTGATGAGAAAGCCGCCGAGCGTGAGGCTCATCCCGTAGGCTTCCCGCAACGAGGGCAAGAGCGCCGGATAGACCATCCGGACCCCGAGCGAGAGGAACCACCCGGCGGAGACGGCAAGCAGGGCGGGACCCCGGCCGCCGCTCCACAGCGTCGCGAAATCGTCTCTGAGCTTCGTTAGATAGCTCACCTGCGATCGGTCACCGTTCGGCGGTTTCAGCGAGCGGTCTCATAAAGACTGCGAGGCGGCGGCCACCTGGAGCTACGATTCGTGGATCTTCTCGCCGCGGTTGAGACGAGCCGCGATCCGGAAGGTCTGTTCGCCGGATCGCCGCGTCGGCGTGTGTGCGGCGAGATACCGGGCTGTGGCGATCAGGTGGATTTCCCGGTTCGCCCTGTCGGTCGAACCGTGCTGGTTGAACGCCGCCTCGAGGTTCTGCCGGGGATGGAAGCCGACGTCCTCCCGGAGGAGCGCCTCCCCGAGGCTCCGCTTCAGTCGAGCGACGTCGCCACCGCTTTCGAGGTACTCGGCGGTGAGTCGGCCGGCCCGATCGACCGCTTCGTCGGATTCGATCTCGAAACACCGCATCAGATCGTCGAGTACGTCCCCGGGGTTCCGATCGCCGTCCGGGTCGGGAAGCGGGGCGGGCGGCGTGTTGAGGAACCGGTCGAGGTAGACGCTCATCGCCGCGTCGAAGACGCCGCGGTACACCTCCCGGGCATCCGTTCGCCGGCTGAGGCCGTAGACGGCGTTCGCGTAGGTGTAGGTGTGATGGACCGTATTCCAGTCTCGGAACTCGTTGCTCGTGCCGAAGTGGGCGACCCGGCGGCCGGCGGCGGCGGCGACGAGCCCCGCGAGTTCCTCGGCCGTCGCGCCACCGGCGACGGCCGTCGTCAGCGTCTCGATGATCTCCGCCGGGTCGTCGCCGAGAAGGACGTCCAGACAGTCGTCCGGTTCCGTCCACGTTTTCGACGCCCCCTCCGCGAGGCGGTCGGGCAACTCCGCCCCGGCGTCGAAACACAGCCGGGCGACGTCGACCGGCTGGCGCCACGAGGAGCTTTCCTCGGCGCGATCGGCCGACGCGAGCGCGGGGACGAGGCTGGGAAGCACGTCGTCGGCCCGCTCCCACCCGACGTGATCGAGCGTCTCGAAGGCCTTGTTGATGAAGTCGAGCCGGTGGCCGCTGTCGAGATACAGGTGGTCGGTCGCGGCGGCGACGAACATCCCCGCGACGGCCGATTCCTCGAGCCCGGCGGCGATCGCGGCACGGAGGACCCGCTCGGCCCCGTCTGAATCGCGGAGTTCGACGTTCTCGCGGAACCACGCTTTGAGCCGTCCGGGGGGAACCGCGTCCGCAGAGAGCGGCTCCTGTGCGAAGAAGGGCGGTTCGCCCGAACAGTCGTCGGCCACGTCCGTGAGGCCGACGTAGAGCGCACGGCGACGATCCTCCGGGCGGAGCTCCTCGAGGAGGTTCGCCATCACGCCGAGCGTCGTCAACCCGCGTCCCCAGCCGGCCTGCCGGTAGTGAGTGCCGAACACCGTCCCGCGCTCGATCGGGACGGTGTAGGGGACGTCCAGGTCGGCGAGCCCGATGACCGACTTGGCGACCACGAGATCGATGTTCTCCTGTAACCCGTGTTCGAGGCGGGATCTCCAGTGTTCCTCCGGCGGCCGATCCCGTTCGGGGTCCGGATCGACGTACACGTCACCGTCCCGGACCTCGATCGGATACGTCCGGACGTCGTCGGCGAAGGGATCGAACGTGTCGCCACAGGAGATCTCGAACCGCGCGTGGTGCCACGGACACGTGAGTACCCCGTCGTCGACCGAGCCGTCGGTGAGCGGAAACCCCATGTGAGGGCACCGATTGTCCGTCGCGTAGAACGTCTCCTCGTGGTAGAACAGCCCGATCGTCCGCCCCCCAACTCGGAGGGTGAGCGGAGCCCCCTCTCGGGCCTCCTCGACGGTCGTGGCGCGAACGTACCCGTCGTCTCCGTTCGGTCGGTCGTCTCTGTTTGTTTCGGGTGACATGGTTTCGAGTTTGCTGTCGCTTCGATCCTCGCGAGGGATTACACTACGACACCGGTTGCCGTTCGTCGCCCATCGTCAGCGGGAGGGTGTCGCTTCTTCGGGGACGGCGTAGGGCTGGCCGCAGCCGTGGATCTCCAGCGTACACTCGGGGCAGGCGGTGTGTTTCGCCCGCCGGTGGGCGACCGACTGCCGCTGTCTCTCGGGGTCGGCCTCCAGCCGCACGCGGGATTCTTCGGGCAGGTCCTCGAACGGGACGAGATCGCTATCGCAGACGGGACAGTCCATGGGGTGACTATGCGATTCAGCCACAAAGAGACACTGGTCGGATCCGTCGGCTTCATGGGGGCAAACTGGCCAAAACAGGGTCGTGGGACCGACTCCCTCTTACGATCTGAAACTGTCTAAGCCAGCTTCTCGTCGCCGTCCCACTCCGCGGAGTTATCTAGCGGTTCGTAGCCCAGCACCTCTTTCGCCCGCTCGAGAGAGTAGTATTTGCGGTCGTTATCGGAGATCCCGTAGACGATCTCGTAGTCGTAGTCGGCCTCCAGCGCACAGGCGTGAATCCCCGCACAGTCCCGGTAGGAGAGCCACATCGCCTGTCCGCGTTCGTAGTCGATCGGCGGGTGATCCCGGGTGAGGTTGCCGATCCGGATGTTGCAGACGTCGATCCCGTACTCGTCGTGGTAATACCGGCCGATGATCTCGCCGGTCGCCTTCGAGATCCCGTAGTGGTTGCCCGGACGGGGGAGTTCGGTGCCGTCGAGCCGGAACTCGTCGTCCGCCCGGTAGAGGTCGGGTTCCCGCTCGGTCTCGAAATGTCCGACGGCGTGGTTCGAGGAGGCAAAGACGAACTTCTCGACGTCCGCCTCGATGGCGGCCTCGTAGAGCACCTTCGTCCCGTGGATGTTGTTCTCCAGAACCGAATCCCAGGGGGCGTCCCGGCGGGGGTCGCCCGCCAGATGGATCACCGCGCCGACGCCCTCGCAGGCCTCGGCGACGAGTTCCTCGTCGGTGACGTCGCCGACGAGGTAAGGGTGGTCCGGCTCGAACGGCGGCGGGTTGTGAAACAGGTACCGCCAGTCGTACTCGTCGGCCAGTCCCTCGCGGATGGCCGTCCCGACGGCTCCCTTCGCACCGGTCAAAAGCACGGTGTCGTCCATTTGGGTGTCGAAACGCGATAGGCGGGTAAGAAACGTGCGGTTCGGCGGCCGCCCGGGAAACCTTCTTTGTCGCCCTGATCGACGATCCGGGTATGTTCAGGGCGTTCCGCGTCGGCTCGATCGCCGGGATCCCGATCAAACTCGACGTCACGTTCCTCTTGATCCTCCCCGTCCTGGCGTTTCTCATCGGCAACGGGATGGGCGAGGCCGTGGCCGCGCTCAACAGGGGGCTCGACGCCGGTCTCGACGTCGCGGCGCTCACCGCCGGGCTGACGCCGTGGGTACTCGGCACGATCGCCGCCGTCGGCCTGTTCGTCTGTGTCCTGTTGCACGAACTCGGCCACGCCGCCGTCGCCCGGCATTACGGCTACGGGATCGACTCGATCACGCTGTGGCTTTTGGGCGGTCTCGCCCGCCCCGAGGAGCAGCCGAACCGCTGGAGCCACGAGTTCTGGATCGCCGTCGGTGGCCCGATCGTCAGCGTCGCCTTGGGTGTCGGTTGTTTTCTCGCCTTCGGCGTTATCGGCGGCGACGAGATCCGGTTCGTCCTCGGGTATCTCGCGGTGTTAAACGTCGTCCTCGCCGCCTTCAACATGATCCCGGCGTTTCCCCTCGACGGCGGTCGGGTGCTCCGGGCGCTGCTCGGACGGAACCGCTCTCACGCCGAGGCAACCCGGCTGTCGGTGTCGATCGGCAAAGCCTTCGCAGTCGTGATCGGGCTGTTCGGCGTGCTCGTGTTCAACCCCTTTCTCGTCGCCGTCGCTTTCTTCGTCTATATTGCGGCCGCGGCGGAGGGCAGACAGACGGCGCTGCAGGCGGTCTTCGAGGGCGTCGTCGTCGAGGACGTGATGACGCCGGCCGGCGAGGTCAGGACGCTTTCGCCCGGGATGACGCTCGATTCGGCCCTCGAGCGGATGTTTCGCGAACGCCACACGGGGTATCCGGTCATCGACGACACCGGGACGCTCGTCGGGGTGGTCACGCTCGATGACATCCGCGATATCGACCCGGACGGGCGCCCGAGGACGACCATCGCCGAAATAATGAGTACGGACCTCCGGACCGTCGATGTCGATACCGAAGCAATGGAGGCGATGCAACGGCTGGCGAACGACGGCATCGGCCGGCTGCTCGTCACCGACGGTACCGGATCACTCGTCGGACTCGTCACCCGATCGGATCTGATGACCGCGATGAACATCATCCGCGAGCGGCGGGCGATCGACGCCGGAACACCGCCAGGGTAGCGTCACGCGTTCACTTCCAGTGTTTGAAGACGAGTCGCTTGATGTCGTCTTTCGTCCGGACGGCCTCGGTCGAGCCGTCCGGCAGATCGACCTCGTAGGGTTCGTCCCCGCTCGACTCGCGCCACCGGTCGTCGTAGGCGTCGAGCAGGCTCATCGCCTGCTGGAGCGTGTTCTCCGGCGATTCTTCGCCCGGCTCGGCGTCGCTGTTCGACGCCGAGTCGTCCCCGTTCGGTTCGTCCCCCGTGTCGGTTCCGTCATCGGACGAACGGTCGTCCGCTTCGGTCGCTGCGGCGACGATATCGACGGCCTGCTCGTCGCCGATCCCTTTTACCTCGGTCAGTTCCTCGGGGCTGGCCGCGGCGACGTCAGCGACGGATCGAAACCCGGCGATCGCGAGCGTTTCGGCGGTCGCCTCACCGACGCCGTCGATCGACGTGAGTCCCTCGATGTCGGCCGGGGAACGTTCGCCTCCCGCTTGCTCCGGGGGCGTGTACGTATCGAGGAGATACTGGATCGCGTCGGTCGTTCTGACGGTTCCGTACTCGCCGACGTAGGCGGCTTCGAGCTCCTCGCGTATCGATTCCAGCTCCTCCAGTTGCGCCTCGGGAACGGAGAGGTCGGGCATACCCGCCGATGAGTCCGCGGGTCGGTAATAACTTACCGACGCGAAAGCAGGACTTATCGGGCCGGCAGCCGGCTTTCGGGTATGAACGACGCCCCGTCGGGGTCCGACCCGGTCGACGACGGACCGGAACCTGACTCCCCGGAGAAACCCCCCGGCGAGGCGTTCGTCGATATCAGGGGCGCGCTCGTCGGGCTGGTTCTCATCTGGCTGACCGCGATGGCGACGTTCGTGGCGATACAGGCGGCCATCTACGGGGTGACCGTCTCGACTGTCTATCTACTCGCGAGCGCGGTCGCGATCGCGGTCGCAGTCTCGGCCGCCTCGGCCACTCTCCGGACGTTCGGATACCGCTGAAAAACAGCCTGCTCCTCTCCGCGTTCGATCGCCTCCGTCGGTCGCCTCTCGCTCGTTCTCGGTGATTTATGCCGACTGGGCCGCTTCGATCCACCCTTCGGCACGGTTTTCGGGAACCTCGGCGGCGTCGGCGATCGTCTCGACGTCGGCTTCGGCGATGGCATCGATCGATTCGATCCCGGCCTCTCGGAGCCGACCGGCGTACGCCGGGCCGATCCCGTTGATGGTCTCAAGCGGATCGACGTCGGGCTCCGTTTCGTCGGCCTCCTGTCCGGCGTCCTCGTCTCGTTCCTCCGTGTCCTCGTCCAGCGTTATCTCGACAGCCCCCGGTTCGTCGACGAGCTCCTCGGCCTGCTCTTGAAGCTTCTCGACGCTCTCCTCGAACTGTTCGAGCCCCTCCTCGACGCTCTCGGTGAGCTCTTCGCTCTGGGATTCGAGTTCGGTTTCGAGCTCTTCGATCCCCTCCTGGACCTCTTCGACCGCCTCGACGGTGTTCGATTCGGCGTCTTCGGAGGCCTCGATGGCAGCCTCGAAGCCGTCGTCGAGCACCGTGAGGAACTCATCCACGAGCTGGTCGGCGGAGTTGCCGCTCTCCTGAAGGTTCGCCTCGAAGGTATCGATGGCCTCGAGCTGGCTGTTCTCGATCTGATCGAGACTCTCCTCGATCGTGACACGGAACTCCTCGAGCGGCTGACTGCCGGCGGGCGCCATCGATTCGACGGCGTCGAAATAGAGCCCGGTGATCGTCCGGACGGTGTCGTAGCTTCGCTCGCTGGCTTCCTTCGCCGAATCGAAATCGACGAACGCCTCGCCGAACTCCTGTTGGGTCTCGATCCCGCGCTGGATCGTCTCTCGCGTCTGCGTCATCGCGTTCCGCTGAAAGTCGAAAACGGCGTTGATCGGAAGGTCTGTTTTACTCATTGTACTCTCATATAGGGGGTCGAGACGTATAAATTTACCCCCTATCACCATTTGATTCCATCAGATGGTCTCAATCGATGAACAGACCCCCCGTTCCGCGAGACAGCTCCGGCGCTCCGTCGAGTGCTTCCGCTCTTTGCGTCCGAAGACGCCGATCCCGTCGGGCGACACCGGATCAGCCGTCGTCGCTCATCCGGACGGTGAGAACCGGGACTTTTGCGCCCCGGACGACCCGTTCGGTGACGCTCCCGAGCAGGTATCTGTCGAGTCCGCTCCGACCGTGGGTTCCCATGACGACGAGATCGATCCCCTCAGCGTCGGTGTACTCCAGAATCGACCGATGCGGGACGCCCTCTTCGATCCCCGTTCGCAGTTCGACGCCGGCGTCATCGGCCTGTCTCCGGATCTCCTCGATCGCCTCCTCGCCGATCTCGCGGAGCCGCGCCTCGACGCGGTCGTCCATCATCTCGGGAGCGTACGGCATCTCCTCGACCACGAAGAGGACGTGTAGCTCGGCGCCCGTCTCGGCCGCCAGATCAATCGCCTGTCGGACGGCTCGGTTGTTCCCCTCGCTTCCGTCCGTCGGCAGCAGGATCCGTTCGTACATACCCGAAAAGATCCGCCCCGCATACAAAGAGGTGTTCCCGCGTCGCAGCCGGCGGGAACGCGGCTGTCCCGAAATCCGACGCCACAAACGGAGTTATGCGTTTCGAGCCCCAAAGACGGGTATGACGAACACGCACGCGACCTTCGGCGGCGGCTGTTTCTGGTGTGTCGAGGCAGCGCTCGAACAACTCGAGGGCGTTACCGCCGTGGTGTCGGGCTATGCGGGCGGCGACACGGCGGACCCGACCTATCAGGCGGTCTGTTCCGGCGGGACCGGTCACGCGGAGGTCGTCCAGCTCGAGTACGACCCCGACGTCGTGAGCTACGAGACGCTCCTGGAGGCGTTCTTTACGATTCACGATCCGACGCAGTTGAACCGACAGGGACCGGACGTGGGCTCACAGTACCGATCGATCGTTCTCTATCACGACGACGAACAGCGGGAACTCGCCGCGGCGTACATCGACGCCCTCGACGCGGAGTACGAAGACGACGTCGTGACCGAACTCGAACCGCTGGAGACGTTCTACCGGGCGGAAGAGCCCCACCAGAACTACTTCGAGAAGAACCCCTCCGACGCCTACTGTAGCTTTCACGCACAGCCGAAAATCGAGAAGGTCCGCGAGAAGTTCGAGCGGACGGTCGCCTGATGTGGCTTGTTGTAGTCCTTTAGGTCCATCACCTGTTTTGCTCGGTGGATGAGCAGTAAATCGCTGCAACGATCCGTATGAACGGCCATCTAACCGTTTTAGGGAGCGAAAACTCGGTACGGACGATCGGATGGGGCCCGTATCGAAAACTCGGTACGGACGATCGGATGGGGCCCGTCCCGGGTGGTCGGATCGCAGAACGAAACATTAAGTCAGCCGGTCATGTTACCCCTGATAATGACTGTTCGTGCCGCTTCTGTCGTCCCACCGGGGGCGCCGGTGTATCGAACACTGATCGAGCCGTTTTCTACACTATCATGACCCCGATCGTCCGCCCGAAAGCGATCCGACCTGACCGGGGTGGCCGCTGATGGCCGACGACGAGGAACTCGCCAAGGACATCGGTCTCGTTTCGGCGATGACGATCGGGATGGGGACGATGATCGGTGCCGGGATATTCGTCCTCCCGGGGATCGCCGCCCAGCGAGCCGGGCCCATCGTCGTGCTCTCGTTCATCATCGGCGGCGGGATCGCGATGTTGAACGCGCTGTCCGTCTCGGAGCTCGGAACTGCGATGCCGAAAGCCGGCGGGGCGTACTACTACGTCAACCGGGCGCTTGGACCGCTTTTCGGCTCTATTTCGGGACTTGGCGACTGGCTCGGACTCGCCTTCGCGTCGGCGTTTTATACGATCGGGTTCGGCCAGTACCTCGCCGCCATGCTCGGTGGGGTGACGTTCGCGCTTCCGCTTCTCGGAACGGTTCCGCTGATTCCGACGATCGATCTCGGGGTCATGACGCTTTCACAGGTTCAGGTCGGTGCGCTGTTCGCCGGGATCGTTTTCGTCGGCGTCAACTACATCGGCGCCAAGGAGACCGGCGGGATCCAGACGGTGATCGTCTCGATCCTGCTTGCGATCCTCGGGCTGTTCGCGATCGTCGGCTGGTTCTCCTTCGACTGGGGCACGGTTGTCGGCTCCGGCGGCCTCGCTCCGCAGGGTACTACACAGATCCTCCCGGCGACCGGGCTCGTCTTCGTCTCGTTTCTGGGGTACGCGAAGATCGCAACCGTCGGCGAGGAGATGAAGAATCCGGGACGGAACCTCCCGATCGCCATCATCG
>LKMJ01005198.1_pt1 | contig 12270 bp, 13 predicted proteins | sample 643391 | NCBI WGS metagenome assembly LKMJ01 (sample SAMN04112250, study PRJNA286221) | soda lake metagenome | biome: soda lake; feature: Kulunda Steppe; material: water; isolation source: sample PL-Br10 brine of Picturesque Lake | place: Russia: Kulunda steppe | collected 2010-07
GTGTGCCTCTTTGTGTGTGTGTGTGTGCCTGTGTGTGCCTTTTTGTGTGTGTGTGTGTGTGTGTGCCTGTGTGTGTGTGTGTGTCTGTGTGTGTGTTGTGCGCCTGTGTGTGTGTGCCTGTGTGTGTGTAAGTGTGTGCCTGTGTGTGTATGTGTGTGTGTGTGCGTGTGTGTGTGCCTGTGTGTGTGTGTGCCTATGTGTGCGTACATGTACGTTTGTGCGTCTGCAGGGGGGGAAGGGGGAGGGGCATGTGTGGTCGTGGCGGCCAGGCACGACCAGAAGCGCGCGTGCTTGTGCTTGAGTGTGTGTGAGGCAAGCACCCACACACACTGTGCATGTAGCACCAGTCCACCCGAGCTGCTTGATGCCGGCCACAGACGATCTGCGACACAGAGTGCGCCATATTGCAGGGAAGGCATGCTACACTGAGTGCATGCAACACTGAGTGCGCCATATTGCAGGGAAAGCATGCTAATGCTGTGCAGCGCATGTGCTGGGCGTGGCTGCTGTGCTCCGCGTGTGCACGGCATTTTGCAAGGATTTGCACTTCCAGCCTTTTGTGCGCATGTGCGTGCACGCGTGCGATGCGCAACCGTAACTGGGCCGCGCACCCTGCAGGCGCCGTGCTGGCCACGGTAGCGGGATGCGCGGGGCCGCGGCTGGAGGAGGCGGGCATGCTGCAGGCGTGCGTGGACGCCATGCTCAAGTGAGTGTGTGCACATGCACCCACATGGACATGTGTCTGTGCGTGCATGTGTGTGCGTGTGTGCACGCGAGTGTGTGCGTGTGTGCACGCGAGTGTGTGCGTGTGTGCACGCGAGTGTGTGTGTGTGTGTGTGTGAGCGCGTGCGCGTGCCCTGGGACCTGTATGAGTGTGTGGGTGCATGCATACCATGGCTGGGGGCGCTTTCCCCCTTTGAAGCGCTTCAACACCATATGCACATGCACGAGCGTGTCGCCACATGTAGCACAAAAATGCACGTGAGGAGCTGCCCTTTGTGCTTACTGGGGTGCTCGAAATCCCTTCACAGGCCCAAACAGGCGCCCACAGGTGCATGCGCATGCGGGCCCCCCCTCGCACGTGCACATGCACTGCTTGCGCACCGTATTGTGTGGCCCAGGTGCATGCGCATGCGGGCCCCCCTTGGCACGTGCACACGAGCATGCACTGCTTGCGCACCGTGCTGTGCGGCCCAGCCTGAGGTACACCCCCACCTCTGCGTGCCACTAAGGTGACTGTGCGCAAAGCAGCAAAGCAGGCCGGTCCCAGCGGGCCAGCATGAGCCCGGCTGCTCATCAAGCAGACGCAACCTGGCCCCTGAGCAAGACGCAGACTGGCCCTTGAGCTCTCCCCGCAGCTTGCGTACGTGCATGCGGCCTCTGACTGCGCCCTTCACGTGGCCTCTGACTGCGTCCTCACTTCCCCACACTGTGTGGTTGCGCTGCTCCCAGCCCACCCCGTGCTGGGCTGGGCTCGGCAGCTGTTCATGAGGGCAAAGTGTAACACCCAGCAGTGTTACACAAAGAGCACAGAGGCATCCCTGGAGCCCTCCTGTGCTTATGGGCGTATGTGTGAGTGTGCGTGCGCTTGCTTGGCTACTTGCCTGCCTGCTCCCGCTTGCTGCAGCAGCAGCTGTTCTTCTCTAAGGCGTGCGCGGGGCTAAGACAAGGCCTCCCCTGCAGGGTTGGCCGTTGCTGCGCATGTCGCCCTGGACAGGCACGCGACCTGGTGCAGCGCTGCTGGGGGCGCGCACAACCAAGAGCAGCCAATCAAGGGCGCCAATGCATCAATGCCACCGCTCTGCCCTCTGCTGCGCTGAGGATTGCGTTGACCAGCACCGCGCCCTTGGTTGGCCGTTATTACTGCAGGCTGGCACGGGACAAGGAGCAGCCCATCAAAGTTGCTGCTGGGCGTGCGGCGACTCGGCTCGCCGTTACCAATGCCAAGACCTTGGAGGGTGCGTCTGGACAAGTTAAGCCTGTTTTCCCCTGCAGGCGGTTGAAGCTGGTCAGGCAGGATGCAGGGACTCCTTGCGAATACCATGGAGGATGTGCCTGGCATGCAGGGAAGGCCCCCCTTGCTTGCTTGCTTGCTTGCTTGCCTGCCTCCAAATTGAACTCTTTGGAAAAGGATAAGGAATGTGGGGTGAGGTTTGAGCGGGCGCATGTGCATCTCCTTTGGCCGGGGTGGCAATGCGTCCTTTCCACTGGCTCACCGCCTGCTAAGAAAGAGCACCCGCTCCACAGCCTGACACCCCCAACACCTTGGACACATGACAGCCCACGGCACCCTGCGGCGAGACGGGCTCCTCGTGTGGGTGCACGGCATGGAGACAGGCTGGCTTGCACAGTCTCAGGCGGCGGCAGCAGCGGGGCGTTGCGCCAAGTGCCCCCACTGCTTGCAAGCGCCCCACAGTTGCACAGCACGCTCTGCGCCGCGTGCTGATGCGTGCCATGCTTTGGCTCAAGGAGCGCGAGTTAGCTATGGCCCCCCCGCCCCCACCCCCCCTGGCACACGCATTAGTGTGTGGGTGTGGGTGTGATGGTGTTTGGGTGTGCGCGTGTTTGCATTTCCTGCAGCACAAATATGCACTCGTGCTTGATCGCCCGTTCCAGCACGCCTGTGCACGTATGCGTGTGCGTGCTTGCGCCAGGCACGTGCGTGCACGCAGCTTTTGATGTGACTGCACGTGACTGGTCATGCGTGCTTGCTTGTGTGTGTGTGTGTATGTGTGTGCGTGCACTTGCATGCAGCCGCGTGCGGTGTGCTGGCGGCGCTCATGGGCCCCGACCAGCCCACGGAGGTGGCGCGGCAGGCGCTGCTGGCCGTGCGGCGGCTAGCAGACGCACTGCGCGCGCAATGGCGCGAGGCCGGCGTGCACGAGGATCCGCTGCAGCCCCACTTGCCCACGCTGGTGCCGCCCATGTGCAGCGTGGCGGCCCACACGACAGGTGAGGGTGAGGGTGCGGGCACAGGGGGAGGTAGCAGGCGCGGGTGCGGGCCACGCCCCACATGCAGATGCGGTTGCACGTCAGCCTCCAGGTACAGGTGCAGGTATGGGGTTCAGAAGAGAGAAGAGAGTTGGAGTGGGTGCATGGGCGAGGGCCACCTGGCTACACTGACGATGGCGTCAGAAGTACGGTGCTGGAGTTGTATAATAGGTCAATAACTCCTGTAAAATGGGTCAATACTTCTTTGTATGATAGGTCAATGACTTATATTGTCTGCGGGTATGCAGGCTGCCAGGTGCCTCTTGGCTGCCGGGGTGCTGTGTTGCATCATGCCCGCAAGGGCGAATGCTGCAGAGAGGTGCAGTGCTGATTGCGTAGCTACAGAAGTGCCAAGCACAAGGGTTGGACGTCTCCGGCATTCTATCCACAATGCCTGCCATTCCATTGCCCACCTCCTGCTGCGCCATACGCGCCTTGGACTGCCCTGCTCCAAGACTGCCCCACCCAGCTGGCCCCAAGCTTGGTTTCTAGGTTGGTTGCTGAACTGTAAGCAGGTACGTGCATGCGCGCACGCATACACACACACTCATACACACAGCACGTGCGTGCCCACACGTCCCAGGCCCTGTGCGGGGAACTGCGGAGCGCTCGTTGTGCCGCGTGCTGGACATGGACCCAGCGTCAGGCGTGCCTGGCGAGGGCGTGGCGCGGTATCTGGCTGCCGGGCCCGGGGGTACTGTGCGCTCAGTACTGACGGAGCCCTTCTTGCGGCGCGTGGCGCGCATCAGCTTTGATGACGAGCTCTTTACAGCAGAAGAGTACTAGGATGCACGCGACAGCGCAGGAGGGTGCGTGTGGAACTGCCGGGTCTCTGGATCCATAGAAAGTTCTAGCTGTTTAAACAGCTCCTTGGGATCCTCGGGAAGAGAGACAGGCGGTTTTTGCAGGGCGCATGGTCCAACATCTGAGATCAAACAGAGCAGAAGGGGTTTAAATTCATTTCAGCGCATGCGTGAGCACAAGGGCTTTCACAAGCGATCCTTTACTAGGTAGCTATGCAAATCTGCCTGCTGAATGACATCAGCTGCCTTTTCTCGTGAGCTGGGTGTATTTCAAACCACAAGTTCAATTGCAAAGTGAGAGTGTCTCAGCAAAACACGATATATGTCATCGCAGTGCTCTTGTAATAAACAAACATCATTGGAAAGAATTGGAATGAAAAGACCCAGCGGTTGGTGAGATGTCGATTTTTGGTCATTTCCCTTAAAAAATCAGCAAAAGGGGTGCCAAAATGGGTCAAAATTCGACCCCCTTTAAACCTGAGTTTCAACATCCAATATCAATAAGCAACATAATAGAAGTATATTGGTGGTGTTTTGGGGGTAAAAAGATGAGTGGTTGGGTCGTGTTGAGGGCATACGTGGGCTGTTTATGCCAATATGCCAAAACATGTGGCCCTTTCAAGCTCAAGTGCTATCAGAAGCTTGCAAGCAGGGCTACCATCTAACGCTTAGCTTGAAAAGGTCCTGTCATGGGGCCCATGCCCTGGGAGCATGCCAAAACCATACCCATTTTGGGCCTCAGATAGCCCCCTCTGATATAATGTGATAGAATTACTCGTTTAACATTATATGCAGACTCCTACATACAACCCATTGGGAGTTGTTAGTTCTGGATCTTTAGTGTACACCTTGTTATAACAAGGTGTTCTAATTAGAACAAGCCAGAACCTACCACTGAGCAGTCCACCCCAACACAAATCCTCCACCTCTTATTCTCGCAGAAATCTAGTCATCAAGAGAAGCATGTATCTACAGCACAGACAGAAAATGCCAGGGCATGATGGCACCTTAGCGTCTTAACATTCTTCATCCGGGTTTCCATACAGCCAAGCCGTGAGGTCTCCATGACTACATAACACCTGCACCTAGAAGCTTTGCGTCTGAACTTCTGGGCTGCTTACTAGGAAAACGAAGCTAGAAAGAAAGTACAATGGTAGGGAAATTAAAGTCTCTTACTCGCAAGCTCTGCCAATCCATGTACATACTGCCCTCCAATCTGGTAGCACAAGAGGAAATGGCCTCTTTGCTAGACTTCAACCCTAACTACGTAGTATACCGTCACTATATGGCATCCTCAGCACAAAGGCCCCCTTCGAAGGGGATTATGAATTCACAATCCTAGAATCTTGGAATGGATCCATGATCACCAAGCTTGGAGGTCTGTGGAAGCACTGTCAGGCGTCCGTCGACGCTTGTACTTAAGATTCTTTGAGGATCTTGGAGTTGGCTCCTGCATGCTTCTCTGGTCAACCAGAACGTCTGTCGTTTGCGTGTCGTTGCCAATCATCTGGCTTGCATTGACTTGGGAATAATTTCTCCCAGATCATAAAGTTCCTCTTTCAGGGTATCCCGTACCCCAAAATTAATGCACTCAATGTTTCTGTTGGACTGTGCATCATGCAAGCGTCAATCCGCTTTTGGCAAACGCCTACACCTTTCAGGTGCAATTCTTCCAAACGAGGTCAAATTTTAATCATCATTTTTAACATCATCGATTATCGAAGGCCGCCCCCACTTGCAGTATCTACTTGCTTGGATCTGCAGATCCAGCTGGAGGTGCGAAGGGGCTTTCAGCGTATGCACAATGAGACCTGACCTTATTTCACGATAAGCGTTGCTTTATCTTCAACAGATTCACGCAAATTCCACTTCCCAACTCTAGCCTGTCGGTGCCCTTCTCTCTTGCAGGCACGCCTAGCTGGGGCGAGCTCGAGCTTTGCAAAGCATCAAATAATTTGTATTGCCTCAACTGCAGTCGATGCATTCTTAATAGCCGTTTGCTTGACAGCTTCCATCCCCACGGTGCACAATCTCAGCGCTTCAAGCACCAACATGATCTTCTACATTGTCATGGGTGGCTTGTTTGCCCTGTACGGATTGGATTTGCTTATGCTGGTGGCGGTGTCCGCACTAGCGCGGGCTCAGGAGGTTGCTGACTTGCTGAAGGAGCGGCGGCGTGTCCATAAGCAGTATAAGAGAAATGCAGGCAAGGAAAAAAAGAATGCTAGCAAGGGAGCCTGCCCAGACCATGCCAGTAAGCCTTCTGACCAGCCGTCATCCAAAGCGGATGCTTGCACAGCCGGCACGAACAACCAGCAGCTGCCGCCTGGCCTACCTGATCTCAAGCTTGCAGCAACCATAAAAAGAGGAGAGAGACCGGACGTAAGCTTGCACACTGACCTGGGTGAGTAGATGTGGTCAACTGCACGTTGTGTGCAGTTAGGGGTGTGTATCTCAGATCGAGGGCTCAGAGACCTGATCAGCCCAATTTTGAGCCACCGCATTGCCTTGATCCAATTGCCAGTAGGTGACAGAGGTGGGGGGTTAGGCCCCCTCCAAGTCCCACAGGGGCCTCTCCCAGGTTCCACTATGCATCATACAACAACGCATCCGTGCGAAATCAATACCCGAGCAGGCATTGATATGCCATACATTTATATGCTGGGCCAGCTCCCATCCAGGACCATGGTTTTGAAGAGGAATCAGGAGCTTTCAGCGCCATTGCCATTGCTCCGTCACCGCGGACCTGCACATGCAGCACCGTGCTCGCACAGGAGCCAGCGCCTGCCACGCAGCCTCAGGGCCCAAGGGCTGCACAAGCCATGCCTGCAAGCACTCTTTGGCTGACCATCCTGCCTTGTTTGCTCCCTGGCGTGGCGTGCCTGCACTTCTGACCATCCTACCTTGTTTGCTCCCTGGTGTGGCGTGCCTGCAAGCACTCTTTGGCTGACCATCCACCTTGTTTGCTCCCTGGTGTGGCGTGCCTGCACTGCCAGAGGTTGGTGGCCCTGCTGCGGGCCCTGCTCTGCGCCCCAGCTCTGAGCGCTCTAGCTGTTCCTCCCCTGCCACGCCGTGCCCCGCTCATCCCGAGCCCAAGCCTCCACACCCCACCAGACCCCCTTGTGCTGACAGACCACCCTGCAGCAACAGCAGCAGCAGTGACAGCAGCGACAGCACCACTGGTGGCAGGAGCAGCAGCAGGGGGGGCCACATAGATGTGCAAGGCGCAGGCGAGGGAGACAAGGGGGGGGCACATGCTGAGGCAGTGCAGCTTGAGGTGGAGCAGCAGAATGAGGAGCATTTGTCAGGGAGGGGCGCTGCGCGGGGCCCGGCAAGGGCAAGTGGGTGAGTGCAAAGGGGCGATCTCATTGCTGGTACTACTACAGGACCGCACGTTGTAAAAAAAGTATGGCGTGCATATGGACTGACTGGATTAGAAGTGGAGCATGATTGAAGGGTGCCGTTGCAGGCCAAAGCACCAAGGCCCCACACCCAGCGAGGGGCAGGCATTGAGGGAATGCACAACTGAGAGATGCTATGAGCCATAACTTGACTGGCTGGAGAAAAATGCTTGAGCATTGCGCAAGCGCCTTTCAAAAGGCGCTATTTTAGAAGTAGCCGCCAGGGTCCAACAGCAACTGCTTGCGCATACTTGTCAAAGGCCACGTGGTATGCCATGACTAAACCCTCCCGTACACATTGGCAAACATTATCAATGCTGATTCATTCACTTCTTCTTATAATTAGCTCACGCGTGCATGCATGTTCGCTCCTCCTTGCAGCCATTCTGAGGACAATGGCCTGACACAAGATGTCTTGGTGGACCAGCACCCAGGGGCCTCCACAGCCGTTGCCTGCCCGGCCGCTGAGCTGCCACCCTGCGCCTGCGCCACCTCCCCCATCACAAGTATGGGCATCAACAAATTCCCCAGCTGCCACAGCGGGCTGTTCAGCATGGGCAGCACAGGCAGCAGCAGCTTCAGCAATGACTATACCGGCAGTGATGGGGAGCTTGGGTCCTATAAGGGCGCACGGGAGCTGCCGGGCCTGAGGAAGGCGGGCAGCGCCAAAGGGGGGAGCGACGAGAGGAAGGCCAATACTGCGTCTGTGTGCCAGCAGAAGCAGCAGCAACAGCAGCAGCAGCAACAGCAGTGGCAGCGGCGCCACAGCCGGAGCGTCAGTGAAGTGTCTGGGAGCGAGGCATCCGCCAGCAGCGCTGGTATCTGGGAGAGCCGGATTGGCAGCAGCCTCCCCTCATCGAGCAAGTTCCCTCTGGTGCTGGTGCAGGTGCGGGCTTTATAACGGTTCTCTCTGATGCTGGTGCAGGTGGGAGTTTTGTTGCAATTTCCTCTGGTGCTGGCACAATTTCCTCTAGCATTGGATTAATGCTGGTAATTTTGCCAGTGCAGATATCTCTGGCGTTGTGCAGTCCCCTCAGGTGTGTGATGATGCATGCACGTTCGTTGGGCCTGTTTATGGCGAGGAAAGGGGGGGAGGATGAGATGAGAGATGGGGTGAATTGTGTGGCCCTGGGCTCAAGAGAATAATCTGCACAGACGTGCAACAATCTCTGCAAGTGGAGGGGCACTCCTGCTGCGCATTCACAACCAGGGCTCTGGTGCAGCGAGAGTGGGATTGTGAGCGCTGGTGGAAGTCAGACTCTATCCCAAGCCCCTTTTCCCCAAGAAATACCTGTCCCACCAACTGCAATCTTTGCCTGACCTACCCACTCGTGTGCGCAGCTGCCAATGTTCAATGAGGAGGCGCACGCCCATCTGATCATCGAGCGTGTCTGTGCCATTGCTTGGCCCAGGAACAGACTGCTGATCCAGGTATGCAGGGCATGTATGCAGGTTGCTGATCCAGGTGTATCCAAGGCATGTATGCAGGCTGCTGATCCAGGTGTAATCAGGGTATAAATGCAGGGGAAGCCATCACTCCAGCCCCAACGCATGAGCTGGTGCAAGCCGTGTTGGGAAGGGGGGGAGGGGGGTAGAGATGGGGTGCGTGAGAAAATGATACGAGGAATGCATGAGGTCCGTGAGGAAAATTTGGTATCAAGGACTTGGGTGTTTCAGTGCGCTGAGGGGGGGGGTGAGGAGGAGAGGGAGAGGGAGAGGATGAGAGGCACAGAGGAGGGGGGGGTGTCCTGCCCGCCCTGGCCAGGTGCGAGAGCATCTAGGACAGAAGATGGATCAGGCGCACCCCTGGGGATGGGGGAGGGTGAAAGGGAAGGGGTTGCACGCAGATGCAAGCGCGGTGCATTGCTGGACATACTTCCGCGTGTGCTTGCATATGCGCACAACCTCTTGACCATGCCCTCACCCTCCATTGCCCGCGCCCCGTCCTCTCCCCCGCATGCCATTGCTGCTTGAGTTGCCAGTCACTCACAATGCGGGGGGCGCGCCGTGCTATGAGGTTTGCCTGCGCGGAAGGGGCAGACGGGCCTGAAAGGTGCACAGGTACTCCGTGCAAGCACACATGGGAACACCAGGCCCGCCCCCTCTCTCCCCCTCCCGTGCCCATCTCTGCCACCATAACACCACAGCGGACATATTGGCACCAAATCCCACTTGGGGGGCGCGGGAAGAGAGGCAGTGCGGCAGCTGCAGGCTGGGGCCACCCTGCTCAGAGGTGCACTCTTCACCAAGCCGCAACCACCGGCGGAGTGCCTGCAAATTGCTCTCTTCAGCCAAAAAAGCCATGCAACACAATGACGAGCTTTTGCATAAATTCGGCCGCCTCAGATACAGAGGAATTACCTGCACCCAAGTCGCTCTGACATGGCATCAGTTCAAAACACGCGCTTATGCAAGCTAGGGCTGCGCCCCTGTGCAAGTGCTTTGCAATGGATTGTGGGCAGTGCTTGGATAAGAGCGATGGGATACCTGCTCACTTAAGAAATTTTGGGAGTAGACTCGGACTGGATTGGTTCTTGCCTGTTTGAGTGGGCTACGCATCGTGCTCGCCAACCACACATTCGGGAATTGGCGCTTTCCACGCACTCAACCAGGCCCTTGTAAGCTAGCTCCATGTTTGGCCTTGTGGGTAATTCCCCTTTTTTTGTCATCAGGGCTGCCTGAGGCCCTCCAGGCCTTCAGGAATTGGGTTACAGTTTACATGTGCTTCAGAAGAGGCACACTGAGCTTCCTAGACAGGAGGCCTGCCCTGATCTTTCAGTGTGCCCACACAGTCTGAGGCCCACACAGTCTGAGGCCCAAACATTCATCAGTGCTCTGCTCTGCTCTGATGCTGGTGCTTGTGGCATGCTCCTCGCTCACGTCTGTGTGCTTTCCAGGAAAAGTAACCCCCTGCAACAAAATCATGCTTTCCTTGATCACCAGATCATCACTGACTACCTCACCAATCATCAGGCCCCAGGCTTGGGCTGGACTGGGGATTGATAGCTCAGCTCAGCTACCGGGATCATCCCCCTGGCAGCTCACCAACAGGACTTCGATGTTGGTGCTCACTGCACTCGGCCACCTGTGTACCCTTGTGCCCACAGGTCTTGGATGATTCAACCAAAGCCCACGTGCGAAGCCTTGTTGACGATGCGGCAGCAAAGTGCATGGAGGCAGGCCACCCTGTCCAGGTGAGTGCATGGAGGCAGGCCACCCTGTCCAGGTGAGGCGTGGCCAAAGCCTGCGCTTGCCACAAAGTACACAACAGTGAGGCTGGGGCAGAGTCTGGCAGGCACAAAATGCACTGACATACATAACGGGACATGAGGATAATGATGACGGGGCATGAGGCTTACCAAAATAATTCCAAGGCCAAAGGTGTGGCAGCAGGCACAGGAGAGGGTGGAGCACCAGCACAGCAATAAGGTTGCCTTAAGCCACGCGCGTCCTTGAATGGTGCTTGGCAGCTCTACCACCCTATAGTCGCATGGCTGGAGGACTGCTCCTTCAAAGTGAGCTGGCCAGGCGGTCTAGGCGGCCTCTGGCAAGCGCACCACAAACAGGAATAGCAAAGCAAGGGGGCCGGGGATGGCCTAAGGTAGCGCATGCCGCACCTGCTCTCATGCAAGCAGCCCTCACAAGCATCCTCCAAGTTACGCGTGGATATTGCCTTTAAGTTCCACTTAAAGCCAGCACTCATCTAACAAGGCTGCCCCAGGAACAATCAACTCACTACTCTCTGAGCACACGCATGCGTGCAAGCATGCGTGTGTCTACCCCCGCATGCTTTGTTTGGCGGCTGCTGCAACAGCGCTGCAATCCCCAGCATCTCTTCTGGATAGCATGACCCCACATCTGCTAGGCACTAAAAAGACACGCACGCCAGCGGCCTTACGCACTCCAGAAATGCATGCCAGCTACCTCACGCACGCCAGACATGCGTGTCAGCTGCCTTGGGGAAGGGCGCAATGTTCCCGTATCCAGTGGCTCATATGCAAAAGGGCACGCTCAAGGCAAAGCTTGTCATGGAAATGATTGCAGGTGTTGCGCCGCACCAACCGCCAGGGCTACAAAGCAGGTGCCATGGTGGAAGGGCTGGTCCAGGCCCTTCCCTTTGGCTTTAAGTATGTGGCCATCTTTGATGCCGACTTTGAGCCCCCTCAGTGAGTGCATGCAAGCTGTGCTCTGCTTTGCGTAGCCTTGCTACAAGCTGTGCTGTGCCTTGCTTAGCTTTGCTGTCAGCGCTGCAAGCTGTGCTGTGCTCTGCGTAGGTTTGCTGTCAGCACTGCAAGCTGTGCTGTGCTTTGCGTAGCTTTGCTGTCAGCGCTGCAAGCTGTGCTGTGCTTCGCGTAGGTTTGCTGTCAGCCCTGCAAGCTGTGCTGTGCTTTGCGTAGCTTTGCTGTTAGCGCTACAAGCTGTGCTGTGCTGTGCGTAGCTTTGCAGTTAGGGCTGCAAGCTGTGCTGTGTTTTGCTTAGGTTTGCTGTTAGTGCGTGTGCGCAGCCAGATGCTAGTACCAAAGGTGGCCAAAGTCTGGGCACCAGCACGCGCAAGCCGGCCTGGACCCCAGGGTCACTTCTTAAGAGAAACAGGGGCCAGGCAAGGGCACAGATGTTGTTGCCGGCAGAGTCATCACCTCTCAAGAGAAAGAGGGGGCAGGCAAAGGCACAGGTCTTGATGCCGCACTCACCTCTCATTAAAAACAGGTGGCAGGCAAGGGCACAGATCTTGATGCTAGCAAATTCAGTGCAGGCGCACAGTGCTGGAAAGGACTCTTAACCTGTGGCCCTGCCGCACCTTAATCCTGCTAGGATCAAGTCCAAGGCACCCTCTGCCCCAGAATGCATCACAGCTTGAGTGAATGCGGGAACCCCCCCCACCTTTTTGGCATTATTTGCAGCGACTTCTTGGAGGAGACAGTGGGACCTCTTGAAGATGACCCCCAGCTTGGTTTTGTTCAGACGCGCTGGCTGTGCCCTGCTGACTCTTTCCTGACTTGGAACCAGGTGGGCTGGAAGTCCTTTGCATTAAAGATCAAAACGGCATTTGTGGTTGCCTTGTATGGGAGATCGGA
>LKMJ01005199.1_pt1 | contig 12267 bp, 6 predicted proteins | sample 643391 | NCBI WGS metagenome assembly LKMJ01 (sample SAMN04112250, study PRJNA286221) | soda lake metagenome | biome: soda lake; feature: Kulunda Steppe; material: water; isolation source: sample PL-Br10 brine of Picturesque Lake | place: Russia: Kulunda steppe | collected 2010-07
CAACCAGCACGACGACTACCGGCGGTCGCTGAAGAACACGAACAACGCGAAGAAAATCGCCGCGCAACTGGAATCACTGCGGCGAGACGGTGATCTCCTCATCCACACTGTCGATTCCGCTCGTGTCCTCCTACACACGAAGCTCTACATCGTCGAGAACCAGGACGGGTCTCGCACACTCATCTGTGGGTCTGCGAACCTCTCCAAGCAGGCCTGGCAGGGGAGCAAACAAACCAACGTCAACATGGCCTGGCGTACCGACGGGGACACGCCCGTCGACGAGTGGTTCGAACGGCTCTACGCGTTCCACAAGGACTACGCGACGCCGTTCATGGAGGACCTCACAGAGGAGATCGAGGACGCCGAAACGGCAGAAGAAGAGGCGAAGATCTACGACATCTGGCTGGGCGGGGACGAGTTCAGTGACGACCCGGTCGCCGAGCTGAACGCCCGGCTCGACGAAGCGGTTGACGACGACCAAGTCAATACGTACAACGTCGTCACGGACGCCGAAGAAGCAGAGAAGGCGGTGTTCGCCGCTGAAGATACGGATACCGACCCAACAGAGATCAGTCCGGACAAGCGTGTGCGCCTCTCTCCGCAGGGGCTCGAAGACGCTATCTCGAATCTGGACGACACGCTGTCCGCCAATAACATCCGTATCAACGACGGTGAAATCGTAGCGACGCCAGCCGGTATCGCACGGTACAAAGAGACCTTCACCGGGTATCCCGACCTCAACGTCGACAGGGAAAAGAAAACGGTTGGGCTGCGTGTTGACGACTCCGTCCTCGAATTATCGGCTCCACTCCCGGATGATCCGCAGGAAGTCGCTGACGCACTCGACCTGATTGAGCAGTACGTCGAAACTGTCGGCGAGTTCGGTGAAACACGAACGCCAAAGGAGACGCGGGCACATTTCTACGAGGGAATTCTCTACTTCTGCTGGGCTCCGTTCGCTAACTACTGCGCACATCACTACGCCGAATACGAATCCGCAGAGCTCGACAAGGACCTGCCGTTCCTGTTCCTTCATGGCGACAACGACAGCGGGAAGGGTATGTTCCTGCGGTTCGGAGCGCGGCTCATCTCGAACGGGTACGTACAGGAAGTCACGACCGGCGACGACTTTGTCAAAAACAACATCGAGCGCGCTCGTGCGTCGGACACCGTTTTCCCGTACATCGTTGACGACGTGGCAAAGTCGAAGATCGACCGGGACATCATCAAGTCATACTGGGAGGGGAAGTGGGACGGCTCCATCCAGATGCCGACGTTCATCTTCTCCTCGAACGACTCGACGAAACCCAAATCCGAACTCCGGACCCGCATGAAGACGCTGGATTTCAACGTCAACTTCTCCGAGCTGGAGAAGGACGAACGAGAAGCAGCCGCGCAGATCGCGGGTCAGGCGGACAGTTGTAACCTGTTCCCGTGGTTTGCCCACCTGTTCTTGCAGCGGGATATATCGCTGCCAGACCAGTCGGATCGGCTGGCGGATGCTCGGGACGTGTTCGCGGGGCTGTACGCGTACGCCGAGAAGGAACCGCCGGAGTACGTGCCGCTGGAGAAACCTGCCGAGCAGGAACACGACCCGGGGCGTCGGAAGTGGATCAGCGCGCTGTCCGACGGGTTGTGTGAGCTCGATTTCAAAGACGACGGGCGGATTGTCGCCGATTTCTCAGCGCACCTGGATCAGCAGCAGTGTTGGGAGTTCCAGAAGGCTACGCCAGCCCATATTCGGGCAAGTATTTACGGCCCAGCAGTTCAGTTTGAAAGCGCAAACAGGTTCAAGAATTGGATAGATGAGCCCAGTATCATCGAAGATGCACGACGTGACACTGAAACAGCCGCTGACAACACCGGTGTTCTGTCTCGGGTCACGCAGCTCGTCCGAGGATAACAGCCATGTCTGACCATTCATCACACCGGCGATTCGACGGGACATTAGTCACGGCACCGTTTGGGGGCGAAAACGTCGAACGGACAGCCCGAGACGAATACCGAACGCTCCTTGACGAGCACGATTCTGAGGATGTGCTCGTCATTACGGGTGCGCCGACAAGTACGGACACGTTCCGCGAGGCGTTAGGTGAGGAACTGCCGGGCGCGGCGACGCCGTACGTGACGTCGCCGGTGGTGCATGCAACCGAGGTTCTCAATCAGACCGATGACCGCGTAATTCTCTCTGACGCGCTACGGAGAGAACTCCTCCACCGATTCCTCGCAGACTACGAGTGGGAAACGGAGTACCTCCAGCGGGCGTCTGAACAGCCGTCGTTCATCGAAGACGTGGACGCCGTGATGGGCACGATCTCCTGGCAGACAGTCACGCCTGACGAAACCCCAGAACTCCGTGACATCACGGCTGCCCTCGACGCGTTCCACGAGTGGCTCGCCGAGCACGATCACATAGAACGTGGGCAACTCATCCCGAAGGCGCTCGACGTTCTCATGGAGGATGCGCGTAGGGATGTCGTCGATTTCGATGCGGTGCTCGCGGTCGAGTTTGAGGAGTTCTTCTCGCTTGACCGCGCTTACCTCAACGCGCTCGCGGGGGACTGTGAGCTCGTCTGTATCGCCGAAGAGAACGCAAGTGTGCGCCGCACGTGGGTCGAGACAGGGCCCGTTACGGACTACGTCTCGTTCAGCGAGTCTCGCCGCGGGGCATCGGAGGCACCATCGACGCGTCCGGCTGCCACAGCAATGTATTTCGCCGACGAGACGGTTCCAGCAGACCCGGATACGGGGTCGGTGTCCGTCCTTGCTACAGACTCCAGTGATGAGCAACTCGCCGAGGTTGCGAACGAGATCGAAGACCTCGTCGCGCAGCCGGACTGGACTTACGACGACATCGCTGTCGCTACGAAACAAAGCGGCAGTACGGTTACGGACGCCATTGAGGCGTTCGAACGCACCGGAATCCCGACGGAATCGACAACGGTCACTGGGTTCGGTGACGACCCTGCAATCCGGGAACTCCTTGCTGCCGTCCGGTATCTCGCTGTCGACGACGAGGACGGAGTACCCGACCACGGTCCGGAACTCGATACGGAGCGCTTAGACCACGTCCGCGAGATGGACAGCCTCGAAGATGCGATTCGTTGGTGGGCGACAGACGCGAGATTGAAAGAGCGAATCGCAGAGCGAGCGGCCCCGTTGGATGCGCGAGCGCAGTTCGGAAACGTCCGACGGGCGTTCCGTATGGCCGAGTTCCTTGAAACCACCGAGTTCGTTGATCCGACGTGGGAGTCCTTCAAGGAGATGCTCGAACGCGCCCACGAGTACACACCGCAACAAAATCAAACGAGTGCGACAGACCTCAACGGCGGCGTACGCGTTGATCACTTGCAAGCGATTAAGAATGAGTCCTTCCGCGCCGTCTTTCTCGTGAACCTCGTCGACAGTGAGTATCCGGGAGACCCGTTCCTGACGCGGTTGTTCCCGACCGAGCGGGTCGCATCGATGCCGGACTACCCTGGTGTCACGAAACTCGACAGGCCAAACGTGGATGCGACGTTCCCGACGTCGTCCACGGCGTCGAGTCGGCCGTTCGCGCGGTATCACACGGAACACGCGCGGCGACGCCTGGCAATTGGGGCTGGCGCAGCGGACGAGCACCTCTACTGTTGTCTCTACGAGTACGAGGACACCGCGTTGGAAGAGCGTGCGCAGGCGTCGCGGTTCCTAACAGAAGTGTATGCCCGCCTGCCGTGGGTCACCGAAGCCGACGACCCACACATCACGAGCGGGAAAGCGGCGGAAAGCTTCCTGTTGTCGCGGGTTGACGAGGCGCTCGCGGAGGTGCGCCGCGCGAACAGTCAGGAGGTGACGGTGTCGCTCGACGAGGTGGAAGCGGAACTCGGGGAAATTCAAGACTTGCTCGATAAGAGTGGAGCGCGTGGTGAGGAGCTTCGGAAGGCGTTGCGTGCGCGTGTCGAGTTCGCTCACGGGGAGGTGCGACGATGAGTTCAGAATCAATCTCTCCGTCGCGGTTGGCGACGTACGCGACGTGCTCGCGGTTATACGACCTCAAGGAGGTGCAGGACGTGAACGCACCGGACAGGACTGAACTCTACCTCAATCAGGGGACGATTTATCACGAGACTATCGAAGACACGTGTGAGGCGACCGACCGTGACGATCTACCAGAGGTGATTCACGACCGAGCATTGCGGATTTTCGATTCGAAGTGGGACGAACACAGCAGCGCGGACGACTACGAATCACAATCACACCGGGAGTACCAGCGCGCTGAGAATCGGGCTGCCATCGAGTCGTTTTTCGATCCTGATGGCGGCGTCGGCATCGGCCACGCACGCCGCTCAATCACAACCGAATGCTGGGTGGAATGTGAAGTAGATGGTCGAGGGCTTCACGGGAAGGCAGACAACGTCATCCGGACGGACGAGGGTCTCCACATATTTGACTATAAGCGGAAAACACGGGGGATGCTCTCCGACGGAACGGCCGAGTACCTTGGCGACCACCTCGACGGGGAGGCCCACGAGGCGAAGCGTGTGCGAAACGCGTTCCAGACAGCGACGTACATCGAGGGGGTGAAAAACGAACCGTTCTACGAGGACGGAATGGAGGTTCGATTCAGTTTCTACGGCCTCCTCAACAAAACGTCGTTCGAGAGCACTCCTTCCGGATACGACGTATCTGCACGCGGGTGGCCACGGGAAACTACGGAGATCTACGAAGACCACTATGAGACAATTTGGAACCTCATTCGCGCTGCGCACGACGGCATCACGGGCGAGACCTTCGAGCCAGAGCCGTTCGAGCTCATCAATGAGGAGGCATGCCCGGACTGTGACTATCGAGAGATGTGTGCTGATCGCCTGTCGACGGAGGTGCGACGATGAGCGGTGACAGTGATGATTACCCGTCGTGGTACCCGGTTCCGGAGGAAAATGTGTTCCCGGAGTCCCAACAGCGGGCGATTATCGACTCCAACGCGTACCCAATGCGTGTGCTCGCCGGGGCTGGGACGGGTAAGACGTTCACGATGGTGCGGAAGATCGAGTACCTCATCGACGAGGAGGACGTTTCCCCGGACCAGATTCTCGCGTTGACGTTCACGAATAACGCAGCGGACTCGATGCGTGAGAAACTCAACGCGAAACTCGGTGCGGCAGGGTACGACATCGACGCGTACACGTACCATTCGATCTGCAACGAGATCCTCACCGACTACTCCTACGAGGCGGGAATCGATCCGGACTTCGAGGTCGCCACGGACGCTGAGAAATATGCTATCGTGCTGGACGTTCTAGACGACATCGAGTATCGGTCTGTGAAACCCAACGTATACGGGAGCGACGGGTACGCATCAGGGGCCGCGTCAAAGTTGCTCAACTTCATCGGGTCGATGAAACGCAGCGGCATCACGCCCGACGACATCGACACCTTCCTCGGCCCTACGGACCGTGTCTACGAACTCGCCGATCTCTCGGGGCGCATCGAAGCTATTGCCAGCGATCACCTGGGCGGCCGCTCCGTATCGAGCGTACTGGACTCGCTCCCAGACGCGCGTGCCGATCTCGTCGCTGAACGCGACGCGCTCGGGACGGACGGTATCGAAGCCAGCGCACGCGACTTCCTCGACCGCCTCGTGGATCTTTGCGACGAGTTGAAAGCGGCATTCGAAGCTCATGAGGCAGGTGACCAGGAGTTGCCGGACAACGCGTACAAGCTCCCGAAATATCTGCTCGGTGGATACGCGAGCGGTGCGCCGACAGGCATCCCGGATGATCTGGACCTCGAACTCACAGACCATCTCGACTCGTTCCTCTCAGACTGTCTCACGGCCCGTGACCTAACGGCAGGGTACGCGGCGTACGAACGTGAACTCGACGAACGGAACCTCATCGACTTTGACGGCTTGGTTGTAGAGACAGCCGCGCTCATGGACACTCCCATCGGCGAGGAGATCGCTGACCGGTGGGATTACGTGTTCTGCGACGAGTTCCAGGACACGGATCGCCTCCAGTTCGACCTCGTCACGTCACTCGTCACCGACGAGAACCTGTTCGTCGTCGGTGACGACGATCAGGCGATCTACGAGTGGCGCGGCGCGCACGTCGCCAACATCACCGACGAGCTCGACCGAGCATTCGCGGCACTCACCGATGAACCCTTAGAGGAGAACTTCCGATCCCGGCAGCCGATCCTCGACCTGGCGAACGAGGCGATACAGAAACTCGACCACCGCGAACGACACAAGACACTGAAACGCGTCGACGAACCCGCATACAACGGGGACACCGTTGCCACCGTCGAACTACCGGACGAGAACGACGACGCAAACAGTGCGACCCAACTTCGAACAGTCGTGCAGAATCTGCTGAGCGGTGCAGCAGAGAATCTCGACGAGGCGTACGATCCGGGCGACATCGCGTTACTCGTCCGGAAGAACGATCACGCGACACCCGTCATTGAGGAATTCGAAGACGCCGGCATCCCGTATCAGGTTGCTGGTGATTTGGCCACGGAATCCGTCGGTGTCGGCACCGTGGTCGCCTACCTGAAGGGGCTCGCGCGGCCGGAAGACGAGGTTAGTTGGAATCGAGTCCTCCTAATGCGGTACCGCCTATGCGACGCAGACCTCCGCACTCTCAACGCAGGAGACGACCCGCTCGTGGACACGCTCCGGGAGACGCCGCTTAACAGGTTTGAAGAGCCGAACCGCGTCGCGGAAGCCCGCGAGCACATCACGGAACTACTCGAACTCCGCGACTCGGCGTCACTCAGCCACCTATACCGGGAACTCACAGACCTCACGAACATCGAGTGGTACCTCAGCGAGCAGGAGCGCCGGGATCTCGCCCAACTAGAGGGCGTCATCGAACAGTACGGGCACAGTGCCGTCCAACCACCACTCACCCCGGAGTTCATCGACTCACTCGAACACTACGACTCCCTGTTCGACGAGAGCGGCTCTTCCCCGACGAGTCAGCCGGACGTCGCCGACGACGCGGTCAACGTGATGACCATCCACAAGAGCAAGGGTCTGGACTTCCCGGTCGTCCTCATCCCGCAAGTCACAGCCGACGAGTGGGCACCGAGTTCACGCACCTACGACGCGCTCGAAACCAGCCTCTCGGACAATCCGGAGGCGGCGTTCACCGGGGACTTCGTCGAGCGTGACGCCCGTGAAACCCGTCGCGTGTTCCACGTCGGAATCACGCGCGCCGAAGACATCCTCGTTCTCCAGGGCGGCAGCGGGGACGACGACGATGCTGCGGATGTGCACCCAATTTCGGAGGCGATTGACGAGATTCTCCCTTCCCGAATCCCGTGGCAGCCAGAGCGAGGGCAGCTCCCGCTCTGGACCGACCTGCAGGAGTGTCTCCCGGATGAGGCGGTAGACTGGACTGAGACGCTAGCCAGCGAAACGGTCGGGCACGTCGGCGGTACCGTCAATCATAATGGGGAGGAACTCGCGGTCGAGACTGCGCGCGACCGCGTGCTAGGCCTCGCAACAGCTAGCCTCAACGGAAATCTCTCCCCCAGAGCCGAGCGGGAGACAATTCAGGTTGCGTCGCTGACTGGTCCGTCGTCACCGTCGCCGTCGATCTCCCACAGCTACACGTCGCTGGCAGCCTACGAGGAATGCCCGCGGAGCCACTACCTAGACTACGTGGTCAACGCATTCCCCGACTATCAGGAAGCTACGAATGATACCGGGGATGGTGTGTCGCAACGTGAGATCGGGTTGCTGTTCCACGACACTGCAGAGCAAGCCGCGAATCAAAATGTGAAACGGCGTGAGGAGTGGTACGAAATCTGTGAGCGGCTCGCCAGGCAACGCCGAGCCGAGGACGCGCTCCCAGCGGCGAAACAGTGTGTCGATCGGTACTTCGAGTTAGATCTCCCCAGCTACGAAATTATCGACGCGGAGCGAGAGTTCGAACTCGACATCGATGGGCACCAACTTGTCGGCTACATCGACGCTGTCTACCGGACGCCGGACGATGGGCTCCTCGTCATCGACTACAAGGCCACAGAACGTCACCGCGACTTGGAGGACGATAAGCAACTCCCGATCTACTTGTTAGCGTGTCGTGACCTGTACGATGAGCCTGTAGCAAGTGCGGGATACGCCTATGTCGGTGAGATAGGGCCGAAGATTGAATCCCGAACGTTCAGCGAGGGCGACCTAGAAGGAGTCAGGGACGACGTGACGGAATCCATGAACCATATTGCCGAGTTCTCGTTCAGCCAGTATACTGCTGGCGAGCACTGCCAATGGTGTCGACACAATCAACTCACTTGTGCGCCGGATTCATTCACTGTCGGTCCTGGGTTCGAAGAGTAGTCCCCTCTTCCTGGGCTGAAGTAAACGCCCGTACTTGACTTCCAAAGAATTCATCGACACTTGAGTTGGTGACAGCCGGCGCGCGCGGTATCTCGGTTGTTCCATACCACTTCACACACAAATATGGTTGGTCATCTGCCACTATCGGCGATATGGTCGTGCTGTCAGTCGGGAGCGCGTGCTGTGAGTCCGAATGTGGCTTCTTACGACCTATGACGTTAGAAATAGCGGCCTAACGTTTATACATAGCCACGGGTTCTGCCGGTGTGCATGCAGCGAGTCATCGACCACAAGTTGGATGATATAGAACAAGGCGAACAGATCGCCCAGCACGCCCCCAACACGGATCGAGGTGGCTTCCACTACACCATCGGAACGCTATACAGGACCCCAGATGGGGAGTACTTCCTCTACTGCGAAGGGGCCCATCAACTGAAGACGCGAAACCGTGTGACGGAGGCACCCGGACTACCGGTGAGGTACTCAACATCCTCGATGAGGAAGCAGCGCTGGACTGGTGCGAAGAACGCGCCATTGACGGCGAGATCGTCGTCGAGGAATTCAATCACCTGATCGAAACGTAGGTCCAGCGGCTGCCTCGGACACTACTCTCACGAGTGGCTGGCGTACTGCGGATCGTGCCCGCAGCGAGGTATATGAGAGGCCCAGAAAAAATCAACCGGCTCCAACGTCGGGGGACGGGTGGCAACACTCGTGCCTATCCTCCGACCCCTGTCCCGTCTCCGGTGGCGAATGGTGGGGGAGACCGCTCACCGGTCACCCCAGTGGGGTTGGACGCACGGCGGCATGAACAGGTAGACGCCGTCATCCAGCAGCTGACAAGCGACGGGCACGAGATTCCAGCACCGTTCTCGAAGCGAACGCTGTACCAGACTGCTGCAGGCGTGGGTATCGAGGTGTGGAAACCCGCAGTAAAGAACCGAGTCACCGAGTGTGTGCTCGACCGCCTCAACTACGAGTGGGACTCAGTTTCTCACTCATTCGCGCCCGTAGTCACGGATGAACTCATCGGGGACATTCGACGGGCAGCAGGTACCATCACTTCGGCATTCGATACGGAGTTACCTGAGTCGCTCCGCAAGCGACTCCAGGAGTGGTGCGAACTGCATGGGCTCGGTTCGATAGAAAAAGGGGCGGTGCAGAGAACTGTTGCGCGTCACGCTGTCCTGAGTGTTCTACTGAAAGCAGCACTGTACAAATGGTACCGGTGTCGCGGCGTCGTTCCACCACTCTCAAATTCGATACAACGGGCGTTTCGAAACGCGCGTGAGCAGACGGAGGACAGCGCGTTCGATACGTTCGTTCTCGATCACGTCGCAGAATTGGTGGACGAGACTACCCTGGAACCTCTGCTAGCTCACCGGGATCGGTTGCTTTTCTCAACCCAGCCGACGGAAGATGTCGGGCAGATCTACGCGGAGCTAACACCAAGCGAGTTCCGGCAGTCACTCGGGCATTTTCGCACACCGTCCGAGATTGCCGCGGCGATGAAGGCATGGGCTAGTCGTGACGCGAACTACCTCCTCGACCCCGGGATGGGAGCGGGCGTACTATCCAGCGCGTTCCACCCACGCTGGCGTCTGACTACTGATCCCGCGAACGTCGACGGAATCGACCGCAGTCCTCTCGCTCGCCTCATGGGTGCGACGGCGTTAACGCTGGGTGGCCAGCCAAACACGCCACAAACGCGCGACTTCCTCGATCTTGATCCGAATGATCTCCAGCAAGACATCGGGGGAATCGTCTGCAATCCGCCATACACGAGCGGAGACGCCCTCCCGAAGGAGTACAAAGAACAGATCAACGCCGGCATAGAGAAATCAACAGGAATCGACGTCAGTGCGCGGTCACCACTCTACACGTACTTCCTGTACCACGGTCGTTCATTCTTGTCTTCAGGCGACCGTGCGGCTTTCCTTACGCCGGACAGTTTCCTCACGACGGCTTACGGTGACTCGCTCAAACAGTTTCTACTGGACGAGTTTTCCATCACCGCTCTCGTGCAGTTCAACCCGGAAGGTGAGTCGGTCTTCGAGGACGCCCAAGTCACTGCTCTCGTTTGCTTCTTAGAAGCAGGTTCCGGTGGTGATACGGGTGAGACACGCTTCATTCGTGTGGACGAGTCCGTCGGGGCGGATACCCTTCGTGATGCAGTTCGAAGTGGTGACCAAGGTGAGACCGACTGGGGATTCATAACTCATGTGTCGCAAGGGGATCTCGTACCCGGGAAAAACTGGGCAGCACTTTTCGATCCTTGCGACGTCGATACAAGTGAACTCACACCGCTCGGCGAGTTCGTTACGATCCACCGCGGGAAGTCAACCGGCGATGTGACGTATTTCTGCCTGACTCAGGACGAAGTCGATGAGTCCGGTATCTCCGAGAAACACCTGTCCCGACTTATTCGCCAACCGAAGCTCGTCGACGGATACGACTTCCGTGAGGAGGACTGGGAACAATTGCGAACTGGTGGTGAGGAGGTCTGGCTACTAGACCCAGACGAACTACCAGATGTCCCGAAGTCACGACGGAAGTTCCAAGAGCAAGTACTGTTCCCCCCTGACTCGCTCCCGAGGAACAGCGACGGTGAGGTACCGAAGATCGTTTCGCATCTACGGGAGAGCGTATGTCGAAGCAACTCGCTCGGGGGAAACGTAATCGAAAACCGTCCGTACTGGTATCGGCCCCGTCGACAAGCCTCGCCTCGGGTTCTGGTGCAAGACGCAGGTCGAGACGGTTTCGCCTTCGTTCTCAACGAGACGACAGCGAGGAACATCCACAACTTCCATGGGTTCTACGACGTGAACCTGAGCAGAACTGAGCTGAAGGCGTTGCTCGCGTACCTGAATAGTGACGTCGGGCAGCGGGTGATTCAGACACAGACGCAAACACAGCAGGGCGGCTACGAGAAACTCAGAATCAGCGTGCTCAAAGAACTCCCTGTTCTCGATCCGAGATCGCTGGACGAGTCAATGGTGACAGCTCTGGCTGACCTATTTGATGAGTTACGTGAGACCGCCAGAGATGACGATGGTTGTGAACCAGTGTTGGATCGTCTCGATTGCCTGCTCCAACAGGCAATGTAGATCTCCGACCTCAGTTGAGCGCGTTCCATCGAGATGTCGACGTTCTCGTCGAACGGGTTGACGAGGGATTGCCAACGAACACCCCGCAACGCTAGATGAAGAGTGTACAGCGTTACGTGAATACTCACTCATGTACCCACGCATGTACGTGAGTACGCACATAGGAATGTACTCAGGGCGGGGGTAGATTTTAGGAGGGGAGTCGCTTTGTCGACGGCATGTTTCGACGGTCGTTCCTCAGCGCACTCTCGGCGGTCCCGGCGATTTCGATATTCCCAGACCAACTCCAGTCCAACCACCCACAAGCTGTCCCGCCAGAAGGGAACTTTATGTTTTGGTTCCATTTCTATGGGGCAATCCGACGTGACCGACCCATGAGTACTGTACGAGCACGCGAAAAGACGGTGGAAGAGTTGGATCTGCAGAACCTCACCGACGACGAAGCTGTCCGGCTCCTGAAGCTGGCGAATGAGGGAGTGTACGACACTGATGATATGCCCGACCGATGGCAGGGTGTCTTCGAGGAGATGGAGGAAAACCTCTCCCCATAACTGCGGGATCAATATGGAGAACCGAGAAAGATGAACAGGAACCCAACCAAGACCGTCCGCTCGGTACCAGTTTAATTTATCAGAGGTTATAGATGTGGCTGTGGAAAAGTAGTGTAACCCAAGACAAGGTCGTCTTGGGCTTTAGGGTATCGTGTTAGAGCCAAGGGCCGGATTTGAACCGGCGGGGGTTCCGCTCTGCAGGCGGATGCGTTCGGCCAGACTCTGCCACCTTGGCGCGTCCGAAATTATTGCTGAGACGTGCTTAAGCCTAGCGGTCTCGGCG
>LKMJ01005200.1_pt1 | contig 12266 bp, 13 predicted proteins | sample 643391 | NCBI WGS metagenome assembly LKMJ01 (sample SAMN04112250, study PRJNA286221) | soda lake metagenome | biome: soda lake; feature: Kulunda Steppe; material: water; isolation source: sample PL-Br10 brine of Picturesque Lake | place: Russia: Kulunda steppe | collected 2010-07
ATCTCTCACTCACAGTTGCTATCAAGAGGAGTCATGGGCTGCTCAGGCAGGGATAAAGCACCCCTCCCCCTCCTTCTTCCTCTGCCTCTCCCTCTGCCCTCCTTCATCGCTGTCGCTGGCTTGAATTTCCGGACGGGTATACCCGGGGGTACCCGGGACTGACAATTTAATTGTTAACGCCCCCCCCGGAACACAGGGGCTGACGCCCCTGCAATTTGGCCGGGGGGCCCGGAGGCCCCCCGGCAGAATCTTAACGGTGTTCCAGATGGGCTTTTTAAGTTAACGGTTCCCGTCCGGTTTGTACTTCCCTGGTGCCTAGCATGCCCTGTCCTTACGCCCCAAAACTAGAACATCTGCTTATTCTATGGGTTGTCCCCACCACTGGGTTACCCCTTTCTTAGGCAAACGTGGCCAAAAAAGCCTCGCAAGGCATAACTTTGCAGGCACCGCTTTGTTTCCTGACTTGAGCACACCATTAGATGGCTTATATTCTTCTGATTCTGATGGTGCTCTTGGGGTCGAAATTGGGGCGATGAGTGGAAGGCAATTTTGGAGAAAATGGTATGTTAGGTTGGAAGAGTGCGCGCTGTTTCCCTCACCCAGCTCCAAACTCCAAGCTTGAAATGCCTGTAGATGTGTTAAAATACCCCGCACATTCTGCGTAAATTAGGGCGTGGGAAGCTCTGCCGCTGAGCTGTGCACTCAATAGAGGCAGACGTTAGGAAACGTTTTGGCCCACCGCTTTCTACCCACACCTTTGATTGGCCTCAATTATTGTTTTCTAGATACCTATATTCCCCCGCAAACCTCAGACTTGGTCCGGCTTGAAAGCATGCAGAGGTTGCGGATATCGCATCTCCTGTGTTGCCACCCACATCCGGTCGCGACAGGGTCACCAACGGAACACACCTTCCCGACCCCCTCCCCCAAATCCGACTTTGCAGCATCAAGTCATTATGCAAAAGCAGCTAACATTCTGGAAAGCGGCAGGATTGGAGCAAGTTTGGGGATGCACTATTTTCCTGCTAAAAGAGTGCAAAATGGTGCCAGAATGGCCAATGGCGCGCACGCCGCGCCCCCGCCTCGCATTTTCTCACAAAGCCTGACTTTCTATGACATTTGTACATGTTGTGCAAGGTTGGGTCTGGAAATGGGGCCAGCAAGTGGGCAGAAATGCTATTTGGCCATGTTTGAGGGGGTCCAGTGGTGGGGACGACCTATGCATTACTGCACACTTACGCACCACATGAGACAATTGTTGGCAAAAGTTGGGCAACTTTTGTACTTTTGCCCCTTCCCAAGTATGTTGTAAATTAAAGCTTGTAATTTGGTAATGGTGATCAGGCCAGTTCATTGGTTGCCCAAAGTGTGTTGCGATTTGTCGCCCAATTTGCAACTCTTGCTGCTGCTTCTTGCAGCATGCTGCGCTTATCAACACCACCACCACCACCATCACACATGGCCCATGTATGAAGGATGCTAATGGATGCGCTTGAAAGTATGTGCTGGTGCTTCCAGTAGCATCATAGTCATCTGCCTGACAACCCTGTATGTGTGATCCTTTCCAATGCAGGGGAGACATGGTCACCGTTGAGACCTACTTCTCAGCAGATGGCCGCCTGGCTGCGCGAAGAGACTGGCGCATTACCAATTCACTCTCCGGGGAAGTGTACGGCACGGCCACCAGGTGCAATGATTTTGTGATGGCTTGCGCAGACATGGCATAGCTGTGTACATGGGCTTAGCCTGAGTAAACCCATGCTTAGTTGCTAATATGAATTGTTCTGTGTTCACGATGCAGCACATGGGTCTCGATCAATACAGCCACCCGCAAGCTCTCCAAGCTCCCAGATGACTTAAGGAACTTCTTCCTCAAGCTCACACCCCAGGAGCCAAGGTGCCGATTTCGCTGGGCAGCTCCTGGATGAGGCAGTCAAATGCACATGCTTGAAGCTGTCGTGCATGTTGGCTATTCAGAGCCATGGCATTATGAAATACAATGCAGAATTGATAGCCATGGTGTTTTAAAGCTCTATGCCCAAAAAAGCTTGCAACTTGGTGGGCACATTCTCTCTTCTGTTGGACTAATTCCTATATATTTTCACGCAGACACGCTATTCAACCAGAAGAGACAAAGAAGAAGCTTCCAGACATTGACGAAGAAAAACAGGTGCCACAATTCTTCAGAGCGCACGTGTGGCATGTAGAGCAGCACTGAACACAGAACAGAACTTTGCTCACTGTTTATGCTGTTATTATAACATTATAAGTGTTGACCACTTTCTGCTCCTAGCAGTCAAATGAGCTCCAGTGAATAAGCTCACGTACCACTGCATGGGATGCTAAATCCCATTTCCAGACCTGTTAATTTACCCATTCTACCCAACTGCTTGAACACGTAGCGCTACGAGGGCCCTAAGCAAGTTGCGCGGCGCAGTGATGTGGACATGAACGGTCACATCAACAACGTCACATACCTCGCATGGGCTCTGGAGACAATGCCCAGTGACGTTTATGCTACCCACCGTGTGTGCCAGGTGCGCTGCTGCTCAGCTTTGTCAAAGATTTTGGTGTCAAGGTCAACGCTTTGATGCACTGCCCCTGAAATTCCATGAACAAAAGAATGCATCAAAGACCATGCAAATCACTTAGCCTAGGCAGATGCAGTTATCCAGGGAGATGCAGATGTTTTTGCTGCATCGATTCACACCTGGAAAGAAGTAACCAATGAAGGGGTGCAATCGAACGAAAACCCCTTCCAGTGCAAAGTATGCCTGTCCTTAAGAAGTACTCCCCCAGTCCACAAGAGCCTTTGGCTTACATCTGGTTTGGATTACAAAGGCTGTAAGCAGTGTCTTGGGCGCACATGTGCAAAGATCAGTTCAAACCAGCCTCGCACATGCCACTGGATGACAAGAGGGGGAGAGCCCTGGATGCTTGACTAATTCAATCTGATGCACTTGGGAGGAATGGGATACTACAAATATTTTGTGTAAGTGAGAAATGTATCACATAGCTGCGCCTGCCAAAGAAGGGCATCTTTGCTAAAAGCCTATCAGGCCTGCATCCTAACTGGACTTAGAGAAGCGGTGCATTTCTTGTTAAGCATTTCTTAGGCCAGACAAGTTGATTAGCAATGAAACTGTTGATGCCATAATCTTTTGTTGCTCTGTGTATCTGTGCTTGCTTGCACTTCCTAGTGCGACTTCTTGTATCGCGCATGTGCCTATTCCTCTGCAAAAGTGTAAAAATGCCTGTGTCAAGCAAATCAGCAGAATGCTTGTGTCTGACCTGCTGTCAGCAACTCAGCTTGCTTTTCCATACAGCGGGTGTGCACCAGAGCTGCAAGCCTTCTACACTTTCCTGACCTCAGGTGGAGATTGATTTCAAAGCTGAATGCCAAGCTGGTGATGTCGTTGAATCGCTCTGCCATCCGCTGGGCTCTGAAGTGACCTCACCAGCGATGAGCTCTGATAGTACCCACAAAAATGGTGCCAATGGTACGAAAGCCATTGCAGGGGTGGCAACAGCAGGTGCTAAGCCCATGTTCCTGCACTCTTTGAGGCGCTGTGACAAAACCGGTTGCTATGAATTAGTGCGATGCCGGACCAAGTGGAGCCCTGTGGAGTTTCCTTAAGCTGCTTGGCAATCCTAGTTTTTGCTGTGGAAGTGCTTGGGATGGCTCATGATGCTGCATTTCCTACATTAAGCCTACTCACTGAAGATTTTATAGATGACCAGCTCCACAAAGGATTGAGCTATATTAGCAGCAGCAATTATCAGAAAAACCCTGGCAAATGTGATGGGGTACGTGACATGCCGTATGTCATGAATCTCAGATAATTATTCCATTACCTATGCATTTAAACAAGCTTGTGAAGGCTCAGCGCATAATGACATTCCATGAGTTACGTTGACGTTTGTTAATTTAGCTTTGCAGGTCTGAAACGCACAGCAAGTAGCTAGTGCATGCATGCATGGTTTTCCCAGGCTGTTCCTTTTGCTGTTGCAGTCAACTAACACTTCCAGGGGAAGGGCAGTACACTTGCCAACTGCATGATTGTACTTTGTCTGATGCCTGGCTGTGCATTAATGCTGAATTAGTTGGGCACTTATAATCTTGGAAGACTTGAGCTCCTATACTTTCATGGTTTTAAAAATTCCTCTTCAATCCTTTACTCAAGGCTTAAGCACTATAGTTCACAGGCTCCTCAGAATGCCACCCTCTCTACGATGATGGTGTCATGCTCAACATGGTACGCCATGCAATCCACTCATCTCCAATTGACAAATGCCACTGCTTCCTTTATGCTCCTCCCAAACTGGAAGGGCTTGAGTGCATATGCTTACGTGTAAATATAATATAATGAAAAAGCCTGGCAAACACTGCCGCAGTTGTGACGACTGGCAGAATGAAGAAGGAGCGTACACACAAGTCTTGACAGTGATACTCACACTGAGAGACCGCTGCATCGAAACCAGGTTTGCGGCATGGCCATGATAACTGACTCAAGAAAGAAAAGAAAAGAAAAACTACGTAGGCAGTGAAGCCACTCTCCACGTCAATTAAGGAAGAGGAGATACATTGGCCCAAATTCTCCTCCACCAGGGAAAAGGAAGAACTAGTGAGGGTGTGGAGGGTGACAAGCAGCCCCCTGCTCCAGACCAAGACCTTGAGAGCAACTGGATTTTTCAAGAGCGCGTCTTGTTGGTGTCGATTTGTGCGCATAGAGCACAGAATGAGCATGTAATTTGAGAGCAGTCTTATGGGCTTTATGTGTATCTGTAACACTGCAGGCCGAGCTCTTTAAGATGATTCAAAGTGTGTGAGGTGTAGATAGCCTATCTGAGAGCCTCCCACACCAAGAAGAATAGTGTGAAGGATAATTTTCTTGGCTTTCAAGCGCTTGCAAAGAGCAAACAAAGAAGCTGCATGCTGTAACTGGATGGCTAGGCTGACCAAGGTGTTCTGGAGGGGGGTGTGCTTCAGGACCTCCATGACAGCGCCATTGCTCAGCACAGGCTGTTGCTGCTGCCGCTGAATGCCTTCAAGGCAAGTTGCACACTGTTGCTGCTGCTGTGTTGCTGGAAAAGCGTACTAAGTAGCGCTGCTTCCCACTAGTGACAAGTGGCACTAGTGACAAGTGGTGGCAATACTCGGAGTATTTGAAATGCAGACCTCAATTGACCTTGCAAGGTCGGTATTCCAAAAACGGCCATCAAAGAGACATACAGGCACCCTTCACGCTGGAATGTACACCTCGTTGAAGTTAGATATTGTGATGACACACGACCGGAGCAACAACTTCCAAGAGCAATTGAACAGCATACTAGATTGAAACGCGCCCTTGCACCGCAATCATGATGCCACAAAGTAAGCCTACATACCATCCTGATTAGAGTGATGGGGACCATCTATAAATGTCATGCTCAACTACCCCTCAACAATTTTGGCCTAGTCTGTTGTAGCTTACAAGATGCACAATAAGGCTCAGTCAAAAAGTCCGACTGCCAAGCTGCTCATTGAAATGGAGTAAATCATGTAGAGGGATTTGTTCATAGCAGCGTGTTCAACAAGTTGTTAGATTGTATGCAAGCACCAGGTAGATAAGCAAATAGGTCCAGCAATTGTTTCTCACCAGCAATATGTACATCATGTACATGATGTACTCAAGCAATGTCAGTGAATGGAAAGTCGCAGAGTAGCTGGAGCTCCTCGAGGTAGCACACAAAAGGGAAATTGGGCACTCAGGAAAGTTTGAAAGATGAATTGTATAAGTGAGAGGACAGAACAGAAAGGAAGGCACACTAAGCAACACCGCGGGTTCTGCGGCAGATAGCCCAGGACTATCTTCTCCTTAGCCACCGGTTAAGGGGCATGCAGGAAACAAGGTTTAGGGGCATGCAGGAAACAAGGTTTAGGGGTATGCAGGAAACAAGGAAACAAGAAAAAAATTTGGTTCACAATCGGGGGGGTGCTACAGCACAGGCACTAAGGTGGCCACGCCTTGGACACCACAAGAAACTTGCAATGAAAGCGCACTTGCTCTGGACCTGTGCACTTCTCAGGAACTGAAATTTATACACCCAGAACTCTCTGGAACACCACTGATAGCCACAAGCATCCACATTGTGCATACTCCATGCAAGCTAACTCGCAAGCACGTCTGTCCTGTGGATCGACACTCTTGCCTTGGGGGAGAGCCTCGTTCATTAGCTGAAATAGGCTGTAGGCTGTTCTACGTAGTAGAGATTTATTGTAGTAGGCCCTTCCCCCCTTTTGTGTTGGTGGCTCTTGTGTTGATGCTTGGCATCGCGTTGTTTAGCCCTGTGGCGTTGCCGTCCTTGGTTTGGAGGAGGCACAGGCAGTAGATAATTGGTATAGAGTAAGAAAACTTACTCTTGATGTAAACACTCATTCTATTCAATAAGCAACAAAACATAAATACAAGTAGGAGGTTGAAAAATATCACGGAGAGAACATCATGATATGGCTCTTTTCAGAACCCTCCCGCCACTTATAACCTTTTTCCTAGTTTGATGGTGGAGGTTTGCCTGGTGCTTGCACCAGATGTAAACTTCTTCCTTAATTCATGTGAACAGGGGTCACCATGTTGGCGTAGTCTTTTCTTTTCTTTTCTTGCAGACCGCAAGTATGGATGTGTTTTTTCTCACATAGGGGTTTCTTGGTGATTGCGCTGCCTGTGAGGAACGCGTTTGTCATTTCTTCTGTGGCACAAGATAAAAGAAAGAAAGAAACAAGTACATAAGCAGCAAAACAGCTGCTCACATCAATTAAGGAAAAGGGGCCAGTTGGGAAGAAAGGCCCCTTCACAAAAAAAGGGCGGTCAGTGAGGATCAGGAGGGTTGCAAGCAGACAAGCCAGCAGACCTCTTCTGATAAGTTTGAAAGTGAGGAGAATGTATGAGAGAACCTTTGATCTGCACAAGCTTATGAGCATAGTGCACAGAATGGGCATGAAGCTTGAGAGCAAGGCTCTTGGCTCTTTGCGAATCAAGGCTGAGGCTCTTCAGAGGAACCATTGTGTGAGGAATGTATACATATGTATATGTGTATATATCCATACCCCCTACACCTGAGAGAATGACATGAAGAACATGATCTCCTGCGATGCTGCGTCTTCGGCTACTGTGCTGAGCATGGGCTGCTTGGAGCTGCTGCTCAGGGCAAGTGTCTTCACAGTACTTGATTGCAATGAGATGGGTGGTGCGGTGATGTCAAGGGAGGTCTACGGGGCAAGTCTGTCTGGGCTGGTAAGCTGTGGCTGGTGTTGGGGGTCTGCCTCCGGCTGCCAGTGGCTGCTGCTAAAGAACCCTGCCCCCCACCCAAAACCACCCTCCTTCCACTCTGAAAGTTAGGCCTTCATCATTGGGATGGTTCTGTTGATTGGGAACTGATGTTGCGTGTTTTCTTTAGAGTCACTAAAATGGCATTAGGGCAAGAGATTAACATCGAGATTGAGAGATTGGTCTGTCTCTTTGAGTGCGGTTTACAGCAAAAGTCCAAGCCGGAGGAACTCTGGATTCTGCTGTCACAGGTGTTTGAAGATCTTGCATACGATGCTTGTCAGCACTGCCCACATCTGTGGAAACAAAACAGGAGCCTAGAGAACCTTCACTGATAGCTTTTGTGATAAGTCTGCCTGCGATGTTATGGCGTTTGGTCACCATGTTTCTTATGATGGGATGCTGGCACCCTGAGAGGATGTGGAGTGCACTTTCTTAGCTGGAGCAGATGGGGCAACTGAGGCTATTAGATTGTTTGCAGGCATAGACTAGAAGGCATTACCGATTTTGTGGTGAGTGCTCTTATTTTCAATTAAATTATAGTAGTAGGTGTAGTAGCTGGCATCACTTTGTGCGTTGCCTAGTTTGCGGACCTTATGCATGTGCGCTTGTAGCGCGTTGCGTTTGTTGGGAGGGTAGCGCATCTTGAGTTGGTAAGGCTGGGATTGATCATTGTTGCCAACACTAGGACACTGTGTGTTTGGACCATCCGTAGAGGTTGCGAGCCAGGTGATGTTGTGAAAAGGGTTACCTTCATGCCCTGCCATTTTGAGACCAGTGTCAGCAGCTTTAGGATGTTTGGCCACATGTTTTGCTATCTGATTAGCATGCTCATTACCAATAATGCCGGTGAGGGCTTTAACTTTCAGGAATTTGATGGAGAGTGTCACACTGTTGCGGATTGCTTTGATGATAGCCTCTAGGAGGTTGTGTTGGATATGGAAGGTGTGCAATTCTGGGTATCTGATCTGCTTTCTAATTTGTCTCATTGAGCTTTCACTGTCTGTAGCTTTCAAGAAAGTATTTATGAGTAATGGCTGCAGCAATGCCTGCAAGCTCAGCCCTATGGACAGTATTAATAATGTTGGAGCCATTGGAATTCACGTGATGGATTCTGTTGGTGTCAGGTATGTAAACACCTGCTCCAATGATCTGCTGGTGGTCATGATGGATGCAGCTCCCATCTGTGTAAGCGATCTTCTTCCAGCCCGCTACTTTGAGGGCCAAGTGAAGGTTTTATTTGTCTCGTGTTTGTGTAGTTGTCATTTGACCGGGGTGCAATGGTGTGTCGTGGTTGTGGCGCTTAGCGACTAGGAGGTGGGCAGGCTTAAATCTCTCGAGTTTGTTAAAGCCTGGAGGTGGGGCGCCAAGTGGGAGCATATGGATATATGTGTCGTTGCTCACACTGGTCATGTTCCATTTAGCCTCAGGGATGCTCTGTGCCAGGTGATTGAGCTACTTGGGGTTGTGTGTGTTTATGGTCAGTCTGGCTTGTGTGTTCCAGACCGCAAGGACGTGCAGGTCCCAGTGGTGCTTTGGGAGTGGGGTGCGGGAATCATTTCAGAATGGGACATCAGTGTACTGAAGGTTTTGAGATGAGATAGTTCCCAGTAGGCTACACATGCAGTTGAATTGATTGTAGAGTGCCATGTATGCATTTGTGCTCATGGATCTGCCCCAGACGGCCTCCCCTAGGGGAGGAGCATACAGGTTGCTGTGGGTATGTCAGGGGGACTGCTCATGGCAGAGTAAATGGCGTGCCTTAAGGTCAAGTGCATGTTGTTGGAATTGCAATATCTGTGTCTCATGACTCACACTTGCAATTGCGCGAAGACCTGTTATGCGCAAAGACTCGGTGCATGGAGCTGGAGGAAGACAATTTCCAACTTCTGCTCAGCGAGCACTAGTAGTTTAAGGTCACTGGCAAAGACAGGGCCTATGGCTGTGCAAGGAAATAGTAGGCAAAGGCTTCCGGCTAGAACAGAGCAACATTCTCTGATGGAGTTTGAGTCAGGTGCCTTGAAGGTGCCTGCATGTGATCCAAGGATGTTCACTAGTGAAAGGTTTTCCATAAGTGCTTATAATTCATTATATGCACAACTGTACATAGTTTGAAGTACTGAAAGACTAACTTGAAAATGTCTTAAGTTTCTATTGACATACTTAGTGCAAACTGCTTATAAGACTTGTAGTATCCCATTATGCTTAACATATGGGAAGGCTTTGTTACGTTCTTATGGAAGATGGTGCTACTTAATGATCGTGTGGCTATTACTCGCTGATAAAGGCCCTCACATTGTGAGAGGCTCCACTTTAGACCACTCGTTGGTTGTATGGCTGAGACTGAAGCCACTTGTCATGTTGCCAACCACATATACACTTGTGTGTCTGCTATTGCTTTGAGCAACTATATGTTGCAGCCAATTTTTGCTCGGAACTAAGTGGAGATTATATAATCTCCATCATAAGTGATAGTGTAGCAATGAACTGAACAAAAATGCCTCTGTCTTTGTCTCATGTGAATCATATGCTGGTCATCCCTATGGTGCTCAGGCACCTCTCCAACACAAGCAAGTGACTCTCGCTCTCTGCTAGGTCGGCCCAAATGTCCTGCGACCGAAGTACGCTCTTTCAGTAGGAAGGTCATCTTAATACATTTGGTTCAATAGGAACCAAATCTAGTACTTACAGGTGTCATTGTCATAGATGGGATGGCAAATAGGGAAGCCAGAGAAAGAGGAGGAGAAACAGTTAGTGAAAGCACCAAAGATGGTATCACGTGGGTGGCTGCTCCAGTAGTATGGAAGGTCTGGATAGAAGTCCAGTGGTGAGGCCATTTTCTCTGGGGTCACAGCTGCGCAATGTTTAAAGGCTGCCATGACATGGGGAGGGAGGATACAATGGAAGGAGTCTTATCTTTTTGCTATCGAATTGCTTGGCGGCCCTGGCTTTGTGTACAAACAGTCCAACCAACTCAGAAGCAAAACTCTGAAGTGGAGGGCTGACATTGTTGTGAAGGCCTGTGCTCTTGGCTTCATTGTATTTTTGTTTGAGAATTTGTAGGCGTTCAGGTGTGAGCAATGCCTCACTGAGCATGCCTTTGCACTTCCCATCTGTTCCGTAGACGCATGCAGCAAGGATAGTAGAGTAGCTTATGGGCTTAGGTTCCTGCTCATGACGTTGTGCTGCACAACTTGTGCATTCTGGTCTGTATGGTCCATGAGGCAAACTTTATTAACCTTATACTTGCAATGACCTGTGGGCTGGATGTCCAGTTGTGGGTTGGCCGGATGGAAATCAAAAGTCATTTTGTATCTGAGGATGTAATCACTTTTTTGGTGCCATGGGTTATCAGATATGCCATCCTGTGAGAAAGCCTCGCGCGCCAGATTGTCTTAAGCATGGTGTCTGCTGTGGGGGCAGAGAGATTTGGGCCTGGGTCTCTGTTCATCAGGTGCTCTTGTAATTTTTGGTTAAAAATCTGCGTGGATGGTCATTTCCTTTGGTTCCCAGGTGGGGCCCCAGGTCATCACTTTTACTTCCTCATTTCCAGCGAAGTGATGCCGGGACCCTTTCTCTTGATCAGTGAGGCAAGCACAAGCAGGGCAGGTCCAGATTTCATCATTTTCAACAACTTCCCGGTCCTCATCTTTGTAGCAGCCAAGCCTTAGGAGGCAGGACCAGTGGTAAGTGCGGACATCACAGACATACTTAGTTCAAAGGGTTTTGCTAGGGACTCCGTTCCTTTCCAATCAGAGCAGATTTTGCAGCAAGCACAATGGATATCAGAGCGTTTTGTGGCAGTCACAGAGGCTTTCTTAAAGCCAGCTGCAGCGAAAATGGGGATGTCCCACTTTTCTATGGTCATAGGGGCCCAGTGGGTGTGTTACTGCTTCTGATAAGTTTTTGGGGAGTCGTTTGAGCCGTCTCTCCTGTGTGGTTTGAAAAGTTTGTGGCAGCCAATGAATTTATAATTGAGTGCATGCTTGAAGATGGAGATTATGGCTGCGATGGGCTGTGTGGATTGAGCCTTGTTCCTTTTGTGGTGCCATACTAAATTTGCTCGCTCTTGCGCACTGGATGACTCGGGCAGAAGAGCTGGGATGGCCGTGGGAAGGTTAGTGTCTTGGCTCAGGTATTTTGTGCGTGAGCACTTGCTGGGAGGTAGAGGTTGAGTAGGAGAGGTAGTGGATGATGGGGTATTGTGAATCTGGAATTTGGGTGGTAAGGGTGCCATGCCTTCTGCGTTTGCGTTTGGGCTGAGAGGAGGCGCTGATCCTGTCACATGCAGCACGCTTGGCTGGTCTGCCATTTTATGGTTGACTCGTGTTCAGAGAGGTGACGTCTGTATTGGCTTGGGAGTCCAATGGATTGGCTTGGGTGTGCACTGGAGCACAGTGTACGCAGAGGTTGGCAGCATTCGCAATCAGTGGAAGGCGGCAGACCATCACCCCTTAAATAGCCACCCCCCTGCTGAGGGCGGAAGGGCTAGTTGCTGCCAGCAACAGTGTTCCGCGCATCACGAGCAGCTGTCTGCGGACAAGCCTGCCTAGATGGCACGCCGTTGCGAGCCTTTGCATGCTATGTTGCAATGCACTGTTTGGCTGCACAGGCCCATTGTTGGCTTGTTGCACCACATGGCTTGCTGCAGTGCACACTGCAATGCAAAACAGCCTGGTCAGCCTGGCCATGTACCTACAGCATACAGCGCGAGCCAGCTGTGGGTTCGGGGAGGAGCCGGTGGTGCTTGCCAGGGGGTCAGGCATCCAAGTCAAACTCGGGGTTGGGGAGCTAATCCCTTATCCCTTCCACATCTACCTCCCAACAGGGCGCCTTCTCAACCCTGGGGAGCCCTTCCTGCACGCATCATCTGCAGAAGTGGCGCGGCAACTGTGCAAACTGCTGGACAAGCCCGCACCCCTTCCTGGCGGGTGGCAGCAGCAGCAACAGAGGCGGCAG
>LKMJ01005201.1_pt1 | contig 12265 bp, 14 predicted proteins | sample 643391 | NCBI WGS metagenome assembly LKMJ01 (sample SAMN04112250, study PRJNA286221) | soda lake metagenome | biome: soda lake; feature: Kulunda Steppe; material: water; isolation source: sample PL-Br10 brine of Picturesque Lake | place: Russia: Kulunda steppe | collected 2010-07
AAGGAGAGGCCATAGAGGCCTCACCGCCTCACCATAGAGGCCTCACCGCCTCAAGGAGCCACCGTAGAGGCCTTACCCAGTGTCCCCCCTCACACTGTCTCAAGGAGCCACCATAGAGGCCTCACCGCCTCAAGGAGAGGCCATAGAGGCCTCACCGCCTCACCATAGAGGCCTCACCGCCTCAAGGAGCCACCGTAGAGGCCTTACCCAGTGTCCCCCCTCACACTGTCTCAAGGAGCCACCATAGAGGCCTTACCCAGTGTCCCCCCTTGCACTGTCCTTCTGCACTGGATGGCCACCTGTGCACATTGTGCCCCTCCAATGTTGCTGATCTGCCTCAGTTGAAGGCTCTCGTAGTCCCGGTCCCAGATCTCCCTCCCCCCCTGACACCCTTCTCCCCACCCCCCTTGTATGATGCGCACATGCACGCGCTCATACACATACAAATGATACAGATGTATACATATACATGTGCATATACATACATATTCATACACATGCGCACACACATGCATACACACCACACGCACGCACACACACACACACACACACAAACGCTTGCAGGAAATGGAATGTGAGTTGACCCGGCACCCAGGTCAGGCTCCCATGCGCCTGCAGCAGACGCGCGCCGCCAATATGGTGTGCCTGAAGCTGATCAGCCCCGAGAACAAGATGACGGTGAGCTTGGGCGCTGCGCTTGTCCATGGATGTGCGCCCCCATGTTGGGCAGCCGCTCCAATGACTGCCCTAGACCTCAGACCCTGACCTGCATCCCTCCCCTGAGAGCCTTGAGCCTTGAACCCTCTGCACCCTTGCCGCGCCACTTATTTCGGCTATCGTTAGGGGCAGCCTCCGGAGTGCTTTTCTGCCCTGCGCATTTCTTTCCACAAGCTTTATGACTGCCCGCCCTGCCATTTCCTCTGGACCCCAACCCCAATGATCTTTAATCATGACCAACATGAAGCTTGGGAATCCTCAAGCTCAGTGACTGCCGAACCTGCGCTTGTCCATCGGGCAGCATGTACCTTCATCATACCTTCATCATGCAAACACCCCCTTATGATGAATGGTGCACTGATAAGCGGCCCATGTCCTCCCTTAACAAGAATCTGCCCGCCCATCTTCACAAAAGCTGAGCCAGGATCCCCACAGCCCAAGATTGCCACATTCCTCGAGTTCACAGTGGCACGCATGAGAGCAGACACACAAAGTATGGCACAAAAGCTCAGATGATTGAGCGCGTGGCGAGGGGGCAATTCAGCTCCTGTGTACGCGCAGCCATTGTTCATGCCTCTGGCAAGCAGCCTAAGGGTGGCAGAGCGTAAGGAATCAGAGGAAAGATTCAGGTCAAACCTGTTAATGCTGCCTAGGGCGCTGGCTAGGGCGCTGGAGAAGTCTTAAGGTTTGGGTTGGACATTAGGTCCGACCTCTTTACCCTATGCTGCTGGCAAAGCCTACTCTTGCCCTGCAGGGTGAGCAAAACATCGATTATCGCACTTGTATTGCAGGGCGCCCAGCCTGACGGCCTGACTGCAAGCACATGCTTCAAGCTGTGCATTGCGGCTACTGCTGTTGCGCGTATGCTGCTGCACACAAGCATGACAACCAGCACTGTCTACACTTGCTTTGCAGGAGATGAACGATGAGCATGAAGAATGCAACGTGGACATCCAGTTTGCGGCCTTTCGGGGGGTGTCCCTGCAGCTGCAGTACGGTCTATATGTGTCCTCTTAACTGCTGCTGTACGGTCTGTATGCGTCCTCTTAAGCGCTGCTGTACGGTCTATACATGTCCTCTGAAGCGCTGCAGTACGGTCTGTATGCGTCCTCTCAAGCGCTGCAATACGGTCTGTATGCGTCGGCTCAATCACTGCAGTACTGTCTGTACGCGTCCTCTTAACCGCCATAAGCATAGGCATGGTACTGCTGGTATCACACAACCACACAACTGCTGCCAAACGCCACGTTGCACTGGAAAATGGCAGCCTCAAGACACGAGACCTTTCTGCAGCATGCATGAGTACATACATACCATACAACAGTGTGCATCAAGTGTGAGATACTGAAAGCAAGCGACCTAGAGGGTCAAGAGGTCTGAATCAAGGGGGCAGCTTCCTTGTGCTTGTGCCTGTCCTTTGCTTACTTAAATTTCTGCTTTGCTTCTGAGTTGGGCACCTCAACCTACACCATTGCCTCATCAACCCTGGAATTTGCTGAAAACAATGACTCCCTCAGGGACCTCTTTTGTGGTACACATTCGTATGGAAAGGCGTGCATGTGGTAGAAGTAACGCTCACAGTTGCGCCGCCTTGCTTTGATGACTTCTTGGCTGGGACTCCTGACCATGAGCCGAGGTGCTGAAGTCTTCTCGGCAAATGTCATGCAACGCAACATGTATATACTGCACATGTGCAGTACATATATGTACTGCTTGTGGTTATGAGACGGATATGAAGACACAACACCCTCAGGTATCCCCTGGTGGCGTGTACTACAATTGGTAGATAGTTGAGGTAGACAGATACACGACAAATTAGTGCAAGCTTGTTTAATCTCTAATTCAATGCATAATGCTGAGCTTGCAGTCCTCAAGGCTGGCTGCCTTAACAGAATATGCTGCTAACAAACCTGGACTACTAGAGTTAAAGGTTACAATGGGTTTAGATCTTCAGCTATACTAATAGAAGAGTGCACATAGCAAGAACTCCTTCCTCGGAGGAAAAGGAAGTGCTGCCAGTGAGAGGGTACAATACAAGAAACTTGCTCTCAAACTCCATGCCCATTCTGTGCACTATGCTCATAAGCTTGTTCAGACCAGACGTTCTCTTGAGCATTCTCCCCACCTTCAAACCAATCAGGAGAGGTCTGCTGGCTTGTCTGCCCACAACCCTCCTGATCCTCACTGATCCCCCCCCCTTTTCTATCTGGTGAAGGGGCTTTTCTTCCCAAGTGGCCCTTTTCCTTAATTTATGTGAGGAGCTTTTTTGCTGCTGCGTAGTTTTTCTTTTCTTTTTTTCTTAGAGGGTTACAAGTTACAGATCATGTTCATAGCTTGTTATCGCCAACCAGCAGCCTCAGGCTGAGGTAGTCCATGACATCTGACACGAAAGGCTAAGTGGTGCCGCCAAGGAAGGAAATTGAAGCAGTCTGATTACTAGTACTACTACCTAGTAGACAATGTATTCAAAAGGGGTATAAGGGCCTCCACAGGAAAAGTTACAAGCTTCAAGTTTTGTTAACTGCCAGGTTGGTCGTTCAACGGATTGGTGCGTTGCTGGTCTTTGCCAGCCAAAAAATGGTCCCATGAAACAGTCCATAATGTCTGAGATTTAATGGCAGACTTTGTTGTGCCATTAAGAAAGGAAACCAAAGACAGTCTGACCAGGCGAGGCATGTAAAATAAAAGCCTGGCAAGGGAAAAAAAGGGACGAGTACATTTTTTTTGAGAGAGCACACAAACAAGTCTTGACAGTGAAAAGGAATATGCGCCTCAATTTGAGCAGCAGCACACGAACACTTGTCACAGTGGCCATTTCCAGATGGAGGATTCCACCGCGAGAGTATGTGCTCGCAAACAAAACCTGCTCACATTCCTCATAACATGCTGTCAGGTGAAATCAACGTCACATAGAAACAAGCGTCATGGCATGCCATACGACATTCCCATGCTTAGGTAGAAAAGGCCTCCCTGAGGTTAAGGTGCAGATAGCAAGGTGGCATCAGGGGGACACCCCCATTCCGCACATGATTGCATGAATCAGCTTGAAGATCTAGGAGGGTACAGGCAAACCCAAAATGATATGTCACCAGTCTGCTGTCGCTTTCCAGAGGGTTCATGCCAGCAATGTCCCTCCACATTTTCCTCATCCTCAACCTCAGGTCAGCAGTGAAATCCGTGTAACAAATAGGGAGCCCCTTCAAGAAAGCTTGTGCATATGTGTCACAGCCTCGCAATCCCTCAAAGGCGCGCAAAATATCCAAAGCCCAAGATGATTTAGCCCGAGGCACCAGCTTAAGGTCTGCATGAAGGGCCTGCTTAAGAGTGGCACTGAAAGAGGACAACAAGCCGTTGTAAAATTTAAAGGAGGCTCTAAATCAATAACATCGCAGAGGTTTGTGCCCACAATCACGTAGTACAGCCCAGTCAGGCGCACCCCGTTTCACACTGTGGCACCTAGGGTGCCCTTAAAGAAATTCAAATGCAATGTCTGTAGGGAAGGCCTAATTACATCACCTTTGTGCAAGAATCCTGAGCTCCAAACCTGACAGTCATACAAACCAGTAGGAGCTACATATACTCCACAAGAACATGCTTAAGCGTACCAGCAGGAACTACATATACTCCACAGGAAAAGGTGTTAGTCTAATAGGTTTACAGGTTTTGAAAGATAAGCCATCAGTAAAAAACTGCGTCGGCAGGCTGCATGTAAGATTAGCGCAAAAAAACATAGCTGTCTGTTGTAGCACCGTTTATTTGCTGTACCTCCAAAAGAAACCCCTTAAAATGGGGGGGAATGGCACATTGTTGTCTGACACTGCAGCACGGTAAGGGACAAAACATATTTTCAACTCAGTACTATTCGACTGCGTCAAATCCAAGAGGGGACTCACCAGAACAAGAGCACTCAATCTAAGTTTGATTATCTCAGATTGTCTCATACACTGAGGTCACCAAGAGTAAGGGAGGCAAATAATGGTACGCAGAAAACTTTCAGGCCAGGAGCAGCACAAGCACTACGAGAGGGTCTAGAACATCAAGCAGCCTTTAGCTTAACAAAAAAGAAAATATGAGATCGTTTCTGTGCAAAGGAGCACACGAACTTGAAAATCCTGACATTGAAAAGGACATGCACCTCATACTCAGTATGTACAGGCTGTTCAAGGGCTTTCAAGGGTTGGAAAAAACTTTCAGTCAAGAAGTGTGCTACCCTACTCATGAAAGACAACACGATTGTGAAGGAGAATTTACAGCTTATCGTTCTGGCTTAGAAAAGCAGACACACCATGGGACATTATGGGAGGAAACAGAGATGCATAGGTCCTGCAGAGAGAAATCACATGGGGAAGGATGCAGTGGAGAAGGATATGCTGCTCATCTTGTACATATTATCATTGAACAGGTCACAGATTGGGGAGGTATTGTGGTTCCAGGTCACTGTCCCAGCTCGTAGGGTGTGGGCACGAAGTCTGAAGCGTGCTATGCTGTGAAAAACACCACATGGAAGGTCAAGAAACATGTATTTGGGAAGGTTGTATGGCAGATGAGTATCCAGGGCTCTCTTTGTAGGGAGGGCTGTGAATGACACCACATGGAAGGTCAAGAAACATGTATTTGGGAAGGTTGTACGGCAAATGCGTATCCAGGGCCCTCAATGTAGGGAGGGCGCACCATCGCTGATAATTGAAGCATTTCTTTCTGCGCTCTCGAGGATGCGCATCAGATTAAGGTGCCCAATGTTCAAGGTGCCTCTCCCTGAGGACCACGACAGAAAGACAGATTAATGGGCGCACACTTCAGCACTGTCTTTAAATTTAAGATTGTGTTGGACCATCCATGCCTGATAAAATGTGGGATGTTAAGCAATTGTCGTACTGTGAGCTCAGATGTATGTCAGCTTGTCAAACCTTTCTAGCAGTGCAGCTATTGCTTCATGACGGCAGCGCAAAAAACCTTTGGCATAGGTAGTCACTATGTTCATTTCTGCCATGTGAAAGAGGGGATTCCACTATGAAAGTCTTAGCACTATGGCATGCAAATGGAATGTCACATCATGGGTGATTCCTCACAGGTGGAATCTGGATAGATTAAAAAAAAGGGACAGAGGCTACAGAATCACAAGCGCCAGGCAGAAGCTATCGCCGCATGCTACCATGACAGGGAAAGTGAAATTAGATCATGTATTTTCCCTTCAAGCACAAACTGAACTTTTCAACCTCTCTCTGAACTCCTTTGGGCTCACACAGCTGTGCCTGCGGGATACGGCATGGGACACGCTGGGCAGCTTCCTCCCTATCTGCAAATTACTGGAAACAAAAAAAGGAAAAGAAAAAACTACATAGGTAGTGAAATGCTCCCACTGGAAACATGCTTGCCCCCTTCAAGTCGTGACCTTGTATATACTTTTTAGCTTAGATGCACTTGTCTAAGCAAGTCCCCTCATGCTTCTCATGATTTTTATGCTGTCAAGCGGTCCCCTCATGATCCTCATGATTTTTATGCTGTCAAGCGGTCAACTTTTGAAAACGCGAACTTGCCTCTTACTGTGCTGCGGCGTGAGACATAACATGGTGCCTTTTCTCTTTCAAGTTTTTTTGGTAGGTACAACATACAACTACTTTTCTTACGCTATTTTATGCAGCCCTGGAGTCGAACTTTTTGACTGATGGCTTATCCTTTAACTCCTGCAAACCCTGTTTTTACTTTTGGGGCACCCCCTTGTCACGCCAGATTTGTGCAGTGCCAGATTTATGCTGCATTGTGAGCCGGAGGTTGGTTGAGTTAGTTGGAGGAGTATTTGATCCCTTGCTCAGTTCAGCCAGAGCTGTATTTGAGCAATGATGGTGTGTGGCCATGCTACGAGTCTAATTTGGATGCAGCAGTCTCTCGGCGTGACACCCTACTTGAATTTTATTCTGACAACATCAAGTGACATCATCATTTCTTCTCTCAGCATACATGTGCAAAAGGCCTGTTTTCTTTCAGGACTGAAATAACTAAATGTCTACTCATTTCAGGCACCATTGATTTTTTTCGTGCTTGCCCTCATCAGGATGCCTCTAAATCCCTTTCTCAATGGCACGGCGAACTTTGCTGTTTCATCTATGACATTCTGGATAATGTTTTGGCTGGAGATGACCGCCCACAAACCAAATAGCCTTAAGGCCGGCGGTTAACCCTAACTCGTTCTGATATTTGGCTTGGCGACCTCAAAGTTACGCACTTGTGTGACAGGTTTGCCTGTCCCCTCTCAGACCTTCAAGCTGATCCACGCACTCGGGTGCGGAATGGGGGTGCCCCCCTGATGCCTCCTCGTTGTCTGCACCTTGATCTCCCTAAGCATGTCATGAGGAATTTGAGCAGGTTCCGCTTGCGAGCACATACTCTCGCGGTGGGTTCCTCCATCTGGCGTGGTGGAAATGGCCACTGTGACGAGTGTTCCTGTGCTACTGTTCAAAATGAGGTGCATTTTCTTTTTCACTGTCAAGACTTGTATGTGTACTCTCTCAGAACAAAGTACTCGTTCGTTTTCTTCCCTTTCTGCCAATCCTTTTCTATGGAGGCCCCTTTTATTTCACATGCCTTGCCTAGTCAGACTGTCTTTTATTTTCTTTCTCAACGGCACAACAAACTCTGCCATCTTGTTTTGGACATTATGGACAATTCTTTGGCCGGCGAAGACCGGCAACAAACCAATCAGCCTAACGACCTGGCTGGCGGTTAACCCCTAACTTGTAACTTGTGTGACAGGATGAGAACTAAGAAGACCTTGCGCCATTTTATAGGTGCGGGCTGGCACAGCTACGAGTGTAGAATTTGTGTCCATGTCACCTACTAGGGGTCTAGTAGATTTACATGCCACTCGCGCACAGGCCTTCTTGGAGCTGCAAAAGTCTGGCTCTTGATCTTTTACCTGTCTGATTTGTTCCAACTGCATTTGCTGTCATGTGGCATTGCCCATCAGGAGTCAATCAGGGAGATCAGCACGCATGTCCTCTGCTTGCAATCCACACGACGCCTGTGCTATGCCCAAGTCTTCTGCCTCCAGCTACGGGGCGGCCAGCCCTATGCCCAATATATCTGGCTCCGGCCGCGGGGCGGCTTGCGCGATGAGGTTATTCCGCTCCGCGCTGGGGTTGCAGCACTCAAGCCAAGGGCGTCAATCTGCACCTCCCCATCTTTGTCTGTGCCCTCGGCAGCACTGCGCCCCCGCCTTCCCTGCACAGTGCAGCATCGCGGCCAAGAGCAGTGCATCAGCAGGGTGTGACCGATCACGCAAGCTTGGTTATCCATCTTAACATGCATCTTGTGCGGGCCTGCTGTTGGCAAGCAGCAGCGTCTCCAGAGCACAGGCCAGTGTCTGCCCAGGCCAGCGTCTGCCCAGGCCAGTGTCTGCCCAGGAAGGCCAGTGTCTGCCCAGGAAGGCCAGTGTCTGCCCAGGAAGGCCAGTGTCTGCCCAGGAAGGCCAGTGTCTGCCCAGGAAGGCACCCTGACGCACACAGACCAAGCGCTTAGGTCGAGTTCCGCGTGATTTAGGGCTCCCACACCACAGGAGCAGCTCAGGAGCCGTTTTACCTGACACATGCTCACATTCTTGGCCTGCTGCGCAGAAAACTCTTTTCCAGTGTTTGCTGCGGATCGCAGGGTGGCGCCTGCTGCGCACCTGGCCAACGCCAGTGCCGCTTCAGCGAAGCGCGCAGTACCACCTCCCCCGCTGTGCCAAAGGAGCAGCAACTCACCCTCTGGGCCGTCGCAGGGGTCCTGCTGTCCAGGGCTGCATGCCCTGGCATGTCCTGTGGAACTGCACCTGCAGAGGGCGTAGATGCAGCGTAATGCGTGCTTAGGCTGCCCGGCACGCCTGCTAAGTAGAGGGCATATGCACGTCTTTGTTAGCAAAGGATCTGACAGTGACATCAGTCATGCTCACATGATGCTGAGTCATTCATGACAGTGGTTCCACATGATGGCGCAGCTGCTGCGTGCCCTGCCGTGGATCCGCGCTGCCTTGGTTCCCTGCCACGGGTCCGCCCTGCCATGGGTCCCCGCCATGCACCCGCCCTGCTCTGATGTGGGTCTGCCAGAAGGAGCATTGGTGAGCCTTTCGGCCGCAACCCCCTGACCAACCGCAGAGGGCGTCTGCGCATTTCAATGTGCAATTGCACCTGTGCGTTCATCTGAACAATAAGTTTGTGTAAGACGTGCCTGCCAGTAAGGCACCTGCAGGTGATGCTTGCTAAGGCATCGTGCAGTTGGGTGATGCTTGCTAAGGCATCGTGCAGTTGGGTGATGCTTGCTAAGGCATCGTGCAGTTGGTTGATGCTTGCTAAGGCATCGTGCAGTTGGGTGATGCTTGCTAAGGCATCGTGCAGTTGGGTGATGTTTGCTAAGGCATCGTGCAGTTGGGCAGCAGCGCTTTGCGTGCCTGTGGACCACCTGGAGGAGGCACCTGCATGAGTCTCTCGGAGTCATCGCGGAACTTGGAAGGCACGCCAGAGCTAGGAATGCATGTAAGACTGAATAGCTGTCATCGCGGAACTAAGGAAGCATACCAGGGGTGCATGATAGCTGTGGACCACACCAGGGAGGCAGATCTGGGGATGCAGGGGCTGGCAGCACGAGACGCGCCAGGCACGCTGCACAATCAGAGGCGCGTGTGCATGCACATGCGCACACATACAAACGACGCAGATGCGCACAAACCCATCATGTAGGCCAGCGGAAGAGCTATGCCCAGAGCGCTTATCAGTGGCATGCCAAGCCACAATGACCGCCTCAGCTCCCCTGGCCAGCAGCAGCCCTTCCCCTCATTTCCTGACCCGTCGGCATGGAAGATGAAACAATGGCAATAACACAGGCATGGTAGGGTCAAAAGGTCAAAAGCACACGAGGGCCCCGCCTCCCCCCCCCTTGTCACCTGGTGCACCTGCTCCAAGCGCCAAGGGCGTGGCGCCGCACGCAGGCGCGCACGCAGACCTGGCATGGCCGCCTCCATATCCTCACCTGCCCGAGGCTGCGGCGGTTCCCAGCGCAGCCGGAGCACCCTGCTTCCTGCGGGGGACCAGCCAGGGTCTGCCTCCTCTCCCGCGTCGCCTGCGTCACCCAGCCCTTGCTCAGCCGCCCCCAGGGGTGCTGGTCCTGTGGGGCTGTCCCCCAGCTGCGCTGCACCCCCTGCGCGTTTATGTGTGTGTACGTGTGTGTGTGTGTGTGTGTGTGTGTGTGTGTGTGTGTGTGTGTGTGCGCGTGCGTGTGCGCGCACGTGCCAATGCCCACGCAGGAAGCGGAGAAGCCCAGTTTGTGGGGAGAATTCCTTGTTGCGTGGCTTTGCAAAGCAGCAGCGGCAGCTGCTGGGCGGCTCGCGGCCGCAGGCAATTATGTGCAAAAGCAAGGGCCTCAGCCAGTGTGCACCCTGCGTGTACTTGCACACACACGTCAGCGGCCCGCGCCCCACCTTGGAACGTGCCCCTACTGCGGCGCACCCACACGCTTTCCTCCTGCAGCGACTCCGCCACTCGCCTTGCGCTGCCCGCGCCCCGCCCACTCCCATCCGCTGCCCGACTGGCCAGCCTGCCGCTCCTGCGCACTGTGCTGCGTGCAAACATGAACTGGTCATCCTGCTCCCAAGCCTGCAGGTCCAGGTAGTCACACCCATCCGCTGCCCCCCTCACGCAACCTGTCGCTGCTGCCACGGCAGCTGTCGGTGTCACTGCTGCTGCTGGCGACGGCACATTGGCCCACACCCTCCGCTGCGCGACATCCTCTCCACTGCCAACCCCACTGCCTCTCTCCATCCGTGGAGGGTCCTGCCACCCACGCACCCACGCCCGCACCCCCACCCCCACGCCCGCAAGCAGCACAACCCCCGCTGCTGCCCACACCACAGCAGCGAGACCGCTACCGCGCATGTTCCGCGCACTATCTGCCCAGTCTCTGACTCCTGCTGCCTTGCGAACCATTGCGGAATCCACCCCTACCGCTGCCTTAGTCTTGGCAACCCACAAAGCCAAGGGCAGCCCGGGCTGGGGCTCTGTAAGATGCTTAGCTGCAGCTGGCTCCAGCTCCGTCTGCCCTTGATTGGTGAGCGTGTCAGCCGCAGGCTCCGGCTGCCCTTGTTTGGTGAGCCAGTCTGCGGTAGACACCGGCTTCCCCTGATTCATGAGCCGGTCAGCCGCTGGCACTGGGTGCTCTTGCCCCTCCGCCTCTTGCTCTGCTGATGCCAGGTTGCTTAATGCCATGTCTAACTCGCTCACGTTCAGGGGTGTGGTAAAGAGGACCCCCAATGTTCCAGCTAGATGTGCCTTGCTGTCCTCTGGTTCTGGGAGATCTTGCCGGGCGTGCTGCAGAGGATCTAGAGGGAAAGTGGCCCATGCCGGTGGTCCCGTCGTCTTTGGGGGGGGAGCCAGACCTGCACCATGTACCAAAATCAAGACTAGATGAGTCTCTAGATGAGTCTCCCATAAAATGCATCAAACATGTTGCTGCGCGTTCGGCTGCCTTGCTCCCCCTGAAATGCGGCAGCAGCAGCGCTTGGTCAAACCAGTAATCTACCTGGCAGCTCATCTTCTGCTTCACAATGAGCATCAAAATGGGCACAGACTGGAGTGAAACCATTCTCACAGGCCCATACGAGCAAGGCGTTGTGGCTGCTGCCTGAGGGGCAGCGTCCGGCCAGCTGCTTGCTGGCCCTGTCCAACTTCCCAAGTTGCCTGCAGGTGCAGATGAGAGGAGTGAGACATTCTATTTCATATAAGAGTGGGCTAGAGTAAATTGGGCTCCTAGATTCCGAGAGAGGTGCGAGCCAGAGGGGGCAGGAATGAAGATGCATTTCAGTCAACGCAGATCAGTTACAACCGTATAACGCATGGGCTGAGGAAGACGTCAATGGCACAGGCTCAAAGCCGGCGCATATATTCTCACCTGGTGGCAATCAGGAGCTCAAGCAAAGTACTGACCAATGTAGCCCAGGTTCGCTTCATTCCTAGTTGAGTTCACCCATTGATGAAATATTGAAAATCAACATATACGGCGTGTTACACACAATCGATGCAACTAGCAATAAGCCATCTTACTTGGAGCGGATCATCTATCCAACTTCTACGCGAGTCAATCTTAATAACAGGAACGGGATTTACTGGCATCCACCTCAAAGCTGATGAGGCTGTGGCAGTTTCCAAACTCCAAACGGTCAGCTGATCAAGCACTTTACACTCTCCATTCGTGGAGACAAGGTTTGTTAGTTATACATGTCATCCAACATGTTGACCCATCTAGATGATGGGCTACCCCAAGAAAGAAAGAAAGACTACGCCAACAAGGACTACCGCGCTGGGGTGTACACCTCATTGAATTAAAAATACTGTGATGATACACGACCAGAGCAACAACTAGCAAGAGCAACTGAACAGCATAAAGGATTAAAACACACCCTTGCACAGCAATGCCACAAAGTAAGCCTACATACCATCCTGATTGGAGTGATGGGAACCATTTATAAATGTCATACTGATCTACCCCTCAGTAAGCTTGGCCTAGACCGGTGTAGAGTAAGAAA
>LKMJ01005202.1_pt1 | contig 12265 bp, 12 predicted proteins | sample 643391 | NCBI WGS metagenome assembly LKMJ01 (sample SAMN04112250, study PRJNA286221) | soda lake metagenome | biome: soda lake; feature: Kulunda Steppe; material: water; isolation source: sample PL-Br10 brine of Picturesque Lake | place: Russia: Kulunda steppe | collected 2010-07
GTATATTGGTCTATGAGATTTCCCCGTATTTAAGAGAGTTCAGTTGAGAGTTATTACACATGCAACCATCAGCAGAGATTATCGACCCTGACGAGTACGATGATGACCGTGTGTACGTTGAGTTCACTGCAACGTTTAACGGAAACCCAACTTCGATCACTGGATGGCCAGAAGCAGCTGAAGACCTTGACCTTCTCGGCCCAGGCCCGAAGGAAGCAAACGGGATTGAAGTGATTAGTGAAACACCGAAATACTACAGTGATGATGAAGAGAATATCGCTGGGTATACGCGTGTTGTATTAGCGTTTGAGGATGCTGACCGGTTGTCGTGGGCTTCCGATCGGTTATACGATAAGGCCAGTGAGCGGTTTGAGTGGGGGATGAGCGACGCGTCTGATGTACAAGACTTCGCTGGCGCTGTCCCTCATCCAACCGAAGTGAGTGCGTGAATCTGTAAATCGATAAGGTAAGGATACGAGTGTTGGCACGATCGGGGGGACTCACATGTTGTTGATAGATGCACTCGCTACGCTTGGTCTTGCCGTTTTGCTGTACGTTGTACTGACTGTTCTGGGGCGATTATGGGGGGTGATTCGGCCGTGGGTTCCGTACGGTGATGTGATACACGGGGTGTTTTTATGGCCGGTTCGTGTATATGTCGGGGTCTGTCGATCGTTGACGCCTGACTGGTTGTACCGTGCGTGGTACCGTGCTGGGATTATGAGCGAAGAGGATTACCGTGCGTTCCAGGAACGGGGATACATTTCGAATGAGTTGGATCCTGCGTACTTAGAGCGGTACGATGAGTGATCGGTGTGTTACGGTGTCTGGTGTGAGTGTTACGGTAAGGTAGTCATCTTTACGCACCCTGGTGAGCTTTTAAGTATGCGGAACGGATACGTTACGCATACACCAATGACAACGTCAATCAGACTTCAACAATGGACCAAAGAACAGTTAACCAAACTCAAAAACCGAGAAAATCACACCAGTCACGACTCCACACTCAAAGCGTTACTCCGCGACCACGAACTGTTACAAGTTCTCCAAGGTAACCTCGATACACCTGAACTACTCACCTCACCAAACAACGCTGTCGGTACTACCTGGGGACCCGAAGCCTACACCGGTATGATTGGCTGTGGAAAAACACACACCACCAAAACGCACGCCTACACACTCCTCTCCCGTCCCTACAACGCAACAGTCTTCTTCATCGACCCACTCGGCGCGTACGAAACCGTTGCAGACGACCTGAATGCAACCACACTCAACGGAACCATTCACGGGACGTTCAACCCATTCGCGTTCACCACCACGACAGGAACAACACCACCAGTTACCGACGCTATCACCTATAAAGCACAACTTCTCGCCAACTACATCACCATCTCCGCAGACTGCATTAACACTACCCAGGGTAACACCACCGAGTCCCCAACACACGACGAGATTACAACGGTCATCACGGCACTCGTGAACCACATTATCGACCCGGACAGTGGAAGTGAAGGGATCGACACACCCGCATCAGTTGAAGACCGTCTCACACTCCACGCGTTACGTAGCACCGCGCGTGAAGTTCACGGAAACGATACCCGGTTAGAAGAGCTCTTCCCCAACATGTCGAATGAAAGTGAGTGTGAGCAGATCCGTCGGACTGCTGCATTCATCGTGAACATACTTGAAGAATTCAAGAACGTTCCCTCAAACGACACGCTCCCGATGCTTAAACACGACACAGGCCGTCTTCCACCCATCGAGGACGCCGTTCACGTTCCGTTAGACAACTACGGTCTCACATCAGACACCGACATTGACGCGCTTCCATGGGTGTACGCAACAAGCCTACTCACCGTGTTTGAACTCGCTAAAAAGGCTCCCGGACCGAGTGTTATCTTCATGGATGAAGCCCACTACCTCTTAGCAGCAGACGGTGGTCAGGGCCTGTTAGACACAGTAATGCGTATTGGGGAACGATTCGATGTTTCTATCCGGCCCGTGTTTCAATCACCAGAACATCTCCTCTCCGCAGACCAAGAGACACTCCGTGAATGGGACCGTATCCATTTCCACCGGTGTGAAACAATACCGGAACCGGTCGCTGACGCGTGTCACCTTTCCACCGGGCAACAAGCACTCCTGCAGAACGCAGATCCTGGCGCTGCAGCTGGCCAGTCAGAACAACTCATCTACGATGTAGTGACCGGAACCAAAACGGTAACACTACTTCGTGGGAACACACACCAGTAACCGGAAACAGCAGAATACTCAGTTTTAACGTTCTGTAAGTCGTATTGTTTCTTGTATGGGCGGGAATATGCGGCACGCCTCGAAAGGTCCCGATCGTCGAAAATCAACGTGCGGGCAGTGTGCTACTGAGTTCACGCATGGGAAATTCACCCGTCGTGACTACTGTGATTCATGCCAAGAATCCCGGCGCGATCCAGACGGGGTCTGTACACAACTTGATGTCACAGTCGACACTGATCTTCAGCAACTACTGGTAACCGTCACAATTGGGAATACAAACGATGTCCCCGTTCGAGAGATTCCCACTGAAACACTCGATGAAGGATCTGATGACTTGATCGGGTACCTTCGTCTGGAATCCGTTGACAACGGGGAAACGTTTGCTGCGGAAACTGGCTGGGTAGAGAACTTCACGTACGGATTCAAATTACGACGTGAAAGCAGCCGGTCAGCAACGTTCAAATGGGACGGTGATACCTTCGAGCAGATGGAGATACCGACCGATCGTCGTGGAGAGGTAATTGCAGAGTCGTTCCGTGATCGTGTTTCGATGTCTCGGGGAACACCGTTCGATGCTGAAGCAATTACTGTCTCGTTCACCGCTGCGGTTACGTCTGATGAACTTGACGCTGCCTCGGAGACTGTAGACGTGCCCTCGTACGTCGTTGATCTTTAATCACTGTGTACGGGTGTACGAGTGGTGAAGGGTGGTGAAGTAGTTGTAGTCAATTGCGGAGTTCCGGGGAATCTCCCACAAGACAGCGGGCTCTCTTTCCCTTCGTTATTTCCGCGCGATGATATGGACTTCGTGCGCCCGGCGACGCGTGTAATCAATCTCAAACCCGTAGTCTTGGATTTGCTTGCAGACAGACATCAGCGTTTCTCCGTGGTCTTTCACCGACGGGCGAGGTGGCTGTGTATCTTCTGGGACCTCTACCTCAAGATGAATCTCACAGTGAAGTAATCTGCAAGCATCGTTGGAAAGCGTTTCAGAAAGCCCATCTATCACTCGTGATTCCGCCCCTTCGACATCTATCTTGACTACTGTTGGGGTGGGAAGTTCTGCCCGAGTAAATAACGTATCTCCTGTTTCAGTTGTTCGAAGCACGTGTGATGACTCGTAATCATGGTCGGGTTTGATATGACCAAGTGGAAACCCCGGGTCGTCTCCGGGTTGTGAGAATTTTACTACACCAGGCTCATTATCGAGTACTGTATTTACAATCGTGTATTGATCAGTTTGCGTGTTTTGTTTGAGGTTTTGAAGTAGGATGGGGATATTCGAATGATAGGGTTCAACGGCGATTACGTGCCCGGACTCGACGTGTTTTGCTATGAAACAACTGTAGAACCCAATGTTTGCGCCAACATCAAGCACTACGTCATCCGGACGAAGTTCGTGGAGTAATTTCCCCACCCCACGGCGCTCGAAACGCTCTAGGATCGACAGTATTTTTCGAGTGGCGTCTGTGCTAGAGTCAAATACCGCTTCTTGACCTGCAACTTCAATCCGTGTAATATCGGTTGGCATAGTATCTCTTCCGGCATACTCGTAAGCGGCGAGCGTGACTAATTTGTTGAGTTCTGTCAGTGGCTCGGGTTACATGCCGTGTGGTGCCTCTGTGTAGAACTGGCTGGGATAAAAATACTTCACCGGGTCAGGTGAGACGTATGTCGCATTCCGCGTCGGTGTTTTCTGGGAGTTCTTCAAGCGCTGGTCGTGTGGACGTGAACGCCTTATCGGGGTGGTCTGTTGGGAGTTCGTTGCGTGCTTGTTGGACGTTCCCGTTCACAGTTTGCCGTGTTTTTCCACGGATGTCAGCCCACTCTGTCTGGGAGAGTTGTTCACGTCGAGATCGTTCTGTTGGGTGACGGGAGTCTGCTGGTGGGATGTCTTCTTTCGTGGCGATGAAGTCGAACGCGGCAGCTGCACTCGGGATCTCTTTTGCGTACGCTGCGGTTACACTTCGTTCAAAGAATCGGTTGACGTGTGTGATGACACGACTTGGTTCGTATGTGGTGAGATCAGTTACTTCAGTTACGTCGTCGGGGTTTCGTAGGTCAGTGTGACCGGCGGTGAACTGACGGATCATACCGTCTTGGACGAAAATTGTTATGTAGACGATGGTGTTGTCGCCGCAGTTGACGCTGGCTCTGACCGCGTAACTGTCGTCGATAACTTGGTCGGTGAGGATGCTGATGTCCCAGTTCCGAGGGATGCAGGTGAGGACGTTGTCGAGCATTGAGTCTGGCTCAACGTGGATGCATTTGTCGCCGTCTTCTGTTGTGCCAGTGGTGTGTGTTCCTGGGTTGCGGTCGTCGTGGTCGATGTCGTGCCAGGTGAGTGAGACGATGATTTTTTGGAGTCCGTGGATTGCTTGTTCGAATGTCTGTGGATTGAATGGGTCGGGGTCGGGATGGGTGCGTTGTTTTCCGATGCCGTCTACTCGGTGAACGGTGACGTGCTCGCTCATCACAACAGTGTAAGGTATAGCCTTACTTAGTCGGTTGGGAATCAAGCCACAACCCGCAACCCTCAGTCACGACTTGAACGACTCATAATTACAAATCGGGCAGCCAAGCTCCCACGGTGACTGTGAATCATCCTGTATAACCTGCAACTCAGGCAACGAATGCTGATCACACAACGACTCTGTAATCTCAATCTCTCCATCTCTTGGCAACGGTAATGAATACGAGCACGACGGGTACTCTAAACACCCAACCAAACGGGAACCTGTCTGGACACGTTTAATCGCTAACTCACCATCACGACACTCCGGACAGTCACCAATTACCCGATCGTCAGTATCATCAGCTTCGTTCTGCTTACACTGCGGACACCCAAACACGTGGGTCTTCTTACCTGCGATCATCTTCACCTTCTGCAACCCGTGATCCTGGCACACGTCATCCAGTAAATGTACACGGCCTTTGTTCGGAAGTGGAAGTGTGTATTCACAGTCCGGATAGCCATTACACCCAATGAACTTCGAACCACTCTCAGCCTCACGTGGTAACAACCACTCGCCACACTTCGGACAATCACCAACTGCGTCCTCTTCGTCAGGCTCCTCAACCGGGGCGATTTCAGCGCGAATCGTATCACCAATCTCGGCTTCTGCTGACTCCAACGCATCGAACACATCCCGTAACATCGCACGTGAAGCACGAGTCACCTCATCGAACGAAGCCCCACCATCCGCAATCAGCGACATATCATCTTCTAACTCTGCAGTCATGTCCGGAGTGCTAATGGCCGTCGCATACTCTTCAACCGCATCAATCAACGCTTCCGCGACTGAAGTCGGTCGTGGTGGATTGTTCGTAATGTACTCCCGGTCATACAACTTATCGATTGTGTTGTGTCTCGTTGCCTTCGTTCCAAGTCCAAGGGACTCCATCTTCTCAATCAACCGCGACTGACCGTATCGATTCGGTGGTTGTGTTTGCTTTTCCTCGAACCTGACTTCACCGACCTGTAACATGTCCCCTTCACTCACAACCGGTACTTCAGTTTCATCCGTGTCAAAATACGGGTACACTGCATGATACCCAGGCTCTGCCAACCGACGGCCATTCGCTTTCAACGAATGCCCTTTCACATCAACATCAATCCGAAGACGATTCCACACGGCGTGCGGTGCGTACGTCGCCAAAAACCGCCGCACAACGAGCTCGTATATCCGCCATTCATCTGTTGATAAGTCCGCCCGTGCCGGCATGTCTGATGTTGGGTGGATTGGCGGGTGGTCAGTCGTCTCCTGATCCCCACGGGTCGGTTCTAACTCATCCTGGGAAAGAATTGAGTCAACATCATCCCGGAGCGACCGTTCACTTCGCAGCACAGCCAGCAACCGCCCGGGCTCTAAATCATCTGGGTAAACGGTATTGTCTGTCCTCGGGTAGGTGATGTGGCCTTCGTCGTACAGTTCTTCTGCGATATTCATCGCTGGTTTTGCGTCGAACCCGATCGCATTCGCGGCCTTGATGAACTCCGTTGTATTGAACGGGATTGGGGGGTTATCACGACGCGTTGATTCAGTCACGCTGCTCACAGTTGCTTTGAACGCTTGATCGAGTGTGCTGTATACCGCCCGGGCACGAGATTCATCCCAGAGCCGTTCAGCCTCGTTCCCGTCGTTGTCCAGGTAAAAATACTGACCTTCGAACGTGTCACCATCTGGTGGTGCACGTAAATCGGCTGTGAGTTCCCAGTAATCATCCGGGTCAAAATTCTCGATTTCGCGTTCTCGATCTACAAGAAGTTTTAACGTTGGTGTTTGGACACGCCCAACGCTTATTAAATCACCACGATTGACTGCAAGCGTCAGGAATCGTGTGAGTGATGCACCCCACCGTAGATCGATTACTTGCCTGGCCTCACCTGCAGCTGCTAAGTTGAAATCAATCTCCTCAAGATTATTGAATGCCGTTTCGACTTCATTCGTTGTTAAGGATGAGAACCGAGCACGACTTACAGGAACGTCCGGGTTCACGTCACGGGCAAGCTCTAATGCTTCCTTCCCGATCAACTCACCTTCCCGATCGTAGTCTGTAGCGATAATAACCCGGTCAGCATCCGCGGCCAGCGTTTTCACAGCAGACACAATCCCAGGTTTGGACGCTGTTTTGGTGATGTCCGCATCAATCAACGCTGATGGGGGGACAGCATTCCAGTCATTGTACTCATCTTTGAAATCCACTTCAACGACATGCCCTGCGAGACCAACACATTTCGTTGATCCCCACTCGAAGATTGGCGTTCCACTAACCGTTCGTCGTCGTGGGTTCCCGTCAGCGAGGATGTTCGCAATGCGTTCAGCAGCGTTGTATTTTTCAGAGATAATGAGGTCCATGTGTTACTTGAGTGTGTTACTGTATGGGTGTGTGTCTTTTCAGCGTTTGCCTTACCAGAGATCGTCACATGAGGTACAGTAGGGTGAAAAACAGCATGGCACCGAGTATGATTCCTTGATTGACGTAGTTGCTTGTATCTGGATTGATGAGCCGGTCTGCCTCGTCTTCATCTTCGGTCTCGGTATACCGGTCGTCATCAACAAGGTCGATTGGGTCAACGGTTTTCCACGTATCGATGCCGTGTGGAACATCATCATCGTTTCCAGGGAGCGCTTCCTCAGGATACCCGTATATGTGTTCTTTTGGGGTGGTAGTTGTGTCGCTGGTTTCATCTCCGGGTTGGTATGGGACAGACTCGCACGGGATTTCATCAGTGAGTTCTTTCGCCGGGGAGACTGTCTCTTCAAGCAACACCTCAATATCTGATTGTTTTTCTAACTGACTGACTGTTCCTGGTGAGAGGTTATTATAGTCAATGAGCCGCGCCAGTTTTGACGTAGTAGTGTCCCACGGGAATGGGATTTCAAACGTCTCCGGGATGAATTCCCCTGTTGGGAATCGGTACCAGAGTCGGATAGTTTCATCATCAACCGGCTCGATCTTCTCAACCGGTGCGCGGATGTACTCGCCATCAACGGTTTTCGTTCCAATCACTCCGAGTTCGTTGGAGAGTGTAACCGCGTCTGACTCAGTGGGTGTTGCGTCGGATTCGGTTTCGGATTTCGGGATGGTGTTCGTGGTCATGGTTGGTTGTGAAGGGTGTTAGTATGGCTTGTTAGGCCGTATTAGTTTAACGATCATCTGGATGGCGACGAAAAATACCGTCAGCATAATCATGAACGGGATTATATCTGCGATCATCATGTTGATCAGTTCGGCCGGTACTTCTTCCTCACCGCCTTCAGCTTCCGCCTCAGCAATCATCGTCTCAAAATATGCGGTGATAGCTCCATAGATTCTGTTGATGGTCAAAATACCTGCATATATTGCAGCAGTAGCCATCACGCCAATCGGGACGCCTAATATACGCAGTCCTATTGGGGTTTGAAGGGCGTCCCGTATTCCTTGTTTGGTGTGGGTTTTTACGTGCGCTGCTGTCAGAGTGTCTAAGGTGAGTGGTGGGGTGGCGTTCTCTGACAGTTCAGCTTTTCCAGGGTGAATGTCAGTATCGTCCGGGTCTACAATTCCCCATTCACCATTGGTATTTTCGATAACTACTGGCTCGCCTTCTACGTGATCGATTGTGCCTGCATTATACCCGATTTCCTCGACGATTTCAGCGAACTTGAACCGGTCTGGATCCCACGGAACCGGTTTTTCGAACTCTTCAATTGCTACTTCTTCAGTCGGTAACCAGTACACTGCGTAAATTGAATTTGATGTACTGTCTTCATCGTCGTTTGATTTTGTTCGTGGGTCAGTGGTTGTGATGCGGAGAATTCGACTTTCGAGTTTTGTTTCGTCGATTGTCCATTGGTTGATGAGAGCGAATTTATTTTCAAGTCGTTCTGCTGGTGTGAGTGTCGTTTCGGAGAGTTCTGCTAACAAACCGTCCGGGTCTGTCTCTGTGTCCGTTTTTGCAACGAGTTCTTGTGTTGCCTCGGCTGGTGAGTCCGGTAACCCGGGGGCGTCTTTGAGTGTGGTTGTGTCACCGGTTACAATCGTCATAGTGATTCTGGATCAGGTGAATGTGGGTTGATGTGGGTTGCAATGCGTGACGTTACTTCTGATAAGTCTATACTATCATCGCACACATTTCTATTTAAACCCTTTGGATTATTAGAGTGTGAGGGACGGGAAATGACGCGTAAATCGAATCGTAAACATTCATTTACACGGCGAATAAACCTACCCTATGGACAGGCGAACATACCTCACACTCCTCTCCGGAACTGCCATCATCCCAACCCTCGCTACACCATCCATGCCTGGTAACACGCCCAAGACCAACACCGATCCTGACAACACACACGACACCGACGAACACACCGCAGACGTTGAATTCACCGATCTACCCGACCACGTATTCGAGGGACAAACACACGGCATCACAATCACCGTAACCAACAACGAAAGCGAACCAATTGAAATCCCTATCGAATTCACACCACCACCGCAACGCACGGAACCAACAGACACGCAAACCGTTACCGTCCCATCAAACGACTCAACCGAAACAACATTCACATGGAACGTCCAACAGGGTGCTGGTGGTCACACCGGAGAAATAACCGTTGAAACACCTGGTGGAGCAAAAGCATCGGAACCGATCAGTATGATCGCTCCAGCTTCCGCCGAAATCACAACCATTACTGGTGAAAACACACAGGGTAACGATTCAGAAAGCACCGAGCACATCATCGTTCACAGTGGCGAAGAATTCACAACCGAATACGTAGTTAAAAACATTGGAACCGCCCCGACTACAGTTGACGTAACTGTAGAACTCCACCGAACAACCGCAACACACACGCCACCCACGACGGAAGACCCGAAAGCAACCATCGGTGAGACAGAGACACTCTTGACCGATCGTGAACACCTTACACTTTACGACACTGAACGTGAGGGAACAGTCACTGCGACTGCACCGGAACCGGGCGAGTATACCGTAATGGTTCGAACCGGTTCACACGTCACAACAGAACAACTCATCGTCACCCCGTGACCCCCGGTCACACTACTCTGAATCACCAAGATACGGCCATCCGATAAAATGCGAGTTCCGGCCGTACGACGCGTATTTCTGCGTTAAGAACTCATTCGCATTCAATCCGAACTGGTCATCGAAATACTGTAACGACGCTTTCAACGATTTATCGGAGTGCTCTTTCTCAGCCGTTGATTCAAAATCATCCAGTGTCACCGGATCACCGGCCTCAGACTCCGGGATCGGTAGTGCACGGACTGGTGTATGGAACGAGAACACGTCAAAGTCAACTAAGTAGAATAAATTCCCGTCGATCTCGTGCAACGCAACGTCAGTCGCATACTCGTAGGTCTCACGGAGTACTTCCTCTTTCAACCCATACAACGCATTCTTCTTCACCGAATTCACCTTCGCTGTCGTTTTCTTCCCCTTCCGATAGTTCTCAGTCCCGAGCTTCGCATACTTCTTGGCATGTTTGTTCAGATTGTACAGGCACTCTAACACCTCAACCGGGTCATCAACACACTCCCCAGCAATCACCCACTCTGCACTCTGCACACGTTGCTTTGCGTCATCAGAACCACCGTCCGTTTCTTGGCAACCGGTTCCCATTTCTACCACTACGTTCAACACTCACCATCATAATTACCGGGATTCCATCTCACCACAGTCGGTGTGAATACCTCTCACACTGGGCGAAAATACTTGCTTATTAGCACCCACACGTGCAAATACGTATACGAATGATTACAATCGAAGGAGCAGAGACGACCGCGTACATCATGGGGATGGAAGATGGTGACTTGGAGCAGTCAGCCCGTGACCAAATCACAGAGATCGTCAATCACCCTGGGTTCCAAAACACAATTCGTGTCATGCCGGACGTGCACGTCGGAGCCGGTGCAATGGTCGGGTTCACGATGCCACTCGGCAACCGAGTCATCCCGAACACAATCGGGGTTGATATTGGGTGTGGAATGTACGCTATCAAACTCACTGACTTCAGCGACGATGTACTCAACCAAACTGGTGACACAACGTTCGACCACGGCGTGATTGAACAACGCGTTCGTGATAATGTCCCGATGGGGTGGGGGCCAGACGGACTGCGAGCGCCAGACCGTGACTACTGCCACGTCAAAAACACCTTCCCGTGGGAAACCCTCAATGACCGTCTCGAAGCATTCATTGAAGCCACTGATGAGGTGTACGCTGGCCCAATGCAGGAGTTCCTCGATGACGGCGGGTATGACATCGAGTACTTCAATGAGCTCTGTACGGAGCGTGCCGGGGAGATCAGCAGTTACTTCAACGAACGTGTTGGAATCAACTCCGTTGGTACGCTTGGGTCAGGGAATCACTTCATCGAGTTAGCCCAAGGTGATGAGTCAGGTGACTACTGGCTGGTTGTACACTCCGGGTCACGTGGACTTGGAGAGAACACCGCAAAATACCATCAATCACGAGCGATCAGACTGCGTGACGGCCGCGCAGACGACGCACGCGACACGCTCAGAGACCTCGTGGCCGAACACGACCCAGACTACATCAAGTTCGACGTGGACGCTGTGAGCGACAAGGAACTCTTAGACTGGCTCCACGGCGGGAAAGGAGAGAACTTTATCGACTTCGATGCACTGAAACGCGACTACCGAGAGACTGAGCCCGAGAAAATCGATCAGATTCAATCTGAACTCAAAACAGCGATCCCACCACGCGACACACCCGACATTGACGAATCGATGGACTGGCTAGAAGGGGAAGAAGCAGCGCCGTACCTCATTGACATGATCTTCTGCCAGGAGTACGCCAAGCAGAACCGGATCATGATGGCAGAAACTGTTGCCGAACAACTCGGCGCGACCATCGTCGACGAGATTCACGCCATTCACAACTTCATCGACTTCCACGACCAGATCATTCGGAAAGGCGCAACCCGTGCCTACGATGGTGAGCGTGTTGTCGTCCCATTCAACATGCAAGACGGAACACTCCTCGTTGAAGGAAAATCGAACCCGGAATGGCATTACTCCGTCTCACACGGCGCTGGACGCACGATGAGTCGAATGGCTGCTGAAGATCAAATCACCGCCGAGGAACTCCGAGCGCAACTCGAAACAAACAACGTGTACGCTGGAGCGTTCCCGCCCGCTGAAGCTCCGTTCGCATACAAGGACACGGACTTCATTGAACAGGCGATCGGCGACACTGCAGAGGTTATTGAACACCTCAGCGTCGTTCACAACTTCAAAGCTGATGACTGACTCTAAGCCACAGATTGCATGTATTGCAAGCCCAGATGTACCCGGGAAGTACATTGAACGGCTTGAAGACACCGCTGCACAGCACGATGTAAGCGTCTCAACGTACTCAGTTGGAGTCGATCCAGACGAAATCCCATGGGATCAGACCCGGTTCGCTGTCGCTATCGGTGGTGATGGAACGTTCCTTGAAGCCGTTCGTGTCACGACTCCATCGCAAACACCGTTCCTGGCTGTGAAC
>LKMJ01005204.1_pt1 | contig 12264 bp, 14 predicted proteins | sample 643391 | NCBI WGS metagenome assembly LKMJ01 (sample SAMN04112250, study PRJNA286221) | soda lake metagenome | biome: soda lake; feature: Kulunda Steppe; material: water; isolation source: sample PL-Br10 brine of Picturesque Lake | place: Russia: Kulunda steppe | collected 2010-07
CCCATTGAGCAATTCATGCACGGATTGTCTGAAATGAATGGATTTGGCCCGCGGCAGTGAAGGAACGGCGATTTGTAGTGAGATTTCTGATCGCTGTTTCACAAGCGCGCTCGCGGTGTCCGAGTGCGTTCCAAAAGCGCGCTTTTGGCACACCAACAAGTTGACAGACTGTCATCTTTTCTTGATTGTTGTGAGCAGTCAGGGCCTCTAGTCCCTGAAATTTGCTTTCTCACAAGCTCTGTTGCTCCTTGGCCATCCCAGAGAAGAAAGCGCGGCCATTGTATAAAAAGCGCACTTTTGTCAATGAAAGCGCACTCTTGGATGGAAAAGCGTGTCCCGAAAGCGTCCTGGGTTGGGCTGTGCTGGTACTTGTTGGTATCCCACACAGCTCTCCTGGGCCCGCATCTGCTTCGAGGGCGACACACTGTAAGGTGTGGGCCAGCTGTACACGTTCAATTCGATCAACGGTCCTTCAGGCCGAAGTAGGTGGAAAGCGCGCTTTTGGTAGGAAGAGCGCGCTTTTGGTACCAGGAAGCGCGTAGGAAGCGCGTAGGAAGCGCGTAGGAAGCGCGTAAGAAGCGCGTATGGACTGGTCAGGTGACTTGCAGGCCTCATTGAGAGCACCCTTGCTGCTTATGCTGACAGCATTCGATTATATCGACTTCAGCACCATTTGCGTCGCTGAATCTGAGTCTCGTCGGTGGGCTTATACACCACATGACGGAACAGGTTTTGAAACAAGCTAGACTGAATAATGTCAGATACATCAACTTTTGGGCGTTGGCACTTGACATTTCGGTTCCCCCCGGGATGCAATATTCAACACGCCAAGCAGTGGGCACGTCAAACATGCTTGGGAGTGAAACCTGAGGAGCCCTTTGAGTGCCTGGTGGGAAGGCTCACCAAGCCGAAGATTGCCAAGAAGTACCAAGGCCTGGTGGTGGGCATCAAGGACATGCAAGGGCAGAAGAGACAGTGGGAGCTGGAGGGTGCATCCCGGCAGGCAAAGGTATGGTGATGATACTTCCTTCTGCACCACAATCAGCGGGATAATTGTGTGCATAACCTGTTTTTGGGTTTGAGTTGTGAAAAGATTTGTATGCAGTTGTCGTTGTGCTGCGCAGCAATGGCATGCCTATTTGCAATGAGCGTGCATGCCAATGCCCTGCCTGCACATGTTCAGGTGGCACGCACTGCTGATGAGACCAAGCATATTCCTCAAAACCCGGAGAGGCTGTGTCCAGAAGCAACACACACCCAGGTCAGCTTTGGTACTAGGTTGTTTCACACGTGTGAGCGTGCACGCTGTTCATGTTATACATTGCAATACCGCTGGGCAACCCACATGAATCTCTGCATAGGTGACTATTTTAGGGACCAGTTATCTTTGATGCCACCCATTCCCCCATAAGCGCAAATCAGTATCCTGACTATCATGAAATTTAGGTCATGGATGCAAACACCACTCTTGCGACGCCTTCGTTTGATGAGTACCACTGTGTTTTTGCGCATGTACACGCAGACTCCCGACCAGGCTGCGCACCCTTATGTAGCTGCTGCACTGTCGTTCCTCCTGCTGGGTATCCCATGGGCCACCCTCCACACAATGGTGGATTCTGTGGTCTGGGACAACACAGCTCCCCACAGCTTTTGTGCGCAATGTAGTGTAAAGCTGCACTGCCAGACGTACCTGGTAAGGCAACGTTACTTAACAAAGCCCCACCAGTGTACTGTGTGTCTCACCCTACGTTGCCTTTCCATTCCCCAGGATACTGCCCAAAATCTGTATTATTGCCACATTTGTGGGAATGGTAATGCAGTCTTAAAGCAAATGTTCATATGCTCAGTGGACCAACTCCTAAAGTTGCAAGGTTTTGTCAGAAGGCACCTGCCTCTCCCGTTCGATTATATACACCCGTCTGCGAAGTCTGAATGGCTTGTCCATTTGTCCAATACCAAGCCCTCTGTTTCACAACCCCAGACTGAGACTGGCACCATTCATGCACAGAGCGAGTGGCGAACCTGTATTGACAGTATTTTAGCTTACTACAAGAACCCACACACAACAGTCTCTACTGAATATACTACTGCTAAGATCATGAATGCTGTGATGAAAGGACATGGTCCGAGTGCTGTTCATCCACAATTGTATCCATATGCGCTTCCTGGTGCCTCTAATATTCTAAATCAGTTAATGAAAGAATTAAGGAGGGAGGAAACAACTTTATGTGCTCAGAGACTGATTGCTGACAAAACCTCGACGACGCTAGCATTCTTTAGTCCTCCAGGGGTGTGCACTCCCTTTCATATGGATTGGACTGAAGCTAAGAACTTGGCGCTTGGAATACAGGTGAGTGACGGATGCGCCAGGATGCCCCAGCTTCCTACCTTGCCTTAACACACTGGCTTGACTTAACTTCTGTAGGGAGCCGCCGACTTCGCTAATCCTGTGGCAATATGGTATTTAGTCAGTCCACTTTACCTGTCATTGTTTTTGTCCTTTTTTAAAAGTGTGAAATATGCATTTGAGAGAATTCCAGTAGGCAGAGGCGTTCAGGAAGGTGTCCTTTCACAAGAGCATTGTGAACAATACCTGAAAAAGCATCCTGATGGTGTGGTGAAGATAATGCAGAAAGTTGGTGACATGGTGCACGTGCCACCTGGATGGTTGCATGCAGTTTTCACATTGCAGGCGACTGTGAAGATAGCATGGGACTTCATGGTCCCACAGTCACTTCCCAGTTATATGGCTGCTTGGATGCATGTTGGTACGCGGATGAAGAACACTTCAGACGACTGCATGGGTGCTGCAGCTGTCATCATTGATCATGCGTTAAGCAATTGATGGACAGGGTCATCTTGGTGTGAGTTCTTAAGTCAAGATACATGCCTATGGTGTGCGGTGCCTGTGTAGTTAACTTCTGTGTCCACCCGCATTGGTCTAAAAGGCACAACACATGCCCTTTGTGTGAAATTAGCCTGTGTGTATCTTTTATGTTTCCACCCTCTTTGGTCTACAAAGAACACACATTCCTGATAGATTAACCTTGCCTGTGTGTGTTTGGCCCTCCAATGTTGTGTTTTGGATTTGTGACCTGTTCTTCCTTAATCTGAGAGCACCTCTGGTCAAACAAGCAATTTCTGAATCCTGTGGATATAGTTCTCATGACTGAAGTACAGTGTACTGTACTAGTATTAAGAAATTCCTTTAAGAAAAAAATGAAAAGAAAACAAATGCAGGAAGTGAAACAGCACTAGCATGTTGATTGAAGAGTGTAGTCATAAAGTAAGGTAAGGTAAGGGTCACCCTTAACTGTTACATAGCTGTACCTGCCAAACGAGGGCAGCTTAGCTGAAGGTAAGGTAAGGGTTACATAGCTGTACCTGCAGCTTACCTGAAGCCAAACAGGCAACCTGAACCTAGAGCTAGAAAGTCTCCAAAGTAAATGTGGAGAAGTGGTGAATGAGAAATTAAGCTGAGAAAATAAGGTTTTGAGTTTAAGCCCATAGTTCTGAAAGTCGAGGGCTAAAAAGGAAGAGACCACTGAAAAAGCAGGTTATGCAGGTTTTGCTAGCTAAAAGCAATCATCATCACCCATATGATGGAACCAACCCTTTACCCTTGCAACACTAGTCTTCTTGACTGTTGCGGTGAATGGGGTTCATGGCTCCTGGAGCCAATGTTACCCCTTATCCTTATAAGGAATTAATTAGTTTATGTAGGGGGTCGTTTTCGTTTCTTTCCCAAATTGTATTCCATCTGCTTAAACTTGATTTCATCTGCAAGTGCTTAAAAGGGTGTACAAGTACTTATTCTTTTGTATTGTATCTTGTTGTGTATACCTTAAGGTTCAACAAGCTTGTTGTAATCAAGTACTGTGACGACACACGCCCCGATGCACGTCAAGATCATCATGATGAAAGGATGCAACATTCACGGTTAAACTATCTACTGATGGCTGAAGGTTGACAGGGCCAGGTTCTTTACAGAACCCTTCTGATCCTCACTAGCTTTTTAAACCCTCTCTTTGGATGGTGGAGGAATGCATGGTGCTTGCACCGGCTGCAAGCCTCTTCAATAATTCACGCCATCAGGGTTATCCCTGAGATTGCGATTTTCTTTTATTTCTTTCTTTATTTAATGTAAAAATGATTAAAACCTATCATGATGGCAGCCACTGACTGGCACTTCCATCCTGGATGCCTGAGTGGATGTATATTTTTCTAATATAACAGCATATTGAAATAGCAGCCACGTAATTCAGAGTGTGTTTTAAAACCACAGGTTGCTTGTCAGGCAATTGGCATGATTATGAGGCATACAATCAAAAGCGGTCCATAACAAAACATGCTACAAGTCTTGCACACATGCTTCCCAACAGGCTGCTGAAATATCTTGGGTTGACCTATCTTAGGCTCTCCCCACACAAGTCAACCATAACCTGTCCAAGCCAGAAGTCTTTGCTACCAAGCACTGAAACAAATTGGTCCAGTCTCATCCTGTGACCTTATCTACGAATCTGCACCAAGCCAACCAGTGCTTCTCCTGCTGTGCAATTTACACGTGAAAACACAAGTTTTGTCTCTATATGTCCTAGTCCACTCTTCAATGCTGTACCACAAAAGTATACCTGTCAAGAGCATAACAAGGTTTGCAAGAAATGATACCATGAATCACCAAGTCCTTCATAGAAAACATGTCCAATTGCAAGCGCACGACTCGCTCTGCGCTCAATGACTAGTACAGGCCTGAAGCAATGTTGTATTTCACAAGGTAGCGCGTGTGGCCGCTGGTGCAGTAAATGAGCTTGTGGTTAATTGCGCCAAACATGACTGGGAACATACTTTCATTCATGTCCATTTGCCGGATGTCCACCCTGTGAACCAAGCCAAAGTCTGCATCATCCACCGGTGATTGGTACACATAGAAATCTACCAGGGCAAATCTCAAAGGGACCATTTGTGCATCATTGACATGCACAATGCGTACAAAGCTTTTCACAATTGCAATATGCTCTCTGGTGTTGCCATCATTTTCATTGACGTAGCTCGTGGAAATGTGGCAGCTGTCACGAGATTTCTCATTCCTGTATGTGCGAGCTGTCAGCACTTGGCTATCATCTAGCAAGGCTCGGTCATGAACATAAACAGCAACTTGTGAGGTGGTTAGCATCTGCTCCGTCCAGCCATGGCAATCATCAGGGTTTGCATTTACAAGATTGTGGGTTACCTTGTCCAGCAGGTTGGACATGCTCATCCCATGCTTTCTCTCACTCCACGACACACCTGACCCTAAAAGAAATGTGCCACTGTCGGCCCGTGGGCCATCATCAGGATTGGCATACAATGTAGGCTGGGATTGGTTAGTGGTATTGATCAAATCGTTGAGCTCCAAGGGTGGCTCTGGTGCACCATGCTTCAATCGCTCAAGACCCAAATGCAATCCTATCTCATTCACAGCTACTTTTTCAGGGTCCGTTGTGCCTCTGAACTTAGTCTTGCGCTTGACATGATTCATCTCGCGTTCAACCCACAATTCAAGGTAGGTACGGGTATCACCTAAAGCCAAAGCTTGGTCGGTCAATACGCACAAAAGATGATGCAAGTTCGGAGATAACAGGTCCAATGCCAAGACCTGCATTATCATGACAAAGTCAGAGCGTTAGAACGGTATGGAATGCACAGTTCATTTTCTACAATGACGCACATGCCCAAGCTGGATGTCATGGACAGTGCACGCCCAGCACAAGCGGAAAGCTATGGACACATACTTATCAGGCAAGCAAGCTAGCAAAGACCAATTTTACCTCTTCTACTAACTTAGCATACTGTAGCAGCTCAGTCCTCGCTATCATCAATGCTTCCCTGCGTAAATCAGCTTGGTCAGGCGTGTATGTGTGTACTCGCATGTGACAATCAGCAAACCGCCTTAGGTGGCCAAAGCTCTTCTTAATTGGGCATACAACACCCGGGGTATCTTTGAGCACCTGCACATAACATAAAAGCCAGATGTAGTGCACCAAGGAATAGCCATACTTTGGTCAGCCACAAAACAAGCATACTCACATCAGCAAACAGCAGAGGAAACACACAGTCAACCATGCGTATGAGCTGCTCCATGACTTGTTGCTTTGCGTAGGATAGTGGACACTCTGGGACACGGTCAAATTCGTTAGTGAACACCATTGTGGCCATCCGTCGCTTAATCTCAGCTCGCTGGATAGTAGACAATGCATGCTCTTGGCGGAGGTTCAAAGAGGCCTTCCCAAAAATTGGAAAAGTAAGCTGTTTGGATTTCAGCGAAGGTAATGTTTCACAAATAGCCAGCATCCAATCTCTGAACACGCCACGGTGGAAGCAGTGCACAAAAGGGGTGTAACAGATTCTTGTAACATCCATGTACCAGAGCAATTTCTGAACTTTTGATTCCCCGTGAACACCAATTTGAGCATGCCGGTCGTCAGGTAGTTCCTGTGGGAAAAAATGGAAAGGTGAGACGCTCGCTCAAAATGTGTGCAACTCACCAAAATGTACAGTACCTGTGCAGCTCTAGCCCGGGTTACCAGCTCTCTGCGTGTATATTTCAAACTGGAGTCATCCGCCACCTGCATGTGACATGAACAGATTTGATGTCAAGAGCACTCGCTCAGCCTATTGCCTCGCGTACAAATACAACTGCGCACCATTAGTTTCCTGAGACCCCGACCGAGGCCCCTGGTGATCTCAACAGCAGAAGCATAAGCCATGAATGCTCTTTTCTTTGCAGTCAAGCAAACTTGAGTCAATTTGCAGTAGTAGCACCCCAAATAGCCCGTGGGGGCAATGGCGTTCAACAGGGCAGCTCGAGCAGGTGCGTCAGCATGAATGCCCAGGCATACAAGGTGGCACTTCACAGGCGCAGCATCTGTTGGCTTCCCATCGCCATCCTTCAATGTGGGTGTAACAAGGACGCCTTGCCCTGAAGGTAATGCCAAGTACGATCAAGATCAGTGAAAGGCAACCTGCAACAATGTATTGCTTGCTGTGGTGATGCAGCGCATACCTATTTCCTGCGGAGGAATGCTTCCAAGGATACCATGGAACCGATCAATATCCGTATATCTGTACAAGGGTCCCATGCGCTGCAAGTCTTGCAGCAAAGGCAGGAAATAGCTGTTCACTTGCTTTGCTGCAGTCAAAGTTCCATCAGGGTTCTTAACAGGTGGGATAATCATGACAATTCTGTGAAACCTCCTTGCTGAGCTCTGAATCGGGGGAAGGTCATCGCACCTAATATGCATGTGCAGGAAATTTGATGTCAGCGCTTCTTTACAAATTTGATCATGACTTGCAAACCAAATGAACATGTTTGCAACTCACTCACTTCATGCACGCCACACCGGTGCTCCTATTCTTTGAATTATACATTTGAACGTAGTCAAAGCCTAGTGAAACTGGTATCGTGGTGTGACGCAAACCACAGCCTTCTGGAGCCTGTTGCATCAATTGTCCTTGCAAAACTGAATTCAGACGGACACATTCAGGTGAAGACCAGTACGACCCAGGAGTAGAAACATTTCTGTCAGTGCCCAGCTACAAGGTTCAGGGAGAGTGGGATGTTAGGAGGTGGATGCATAAGCACGCCTAGGAAAATGCATGTTACAAGACATACTGATCAGCATACTCATGTACTTTCATACCCATTACCTTCTCTGTGAACTCAGTGCTTTGGAAATTGGGCCTCAAGAAGCCGTCTTCCACCCCCAGGTAGTAACATCTCTGAGAGGACAGGTTACATGTTAGTCAGGCAAATGCATGCATTCATACTTAGCCAGGATAAGTTATCCTTGCATACCTGGGCCCCTCACACTGCACAGAGCCATGTGAGCTAAAACAAAACCCTTGTGATAACTGCAGGCAGCCTTTACTGCCTACCAGAGGCTACTCACTAGCATTGGGACGACCTGGATGCTCCCATTGGGCTGCATTCTTTGTTCAAAACGTGGACCTTCACATTCAGGGCATGTATACAGCGGTCCTTCAGCCCCCTCCATACTGGGCGCCAGCCACAGTTTAGGGGACAATGGCTGCCAGAAATGACCCTCGCATGGGCAAACATGATAGTCAAGTTCCCAAAGATCTTTCACACCAAGAATTTTGCGGACCATATACAAAGACGTTGGAATTCTGACGTTTTTTTTTTTCTGAAATGTCATGAGTTCGGCTGCCTCTCTTTTAAGCATGTCCTCAAAATGGGCATCAGTTGTGTTATGATTTACTTTCTCTGTCACTCGTGTAATGAGCCACTGTCTTAAGGACTGTCCTGCGCCATCATAGACTTCTTCATCCAAGTGCTCAAGAAAGTATGTAGCCTCATACCCCATTCCTGGCGCAACATTGTGCTCATCCGAGACTAAGAATTCTCTGAAAGATTCCCAATTCAATTCTTCCATTGCTTCTTCAAAAACAACACCATCCCAGGTATCAGAGGCATCGTCATAGACATCATCTTCCATTTCATTGGTTCCACCGGGGGCTCCGTTGTTCTCAACAGCAATTGATGCCCAGAGCTCAAACTCATTTTCCTCAGGGTCATCCCAGTTTTCCTGACTGTCTTGCCAATTCAAACCATCTACATCACTTGGCGCACTGGACGCACCATGTGAAAAAAGCACATCCGATTCATCAGTCCAGGCATGATGCGCATCAGTAGATGTCAATGCAATTCGAGCTCTCTTTCTTGAGCCTGGAAAAAAGGAACACATAAGATTGATGGTTGTGTTTGTATTGTGGCACAAAACTCAGTTGCAACCAGGCAATTGTGCAATTGTGTACGTATACGCAATTGCACAGTTGCAACTGTACGTATGCAATAATGCTAGCATTAGCATAGCGCTATGGCCACATAACTAATAGCTCACAGAAGCTGGGCTACGTGCATACATGCCTAGTCTATACATACATGTTTGCACTAGCAAGAACTGTGCACTGCAGTGTTTAAGCAATGATGTGAAAGGGCACTCACCAGCAGGGGGCACAAGTACGGACTGCACAAGATGTGGATTCCAGTGTAATGAAATGAACTGGTCCAGTGAGATTTGAAAAGTACCCTGGCAGTGCGCGCAATACACCCCATCCTCGCCGCCATGAGACAAAAAGTAGTGCTTCGCCGCGGCGGATGCAATTCTGGGCATTTCACACAGGAGGATGTTTATAAACAGAATTATCCTCATTTTTTAATTGAACCAGGACTTCATCACACATGCACACTCCTGTAATACCAACCATAATCTGTCCCAAACACTCATAAAGAAAATGTGGTATATATGCATAGATGAGGAGATTAACAAGGAGCGCGTAGTGCTAGGGCCAGGTTCAAAACCAGTCGACTGGTTCCAGCAAGCTGTGGACGAGCATGTCGCTCCTCGGCAGCCTTGCAGCGTGCAGCTGCGATACAAGCATCCTTTCTTGGGACTGATGAAAGTGGACCTGGCAGATGCTCACACATGCGCGGTCAAAGGTGGTGACCCACCTTTTGCAGCCGTCGAGCAGCATGGTATGCAGGTGCTCTTTCTCTCGCTGAAGGTCACGCCCAACCCAAAGCTGGCGTCACCACCCCTGCGCACCGGAGCTTCGCTGGCTAGCGCGTCAAGACTCAGCTTGGAATCGTCTCACACAAGCAACACTGGTGCGCCGCACTCCAAGGCACGCTCGCGTCACAATGCGCAATGTAAGTAGTGTGGAAGACTCGTATTTTTGCTGTGCGTGTACGTGTGATGGTGCAGATGATGTCTGGAGGACCGTGCAAGAGAAGCACAGAATGGGCATCATGTTCTCCTTCTGGCCGTTCGAGCCACTGAACACCACCTTCAACTTCAACAACAAGGAGTACACCTACGACCCTGAGCAGTTTGGAGGGCCAGTGTACGTGCCGCTCACCCTGACTGAGCTGGGTAGGGCAGGCGCTAAAGACATCGAGGCAGGCTTCCCTGGTGTGCGCACTGTGCTCCTGATGCTGCAGCTGGAATGGTTCAGGCAGGTGTACCCCTTGGAGGCTGACATTGACGGGGATTCCCATGAGATGGCTATGATGGCCCTCCAGAAGAGCACCTACAAGTGAGCCTCGCTTGGAACCATGCAATGTTGCATGTGGTCATTTGGTGTTTGGTGTTGATTCGACACAGGGCCGCCTAGAGAAACACCTGCTTCTTCCATAGATATGCACCATCATCGACTGTCATGCATGCCTGTATAGAAGCAAGCGTACTTAGGAACATGCACACGCACATGCATGCTCTCCCCCCCCCACTCAAACACACACATATGTGCGCCCCAACCATGCACAGCTTGCATTCAATTTTTCACGCATGTGCCCCTGCAGGTGTGCCCGTGATCTAGGGCATCGCATCAAGGAGAAACTGGTACATTGCCTGCTCATTGGGCCGGAAGTGAGCGTCGTCATTCCCGGAGGCCAAGAGAGCAGGCGAAGGACATCAGACTGGCTGGGCAAGCAACAGTTCATAAGGGAGCGAGAAGCTGCTTGGCAGCCATTTCTGCTGGATTCACGTAGACCAAGCTTCGCAGAGGCTCCTCAGGTCATCAAGGATTCCTATGCCTTGAAGGCATACAGAGGTGAATGAAGTGCAGTGGCAGGTGTAAAAAATGATGCCAAAAACACAACCCATCCAGTGCAAATACAAATCCTATGCATTTAAGGCTGGTGTTTGCACCTAATGCACCTGTGCATGACATATGCTAATGGCATGGCTATGGAAGCGCATATGCCCAGAATAATCTGTTCCACATACCTTTGTTTATCTGCATGCTCATTTGGTCAATGTATCGCAGAAGTGCCCGGTGCGACGGCACGTATGAAGAGAACTCTGCCAAACCTGTATTGCCCTTGGTTTCAAAAAGTGAAGAGCACAACCTTACCAGGCATTCACCCCAATGGATCAAATGCCAATGACAGGGTGAGTTCCTTGGCATGCAATCATTCAAGCTGCTGCTAGGACAACATGTAGGCCACCTTGCAGGCATGAGCAGTGTCCATCAGCTTCTGGCTCACACCTCAGCTTTGGTCGACACGCTTCCTTGTGACTGCCAGATGGCCCTCAACCAGCTGGTTTCCAACGGCTGTGCAGGTCTCACAAGGTAGCCAGGCTGCAGGCTCTACCCCTTGTACCAGGGCACCCAATCAGGGGGTGAGTTTCTTGGCATGCGGTCATTGAAGCTGCTGCGAGGAAAACATGTAAGCCACCTTTCAGGCATGAGCAGTGTCCATCAGCTTCTGGCGCACAACTCTGCTTTGGTCGACACACTTCCTTGCAACTGCCAGATGGCCCTCAAACAGCTGGTTTCCAATGGCTGCGCAGGTCGCACAAGGTAGCCAGGCTCCAGGCTCTACCCCTTGTACCAGGGCACCCAATCAGGGGGTGAGTTTCTGGGCATGCGGTCATTGAAGCTGCTGCGAGGAAAACATGTAAGGCACCTTTCAGGCATGAGCAGTGTCCATCAGCTTCTGGCGCACAACTCTGCTTTGGTCGACACACTTCCTTGCAACTGCCAGATGGCCCTCAAACAGCTGGTTTCCAATGGCTGCGCAGGTCCCACAAGGTAGCCAGGCTGCAGGCTCTAACCCTGATACCAGGGCACCCAATGAGGGGGTGAGTTCCATAGCATGCAGTCATTCAAGCTGTTGCTAGGTCCACATGTAAGCCACCTTGCAGGAAGGGGCAGTGCCCAGCAGGCTCTTGCTCACACGTCAGCGTTGGTCAACACGCTTCCTTGTGACTGCCAGATGGCCCTCAACCAGCTGGTTACCAATGGCTGCGCAGGTCGCACAAGGTAGCCAGGCTCCAGGCTCTACCCCTTGTACAAGGGCACCCAATCAGGGGGTGAGTTTCTGGGCATGCAGTCATTCAAGCTGCTGCTAGGTCCACATGTTAGCCACCTTGCAGGAATGAGCAGTGCCCAGCAGGCTCTTGCTCACACGTCAGCGTTGGTCAACACGCTTCCTTGTGACTGCCAGATGGCCCTGAAACAGCTGGTTTCCAATGGCTGCGCAGGTCCCACAAGGTAGCCAGGCTGCAGGCTGTAACCCTGATACCAGGGCACCCAATGAGGGGGTGAGTTTCTGGGCATGCAGTCATTCAAGCTGCTGCTAGGTCCAAATGTAAGCCACCTTGCAGGAATGAGCAGTGCCCAGACACTTCTTGCTCACACGTCAGCGTTGGTCAACACGCTTCCTTATGACTGCCAGATGGCCCTCAAACACCTGGTTTC
>LKMJ01005205.1_pt1 | contig 12264 bp, 6 predicted proteins | sample 643391 | NCBI WGS metagenome assembly LKMJ01 (sample SAMN04112250, study PRJNA286221) | soda lake metagenome | biome: soda lake; feature: Kulunda Steppe; material: water; isolation source: sample PL-Br10 brine of Picturesque Lake | place: Russia: Kulunda steppe | collected 2010-07
AACATGACAGCCGACGCGACAAACGGGTAGAAGTACTCCCGGTATATCTGGAACTGTGATGCATCGATATTTCCAGAGATAATGTAAACGTCAAGCGGGAGCGAGACGAACGCGTACGCACCGACAGCGACGAGCGCTGTTCCCTCGATCCCCCATCGGGCAGTTGCGGGCCAGATGAATACAGCGATAGTGAGAACGTTGAGCGCACCGAGTTTAGCCATATAATCGGGACGACCAACTGCCTTCCAGACGGAGCCGAAGTTCCGGGTAACGGCATGTAACAGGCCATACAGAGCTAGCAGTTGCATTGTGAGAATCATCGGCGTCCACTCGGCACCCAGTACGACGGGGACGAAACTCGGTGCAATGAGGGCGATGCCAAAGGACATCGGAAACGCCACGAACGCGGTTACTCTGGTGGTTCTGAGAACGGCGTCTCGAAGCGCGGCCGTATCGTCCTGGAGCTTGGAATACGCCGGGAACGTCACGCTCGCAATCACCTCAGAAAACTCCGAAGAGGGTGTGTCTGCAATCCGGTAAGCGTACTGGTAAAAGCCAAGCGCCGTCGCCGAAAGGAACCAGCCGACAAAGGCGTCGTCCCCCTGGCGGTGGAGGAAAAAGATAATCGAGGAGCCGGTTATCCACTTGCCGTAGTCGATGAGTTCCCTGGCTGCACCGATATCGAACCGTGGCCAGGGACGGTAGCCGTGAAGCACGAATGATAGGACGAAGCGGACCGCATCTTTCGCGATGAAGGCGAACACGAGTGCCCAGACAGTCGGTGAGATGAGCGCGTACGTAACGCCGACGACGAACTGCGCGAAGCCACCAGAGACCTCGTAGACGAACTGTTTGTGAAATTCGAGATCCTTTTCGAAGTAGACGACGCCGGGGTTTTTCAGCCCGAACAACAGCGGTCCGAGACCGATCACCCGGACGAGATTGGTCGCATCAGGCTCGCCGAAAAACATCGCAATGTACGGTGCTGTGACGAACAAGACCGCGGCGATGAGGAGTCCCCTCCCCGCTTCGAGACACCAGGTGGTGTCGAGGTAGTCGTCGACGTTTTCCTGTTTTTGCTGGATGAGGGCAGCCTTCAGGCCGATTTTGGTGAACTGTTGAGTGCCGGCAAGCGTCACCAGCGCGATTCCCATCAGCCCGAAATCCCGCGGCGCCAGCAACCGCGCCAGAATGATCAACATCAGGATCTGCGAAAACCGGCTGAAAAACTGGATTCCCGACACCCAGATACCACTCTTGACAGTTCGCTGGGCAAGTGTTCCTGTCGGAACTAACCGTCGGACAACACGTATCAGCCAGTCTTTCATTTAGATGTGATTGTATCGCTGCTTCAGACGAACCCGTGTGTGACGAACTCGTTCGGCGAGTGGCCGTAGCGGAGACGCTCTGTGATACGTCGTGTTAGCCGGTGCAAACCCTCTTCCTCGTAAACAGTTACCAGACTGTCGACGAGGTTTCCCACAGATGAGCCGTTTTCGGGCTCAGATATTTCGCTCGCATCGACCCACGCCTGTCTTCGTTCGACAGTTCCGTGGTCTGTTTCAGCGGAGTACATGATTCGCACCGCGTTGCCAGTTCGATACAGCACGTTCACCCGGTAGGATGGGTCCTGTCGTTCGTCAGGTGCACTCCGTCCGACCAGATCAGGGACAATTTCATCGACAGGTTCAGTGAGTTGATGGTCACGATAAATCTCGATTGGTGCGTCCGATACCACTCCGGATTCTGTCGACGGGACCGAGTTATCGGTGACAGGTGGAGTGAAAAACGTCTCAGCGTCACTGCAGCCTGCTGTACGCAACATGCCCTCCAGCCCGGATTGTGTCGGCATCCACCAGATGGTCGGGTCGTTGAGTCGCTCGGCGTGTTCGTAGAACTCCATCCCCGGCGTTTCCGAGTCGAGCCAACGTGGACGCAGACAGGTGACGACAACCCGCTCGTCTGCGACAGAAACCAGGTTTTCGATGCCCACCATCGGCTGTTTCAGTCGATAGATGACACCGGCACAGAGGACAATATCGAAGGTTCCGACCGTTTCGGGAGAAACATCCAGTAGATTGATGCTCTGTGCTTCGACGTCGGAATCGAGGTACTCGCGAGCGAGTTCGAATCCACGCCTCCGGTGTCCCTGTTCGAGTGCTGCGTCGCGGTCGTCTTGTTCCCAGAGATCGGTTGCCAGAACGCGGTCGGCACCGCGACGCTCTGCTTCGAACGCCATTAGCCCATTATACGAGCCGATATCGAGGACGGATTTCCCACTCAAATTGTCGGGGAGATTGAGTTCGAGATACTTCTCTGCACCGACGTATCCGGGTGTGCAGAATCCCTCGCCCAGGTCGATACGGTGGTACCAGAAGGCATGGTCGAGAATGGCCTTGCGTAACCCTCTCTCATGGATTTGAGACATAGTAGAGTATTCAGCAGGTCGCGGAATAACTGCTATTGAGGAATAGTTACGAGATATTCCTAACTTAGTTTTGAGAGGGGTCTGTGGCCAAACGACAGTGCAATCAGTTACGACAGATTGGTGAACAGGGGGCGGCCATTCCGTTCCGGCTGTATTCGAGCTGAAAATAATCACAGCGGTTCCGTATCAGTCGGTAAGACCGTCGATAATTGTCCGGATGTTCTGTTCGATACCCCAGGTGAACTGTTTCTCGAGGAAAAGGGCTGCTGCAACGTAGACGACTGCACCGCTTGGAATGAGGATGAGCATCTCGACGATGTCAGGGACATCGAGCAGCGTCCGGAGATACCAGAGGCTCGAGAACATGACGGTACCAGCGACGAATGGATAGAGATACTCCCTATAAATCCGCAGCTGTGACGTTTCGATGTTGCCCGAAATAATGTATACGTCGAGAGGTAGCATGGGGAATACATAGACCCCGACGACGACCAGCGCAGTTCCCTCGATACCCCACTGTGCAGTCGCAGGCCAGATGAGCACGGCAATCAGGAACACACGGAGGATGCCGAGTTTCGTGATGTAGTCGGGGCGGCCAATCGCCTTCCAGACGGAGCCGAAGTTCCGGGTAAGCGCGTGGAGGAGCCCATAGAGCGCCAGTAACTGCATCACGACAATCATCGGCGTCCACTCGGGGCCGAGCACGACCGGAACGAAGCTTGGGGCGATGAGGGCGATGCCAAAGGACATCGGGAACGCGACGAACGCGGTTAATCGCGTCGTCTGGAGCACAGCATCCCGTAGGTCAGCCGTATTGTCCTGGAGCTTCGAATACGCCGGGAACGTCACGCTCGAGATAACTTCTGCAAACTCCGAAGAGGGTGTGTCTGCAATCCGGTAAGCGTACTGGTAAAAGCCAAGCGCCGTCGCCGAAAGAAACCAGCCGACGAAGGCGTCGTCTCCCTGGCTGTAGAGGAAGTAAACGATGGACGAACCGGTTATCCACTTGCCGTAATCGATGAGTTCCTTCGCGGCCTCGATATCGAACGACGGCCAGGGTCGGTAGTCATGGAGTGCATACGATAGTACAAACTTGACAAAATCAGTCGCGACGAAGGCGAACACGAGCGCCCAGACGGTCGGGTTGATCAGTGCATATGTCACCCCGACGATGAACTGAGCGAACCCACCGGACACCTCGTAGACGAACTGCTTGTGGAATTCGAGGTCCTTTTCGAAGTAGACAATTCCTGGGTTTTTGAGTCCGAACAGGAGCGGGCCCAGACCGATCACTCGGATGAGATTGGTCGCATCGGGTTCGCCGAAAAACATCGCAATGTACGGTGCTGTGACGAACAAGACCGCGGCAATGAGGAGTCCCCTCCCCGCTTCGAGACACCAGGTGGTGTCGAGGTAGTCGTCGACGTTCTCCTGTTTTTGCTGGATGAGAGCCGCTTTCAGCCCGATTTTGGTGAACTGTTGAGTGCCAGCAAGCGTCACCAGGGCAATCCCCATCAGCCCGAAATCCCGCGGCGCCAGCAACCGCGCCAGAATAATCAACATCAGGATCTGCGAAAACCGGCTAAAGAATTTTATTCCGGACACCCAGATACCGCTTTTGACAGTCCGTTGAGCAAGTGACCCTGTTGGGACCAATCCTTTAACAATCTTATATAGAGTATCTATCATTTGACGAGGAAATATGATTTTACAATATGAATGCGGTGTATTCGTTAGAAACACGTTATCAAGGACTCTCGAAGATCACCCCCTTTCAACAAACATTGACTTAAAAATAAAGCGGGATGATGACCGGTTTAATGCCTAACTTTCTAACGATCTCCGACGCTGATTGTATCGAAAAAGGCACACTCAATACCATTATCTAGCGATGTTCTGCTGTGTCTGTTGTAATTAAGATGCTATCCAAGATAACCGCGATCAATTTGAGTTGTGTTTATTCCAAGAACAAATCACCACAGAAGTTAGCTTCAGTCGATTGGTTTTCTCACTCGAGAAAGAAACTAGTACCTGGGTCTCTAGAATACTTTATCCCACTTAATTAGCACACCATAGGGTTGTCATATCCTACTCACGGTAACTTGTCTGTCGATCAGATACTATTTCAACATCACTCTTCGAGACAGTACCGAGAGAGATTCTCAACGGTGCCTCCTATCCAGAGTTCGTAGACTCGGACGGCCCCGACCCTCCGTTTTATTCTAGATATCCTAGGCTTTCCAGCCGGCCCTGTACAGTTTCTTCACTGGCATCAGTTTCACTAGTAGCTGGTTGTTCAGCAACGATACGCTTTCGTTCGCCATTCTGGTACTGTAACCAGGGAACCGTAACCAGCTCTTCAGTGTACAATCCCGGCGGGTGCCCATACTCGGTCATCGGAATGGGGGAGGAGCGTTCACTGATCATCTGACCGTGGTCAGCGGTCACGACCGTTAGCCCCGGAAGTTCGTCCATGAGGCCTTCCACGTGTGACAGGACGATATCGAGGTTCTCCTGGAACGCCTGCCAGAGCACACCGTCAGAGATCTCCAACTCGCCAGTTACAGCTTTGTCCCACTCGAAGTTGAGATTGTCCAGATCGAAGTGCTCTCGACCTGTCGGACCCAGAAATGGATAGTGGGGCTGCAGAAAATGGACGATGAGACGCTTCTGAGGATACTCCTCGCTTGCCTCTATCGCGGATTCGACAACTGTTTCGGGCAGGACAGTGCGATACTCCTCGTGCCATCCACCTTCTTGCCAGACGTTGATTACGTCGTGAAATTCGGTGTCCAAGGTGTCCCGGTTGCGGTAGTACATCGGACTGGCCGTGACGTAGACCGTATCGTGGAGGGTGCGACCTGCGAAGTTGGCCTCGAGGAACTCGCTTGTATGTGACCCTTTGGATTCCCGCTGTTCTAACGTCCCTGGCAGTGAGTGAGTCTGTTCGAACATGTCGTACCGACAGGCGTCGAGAATGAGCAGATTGTCCCACTCTTCTCGAAGAACATCGACACCGTCGGGATTGACTGAGTCTGTTCCGGTGATAGTGTAATATAACCGGTTGATTTCCCGCACTGCCAGTGCCGGTGACTGTATTCCTTTCTTCAATTGTTCCAGTGAGTACATACTCTGGATCGAATCCTCACCTGTTGCGTTCCGCCCGTTTGGCTATTGTTATTCCGTCAGTATTCTGCCGTCTGGTTTCAGAACCCGACAATAGTGACAGACATCGTATAGTTACTGTCATAACTGATTTATAACCAAATAGGACACCTGAATACACAGTTGCAATGGAGACGCCTGACGATGATGTTCCGTTGGTTAGTGTCGTAATCCCGACGTACGGACGTCCAGAGTATCTCCAGGAGGCGATACAGAGCGTCGTGGAACAGACGTACCGACGAGTAGAGATTATCGTTGTCGACGACTGCTCTCCGGAACCCGTCCGCCCACAAATCGAGCATGACTGGAGTGAAGGCGACCTATCGATCGAATTTGTCAGGCACGACGAGAACAAAGGGGCAAACGCTGCCCGCCGAACTGGAATCCACGAAGCGGAGGGGACATTCGTCGGGTTTCTCGACGACGACGATTACTGGGAGCCCACACTGCTCGAACGCATTGTTGATACCTTCGAATCTGGTGGGTCAGAGCTCGGCGTCGTGATGGTCGGAGCTCGATTTGTCGACGAGAGCAAAACGACTATTGGGACCCAAACTCCACAGGTGACCGGTCGAATCACAGAGCAACTGCTCGAGGGAACTGCGAAGGGGTGTTCTTTCTCGCAGTTCACCGTTCGACAGCCAGTAATTTCCGATGCCGGTTTGCCAGACCCCAGCATCCCAAGTTGGCAGGACAGAGAGTGGCATATTCGCCTTTCGCAACACTGTGAGTACGAGTCGATAGCCGATCCGCTCGTGGTTCGTCGCTATGCGACGCACGATCAAATTACGGACGATTACGAACAGAAACGCGATGTCTCGTACCGCGTGATGGTAGAGAAACACAAACAACTTGCTGGAGAGTTCGGTCCCCGATGCGAGCGTCGATTTGTGGCGTATTTGACCCAGGAGCTCGGGTTCTCGGCGTTACGAAACGGATATTATCGGGAATCGATTCGTCAGTTGGGGCGTTCTATTCGTCAGGACCCGACGCTGTGGAACACCTATCTCTACCTCCTCCTGGCGATTGGTGGCCCCTTCACGTACCTGCCGGCAAAACGGTTAAAATACGAACTTAGCAGCCGTACCCAGTAAGCACAGCAATACTGTCTCTTGTGGGACACTCGACATCGCGAAATGTGATGGGGAACGTAAGGAGGTATTAATTATGTGAGTAGCTGTGTAGAACTCTCTCAATGAGTGACCGGAGTGTCGTCTGGATCACGCTGGAGAGTGTTCGCCAGGATCACACTGCGATTGGAGAGTACAACCGGGACACGACTCCGAACTTGCGTCGTCTCGCGAACGAGGAAGCGTCGGGCGCCTTTACGAACTGTTTTGCACACGGAATCTGGACCCGGACGTCGACTGCGTCGATACTGACTGGGAGAGCGCCGGGTGACCACAACGTCCTCTCCGACGACGACAGGCTTTCCGACGAGATACCGACGATTCCGGAAGCACTCTCGAATCACGGGTATCGCACGGCAGCGGTCTCACCGATTGCCCAGGTGAGTGATGCGACGTCACTCGACCGCGGCTTCGATTATTTCAACTATCTCAGCCGTCATTCACTTCTCGAAGAGATCGATTTCCAGACTCTTCTGGGATACCTGTTCAATATTCGCAAACACTCCGGGGGCCTCACGAGGGATACGAGAAGGCACTGTACGGGCTATCTAACGACAGCACTCGCAAAAGATCACATCCAGGCTGCAGCACGGGCCAACGACCCCCTGTTTTTGTACGTCCATCTGGCAGACAGCCACCACGCATACTACCCACCCAGGGGGTGGCGCTCCCGGTTCGAGACCGACCTCGAGGTCACCATCGAAGAGGCCCTCTCTATTGCCCTCGATATGTCGGAGAGACTACTGGAGCACGTTGCCAACGGAGCACCGTTTACCCAACATGAGTGGAACGCACTCGAAGTCCTGTACGACATGACACTTTCGTACGTCGACCATCTAGCGAGTCAGATCGAGGAGTCTGCGCGCGAGCAACTGGATGATCCAATCGTCGTCATCACTGCAGACCACGGCGAACTGTTCGGAGAGAGTGGCTGTCTGGCCCACATGCTCGTCGCCAACACAGCCGTTTCGAACGTCCCACTCGTCGTTTCGGGGCTAGACGGGATCCGTGGACTCTCCGGCGAACTGATTCAACACAGCGACGTGTTCGAAATGATCGGAAACGATTGTGAACTCCCAATTACAGTCCCTGCCGGGAAGGATATCAGAGAGGAACCGCGCTCAACGGCAGTCACACAGAGGGGTGGGAAGCGAGCTCGGCAAAAAATCGCTCAGATGCGTGAGTACAACCCCGAGTTCGATGCCTCCCGGTATCACGAAGGAGACCTCACTAGTGTTGTCTCACGGGAGTACCGGTACCAGCAAAGCGACGCCGGACACGAACTATTTGCACGCCCGGACGAGACGACAGATATCAGTGACGAACAGCCCGACGTGACCGAGCGCTTCCAGGAACGGTGTGAATCGTGGCTGGCCGAGCACACCGTTTCCAGAGGTGATACGGAAGATGCCGAGTTCTCTGAAGAGATGGAACAGCAACTTCGGGAGCTAGGGTACCTCTGATTACTGTTTTCACGGGTCGTTACTCTTGGGTAAGAGAGTCGTAGAACCAGCTACATGGAAGTTTCCACGATAGACAGGCAAACATCCTGATACGGAACGCTGGGGAGTGAGTTTCGCTCTTCGAAAACCCGGTTCCTGTGATCCTATCGCTCGAACAACACCCCTTATCGCCTGAACGACACCATCCCGTATATCGGGTGCTTTTGTCTGGCTAATATTCACCGATCTTTGAAAGGCACTTTTTGAGCTGAGAAGACTAAAAGTGTGCTCTCGGCCAATTGGACCACACGCGTAGCAGTTGTCCTGAGTCTACTGCGAGGATAAGGTCGAGTTATCTGAGTAAGTTAGTTATATTCCAATCGAGGAAGAACCGCCATAAAATTAAACAGCCATTATTTTGCTTACTATCGCTCCACTATATACGTAAAATAACAGCAATCAGGTTCAAAGGTGGAGCAGAGGACAGTAATCCCATTCATCCAGAAAAAACGGTTAATTAACTCTGTCCTATCGACTCGAATGTAATGGACAAAGACAGCAGCTCGAAGAAAGGTCTTCTTTCGAGTATAGTTGACCGCGGTAACAATGTCTTAAACCAGGGTAACGTTGAGAAATCAGCTTCAAACTCACAGCATTCTGTGAGCGGCGGTGAGCCACTATTGAACCGGCGACAGTGCCTCAAAGCGGGTGCAACAGCAGTCGCAGTAAGTCCGTTCGTGGGCGTGGCGGCAGGCTCGTTCGATCGACACGGAATCGAGTTCGATCAGGTGGTGGACGCGGTCGACGATCTCGGAATGGACCCGACCGGTGAAACCCCAATTAACGACCCACTACAACAATCGATGAACAGAGGGGACGAGCTGGTGAAGTTCCCCGAGGGTGAGTATCTCCTGACCGAGGATGTCGTCAGTGGGAATGTCACCAACTGGGGAATCCTCGGTCTCGGTTCGGGTCCCGAGGACGTTCGTATCTTGAACAGATCCGCAGCCAGTGTCAGTATCGCGTCCGAAGGTGGCCAGGGTCAGTTCGTCGAGAACGTGACGATGGACTACAGCGCCAATCAGGAGGGAACGATTGGCCTGATACTCAAAGGAGCAGACCAGGTCTATGCGATCGACGTGCACTTCGACGGTTACAATCCGATAGGGAGCAGGGGTGACACCAACAACCTCTCGCTCCAGGCCCTCGATCCGGATGGACAGGCGATTGCACAGGGAATCGTACGTGAGGGACCGAGCGCAATTGCGTCCCACGCGAGTCAGGGACCACCGAGCAACTCACCGGTCTCGTGGCTGGGTCCCGAACACCAGGGAACTCTGACGTACCGCGACTGTCACTTCGAGAATGCGGGAGCGAACGTGATTTACGCCTCCCGGACCAGGGGAACTATCCAGGTCGAGGACTGCACGTTCGTGAACAACAACCAGTCCTCTGTTCGTATCTCGGGTGACGGTAGTTACGTTCGCAACTGCGAGTTCGTCATCGACACGGACAACGACCACCCAGATAACCAGTACCCCGAAGGCGAGTACATCAACCCCCACGCGATGATGTGGGAGAGCGGTACCGAAGGACGCTCTGGCGCTCGTATCGAAGACTGCGATATCGTCTATCGGTCGCGGCCAAATAACGACAAGGAACTCCATGCTGTGCGGGGGTTAGGGAGTATCGGCGATTTCGAGGTGCGCGACACCACGTTCCAGATCGAAACAGACGACACGGTCGCAATCCTCGGTGAAAATCCGGAGAATCCGTCGTTTGGATCGACGCCGTCTACTCCGTGGAGTGTCACAGTGGAGGATGTGGACATTGTCGGTTCGGGGGACGCAGACAGCAGCGCAATCCAACTAGATAACAGACCAGAATCGTACATTGGCGACGTCGAGATTCAGTTGACCGGAAACCAGGACGGGATTTCCATCTCTAACTCGCAGGGGTGCCGCATAGAGAAGACGAATATCGACGTCCAGGGGGAGGAGACAGTGTTCTCCAATGCAGACGTCGAAACATCCGGGTTCGACTGACTGAAACCGAGCGAAGATTTCGGTACACAGCTGCGCAGAAGTGACGTAACCTGTTTTCAGTTACCGTATCGAGTAGGTCGAACGGTTTTCCTGAACCCGATGGTAGAGACAAACGAGAGCTCTCACTCAATCAGTTAGGTTGTCATTACTGAGCTGCGGGCCCCAGTTGATGGTCCCTGTTCGACGCCGGTATTTTAAAACGGGGTGGCTGATTAAGTGAGTAATAACAGCTTACTCTGTAAGTAAGCGAAGCTAATCTATAGAAGAGTATTGCAATACTCCACCACCTGGTAATAACCACTAATTAGTGGTACAGTAATGAGCCAGGTGTAGCATGGACGACGACAGCAAGGAAGAACAAGAAGACAGTTCTGGTATCAAGAAAGATTATATTAGTCATCGTAACCGAACTAAAGCAGAGGAAACAGCCTCTACGGAAGAGGAGGGAGATATCTCAGTCAACCGCCGACATTATCTCAAGGGGGTAGCAGGGGCGTCAATCGCATCGCTGTCCGTAATGACGGGGTCGGCGAGTGCGGAGGGACGCCACGGAATACAGTTCGACCGTACTGTGGATGCGGTCGACGACCTGGGAATGGACCCCAACGGCAACCAGGCGATAGACAGTGCACTGCAACGGTCGATGGATAGAGGGAACGAACTTGTCGAGTTCCCTCCGGGAGAGTATCTCGTTTCCGATGGCGTTGCAGGTAGCTCTGTGAACAACTGGGGAATTGTGGGACTCGGGACAGACCCCAGTGACGTGCGATTTCTGCACACTGGCAGTGCTGGAATCAACTTCATCAGGACCAACGGTGGAACTGGCCATCTCGTAGAGAATGTCACCCTGGATTATAGCTCGCAACGGCAGGGGTCTCTCGGGATGATGCTCCGTGGGAACGACAAGGTGTATGCAATCGACGTTCACTACGTCGGGTTCAATCCCACCAGTCAGAACGGAGACATTACGAATCTGACAATCATGGCATTCGACCCAGACGGGGAGGCAGTGGCCGACGGACTTGTTCGCACAGGACCGACGAACATCGCCTCTCACGCGAGCCAGGGATCGCCCAGCAACTCACCGTTCTGTTGGCTCGGTGGTAATCACCGGGGTACACTCACTGTCAAGAACTGGCATATCGAAAACACTGGATCGAACGTTCTGTATGCATCACGGATAAACGGTGCAGTCCAGGTCCAAGACTGCAGGTTCGTGAACAACAACCAGTCATCACTGCGAATTTCGGGAGATAACAGCTACGTCCGCAACTGCGAGTTCGTCATCGACACGGACAACGACCACCCAGACAACGAGTATGCGGAGGGTGATTACATCAACCCGCACGCGATGATGTGGGAAAGCGGGAACGAGGGACGTTCAGGCGCAGATATCGAGGGCTGTGATATTATCTATCGGTCCCGACCGAACAACGGGAGGTTTCTCCAGGCAATCCGCGGTCTCGGGAGCATCGGCGACTTCGAGGTGCGCGACACACGCTTCCAGATTGATACCGCGGAGACGAGTGCAATCTATGCACAGGACCCCCAGAACCCCTCGTTCGGCTCGACAGCATCACAACCGTGGGACGTGACTATCGACTCGGTGAGTATCACCGGAAGCGGAAATGCCAGTCACGGAGCAATCGAGATCCACAATCGCTCTGACTCGGTGATTACGGACAGCTGTCTTCACCTCACTGGAAACCAGGACGGCGTTGTCATTACGAACTCATCGGGCTGTCGAATCGAGGACACGAGTATCACCGTCGAGGGTGAGGAAACCGTGTTCTCGAACGCTGGCGTCGACACTATCAGTCTGACAAGCGATGAAAGCTGTCCGCTCCCGGATTTCTCGGACGATGATGACGACGAAGGCGATGATAGCGACGACGATGATGGCGGTGACAGCGGCGGAGATGACGGTGATGATAGCGGTGGAGACGACAGTGACGGAGACGACGGCGACGACAGCGACACGTCAGAGCTCAACGAACTGGTCATTCACGGCCCGGGCAGAGATGCGGACGTGACGCGCATCGACTACCGCATCG
>LKMJ01005206.1_pt1 | contig 12263 bp, 8 predicted proteins | sample 643391 | NCBI WGS metagenome assembly LKMJ01 (sample SAMN04112250, study PRJNA286221) | soda lake metagenome | biome: soda lake; feature: Kulunda Steppe; material: water; isolation source: sample PL-Br10 brine of Picturesque Lake | place: Russia: Kulunda steppe | collected 2010-07
CGGCTCGGGTGGGGTCTGCGACTGTGCCGTTGCCGCCGGGGGTGATGGCGAGGTCGTCTTCGATGCGGTCGTTCATCGTGGTGATGCAGTCGTAGACCGCGTCTTCGACTCGTTTGTCGGCGATGCGTTGCTGGAGTTCTTCGTCGAAGGTGTGGACGTACCAGGTGCCGTCGGAGGCGGCGTCTGGGAAGAGTCTGAGGTCGGAGAGGCCGGTTGCGCCGTCGAGTACCCAGGCGCCGTCGTCGGCGACTGTGACGTGGTCTTCGTTCGTTCCAATGCCGGAGCTGAGAACGGTTTCGGCGTTCGTGACGGGTGAGGAGTCGCTCACGTTGCCCCGTCGTTAGTCCTCGATGGTTATTTCGTTGGTGGAGACATGGAGGTAGGTGACGAACGAGACGCCTTCCCCTTCCTCCACTAGCTCTTGATCGCGTAGGGCGTTGTCGTAGTAAATTTCGGCGTTGTTGCTAACATCGTCCACGTTGGCAACGATGCCACCATAGATACTCGGGTTGTTGTTGATCTCCACGTAGGAGAACTCCTCCTCGTCGCCGGGTGCGTAGATCACTCCGACGAAGTTGTTTTGTTGGTTGAATGTAATTTCGGTGCCGGACTTTCCGTAGATCCAGAGATTCGTCGAGTCGTAGTCGTCGTAGTTCACATCGACGCCGCCGAACTCTATCTCGTCAGCGTTGGTGTAGATTTCGACCCTGTGTTCGTCCGATGCATCCACCTCAATGTCGACATCGTCGATGTCGATGTCTCCGTCAACCGCGATGTCTACATCTCCGTCTGTGGCATCGATGTCTAGGACTGCACCTCCGCCGGCCCCCTCCATATCGTCTTCAACTAGGTTCGACAGGTAATACTGTCCCTCGTTGAGTTCAACTTCGCCCTCACCGTCAAAGTCAAGCACATCGTTCTCATCATCGATACCTTCCACGTCAGCGTTATCGTTCTCATCGGCGAAGTCTGCGACGCGGTTGTTTATCAGGTGGTTTGCCGGTGTGAGGTCAACGTCCGGTTCTTCGTCGATTAGGTCTCCTTGGACGCTATCATCGTCGTAGTTATCCCCACCGACACATTCCTCTTCGTCGGCTCCAGGGCATCGTACGTCACCCATAACGCGGGCGTTGTTCTGCTCGAAGAGTACCTCACCGGAGGTCACAACCGAACCGTTGAGGTCGAAGTTGTGTTCGAACACCACGTCGTCTTCGAAGAGGAGTTCGACTTCATCGTCGGCATTATCCGGGTCATCGCCTTCGGACGAGTCGTACCCGTAGATGTCGATATTGTTGTTGAATGTAATGGTCTCACCGGAGGCACTGGAAGCCATTCCATATTCAACATCGTATTCGAGCGGGATTTCCAACCGGGCGTGTACCTTCTCGTTTTCGTGGTCGTACTCAACAGTCGACTCCGTTCGTGTAGCGAAGAACTGTCCCCACGCCTCATAGTAGTCGCTTTGTACGGTCACTTCAATTTCACCGACCTCGAGCGGGTTAGGGTCGTCTTCGTCAATTGGGTACAATCGCTCCTCTCCGCTCCTTTCAATCTGCACGTCGCTACCGATCTCGCTGTCTGAGTCAACGTTCAGCATCGGGACGGTGATCGTCCGGTCGCGGAAGTGGAACTCCGGCGGTGACACCATCTCGGTTTCGCCGTGTTGCTTCTGCCAGACACCTCCCGCCTCATAGGAGATTTCGCCGTTCGCGTCGTCGTTCGTGTACGTGACCGAGTTGAACGACTCGTTCATAATCTCCTGCTCTCCTTCGGGGCCGTCAACGGTGATCCGCATCCATCCGGTGTCCTCTCGGATTTCAGTGTCCTCCTGGATGTCGCTGAAGTCGTGCGGCGAACTTTCAACGTCGTATTCAAGCCCGGTGAGGCTGGCCTGCGAGTCGAACTTGGTCATCGTCTGCGCAGCACTGTCGAACTCGGCTTGCGCTTCCGACTGTGAGAGGGTGACTGTCGAGACGAGAAGGATTGTGAGGCTAAGTGTGACGACTATCCCAACGATGAGCGCCGCGCCAACGACCTCGGACACGCCTCGAGAGTCACCGTACATATGTAGTTATGATGACGTGTAAGCGTTTAAGCTCGTCGTAGTACACGGGTGTGGTATTCACTCGAACCAGACATCGATGGCAGTGTGGCGCACCACTACTGAATCAGGGTCGTACTCATACCGCACTTCGCCGCTATCAACGTCGGTGCCCGCGTCGGTCAACCCCTCGTCGTCGAAGTATCGATCCCACGCCTCGGCCCGTTCAGGCGTCGTTTCAATAATCTCAATTTCGACTTGTGCATCCTCATCGTGGGCAGCGAGGGCGGCTTCATCCAACCGCTTGACCACAAGCGGCGTTCCGTGACCGTCGATGTACTCGTCGCCGTGAGTCGTGATGACCGGTATGAACGTTCGTTCCTCGTCGAACTTCATCGGCGGATCCTGGGTGACTACGCCGTTTTCACCAGAGGTGCGGATGAGGGCTCCACCTTCATAGACGACAGTCTGGTCGCCCTTTTCGTATTCGATTGAGTTAGAGGTCTCTGAAATGGCCTCTTCACCGCCGACAGTGACGGTAAACTCGGTTTCACCGTCGACTGTTAATTGCGAATCGTACAGTTGAATTTCGGTGTCTCTCCCAGAGATGCCTTCCAGGTGGATGTCTTCGGCGTTCTGGTGGGCGACGTACATTGCTCGTTCAGCGTTTGCCACCTGCTCACCTTCGCGCAGGTCGTCCACCGTGTCCGTCCCCGCAGTGAAGACGAGAGTGATGGTCGCGATGACAAGGGCGAAGACGAGGATGAATCCCAGGGCGTTCGAAACGCCGCGATCGTCCGCTTGGAAGGGGTTGTTACTGTTCATTATTCGAGCCAGATTTCGCCGTCCTCGTAGACTATTTCAACCGAACCACCGGAGACGGACGATTCACCGTCTCTGACTTCGGTGTTATCGAGGCGGAGTTCGACCGTCGTGGATATTCCGTCGGTAGTCTCCAGCTCCAGGTACGCGTCAGAGGGTTCATCTCCGTCCTTCAGTGTGATGGTGTACTGGTCACCGGCGGCGGTGCCCGGCGGTTTCGCTTCCAAGGAGAGTCGTTCGGGATCATCTGCTGCGAGGGTGTCAATGTCTTGGATTTGGGAGGCCAGGCGTTCGCCCGCGCTGTTCATCTCGTACGCTGCGGCGTTGTCCTGTTGGTCGGCGACGATGCCGGTCATCGACGCGATGAGAATTGTGGCCAGGACGGTTGCGATGGCGACCGTGAGGGTGTACGCAATTTGGGTCTGTACGGCCCGCTCGTCGTCAGCGAACGCGCCGGTGACGGAACCTCCGGTCATCTAATTATGGTGAGATTGGTTTCTCGACCGTTTATTTGTTCTGAAGATGATACAACCGACTCTAGCGGCACTCCATGCGAGTCAGTTGCCCGGCCCGGTCTGCTGTTCGACTACGACATCCACCTCTTCGTAGTCGTTTTCGGTCTCAACCGTTGCAGTGTACTCCTCTCCTTGACCGCCGCTGCCGTCGCCTTCATCGGTCGGCCACTGTAACTCGATTTCTTTGTTCTCTCCAGACTCGAGTTCGATGGTTTCGCTGTCAACCACCTCGTTGTTGTAGTCGCTGCCGTCGATGGTCAGGGTCACCTCTTGCGACCCTTTTTCACCTGTGTTATCCAATTCTATGTCGAACGAGACAGTCTCGGTTTCCTCAACCTCATCATCGTAGTCGGTGATGGTTACTTGGAAGTCTCCTTCCCCATCTCCTTCTCCGTCCTCGGTCTCCGGCCAAGCGGGATGGGCGACTGCCGGACACGAGCCAGCGTCCGTTGCGCACGGTTCGACCGTGATGGTCTCCTCGTACGAGAGTGACGGAGAGTCGTAATTCAGGGTGATGTCCGCGGAATAAACGACACTATTAGCTCCTTCCTTAACCGTTCCCGAACCGGCTCCGGTGGCAGATGCGGGATCCTTCCCGACAATGACGTATTCTCCCACCAGATTACCGTCTTCAAGGTCGACGAACCCCGAATCTCGTTCGAATTTGACCTCTTCGATGTCCTCGGAATCGGGGCCGAACTCCATCTCGTTGTACTCACCGTTAATCTGCCCGGTCGTGATGTCGTACTCGATCTCTTCGGCGGTGAAGGATCCATCGTCCGTCTCCACTTCGAGTTCTCCCGCGGGCGTTTGCGTGACCGTCACCTCCCATTCGTCACCGCCCTCGTCGATGATTATCCGGAACTCATCGGTTCCCAATCCATCGTTATCGTCTGCATCGGCGACAATTTGGAACTGGCGGATATCCTCCGGGTTCGTCATTACGGTCTCGTTCTCTTCTCCTTCACTGATGAATTCGGCAGTCTCGTCTTGTCTTACCATCGTCCCTTGCGTCGCCCCCTCGTACTCGAGGTCAACGAACTGGCTCCTTGCCGCTGTCGTTTGTTCGAACATCGCATCCCCCATCATTTCTACGTCCGCTTCGACTGCGCTCTCCCTATCACTGTAGGTATCGTGGTCGTAGTTGGCACTCAGAATCGATTTTCCGGCATCGGAATGCGCTACGTGCTGGTATTCTTCAACCCCTTCTACCTCCGGTGACGGACTGTCAGAACTGAGGTTACCGGCGAACAGAACAGCGTTCAGGATTGTAACGAGGAGGACGAGTGTGATTGCAAGGATCAGTGCCGCTATCAGAAGCATTTGTCCGCGGTCGTCAGCGTTGTTTTTCCCGAACATAGTTACATCCTCCAGACTTCGAGTTGTACTTCGACCACGTTGTACACGTTCGAATCCTCATCGGCACTGTCCATCTCCGGGATGTGTCTTGCACCGGAGCCACCCAGTTCGTGGTCGTGCAGGACAACGGTGCGCGTGCCGACTGCCGCGTGGTCGGATGGCGCACCCTGGTTGATGACTTGTTCTGTGACCATTTCGCCTTCTTCGTCCTCGTAGGTCACGTACATATTGTACGCGATGTTGCGGTCGCCGGCGTTGAACACATCGTAAATCTGCCGTTCGAACGCACCGTCGTCGAACTCCTCATCGTCGCCCCACGTTACGATCTCGTTCGTGCGTTCGTTCCCGTCCCAGTCATCAAGGAACTCGTGGAGGCTTTCGTCCTCAGCGGTCGCGTCAAGTAAGTCGTTCGCGAGCAACCGATTCTGTTCTTCAATCTGCTGGTTCGACGTACTTGCGGTGAGCGGAGTGATGGCTGTCGCTCCAATGGCGAAGGTGACCGCCGTGATGACTAGAAGGGCGGCGGTGATCCCTTCGAGCGCGTACGCTTGGCCTCTGTCGTCCGTGGTGGGTGTTGCGTCGCTCATAGTTACCAAACGGTCACGGAGAGCCTGTAGGTGTCCCCGTCGTAGTTGACGATGCGGGTCGAGGTCGTGGAGTCGTCTCGGGCGTCACCGGGCTCTTCGCCGCGTTCCTTCACCGGATCCTCGCTCCGCGGTTCGTCTAGTTCGTACATCGTTACGTACACGTTCTGGAAGTCCTCGTCAAGACCGAGTTCGGTCTCGAGACTGTCGAAGTCGTCGGGTTCGTACTCGTCCGCGTACTGGCAGTCGTCACCGGCGTACAGTTCGTCATCGCTGCCATCGAAGAACGCGTCCGTGCAGTCGTCGTCTAGGGTTACAGGGCCATCGGTGGCCGGGTCTCCCGTCAACAACCGGTCGACGAGGACGTCGGATGCACTTTCGGAGGCGATGTTGTCGCCGGGATCCAGTGGGGCCATCAGTGGGTTGAAGATTGTCGGAATGAACGCGACGACGAACGCGACCGTGAGCAGGAAAATCCCCATCCCAATCGCGAAGTCGATGACCGTCTGACCGCGGTCATCGCGTGCAAGCCCCCTCTCACTGGATCCGAGGCACTTCATCTATCGGTGAGAACGCTTCGCGCGGGTAAAATGGTGTTGGAAATCCGATAAGAACGCGCCGAAGGCGGTCGCAGGGCGGGTCAGACCAGCAAGACCCACGCGACCAACGCAATCGTCGGAAGGATGACGAGGAACTTGATACCCGACTGAATCTTGGACGTACGGAGATACCCCGCGATGAACGCCGCCGTAATCGCCTGGAGTGTCACCGCGTGGAAGAAGTACAGCGAGAGCATATCCACGTCGATGTCGGCGTCACCGAACCCGCCGGCCGCGCCACCTCCCGCTGCGTCTCCGGCGTCCCCGCCACTGTCAGCCTGATCGGTGAGTTCAGACATCGGCTCCAGGAACTCAATGCGGAGCAACACCATCACCGCCAACAGGGTACAGTACGTCATCAGGATAATCACGACTTGCATCCGCGTCCGCGTCTTGCGCTCGGCGGCGAGCCTATCTTGCTCCTCGCTGGACATCGCCGCCGTCTTCAGCACGGGCGTGATCTGCGAACTGGTCTCCTGCGCCTTCGCAATCAGCTTCATCGTCCGCGCCAACCGCGGTAGGTGATACTTGTTGTTGAACTCGATGAGTGCCTGCTTCATCGACGTACCGTACTGCACCTTGGTATAGATGGTCTCGAACTCTTTCGCCAACGTACCACCGCTGGTGTCAGCAACTACCTTGAACGAACCGAGAAGCGTCTGCCCGGTGTCGTTCGCGGATGCGAGCTTGCGCAGATTATCCGAAAGATTCGTCGTGATCGACTTCCGATTTCGCTCGCGCAGTTCGTAGAACGTCGCGTACGGAATTGCCGTCAGGTAGATGGGCAGGTAGACGTAGATGACGGTGTTCCACACCTCCTGTTCGGCCATCCCTTCCAAGTCGGTGGCGACGATGTCGCCGAGGACGGCGTAGACGACGATTAGGATGGCCACTGGTATCGTGATGGCGAACGTGAACTCTGGTCGCTCCATAAACAGCTTGTCAGGCCGCCTGAGGATTCGCTTCGCCTTGAACGCACCTTCACGCGAGCGGATGCGGTCAAGGATGCTGTAAGGAGCGGTGAACTGTTCGATGACACCCATCCCGAGCGCGGAGGTGTCTGAGCGGACGTATGGATCGTCCTTGTCAGGGATGAGGTACCCGTCGCCGGGGTCGTCCTGCTTGACGGTCGAAATCAGGACGAGGAACACGATCCCCGTCATCGGGATGAGGCCGTAGACGGTGAGCAGGAGCATCATCCCTTGGTCACCGCCGATCATCTCCATAATGACCAGCAGGATGATGAGGAGCAACGGGAACAGTGAAAGCGTCATATACATCTCACCGAACAGTTCGAGCGTTTCCAGTTCTTGCTCTTGCTGTTGCGTCGCCGTTCTGAGGAACTTGTCCTTCTGTTCGTCGAGGAAGGAGGTCATATCTCCACCGCTGGAGAGGATGGAGAGCATGTCCGTGAGGAACTGCCCGAACTCGTCGCTCGGTGTCTCCATCGCACGGTTGCGGATGGCCGTTCGGTAGTCGACGCCGAAGTAGCGCGTCTCCTTCAGGATGACGTCGAACTCCTTGCTCACCTCGCCGTAGACGTCATCTGCGCGGGCAGTGGACTCCAGGATGTCGAGCTGGTTCATCCCACCGACGCTGAGTGCGTACATGAACGCAACGGCGTGCGGGAGGAGTGAGTTGATTTCTCGCTTGCGCTCGCCCGCTTGGAGGTACAGGTTGACGATCGGCGAGGCGAACCCGAGTGCGAACCCGATGGAGCCGAAGACGACGCCCATCACGATCACGACGACCGGCCCTTTCAGGATTTCGTAGGCGACCATCTGCCACCCGGTGAACGTCAGCGGCGTGTCGACCAGATCCTCAACGGGGAACTGGACGATGTAGATGATCATCGCGCCGATAAACAGGCCGAGCAACCAGAGGAACAAGCCGGTGAGAACACCGTAACCGAGCGACATCGAGATGAACGTCTCGACGGGTTCGTCCCGGCGGGCCTCCCCGATTTTGCGGTTGACCTCATCGACGAAGTCACTCTGATCGTCGTCGAAGAGTCGCTCGTAGAGCGGGAGGAACGTATCTGCGAGCCGGTCTTTACCGGATCGCTTCCCGGGGTCGGTCGAGCGTTCGGACAGTAACGCGGTTCGGCTTTCTGAAGGCATTGCTCGTTAGTGGTTAGAAGATGTCATCGAGGCTGTTCTCGTCGTCATCGTCATCGTCGCCGAAGTCGAACTCGTCAGGCGACACCGGATCGTCATCATCGTCATCTCCGCCGCCCTCGCCGAACAGGTCGTCGAGGTCGTCGGTCTCACCGAACGGGTCGTCGTCCAGACTGTCATCGAAGATGCTGGAACCGCCGGAGACGCCGGATGGGTCGGACGAGGAACCGCCTCCGCCGCCGAACATATCTCCGAGGCCGCCGCCGTCGTCATCTCCTTCATCGTCTTTGAGCGACTGGAAGCCGTCTCCCGTGTCGCCGTCGTCGGGGGTAGAGTCCGGTGAGTCGGCCATCACGTCCGGTTCCGCTTCTGCTTCCGGTTCCGCGTCGGCGGTTTCGTCCGCTGCGGGCAGTTCTCCCGCTGTTTCGGTGCCTTCGAGGGCACCCGCCGGTTCTTCTACGTCTTCTCCCTCGTCTTCTCGTTTGGCGGCGCGTTCGGCCTCCTCGCGTACGAGGTCGATTGCCTCTTCGGAGTCGGCTTCGGAGTCATCGTACGTGCGGTCTCTGCCGCTTTCATCGAACGCCGAGAGGTCAACGTCGTCAGTGTCCGCCGCGGCGCGGCTGAACAGGGAGTCCTCGGCTTCGTCGAGAACGCCGTCAACTTCGGTGAGCAGTTCTTCGCCGGCGGTCGGTCGCGGGACGAGTGCTTCCTTCTCGGGATCCACGTCAATCTTGACCGACTCCATCGAGCGAAGGTCGTCGAGACTGCTCTCGAGGTCTTCGTTGGCGATGATGCCGAGGGTGGTCTCGGGGTCGGTCATGAACGCCTGGATGGTCGCGCCGACCTGGACGTACGTGTTGAGGTTGTTCTTGATGAGGTACGCGAGTACGACCTTGCGCTTGAACAGCTCCTCATCGAGTTTCTCCTGGTTCCACCCGCGGTCGAACTTGATCTTCTCCAGCGTGGTGGCGCCGGTCTGCTTGACGAAGTTGTCCGTCTCGGCCTGCCACTCGTAGACGTCCTGGACGTTGATCTCGTCGTTCTCCGGGTCGTACCCGTTCACCTCGGTCAGCGTCTTGTTCCGCCTGACCTTGTTCCCGTCCACCCTGGTAGCAGACTGGATCGACACGAGGTCGAGTGCGGTGAACAGCGTCTTCGAGACGTTAATCGGGTCGGTCGTGAACCGCTTCATCACCTCCTCCACACTGTCGGCGTGGAACGTGGTGTAGGTGGTGTGACCGGTGGACATGACCTGGAAGGCGGTTCGACCCTCCTCACCACGGATCTCACCCATCACGATGTAGTCGGGTCGCTGTCGGAGTGCGGCCTCCAGGAGGTCGAACTCGTCGATGTCACCCTTCTCGTCGTCGCTGAACGACGGCCGCGTCACGCTGGCGATCCAGTTGCGCTGGGGGAGTTCGACCTCGCGGGTGTCCTCGATGGAGACAATCTTGGTGTTCGAGGGGATGAACAGCGAGACGGCGTTCAGCGAGGTCGTCTTCCCGGATGCCGTACCGCCGGCGAAGATCAGGCTCTTGTGGTTCTCAATACAGAGCCACAGGAACGCCATTTCGTCCAGACTGAACGTGTTCCAACAGATGAGGTCAACCGGGGTGAACGGCACGTCCTTGAACTGACGGATGGTGTAGTTCGTCCCGTGGTCGCTCACCTCCTGGCCGAGCGTTAACTGCGCACGTGACCCGTCCGGTAATGTACAGTCGACCTGCGGTTGCCGCTTCGAGATACCCTTCCCGGAACGCTGCGCGAGCTTGACCACGAACTCGTCGAGGTCGTCATCGCCGTGGTAGATGTTCGAGATGATCTGCTCGTAGTCGGTGTGGTAGGCGAACACCGGGCGATTGTACCCGTTACACGAGATGTCCTCCACGTTGATGTCGCGCTTGATCGGGTCAATCTTCGCGTAGCCGACGAAGTCGCGCTTCAGGTAGTAGAGCAACTTCTCAACCTGGTACTGGTTGAGCGTCTCGTCGTCTTCTTCGATGAGGACGGGTTCCGGGCGGACTTCGATGCCGTCGAGGGCGGGCAAGTCCTGCGGCGGCGTGTAGACGTGCTCGCGCTGAATGACGCTCCCCGGATCCGTATCCACATCCGGGCCGTCGGAGCTGAACAGGCCCTTGATCGAGTCAAGGATGCCGCCCCCGCTGTCGCCGCCTGCCTCGTTGATTGCGTCGGTAGCGTCACCGCCACCGCGCGAGAACATATCCGATAGGCCGGAGAGAAGCCCGCCACTGTTGTCTTCGTCCGGGCGGTCGTAGATGTTGTATCGGTCAAGGAGCTTGTACGTCTCCTTCTCGATGACTTCCGCCCGCCCGATGTCGTCTTCGGCGGACTTCACCGTCTCCTCACCAGCGTACTTAATCGTATTCCGGAGCTTCTGGATGAGGAAGTCGAGGACGTTCTCCTCGATTGGGTTGAGGTGCGGCTCGACGGCGTAGTACTTCATCTCGTTCTCCTTCTCGGAGCGGAACAGGACGACGCACGCGAACGGCTTGTTCACCCAGTACCGCTCGATTTCCTCGAAGTGTTGCTTCTTCGGGAGCGGCACCGCCTTCTCGAGGTCGTACCGCGAGATGACGGTCGTGTTCCCGTTCTGCGTGCGGAAGAACTCGTCTTCGTTCTCGTCGCTTACGTTCACCGAGTTGCGCTCGAACGTCTCCTCGATGTCCTCGGCGTTGTCCGAGGCTACGTCCAGCACGTCTTCGATGCCGTCTGGGTCGAAGCCGAGGTGTTCGTGGGGCTTGAACTCGATGACACCGGTTTCCTCCTCGGCTTCGTCGTCGGCGAATCGACCTTCGCCCGCAGTGGGCTGTTGCCCCTCGTAGGTGTCCCAGTCGTAGTCCGTGTAGTAGTACTCGATTTTGAAGTGCTCCCACGTGTACAGATCCTTGACGACGGGCGCGGTCTTCGGGTGCCAGAACCGCTTGGTCTGGTAGTGGCCTTCAACCCACTCCGCAGATCGGGAGAGCAATGGGAACAGCGAATCGAGGTACTCGGAGGTGTAGTCGTCCGTGGACAAGTCCTCGTCCACCAGGTCAATCTCCGTGTCCTGTTCAGGATCGAGCGCACCACTCATCTCCAGCGTCTCCAGTAACTCCTCGGCGGATTGGGTTTCGGTGGTGATCGATCGCTCGAACTCCTCGTCGTCCGCGATTTCGATCTCCTCTTCGTCCTTGTCGGCGGCCATCGAGAACAGCGAGTCGGTCATCTCGTCCACGTCATCGTCGTCTTCGTGGACTTCGATGTCGGCCTTCGCTGGTTCGATGCTGGAGTCGACGTCCACCTCAATCTCACCGTCTTCTTCCACGACTTCGATTTCGCCGTCTCCGTCGTCTTCATCGACGGTCTCGATTCCCCCTCTCTCACCGCCTTCGCCGTCCTCTTCTTCCGCGTCGGCGTCGTCAGAGTCGGTTTCGTCTTCTTTCTCCGTGTCAGCGTCGTCGGTTTCTGGCTCTACCTCGCTGTCGGAGTCCCCTTCACCTTCGCCGTCGCCCTCGTCGCTTTCGTCAGCGTCTTTCTCCGGGGCGTCCGTGTCGCTTTCAGGTTCCTCGTCACCTGCTTCCACGAGGTCGGGTTCCTTGTCCGCCTCGTCGGCCTCAGCGTCGGCGTCGTCAGATTGTGATTCTTCGGGCGCGCGTGCGATGTCCTGTTCGCCCGCGTCGCTCTCGGGTTCGGGTTCCTCCACGTCTGCGTCACCGTCCACGTCGTCGCTGGCGGGTTCGGCCTCGTCGCTCTCAGCGTCGCTGTCGTCGCCCGCGACCCGGTCGCCCTCGCCGTCGGATCCGTCGCCCGAGGGTTCCGCGTTCTCGTGGCCCTCTTCGGGTTCGGTCTCCTCGTCACCGGCGTCGACGCGGTCGACGCTCTCGTCGGATTCACCTTCACCGAACATATCGAGAACGTCTTCCTCGTCGGGTTCTCCGCCCTCCGGCGGGTCAGACTCAGGGTCGGAGTCCTCAGAGTCAGTCATTTGCTGATTGATAAGTCAAATGACGTGATAAGCCCTTTGCATTTCCTTTCTGAAAGAACCAGCGAAACGGACGCTATCCCCGAAATCTGCAACGATTGGTTAGATGTCGCGGCTCGTGTCGACGTCCATCCCGAGTTCCAACTCGAGTTTGTAGGCGTTCATCATCGCTTTCCCCCCACGGTTCTTCGGGATGAACAGGCGGTAGGTGATGTCCTCACCATCGATGTCCATGTGGAGGTCA
>LKMJ01005207.1_pt1 | contig 12261 bp, 9 predicted proteins | sample 643391 | NCBI WGS metagenome assembly LKMJ01 (sample SAMN04112250, study PRJNA286221) | soda lake metagenome | biome: soda lake; feature: Kulunda Steppe; material: water; isolation source: sample PL-Br10 brine of Picturesque Lake | place: Russia: Kulunda steppe | collected 2010-07
GCCACCTGGTCGTTCCCTGGGCGTCAGCCCAGGCATCGACCACGGCGGCCGTTGCTGCGCGGTCCACGGGAACTCGTCGCTCACCACCCGCGCGGGTGGACTCAGCCCTCGGTGACACGCTGGACGAGCACACGCTGACCGTGGGAGCCGCGTTCGTCTGACCACTTGTCGACGATCTCCAACCGCCCGTCCTCCCGGCGTTGGAGGCGGGCCCGTCCCCGGCCGAGTACCTCCTCGACGCTCGGGCCGTCCTCGGCGGCGTGCACGAAGCGATACCGCAGCACGTCACCGCTGAGGATGCCGCCGGCCTCGCCGTCGAGCTGCTGGTCCGCGGTGTAGCGCGCGATGACCCGGCGCCCTTCCTGGAGGAACTTCACCAGCAGACCCGTGGCCTGGTCACCTTCGATGGTCTCGTCCAGTTCGAAGCTCAGACCGTGCAGGTCGTAGCCCACCTCCTCGACGCGGTGCCTACCGGCCTGCCAGTCCTTGCGGGTCAGCGCGTAGCCCCACTCAGAGGCCGCGCTGCCGTCGCCCTGCGGGAAGCTGTCGCGGTAGCGGGCCTCCATGCGGAAGCCGGCGGCGTTGAACACCCGCTGCATCGGCACGTTGTGCTCGTGGGCGCGTCCGGTCAGCCGCCTGAGCTCAGGTGAGGCGGCGAAGTGGTGGTCGGCGAGCTGCCGCAGGACCTCACGGCCTGCGCCCCGGCCCCGAGCCTTGGGGCCGATACGCAGCTCGAGCTCCGCGGACGGCCCGCTCAGCCCTTGCACCAGTGCGAATCCAGCCGTCGAACCGTCGATGATGATCGACCAGCCGAACCCGTCGTCGTTGGCCCAGCCGCCGGCATCGAGTTCCTCCCGCAGCCGGTCCTCGACGAAGCCGATCGGGCGAGCCAGCGAGGTCGCCGCCTTGCGGTCCATGGTCGCCACCCAGCCGGCGTCGTCGGGGACGAGCACGCGCAGGTGAACCTCAGGGCGCTGGCGGGCAGAAGACACGTTGTGCTCCGGGGTGACGGGCGTGCTCGAAGGGTGCTCGACGCATGGGCACCCGTACGGCCCTACTGTGACGCTGGCCACGACGACAGTACCGAGGGAACCGGAGGCGAGTGGTGGAACTGGTGGGACGCACGGCCGAAGACCTCGCGCAGGCGGTCCGTACCGGGGCGCTCGATGCCCGTCAGGTGGTGTCGGCGCACCTCACGCACCTCAAGGCGGTCGAGCCGCGGCTCGGTGCGTTCGCGTCCGTCCGTCACCGAGCGGCGCTCGAGGAGGCGGACGCGGTCGATCGTCACCCGGACCGGGCCGACCTGCCCCTGGCCGGCGTCCCGATCGCGGTCAAGGACGTCATCGAGGTCGCGGGAGAGCAGACCCGCCATGGCTCGCTCGCCACCTCCGCCGCCACCGCGGACCAGGATCACCCGCTGGTGGCGCGCCTGCGGGCGGCAGGGGCCATCATCCTCGGCAAGACCCGGTGCCCGGAGCTGTCACTGTGGGGCACCACGGATGATCCAGCCGCGACGACCGTGAACCCCTGGGACCCGACGCGCAGCGCAGGTGGCTCCTCAGGCGGTTCCGCTGCCGCCGTCGCGGCCGGTGTGGTGCCCCTGGCGGTGGGGACCGACGGGCTCGGTTCCGTGCGCATCCCGGCGGCCGCCTGCGGAGTGATCGGGTTGCGACCGGGCTCGCCCTACCTCGGTGTCGAACTGGCCGGAGTGCCGCACTGGTTCGGGATGACCCGTTTCGGCCCGCTGGCGACGACGGTCGCGGATCTGCGTCTGCTGCTCGACGTGCTGACCGGCGTCGCCGTGCCGCCGACGGAGGTACGCCCGCATCCCATCGAGGTCGCGGTGTCGTGGCGTTCCCCTGCCCCAGGTGCGAGCGTGAGCGGTGCCTGGCGTGAAGCGGTCCTCGAGGCGGGACGCCTGCTGCACCACGCGGGCTGCAGCGTCGTCCGCGCGGACCCTCCCTACGAGCGCGCCGTGGTCCAGGCGGTGGTGGCGCGCTGGACCCAGGGCGCCGGCGCGGATGTTGCTGCCCTGGACCTCGATCCTGACCTGCTGCAGCCGCGGACCCGGGCGCATGTGGCAGCGGGGGAGCGGCTGGCCAAGGTCGCACCCGTCGACGACGCCGATGCCGTGGACTGGCGGGAGCGGCTGGCGCCCTTCTTCGCCGACCATGACGTCCTGCTCACCCCGGCCTTCGCCCGTGCCCAGCCCGCAGCCACGGCCTGGCACACCCGCCCCTGGGCTGCGAACATCGCCGCCAACCTGTCGGCCTACCCCTTCTCGGCTGCCTGGAACCTCGCCGACGTGCCCGCTGCGGTGGTGCCCTTGTGGGAGGAGGGTGGCCGGCCGCTCGCGGTCCAGATCGTGGCCGACGTCGGTCGGGAGGCGCTGGTGCTGGAGGTGGCCGAGCAGTTGACCTCGATGGTTCCCCCGCAGCGGCACGCGCCGGGGTGGGGCGTGCCTACGGCGTGAGCCGACGCGCCGGCCGGTGCGCCCCCGCGGGTCTCAGCGATCCGCCTCGTCATCGGCCGGTGTCGCCGCCTGCGGTGTGACGTCATCGGCCGGTGCCGCCGCCTGCGGTGTGACGTCGTCGGGTGCCGAAGGGGTTCGACGGTGACGCCGGCGGCGGGGTCCAGGCGGGTCCTCGGCCGCCACCGTCACCCGTGTCCGACGCCGGTGACGCCGCGGCCGGCGTTCACGCCCGCTGCCATCGTCACGGCGGAGCTTGGCGGAGCGCAGCTTCGTCTCCTCGGGGAACTGTGCCATCAGGGTCTCAGGATCGACCCCGGGACCACCCACCGGGGTCGGACCCGGGGTGTGGCCGGCACGTCTGATCCGGGTGCGCAGGCGCATCTCGTTGCCGACCGCGGCGATCACCGCGGTGATCGGCACCGCGAGGAACGCGCCGATGATCCCGATGAGTACGGCGCCTGCGGTCAGGACCCCCAGGATCACCACCGGGTGCAGGGAGACCGCGCGGCGCATGATGGTGGGCTGCAGGAGGTTGGACTCGATCTGTTGCACGGCCAGGACGACGCCGGCGACGATCAGTGCCGTCCCGATCCCCTGATCCGCCAGCGCCACCAGCACCGCCAGCAGTCCCGTCACCGAGGCCCCGATCACCGGCACGAAGCCGCCGAAGAACACCAGGACCGACAGTGGGAGCACCAGTGTCACGTCCAGGATCAGGAGGCCGAGCCCGATGCCCACGGCATCGATCAGCGCCACGGCGGAGGTGCCCCGTACGAAGCCCGACAGCGCGACCCAGCCGCGCTGACCGGCCGCGCGGACATCGTTGCGGTGGGTCTCAGGGACCAGACGCTGGAACCAGCTGACCAGTTGCTCGCCGTCCTTGACGAAGAAGAACAGCAGCACCAGCGCGAGCACCAGGGCGGTGACACCCTCCGCCAGTGCCAGGGCGAGGGTGCCGATCTGGCTCGCGATCGTCCCGGCAGCTCCCTCCAGGGAGGTCATCGCCGTGGCGAGCAGTTCGTCGAGCTGCTCGCGGTCGTAGCCGATGGGGCCTTCCTCGAGCCACAGCAGGAGCTGGTCGAAGCCCTCGATCACCGTGGGACCGAGCTGCTGGATCTGCGCGACGAAGGCGGGGGTGAGGGCTGCGAGTATCCCGAAGAAGGTCCCGACACCACCGACGACGACCAGGATCGCCGCGGCGAGCCGGGGTAGCCCGCGGCGCTCGAGTTTGCGTGCGGGAGGGACGCACAGCGTGGACAGGATCAGCGCGATGATCACCGGCAGGGTGACGAGGTAGAGCCGGGTCATCGCGTAGATCGCGAACGCCGCCCCCACCAGCAGCACGATGCCGCGCCAGGTGTACTGCACGGAGGTGTCGAGCCACACGGGCACCCGCTGATCACCGGCGCGCGACACCATCAGGGGGGCGTCGGCGGCGGGGTCGGTGTCACCGGCCATCGCACTACCAGACGCTGACACGGCCTGTCCTGCATCCAGTGACTGATCGTGCTCCGGATCGCCCTGCTCGGTGCCGTCATCCGCCTCGTGGGTCCCCATCGGCACTCCAGTCGCGAGAGGTCCTGATGGCAGATGCTACTCAGCGCGCTGCCTGCGATGGAGGAGCCGCACCTACGGCGCACCCACAGGGGTGTCCTGGGCCTGGTCGGTGACGCACCCCGGTGAGCGGCGACGGGACAGCGTGTGCGTCACGCGCGCTACTTGGGCCGAAGCTGTGGCGGAACCTCCTGTGGACAACCCGGCACCGAACTGGGGACAGACGGGGGAGTAGGAGGGGGAGAGGCTGTGCAAACACAACATCTTGTGTCACCCTGGGGCGAGGAGCCCCCACAGGTTGTGTGCAGTGTGGAGATGGGTGCGGCCGGGATGCTTGCGTACGGTGGCGTTGGCAGGTTGAGTGCGCCCCGGACTTGCACGGATGTAGTTCCACCGTCGTCGGTCCACAGCCCGAGCCACGCCGCGCCTGCCGCTGGTCTCTGATGGACCGCCGGGTGCCAGGGAAGAGGAGCCAGAGGACCCATGTCAGACACCACCGCGGACACCGCCCACACCGACGAGGCCTTCATCGACGTGCCCTCCGCGCCCCTGCGCGTCGAGGAACGCGACGGGCGCGCAGGCCTGCACCTCGAGCGCTTCTTCACCCGTGAGGGCACCCACCCCTACGACGAGCTCGAGTGGGAGCTGCGTGACGCGATCCTGACCAACTGGCGGGACGGGTCCACCTCCTTCGAGCAGCGCGGGGTGGAGTTCCCGAAGAGCTGGTCGATGATGGCCACCCAGATCGTCAGCCAGAAGTACTTCCGCGGGACGCTGGGCACGCCCGAGCGTGAGCACTCGGTCCGCCAGATGATCGACCGGGTCGCCGACACGATCACCGCCTGGGGCATCGACGGCGGCTACTTCGCCGACGAGGCCAGCGCGGAGGTCTTCAACCACGAGCTCAAGCACCTGCTCGTCCACCAGAAGGCCGCCTTCAACTCGCCCGTGTGGTTCAACGTCGGCGTGGAGGAGGAGCCGCAGTGTTCCGCCTGCTTCATCCTCGCCGTCGAGGACACCATGTCGTCGATCCTCAACTGGTACGTGGAGGAGGGCACGATCTTCAAGGGCGGTTCGGGCTCGGGCATCAACCTGTCCACCATCCGCTCCTCCAAGGAGACGCTGAAGGGCGGCGGCGAGGCCTCCGGTCCCGTGTCCTTCATGCGCGGCGCCGACGCCTCCGCCGGCACCATCAAGTCCGGTGGCAAGACCCGCCGTGCCGCCAAGATGGTGATCCTCAACGTCGACCACCCCGACATCGAGGAGTTCATCTGGACCAAGGCCCGCGAGGAGAAGAAGGTCCGCGTGCTGCGCGAGGCCGGCTTCGACATGGACCTCGACGGTGAGGACTACGCGTCCATCCAGTACCAGAACGCCAACAACTCCGTGCGGGTCACCGACGAGTTCATGCGGGCCTACGAGGAGGGCACCACCTACCCGGTCCGCTCCGTGACCACCGGCGAGGTGATCGAGGAGAAGGACGCCCGTGAGGTCATGCGCCAGATCTCCCAGGCCTCCTGGGAGTGCGCCGACCCCGGTCTGCAGTACGACTCGACGATCAACGACTGGCACACCTCGCCGGAGTCGGGACGGATCAACGGCTCCAACCCCTGCTCGGAGTACATGCACCTCGACAACTCCGCCTGCAACCTCGCATCGCTCAACCTCAAGAAGTTCTACGACTACGAGGCGGGCCGGTTCGACGTGGAGGCCTACAAGCGCGCCGTCGAGGTGGTGCTCACCGCCCAGGAGATCATCGTCGGCTACTCCTCCTACCCCACGGAGGCGATCGGCCAGAACGCCCGTGACTTCCGGGAGCTCGGGCTCGGCTACGCCAACCTCGGTGGCCTGCTGATGTCGCTCGGCCTGCCCTACGACTCCGAGGAGGGGCGCGCGTGGGCTGGGGCGCTGACCGCGCTGATGACCGGGCACGCCTACCGCACCTCCGCGGAGCTCGCACGGGTCAAAGGTGCCCACGCCGGCCACGCAAAGAACGCCCAGCCCATGCAGCGGGTGATCGGCAAGCACCGTGAGGCGGTTCACGACATCGACCCGCGTCCGGTGCCGCGCGATCTGATGCAGGCTGCGCGCACCGCCTGGGACGAGGCCTACGCGTTGGGTGCGGAGCACGGCTACCGCAACGCCCAGGCCACGGTGCTCGCGCCCACGGGCACCATCGGCCTGATGATGGACTGCGACACCACCGGCATCGAGCCGGACCTCGGGCTCGTGAAGCTGAAGAAGATGGTGGGCGGTGGCTCCATGACCATCGTCAACCAGACCGTGCCCCAGGCGCTGCGCCACCTGCGCTACACCGAGGAGCAGGTCGAGGCGATCGTCGCCTACATCGATGAGAACAAGACGATCCACGGGGCGCCGGCGCTCAAGCCCGAGCACACCAAGGTGTTCCAGTGCGCCATGGGTGACGACGCCATCCACTACATGGGCCACGTCGGCATGATGGCCGCGGCGCAGCCCTTCATCTCCGGCGCGATCTCCAAGACCGTCAACCTGCCGGAGACGGCGACGATCGAGGACGTCGAGCAGCTCCACCTCGATGCCTGGAAGATGGGCATCAAGGCGATCGCCATCTACCGCGACAACTGCAAGGTGGCCCAGCCGCTCAGCGTGTCCAAGAAGGAGTCGAAGGTGGCGGAGGTCCCCGCCGCCGAGGTGGTGCACGTGCCGCAGCGGCGCAAGCTGCCCAAGACCCGACCGTCGCAGACCATCAGCTTCCGGGTCGGCGACGCCAAGGGCTACATCACCGCCGGGGAGTACCCGGGTGACGGTGTGGGTGAGCTGTTCGTCAAGCTCGGTAAGCAGGGCTCGACCCTGTCGGGGCTGCTGGATGCCTTCTCCATCTCGCTGTCGATCGGGCTGCAGTACGGCGTGCCCCTCGAGGCGTACGTGTCGAAGTTCATGAACATGCGCTTCGAACCGGCGGGCATGACCGACGACGATGAGATCCGCTTCGCAACCTCGGTGGTGGACTTCCTGGCCCGCAAGCTGGCGCTCGAGTACCTGCCCTACGACCAGCGCGAGGCGCTCGGGGTCTACACCCTCGAGGAGCGCACCCGGATGCTGGATGAGGGCTACGGCGACAGCACGCCGGAGGTGCCGGCCGGTCCAACGGCGGAGTCGGTGGCGCGCGCGGAGCCGGTGCCGGCGGTCAGTGCCGCGGCTCTGCCCGTGGACCACGACGCGCCGATGTGCTTCGACTGCGGGATCAAGATGCAGCGTGCAGGTGCCTGCCACGTGTGCGAGTCCTGCGGGACCACCAGCGGCTGCAGCTAAGTCCGCGAAGTTCGGGAACGGCGCTGTCAGGAGGGGACCCCGTGCGGGTCCCCTCCGCGCTGTCAGCGACCGTCCTCGCACCGTTGACCGGGCACCCGGGCTCACCGGCCCGGCTGCTCGTCCGGGCAGGTGACGCTGACGGCATGCTCCTGCGGGGCAGCTACCGGTCGCAGTCCTTCAGGCCGACCGAAGCGTCTCGAGTGTTGGGGCGAGCTGACGCCAGCGGGCCTGGCGGACCCGGTAGAACAGCCAGGCGAAGGCGGTGACCGGCAGGGTGGCCCAGCCTGCGTCGATCCTCACCCGGTCGGTGTAGCGCGTGCGGTGGTCGTCGAGCGACTCGAGCACGATGTCGTGGACCCAGGAGCGGATCAGCCCGCCGTGCTCGTCGCTGGTGAGGGTCAGCGCCTCCGCGTCGATGCGGGCGACACGGATGGTGTGGCGGCCCAGTGGGAGGACGCCGAACAGCCACAGCCGACCTGAGACGGTCTCACCTTCCCGCCAGGGTTCCAGGCGTCGGGAGGCCGGGGAGTAGCGCAGCAGACCTCGGGTGACCCTGCGGAAGGCCACCGGGGTGCAGACCGCCTCCCACACCGCGGGTGCGGGGGCGTCGAGGTCGGTGGTTCGGGTCAGGGTCAGCGCATCCATGGTGTTGGTTCCTGTGTGGTGGGAGCAGCGTCACCACCAGTATCTTGAGCATCCCTCATCTTCTCCACTCGCGTTCCAGGAACATCGTGGCTACTGCCCGCTCGCGCCGGAAGCCCTCCCAGCAGCGTCGTACGCCGCGCCAGGACCGCTCACGCGCCACGGTGTCCTTCGTGCTCGATGCGGCGGCTCAGGTCTTCGCCGAACGGGGCTACGCCGCGACCACCAACGAGGTCGCAGTCCGGGCCGGGGTCTCGATCGGCTCGGTCTACCAGTACTTCGCGGACAAGGACGCGCTGCTGGTCGCGGTGCTCGACCGGGTCCGCGATGACCTCTCGGGGGCGATCGCCGCGCTGCTGACGGCCGGCGGCGTCGATCCCCCGGTGGCCGACCGTCGTGGCCACGCGCTGGTGGTGGCCGTGGACGCGGCCATCCACGAACATGTCCTCGCCGCCGCCGACCCGGAGGACGAACAGGCCCGGATCGACGACGTCGTCACCCTCACGACCGCGACGCTGGCGGCCTACGGGTAGACGGATCCACCAGGCCCACGCGCACCTCGACCCGGCAACGATCGATGGGTGCACCCGGACGCACGCGTCATGCGGATGAGGTCGTCCAGACCGACGTCGTGGCTGGCGACGCTGGCCGCGGTGGTCTCCACGCATCGGGCACGCAGCTCGGCGGGCACCCTGGACGGTCCTGCGGTCGAGGACCAGATCGACAGGCTCGCACGACGCGGAGGCCCTGCACGGATCCAGAGGGTCCTGGGCGAACTCGACGTGATCACCGGGTCCGTCGACCCGCGTCAGATCGCAGCGGTGCGCGAACGGCTCGACGACGTTCTCGGCGCCGTCAGCCGGCTCGCACCACGACCGCGCGCTGCTTCGGGCGAGCCCGAGCGGTGGGCGTGGCTGCCCTTCTTCGAGGCGTCCTTCTCCAACTGCATCGAGGGCACGGAGTTCGGTGTCGACGAAGCGCGCCGGATCGCCAGGCTGATGGTCAACGCCGAGCTCAGCGTCGCCGGGCAGGTGCGCATCGTCATCCCGACGGGCTTCCGCACCAACCACCTCGCCGCCCTCACCGCGTTCTCCAGCGGCAACGGGGACGGGCAGAGCCTTCACGCGGTCATGGACTTCGCCCAGAGATGGGTGGCGCACGTGGACTGGGCAACCTTCGCGCGCGCCGTCTGTCGACGCTCCCGCCCCATCCCCGTCGGTCCTCGCGGCCAAGGACCGTGCTCCCGGACCGATGTCGATGACCTGACCGACAACCGTGATGCTGCGCGCCTGCTGGTTCGTGTGTCGGCCGGCGCCGGGGTTCGCGCGGTGCGTGCGACCGCTTTGTCCGTCGTCGCGCAGGTGGGCAGCGGCCTGCACGCCCTGGGCTACGGGCCGCTGACGGCGATCAGCGCCGCACCCTCGGGCTCGGTCTGGGTCTGCCCATCAGCCGGACCCTGGCCGACGCCAACGGCGGCCAACTGGACGACCGCGACACCGAGCGGTAGCGCACGCGACGCCAGCCGACGCGAGGTTGTCGCAGGCGTAGCGGTAGACGACGACACGAGGGCCGTCGAGCAGGCGTGCGCACAGGGCGGAAACGACGGCTGTGCCGGCGCCCTGCCGACGGAACCGGGGGGCGGTGACGACGCCCAGATCGCTGAAACCACGCCACTCGAACATGCTGGCGACCGCCGCGATCTGGTCACCGGATCGAGCGCGTACCGACGCTGCGGTGCGTGCTCGATCTGCCGATCGGGCCAGCACCTGGCCACGTCGTCGGCGGTCATGCGATGCCGAGGTGGTAGTTCGTCGCGCACGGCCTCGAGCTGCGCAGCCACCTCGGGCGCCACGCGGGTGACCACACGCTGCCCGACCGGCCAGAGCGACACCCACGCCGTCGGTCGCGTCTGCGGGTCGGCGATGATGCTCGTGCCGGGCACATCGACCGGGTCGGCCGGTTCGGGGAAGCTCCGCTGCCAGGTCTCGAGGACCCGCTGGTGCAGCGAGGCGGATGGCCGTTCGGCTGCCAACGCTCACCTCGGGGCGCGTGACGGGACGGTCGGCCTGGTGACGCTAGCGGCGTGGCCACCATGCGGCGCACCGCCATGATCCCGCGTCCGGCGGGCCCGCGGAGCCCGCCACCCGAAGTGGTGCCCGCGCCCCGCTGCTCACCCGTGGCCACCGCCGCGGGCGGTGAGCCGCGGATCGCTCCCGAGGTCGGAGGGGTGGGAGAGGTCCGGGGAGAAGCGGCTCGCAGGTGGGGTGCGGCCGAGTTCCTCGGCCATCGACCGGATCAGGTGCGGAGCGGCACCGCAGCACAGACCCAGGTAGTTCACCCCCAGTTCGCGCGCGGTGCGGGCGAAGGCGGCCACCTCGAAGCGCGTGCACAGGTTCGGCTCCAACGCCAGGGGGAAGGTCTGCCCGCCGGGTGGGGCCACCGTGGCAGCGGGGTCGGGCAGGTCGAGGTAGGTGGGGTGGTCCTCGGTGGTGCGGTAGGGCACCGGCAGTGCGGCCACCGGGATGCCGACCCGCTCGAGGATCCGCCGAAGTGGTGGGAGCATGGTGGTCGGACCGCGGAAGCAGTTGAGCCCGACGACGTCGGCGCCGTCCTCCTCCAGCGTGGCGCAGGCGTCGTCGACCGTGACGTCGTCGAGCAGCGTCCCCCGCGCCGGCAACGCCAGGGTGATGACACCGGGAAGCTCGACCTCGGCGATCACCTCGAGCGCAAGCCGGGCCTCGCCCGCGGAGGAGAACGTCTCGGCGATGACCAGATCCGCACCCTCCTCGGCCGCCCACCGGGCCTGCTCCTCGAACATCGCCCGTGCCTGGCCCTCGGCGTCACGGTCACCGGGCCGGTAGACGTTGGTGTTGGCGAGGTTGCCGGCGACCAGCGGCCGATCCTCGAACTCGGCCGCGACGTCGTGCGCGAGCCGCAGGGCCTGCCGGTTGAGGGGTTCGAGCTGCTGCTCCTTGCCGATCTGGCGGAGCTTCTCGCGGTGGCCGTAGTAGGTGAAGGCCTCGATGATGTCGGATCCGGCACGGACGAACTCACGGTGGACCTGCGCGAGTGCCTCGGGATGCTCGAGCACCACCTCGGGTACGAAGCTGCCGGCCCTGAGGTAGCCGCGGCGTTCCAGCTCGAACAGGTACCCCTCGGCGCACAGGACCGGGCCGACCGCCAGGCGCTCGTGGAGACCGCGTACAGGGTTGGAGGTGCTGGTGGTGCGCATGGGCGGGCCCTCGACGTCGGTTCGGCGGCGAAGCGCCGCACGACAGCCGTTGCGTGGTTCCTCCCGAACCGGGGAGCTCCGGCGGGGTTGCGCGACGGTACGTCGTCCTGCGGCACGGCATCAACGTCGGCGGATGCCGTGGCCTCTCGATCGCGCCTCTGCTGGGGCCGTGCATCGCTCGCGTCGACATCGACGTTCGGGACGCCGCTACGGCCTGCAGCACGGACCCGATCGCTTCGGGATCGGGAGTGGCGCGCATGGCACCAGGTCCATGCGGGGCACGTCTCAGCCCCCTCGGCATGGTGCGCGTGCTCGCGGTGGTGGCGGGCCCCACCGCCCCGGTTGCTGCCGGGTCCGGTCAGCAAGATCCGCTGACCGGATACCTCACCGATGACGATGGGAGCGTGCACGCCACAGCCATCGACGCGGCCGGTCGTGCCGGGTTGACCACCGGGTCCGGCCCGGAGGAGTCCGGTCCGGGGATGGACCTGCGACGTGACGAGATGGCGACGTTCGTCGCCCTCGCGACCGCCGTGGGCGTGGGCGGGTGCCGACCGGGTACCCCAGCCCGGGACAGCTGCTCGCGGGCACCGAACGTGCACGGCTGCGCGCCTTCGCCCAGGACATCATCGAGACCCAGTCCAGCGAGATCGATGACGCCGAGGCAAGAGCCGCAGCGACTCGGTGTCACCGGAGAGCTCGATGCGGCGGTGGGCACGGTGTTCTCCAGCAGCTGGCTGCCGTGACAGCCGATCGCACGCAGCTGTTGGGTCAGGTCGACGGGCACGGTCAGCTCGAGCTCGGCCTCGTCGCGACCGACGAAGGGTGCGCCGAACTCCTGACGCAGCGCGGCAGGAGGCGACGATCTCGAGGTCATCGGCGAACTCACCGCCTGCTCGTGGCGGAGCCGGGCCGGGTGGCGCGTGCGTCGCGCGGGTGGGTCTCTCGCATGCGGAGGGTGACATCCAGCCCGGAGGCGGCGGTGATCGCTGCGACCGCGAGGATGGCGATGGTGAGCGAGTAGAGGTCGGCCAGCACGCCGGAGAGCAGGGCACCGACCGCGAAC
>LKMJ01005208.1_pt1 | contig 12261 bp, 11 predicted proteins | sample 643391 | NCBI WGS metagenome assembly LKMJ01 (sample SAMN04112250, study PRJNA286221) | soda lake metagenome | biome: soda lake; feature: Kulunda Steppe; material: water; isolation source: sample PL-Br10 brine of Picturesque Lake | place: Russia: Kulunda steppe | collected 2010-07
CTGGCGGTCTGTGTTGCTGCGGGCGCCCTTGCACTGTTGCTGCGCCAACCGTTGATCGTCGGGCTCATCGCCGCAGGCATCGCCGTCGGCCCCGAGGTCCTCGGCTTGGTCGAGGCGACCTCGGAGATCGAGCTGCTGGCCAAGATCGGCATCTCCCTGCTGCTGTTCGTCGTGGGACTGAAGCTCGACGTACGACTGGTCGCCAAGCTCGGTCCCGTGGCCCTGGCGACGGGGCTCGGCCAAGTGATCTTCACCTCGGTAGTGGGGTTCATGATCGCGCTCGGGCTCGGGTTCGACACCGTCCCCGCCCTCTACATCGCCGTCGCCCTGACCTTCTCCTCCACGATCATCATCGTGAAACTGCTCACGGACAAACGGGAACTCGAGGATCTCCACGGCCGCATCGCCCTGGGCTTCCTGATCGTCCAGGACATCGTCGTCGTGCTCGCGATGATCGTGATCACCGCCTCTGCGGACGCCGGGGACGACCTCACCACCGAGGTGATCGGTGTAACCATCCGGGGTGTCGCGCTGCTGGTCGCGGTGATCCTGATCGGCCGTTACCTCGCCAACCCGGTGGCCCACCTGCTGGCCCGCTCCTCCGAGCTACTGGTGCTCGGCGCCGTCACCTGGGCCGTCGCACTGGCAGCGATCTCGATCCTGCTGGGCTTCAGTGAAGAGGTCGGTGCCTTCCTCGCCGGCATGACCCTGGCCTCCACCCCGTACCGCGAAGCGATCAGCGGACGCCTCTCAACGTTGCGCGACTTCCTCCTGGTGTTCTTCTTCATCGAGCTCGGCACCATGTTCGAGCTCAGTAGCGCCCTGGACCAACTCGGTGCGGCGGTCACCTTCAGCCTGTTCGTGCTGATCGGTAATCCGATCATCGTGCTGATCATCATGGGGGTGATGGGCTACCGCAAACGGGTCTCCTTCAAGGCCGGCCTGACGGTGGCACAGATCAGCGAGTTCTCCCTGATCCTGGTGGCGCTCGGGGTCAGTCAGGAGCAGATCGACAACGACGTGCTCGGGCTGGTGACCGCCGTGGGTCTGATCACCATCAGTGCCTCCACCTACCTCATCTCCAACTCCGACTGGATCTACGACCGCATCGAGGTGGTCCTGCGGCCCTTCGAGCGCAAACAGCCCTCGGCCAACATCGACCTCGACGAGGAACAACCGACGCCCGAGTACATCGTCGTGGGCCTCGGGCGGTTCGGTTCGACGGTGCTCGAGGAACTGATCGCCAGTGGCGACGACGTCATGGGCGTGGACTTCGATCCGCGTAGCGTGCGTGTCGGTGAGTGGGGTGTCCCGGTCATCTACGGCGATGCGGAGGACCCCGACCTGCCCTCACAGCTCCCGCTGGAGGACGTGCGGTGGGTCATCAGCACGGTGCGACGCCTCGATGCGAACCTGCAGCTGATCAGCTCCCTGCGGCTCTCGGGGCACGATTTCCGGATCGTGGTCGCAGCCGAGGACGAGGAGGCCTGCCGCATCCTCGAACGCGCCGGCGCCGATCTGGTCTTCCGGCCGCTCCACGAGGCGGCGGAGCCGTTGCTCGCGCAGGTGCACGGCTTCCGGTGATCGCCGCACACACCCAGTCGGGCGCGCGTCACGCGATACACCAGGTGGATCGACCGCAGTCGCTGTCCTCCGCACCCTCACGTGCGGACGGTCACCGCTGGAGCACCCCGAGCGCGACCACCCACAGCCGCGCGCGGTCACGGATCGGATCGGGGCGCACCTCGACCGTGAGGTCGGTCAGCCCGTGCGAGCGGCACAGCGCGTCGAGCTCCACCTCGGTGACCGAGGAGGTGTAGACACGGCCGAGCACCGGGTCATCGTCGGGGGCGAGATCAGCGTTGCCCCGCAGTGCGGCGAGGTAGACCGGGCCTGACCCGACGATCTCCAGCAGACGGGCGAAGGTCGGTTGCCACTGCGCGCGCCGCAGGTGCGTGAGGCCACCCGACAGCCACAGCCCGCCGACCGAGCGCGGCCGCAGGGGCGGATCGTGCAACGGCGCCTGGAGCAGCGGATGGTGCGGTAGCAGCGTCCGCGCTTCCTGCAGCGCTCCCAGGGACAGGTCGATGCCGATCGGATGCACGCCCGCGTCGCGCAGGAGGCGGAGGTCGTTGGCCGGGCCGCAGCCGGCATCGAGGACGAGGTCCCCACGGGTGGCAAGCGCAGCGAAGCGACGGACGTCGGCCACCGGGCGACGTAGCCGCAACGATGCCTGGTAGGCCCGGGCATGCTCGTCGTAGGCGGCCACGCTGGCCAGGGTGCGCTCGTCCAGCTCCACGAACAGCTCCTGCTCCGGCCTCGGGCCCGGGTGTCCTCGGTTGCACGCCGGTGGGTGACGGACCCCGGTTCCGCAGGGTCGTCCGCGGCGAGGTCAACCGCCGACGACCTCCTCGACCGAACCTGCCACCTCGAAGACCGCATCGAGCCCGGTGATCTCCAACACCCGCACGATACGCGGCGCGGCAGCCGCCACCACGAGACGGCCGCCTCCGGTGCGAGCCCGTCGCAGCCCGCCGACGAGCACACCCAACCCGAAGGAGTCGAGGAACTCCAGCTGTGACAGGTCGAGCACCACCCAGGTGGCCGGCTCGTACTGCTCCTCCTGCAGGACGTGGCGTACCTGGGCCGCGGTCGCGACATCGAGCTGCCCGACCAGGCTGATCACGCGCCAGGCGTCGGCGTCGGTGACGGCGATGTCCAGCAGTTGCACGGCGCAACCTCCTCCTCGCCCACCCACGCTACTGCGCGCTGGTGGTGCGGTGCCACACCGGGTGTGCCCCCGGCCCGGTTACCGTCCCGCTCTGCCCGAGTGAGGTGAGGTGCCCGGATCGATCCACGCGACGTGTTGGAAGTGCTCGCGCGCACCGCGTCGGGCACGCCGGCCGCGAACGCCAGCGACCGCACGGGGATGGTCCTCGCACCTGAGGACGCAACCGACGGCGGGCTCGTCCACCTCGAACGGCTCCCCGCACGCACCGCCCGCACGGTGCCGGTCCCGACCGACCTGCCGGCCGTCCTGCGGACACGACTGGAGGAGGTCGGGATCGCCGAGCTGTGGTCCCACCAGGCAGAGGCGCTGCGCCGGGTCCGTGACGGCGAGCATGTGGTCCTGGCGACGGGCACGGCCTCGGGCAAGAGCCTCGGCTTCCAGCTCCCCGCGCTGGAGATGCTGGCCGCCGACGACCGCTCCGTGGTCCTGCAACTGTCACCGACCAAGGCGCTGGCGCACGACCAGTTGCGTGCGCTCCGACAGCTGCGGTTGCCGTGGCTGCGGGCGGCGGTCCTCGACGGCGACACCCCCCGGGCGGAACGGGAGGCGGTGCGTCGCAGTGCCAACTGGATCGTGACCAACCCCGATCTCTTGCACGCCTCCCTGCTCGGCGCGCACCAGCGGTGGGCCGATGTGCTGCACCGTTGCCGCGTGGTCATCGTCGACGAGGCCCATGTGACACGCGGGGTGTTCGGCAGCCACGTCGCACTGGTACTGCGACGGCTCCGGCGTCTGCTCGAGCGCTACGGCGCCGACCCGCGGTTCCTGCTGGCGACGGCGACCGTCGGCAACCCGGGCGCCCACGCTGCTGCGCTGACCGGCGTCCCGGTCACCGAGGTCGTCGTCGACGGCGCGCCCCACGGCCCGCTGCACCTCGGCCTGTGGCTGCCACCGCTCGAGGAGGACGGCGAGCGGCGCCGCTCGACCCTGCAGGAGACGGCCCACCTGCTGGCAGCCTTCGTGGCAGCGGGGGTACAGACCCTGGCCTTCACCCGGAGCCGGAAGGCCGCCGAGGTGATCGCAGCCGTCGCGCGGGAACGGCTCACCGATCAGCATGACCCGGAGGGACAGCCCCTGGCCGGGGCGATCGCCGCCTATCGGGCCGGCTACCTGGCCGAGGACCGGCGCGCCCTGGAGACGGGGCTGCGGGACGGGACCCTGCGGGGGGTGGCCGCGACGGAGGCGCTGGAGCTCGGCATCGACGTCACGGGCCTCGACGCGGTGGTGCTGGCCGGCTGGCCGGGGACGACCGCTGCGTTCTGGCAGCGGGTCGGGCGTGCCGGGCGGCGGGGCGAGGCCGCAGCGGCGGTGCTGGTCGCGCAGGAGGATCCGCTCGATCACTTCCTGGTCACCCATCCCCGGGAGCTGCTCACCCGGGCGCCCGAGGAGGCGATCGTCGACCCCGGCAACCCGGTCCTGCTCGCGCCGCACCTGCGCTGCGCCTGCCAGGAGGCACCCCTGGACGACGAGGAAGCCGAGCGGTGGTTCGGCGCCGATGCCCCCGGGCTGCTGGCCGACGACGTCGCCGCCGGACGCCTGCGCCGGCGTGATGACCGCCACTTCTGGACCGGGCGCCACCGGGCGGCTGCCGAGGTCGGCCTGCGGAGTACCGGTGGGACGCCGGTGCGTATCGTCGATGCGGAGACGGGGCAGGTGATCGGCGACGTCGATGAGGTGCGGGCCCACCGGCAGGTGCACACCGGCGCGATCCACCTGCATCAGGGCCGTGTGCTGCGGGTAGCCGTCCTGGACCTCGATGCGCACGTGGCCCTGGTCGAGGACGCGGGTACGACCCACCTGACGACCCGTCCACGGACCGACACCGATCTGGAGGTGGTCGAGACCCTGCGGACGGCGCAGTGGGACGAGGTCACGATCAGCTACGGGCGGGTCGAGGTCACCAACCGGGTGACCGGCTACGAGGTACTGCGCATCGGGACCGGCGAGGTGCTCGAGCGCGTCGACCTCGACCTGCCACCCACCGAGTTGCACACCCGCGCAGTGTGGTGGTGCCTGCCGGAGGACACGCTGGAGGAGGCCGGACTCGATCGACATCGGACACCCGGCTCGCTGCACGCCGCCGAGCACGCCGCGATCGGGATGCTGCCGCTGCTCGCGCTGTGCGACCGCTGGGACCTCGGCGGGTTGTCCACCGCCCTGCACCCCGACACCGCACAACCGACGGTGTTCATCTACGACGGCATCCCTGGCGGGGCCGGTCTGGCTGCGCGCTCCTTCCACCGGGTCGTCGAGCACCTCTCCGCGACCCGGGCCACGATCGCGAGCTGTCGATGCGTTGCCGGCTGCCCCTCCTGCGTGCAGAGCCCGAAGTGCGGCAACGGCAACGACCCCCTCGACAAGACCGGTGCCGTCGCGGTCCTCGATCTGCTCCTCGCACGCGCACCGACCGGGCCGACCGGGGCGACAGGGCCGACCGGGCCGACCGGCTCGGCCCCTCCGACGGAGTCGACCGGGTCACGGGGGTAGGACCAGGGCCGCACCGGCGTCCGCTGCGACCCGGGCAGCCCCCAGCGTCGGCAGGACCAGTCCGGGGACCGGCACGCTCACACGGACCGCGGCCCGGTCGGAGCCGGGATCACAGAGGCAGTGCTCGAGTTGTCCCCCGCCCGCGACCGCGGTGCGGTCCGCCTCGCGGATCGGGGACACCGCACGGGCACCTTCGACCTCGGCGGAGACCGCCGCCAAGGCGACGGCGTCGGCCAGCGACTGCGCCCGCGCGGCGGCGACGAAGTACGCACCGAGGTCGATGAGGGCGATCGCAGCCAGGGTGGTAACCCACAGCAGCATCGGCAGGACCACGGTCGCGACACCGGACTCGGTGCACCGGTCGGTGGTGTTCATGGCGCACCCGGCCCGAGCATGGGCGCACCACCGCCGCCCACGGACGGTTCCACACGAGCGACGGCTCGGGCACGCAGGGCGTGCTGCACCGGGCCGATCGTGCGCGTGGCCCTCACCTCGACACGTGCCAGGTCACCATCACGACGCTGGACCGGCTGCACCGTCACCTGCAGGGCCAGTTCCGGTGCCGCCTCGGTCGCTGCCGTACGGACCGGAGCCGTCCCCGTGGTGGTGGCGGCAACGCGAGCCCCGGCGCGGGCCGCCTCGTGCAGTAACAGCACGTCACGCACGAGTCCTACGGCGGAGAACAGGCCGACCACCAGCAGCGCCAGCGCCGGCAGCACCCAGACGGCTTCCAGGCTGAGTACGCCTGCCTCGTCTGAGGCCCTGCCGCGTGGCGTGCTGGGGCGCCCGGAGTGGCAGGGCAGGGTGCTGGGGCACCCTGAGTGGCAGGGCAGGGTGGTGGGGCGCCCACAAGGACGCCCCGACCCTGGAGGCAGGCGGCTCACGCGCCCACGAGGCTGCGGGCGTGCCGCAGCAGGGCGTTGAACAGCGTGACCAGTGCGCCACCACTGGCCCACTGGATCACCACCCCGGCGACGGTGGCCGCGACCACGGCGAGCAGGCCGTACTCGGTGACCAGCGAGCCCTCCTCATCGGTGAACGTGGGGTCGACCGCGAGCTCGTCCGCGGTGACCACACTGGCGGCCTCGCCGTAGGCCGCAGTGGCCGGGTGAGCTGCCATCGCGCGAGCGCGACCGGCAGCGACATCGGTCAGGTGCTGCATAGCTACTCCTTCGGTATCAGGGGCCCACGGCCAGCAGTCCCGTGTGCACGATCGGCGCGCCGATCAAGAGCACGGTGGCTGGCAGCAGGCACAGGGCGGTGGGGAAGGTCAGTTGCGCGGGGAGCCGCTCAGCGGCGGCAAGCACCCGCGCCAGGTCGTCGGCTCGGAACTGCTGGGCGAGGTGACGCACGCTGGGAGCGACGGCGGCTCCGCTGCGCTCCGCAGCGGCCAGCAGCGCAGCCAGCCGCCGAAGCGGGTCGGCAGCACGGCTGCCGTGGCTCGCAGCGGGACGGTGGCGACCGCCCCTGCGACCGGAGGTGGCGGTCTGCCCGCCGAGCAGGTCGGAGTCGTCCATGCCCAGCTCGAGCCCGAAGGCCAGGCGGCGCAACCGGATCGCATGCGCCGGGAGCGCGTCGGCAACCAGGCGCAGTGCCTCGGGACCGCTCACGCCTGCCGTCAGCGCGGTTGCAACCAGGTCCGCAACCTCGTCGACCCCTTCGGGCAGCACCTCGGCGCGCCGGGCACCGCTGACCAGATGCGCTGCCAGAAGCCCCGCGGGCAGCGCCAGGACCGGTCCGAGGGTGCGGTAGCCGATGACGGCCGCCAGGAGTCCGGCGACCAGGCCGGCGGGGCGGTGGCGCGGCTGAGGTGTGGTCGTGCGTCCCACGCGTCGCACCAGGGCGACGACGATCAACGCACCGACCAGCAGCAGCACCGCCCCAACCAGCAGCACGGCCACGCCCGTCCCGCTGGTGTAGAAGCCGACCAGGTCCGCGCCGACCAACCGGGCCAGTCCGGGTACGAGCAGCACCGGCGCCAGCAGCAGCCCACCGGCCACGACGCGGGTCTGCGCACTCGCGACGCCGATAGCTCGGTCGGCACGCCGCTGATCGTCCTGCGCTGCCTGCGCTGCCTCCACCGCGGGGAGCAGGGGCGCTCCGATGCGCTCGGCGAGGTCCACGGCGCGCTGAGACCGCGGCGGCAGGTCGCGTTGCTCCGGGCGGCTCCCCCCGGCGGTGACGGCGAGGCGCAACTCATCCAGCGCCTGATCCGGATCGATCCTGCGCGCCAGGCTGGCATCGGCCACACGCAGCGGTATCAACGGCATGTCCACACCTCCTCGACCTCGGCACCGTCCCGACCGGTCCGCACGGACAGCAGGCCGGCGACCCGCCGTCGTCCCTGCGGGTCGCGATCGAGCGCGACGACGAGGTCGATCGCGGCAGCGACCTGCGCACGGGCTGCGGCCAGCGGTACGCCGGCCAGCAAGGCCATGCCCTCGAGTCGGACGATCGCCTCTCGCGGGCCGTTGGCGTGGACCGTGGTCATCGACCCGTCGTGGCCGGTATTCATCGCCTGCAGGAGGTCCGCCACCTCGACGCCGCGCACCTCTCCGACGACCAGGCGATCGGGACGCATCCGCAGGGCGTTGCGCAGCAGAGCGGCGACGTCAACGGCACCGATCCCGTCGGGGGAGGCAGCACGCGTCCGCAGGTGCACCGTGTGCGCCGCCGGGCAGCGCAGCTCGGGTGCGTCCTCGATCACCACCACCCGGTCACGACCGACCTCGGCGAGCAGCCGCGCGAGCAGCGTCGTCTTTCCGACTCCGGCACGACCACAGACCGCGACGTTGCGACGCTTTGCGACGGCGTCGACCAGCAACTCGCGGACCTCAACCGGCACGCTGCCGGTCGCTTCGAGTTCCTGCCAGCTCGGGACGACCGCCGGCACCCGTCGCAGCGTGACCGTCGGCCGCTCGGCGAGGGGCGGGAGGATCGCGTGCAGGCGGACACCGGCCGGCAGCACCGCGTCGACGTAGGGGTGCGCCCGGTCGAGGCGGGCCCCCAAAGGGCCGAGGGCCCGGGACAGCACGCGGGTCAGGTGACCGTCGTCCTCGAAACCCGACGGGACCGCCTCGAGCCGCCCTGCCCGTTCGACGTGCACCTCATCAGCGCCGTTGACCATCACATCGGTGACGGCCGGATCGCGCAGCAACGCCTCCAGGGGCCCAAGACCACCGAGCTCGTCCACCAGGTCGCGGACCAGGCGAGCCCACGTCTCAGGAGCGACCACCACGCCCTCGGCAGCAAGGGCGCGGGCCACAGCACGACGCAGGCTGGCGCGATCGACCCGCGACTCCGCGAGCTCCGCATCGTCACGCAGCCGGCGTCCGACCGCGTCGCGGAGCTGGGGTGTCACCGGGCCTGTCGGCCGTGCAGCGGTTGCCACCGTGGTGACCGGCGAGCCGGTCCGTGCGCGTGTTGCGTCCTCGTCGTACATCCTGTCGACCGATCCCGCCCCCGGGTCGGTGGTGTAGCGGTGGAGATCCCCCGGTCAGCCCGGTGGCCGCGTGCGATCACCAAGCAGCGGCGCGAGCCGTGCCACCCACGCGCCAGGCAGGCCTGCAGGAAGACGTCCGTGCAGGCCTGCACGGGCCACCCGGGCGGAGAAGGGAAGCTCGATGCAGCGCCGTCCTGCCAGCGCAGCGGTGATGGTGGAACGACGGACCGCCCCGGCGCCGACCAGGACCACAGCAGCGGCAGGCGTGACCTCCAGCGCTGCCAGTCCAGCCGCATCCGCGCGACAGACGAGCAGGTCGCAGTCCGGCTCCGGCCCGGCGTCCACCACCACTGCGCTGATCGCAGGATCGGACAACGACGGTGTGTCCTCACGGTCCACCAGACGCACGGCCCGCAGACGACCATCGAATCCGGGGAGCTGATCCGCAGCGGCCCACAGCTCACCACCACCCAGCGCAGCCGTCGGCACGGAGCGCCAGGGCAGCCCATAGCCGCGGACCGCGGCCAGGGTGTGGCTGCCATCCCATGCGCGCAGGCCGGCCAGTGCCAGGGCAACGGTCGTGGTGCCGACCCCTCCGGCGCTTCCACCCACCGACAACATCGTCGGCCCGCTGGTGCGGTGCCGGGGTTGGGAGAGCAGGGCTGCGGCGAGCTCGGGCAGCTTCTCCCGCTGACTCGGCCAGCCGACCACGGCGGCCGGACGGAGTTGTTGCGCCGCCGTTGCAGCAGCAGCCGGCGGTGCAGCATCGGGGACCACCAGTAGCGTCGGAAGATCGGTGTCCACACCCGGTGAGTTGAGCACCGGCGCGGCCAGCCCGTCCCGCAGCACCAGGACCGGCGGGACGGGATCGTGCGCGGCCGGATCGCTCACCTGCCACCCCAGGGCACCTTCGACCCAGGCCTCGACCTCCTCGGCTACAGGTCCACCGAGTGCGAGCTGGACCGGTAACGCGGCCGACGCCGACGATGTGGCGGGAGCTGCGCCGTTGGCACGACCCATCCCGGTCGCGCCACCGTCCCCGGTCGTGGTGGACACCTCGGTGGTGGGCGCTGGAGCAGGCATCTGGTTCCCCGTAGTGGTCGGTTCGACGTCTGGCCGGAAACGCTACGTGCCGATGGCGTGGTTCCGTCTACGGGCTTCGGGAAGGCTGTGGACAAACCAGGAGCGCCGACGGAGCACCGACGGAACGCCGACGGAGTATCGACGGAGTGCCGACGGCGCATGGTCGATGGAACGCGCACCCCCGCAGCGCCGCCAGGGCCGAGGGCTAGGCTGCAGAACGGCTACTGACCCGAGGTGCAACGGTGACGCGCGAGGATCCCGACGTGGCGCGGACGGAGAACGACGCCGCCGATGAGGAGCAGACCGAGCTCGCCCTCGTCACCGCAGCCTCGGAGGCAGCAGCCCTCGCGGGGCAGGTGACCGAGGAACGCTACGCCCGACCCGACGCCGATCGGCTGTCCGACCGGATGCTCGAGCAGGTCGCTCGCCGCGCCACAGGGGCGCGTGAGGCCGCCTTCTTCGACCTCGACAAGACCATCATCGCGAAGTCGTCCACGCTGGTGATGGGGCGCACCTTCTACCGGGACGGGCTCATCAGCTCCTCGATGGTGCTCAAGACCCTCTACGCCCAAGCCGTCTACCAACTCTCCGGCGCGGACCACGAGCGCATGGAGCAGGCACGCCACGCGGCGCTCGAGCTGACCCGCGGCTGGGAGGCCGATCGGATCCGCCAACTGGTCCGCGAGACCATGGAGGAGACCATCGCTCCTCTCGCGTACCAGGAGGCCCTCGATCTGATCGCCTCGCACCGCCGAGCGGGGCGCGATGTGTGGATCGTGTCCTCGGGCGGTGAGGAGATCGTCGAGCCCTTCAGCGAGTTCATCGGCGTGGACGAGGTGATCGCCACGCGCTCGGGCATCGATGACGAGGGGCGCTACGACGGCACGCTCGAGTTCTACGCCTACGCCGGAGCGAAGGCCACCGCGATCCGCCAGATCGCCGAGGTGCGGGGCTACGACCTGTCACGCTGCTTCGCCTACTCCGACTCCATCACCGATCTACCGATGCTCTCCGCGGTCGGGCACCCGGTGGCGGTGAACCCGGACAAGGAGTTGCGCGCCGCAGCCGAGGCCATGTCGTGGCTGATCCAGGAGTTCGCGAAACCGGTCCGGCTACGGGACCGCCTCCCGGAGGTCAAGCCCGCCGGCCAGGCCACCGCCGGGATGGTCGGTGCGGCCCTCGCGGCGTTGTTCGTGTGGCGTTACCTGACGCGCGACTAAGAGGTGTCCCGTATGTCGGTCACGGCGGTGCTGTGCCGGTTGGGGACCGTCCGGTTCGCGTGCCCGTCCGTTCCACCGCGGCCGCTGGGCGGCTCATGTGGGGTTGGTGCGGGTGCCATGCCGGGGTTCCCCGCGCAGAGGACGAGGGGCGGCGGCCCCTGGCCGGGCGTCGCTACCGGCCAGCGACCGCAGGCGGGGCGACGGCCCCTGGCCGGGCGGGGCGTAGGCAGCATCGCCGGGAGGCGGCAACGGGTGGCCTGGTCGGTTCCTGGGCTCCAGCCCAGGAACCGACCAGGAAGCCGCTCCGACCTGCCGCACGCCGCAGGCAACGTGGTCATCCCCTGGGCTCCAGCCCAGGAACCGACCAGGAAGCCGCTCCGACCGGCGCCAACCGCCGTAGGTCCAGGCGAACGACACGGTAGGAAGGCCGCAGGAAAGGGCACCGGCCACCTCCAAGTCCGCCAGCACACCCAGACCGTTACCGGGCCTGCTCCTCCCCGGTACACGATGGCGCAAGGATCTCCACAGCCCCAGGGCCCGATGGCGCCATGATCCCCACGGCGGGTGACATGCCTCGATCGCAGGGTCAGGTGTAGTCGCGGTGGTAGACGATCCGACCGTCGTCACCGAAGCCGAAGAAGCTCGCACGCGGCAGGTCGTTCCAGCGGCGACCCGCGGCGGTGTAGGAGATCGTCCACTCCACCCCCAGGTTGTCGCCATCCGACGACTCGACGACGCGCTTGGCGTCGATGGCGATCTCCTCCTTGCCGCCGAGCCAGTCCTTGAGGTACGCCTGGATGAGCAGGTTGCCCCGATGCGGGGGGTTGTAGGACTCCAGGTACAGGGCATCGGCGGTGTAGAGCTCCAGCACGCCGGACACATCCCCGCTCGAGAGCATCTGGGAGAGCCGTTCCCACGCGGTCGTTGCGTCTCCCACGATGCTCGCCTTCCTCCGTCGATCCGTACCGACTTCCGGCCCTGGCACACCCGCAAGGCCGCAGGTTGTGGGGAGGATAGTCATGCGGCACAGGTCAACGACAACGGGCCCTCGCACCCCCGGCAGCTGCGGGGCAGACTGACATCCATGCACCGGCCCTGCCTCCAACGGCGCGCAGGGTCCCGCAGGACCCGTGGGGTTGCCCATGGCCCCACCGGATCGGCCACCCGCGCCCCCGACAGGCCACCCGCGCCCCCGACAGGCCACCCGCGCCCCCGACAGACCACCCGCGCCCGAGACA
>LKMJ01005209.1_pt1 | contig 12260 bp, 10 predicted proteins | sample 643391 | NCBI WGS metagenome assembly LKMJ01 (sample SAMN04112250, study PRJNA286221) | soda lake metagenome | biome: soda lake; feature: Kulunda Steppe; material: water; isolation source: sample PL-Br10 brine of Picturesque Lake | place: Russia: Kulunda steppe | collected 2010-07
AACAATGTTCCCTATCAAGACGTTCGTCTCGGAGCGTCGCGCCGCGAACCTGCTGGAACAGGTTCGCTGGCGCGACGGCGTCTATTGCCCACACTGCCGTGGCGAATCTGTGATTCGGTACGGCAGCTATCGCGTGTTTCAGCGGTATCTGTGTAAGGATTGCGACCGCACGTTCAACGATCAGACCGGCACGATCTTCGAACATTCTTCGGTGGCACTCAGAAAGTGGTTTCTCGCCGTCTACACGTACATCCGCTTCAACACAAGTCTCAAGCAATTAGACGTAGAGATTGACGTTTCATACAAGACGATCTACCGGCGCGTCCAGCGCTTTTTGCGAGCGCTGGACGCACCTCGACTACAGCTCGAAGGCCCCATCGAGATAGATGAATTCTACGTGAAAGCAGGTCTCAAGGGCCGCGAGCGCGACCAGCCGTCGCGCTCGCGTGGCCTGTCTACGCGCGGACGTGGAACATACGCTGAGGACAAGCTCCCTGTGTTTGTTCTCGCTGATCGCGGCAGTGGTGATCGACACGTGATCCCGACGAAAGCCGCGACCGAATCGAGGATTCGACTCCTGCTGGCCGACCGCCAGCAGGAGTCGTTAACCGTCTACACAGACGGCTTTCGGGCATACGACCCACTTGACGAGGACAACGCATTCACCCGTGAATACGTCGTCCACGGTGACGGCGAGTACGTCGATGGAGACGTTCACGTGAACACCTGCGAGAGCCACGCGTCGCTGGCGCGACGATGGCTCTCGCCGCATCGAGGTGTCTCTAAAGACAGACTCACACCGTATCTCCGAGCGTTTCAGCTCCGCCAAGAAGTGTTCCGAAAGCCGGGAAGAGAAGCGCTCAAAAAGATCCTCAAAACTGCGCTATGACTCACCAACAATCTACGCCACAAGAGCGTTTTTCGTTTCCCAATCGAATTGCACTGAGCAAGCCTCATGGACTTCCCAGATGGTTATCCGTATTACCTAAACCGATCGGCAAGCCGATTGGGAAGCGAGTACTAACCTCTAAATCTAAAAAATATGAATACTACGTTAACAGTCTTTTTCCGTTTTCGCCGATTGGTGCTCGGCGACTGCTCTCTCGTCACTTCCGATCAGTTGAGTATATTACTATCGATGAATCGGTAAAGAGCACTGAAATTTATGGAGAATCGCCGGAGGCAAGAGCTTTTGTCACAATGTTGCCAACCATTAAAATTTTAACCAAGATTCCACCTATGCACTGGTTATTCGAGCTAATCTGGACGTATTGTGGATATAGTTGTAGTACACCTATCCGGTAGGCATCCCTGACATTAATTGAGTGCCTCCTCATATACACACTCCAGTTCGTCTATCATTGACTCCCAAGAATAGTGATCAATCACGTGGCTCCGAGCAGCGGCTCCGATTTCATTTCGTCTTTCAGGGTTCTCCAGTAACTGCTCTATTTTTTTTCGAAGCATATCCGGATCCCGCATCGGAACAATATCCCCCGTCTTCCCGTTTTCAATCAGAGTTGGCAACCCCCCGCTATCGGTTGCGACAACCGGGAGTCCCCATGACATCGCCTCAAGAACGACGTTAGGCATTCCTTCACCCTCGATGGAAGAGAGAACAAAGATTCCAGCTGCTTGGTAGTACTCATCAACTCTATCCGGAGAAACTTCTCCGACGAAGGTTACATCTACATCAGTTTCTGCAGCCAGCGTTTCGAGTCTCTCTCTTTCGGAGCCGTCACCCACGATCGTCAACTGTGCATCAAGATCAACCATCGCCTTGACCAGATATTCGAGTCCTTTTTTTGAGGCGAGACGGCCAACGTAGAGGACTCCTTCACCGGAGGCTGTCTGATCAGGAACTGAGACCGCATTTCCAAGTATTTGTATATTACAGTCGAGATCGGCAAAGTCTTTCGTAACGTCTTCACGGATTTCCTCGGATTGTGCGAGCACGAGTGTATCTTTTAGAACACGGCGCATCATCCAGCGTTTCCACCACACGTCGTTCATTAAATAGTAATCACCACCGCGGATCCACGCAAAGTACCGGAGTCCAGTGAGTTTATTCACGACGTAGCCCAGAAAGCCGATTGGATAGATCATCATACACTGGAGTATATCGAACTCCTTGTGGCGGCGGAGTAGTGCAAAAAGTGTGAAGACTAGGAACGTAAGATCACTGATAAAAGGGTTAATTTTGTAGTTTCGAACGCGGACGACTTCGTATGGCACGTCGCTATCGTCGTGTTCACCCAAACGTTTGGTGAAGACCGTAACCTCGTGGTCCGCGTCATAAAGTTCAGTAGCCATCTGCTTAGTCTGGGTTTCCATGCCACCAATTGTGTCCGGTGGGAAGGTTTTGAGTACGACGGCAACAGAGTAACTATTAGTACTTTTTTTTACCATCTCGGAAGATTCACCTACTCTGACAAATTGTAAAGTTCGCTATCTTGAATTGAAATCTTCTTCATCTATTCATAATGAGTTCAGTCTGAGCTTTACTTATCACCAGTTGGGTTTGAGTAGTGTATATTCTTTCCGCCATCCATATCCACACCGATATTCGTGTTCTGTTAGAAGAAGGTGCGAAGTCAACTAAACACGACTTCCCGAATACAACAAGGATTTAATATCGCACAACATACCCGGTTGTATGTACTCGGACCGTCCGAATGTCTTTTTTATAGTTCTTGACACTCTTCGTGCAAAAAATACATCTGTATACGGGTACGGTCGTGAGACAACCCCGTTTTTAGAACGGTTTGCGGAAGATTCACTCAAATATAAGCGAGCGTACGCACCTGCACCATGGACGACACCATCTCACGCGTCTATGTTTACTGGCACGTACGGTGTTACGCACCAGACGAACCGAACCAAAGAGAGGCTCACGCCAGATCTACCGACACTGGCCGAGATTCTTGGTCAGATGGGATATCGAAACGTCGGATTCTCAAACAACGCCCACGTCTCCCCGCGCTTCGATTTTGACAGAGGATTTGACACGTTCGAATTTAATTTTGAGTCGTACAATGAACCGTTCGATAGTACAGTTTCCGTCTCCGATATTCGCGATCAAACCGGGGAAGGACCGTTTCATAATCAAGCACTGAATGCCGTCCAGTATGTCCGGTCAAACAGCGGATCCCTATCAAAAACGACACTCAATTGGTTGTACAGGAAGCTGAGTGAAAAGGACATAATAAGCAATCAAGACCGGGGAGCAGAGTCAACGAATCAGTTTGTCAAGCAGTTTCTACAAAGCAATGACTCCAAGCCTTTCTTTATGTATCTAAATTACATGGAAGCACACGCACCATATCAAACTCCTAAAAAATACCAAGAAAAGTATACAAAAAGCCCAACAGTAACGGGTTGGGATGACGCACAATCGGAATATTTCGGCATTCGAGTTGATAACCAAGAAAGAAAGATCGCAGAACTACAGGATCAGTATGACGGCTGCATTCGATATCTTGATTCGAAAATGGAGGAACTGCTCAATATCATAAAGCGGTATTCCGGCTTCGAAGACACTCTCATTGTCATCACAAGTGATCATGGTGAAGCGTTCGGCGAAAAGGGTCTCTATGAGCACAAGATCGGAGTGTATGACGAGCTAACACACGTCCCTCTATTGATCAAAACACCCGAAAGTGAGACGGGAACCGTAGAACGTCCAGTGTCGAACCGTTGGCTCTTTTCGACGATTCTTAATATAGCGGGGGCCGACACACCGGATCATGCTATAGACGAAGATGTATTGAATCCAACCTCAAAATCGGTTTTTATCGAAAGTGAACCACTCCCGTACGACTCGATTGAGCTTGGAGGCGACATTCCCAAGAAGTTCGGACTATCGCATCATGGATATATTGATACAACAGAGATGGTGAAAGCAATACAGTATGAATCAGAGGGAATAACGGAACTATATCCCCTCGGCGACGAAAGAGTGAACATCATTGAGGAAAATCCCGACCTAACGGCACGGATCGAAACCAAAATAACAGAACTTATAGAGCAGAACCAGATTGGTGTCCGTAGTGATGCGGACGAAACATTCAAAATCGATAAGGATACGCTTGAACATCTTCAGGAGCTTGGTTATCGATAGATGGAACCGACCCTTATCAAGCAAGGCATTGCACAGGTACACGATGAAGGGGTTCAGTCAGTCATAAACGCTGTTCGCCGCCACTTTGTTTGGGGAATTCCGCTAGGGTATTTTTCAAAAATACAACAGGTACGAATCCGATATAAGTACGGACCTGCGGCTGCGGATCCTTGGAAAAAGCTGGTCGTTGCGCCAGAGCGAATTACCGAATACCGCTCTCGAGGATACGAATCTGTGGATGCGTATTATCGTGGAGGGGGAACGTGGACAGCGGAGTCAGAGACATCATTCGACCGCTGGACAGATGCGGGCGAAATCAAAAGCGGTAGCTGGGATACAAACACGCTTCCAATAGCTGAACTGCCAAAATATAGCGGAATACGCGAACATTTCATCGAGAACGTTCCGTGGAAAGAGACACGAATGTTCGAATTCTACCGGAACGTTCTTGAACAAGGATATGACGTCGATGGCTGTGAGTCGGAATCAGAGTTGTTGGAACGGTATCAAAAGATAGAGAGCTTATGTACAGATATCATAAATAACGGTTACCGTAGTAGACAAGAGTTATGTGAACCTGGATTTTTTGCGTGTTTGATGGGAGAGGTTGTCGTAAGTATTGGACGAGATGGATCATTAATTCTTGGTGACGGAGGAGGATGGCACCGATTAACCGCTACACAATTGTTTGAGATGGATTCAATACCGGTCCGTGTGTTGGTTCGTCATAGTGAGTGGCAAAAGATACGCAAGCAAGCGTTTAATTCTGCGAGCATAAAAGAACTCCCAACGAGTGTAAAACCGTATACGACTCATCCAGATCTCAAAGATGTATTACCAGATGAGTAAGAAGATATCAGAACAAGCACTGCTAGATTGAGTTGAACAGAACGGAGGCCTACGTTTAATCGCATAAACAGAGCGAAATTTTCTGTTTGGCGGCCTTCTTGATATTATATACTGCAAACATCAGGGCGACTTCACCGAACTCTCGATACCATTTTCGCGCTCGCTGGGCAAATGGCGCTGGCCTTACTGTCTACACCGCCTACTACAACTACCATACGATACGAACGAAGTTTTATACTGCCGTTTGGAATACCAGACAAGGATTACCGATCGTATCGTAAGAGCAGCAGACTCACCTATACATACCCTTCAGACAATCAATTTCCCACGGCAAAAAATACATGAGAATCGGACAAACCTCATTCATTGTTTTTGTTTCAAAGCTCGTGGGATCGTTCCTTGGATTCGTCGCTACAATATATTTTGCTCGTGTTCTCGGTGCAGAAATACTCGGATACTATGCAGCCGTGATGGCCATCCTCTCGTGGGTCAAGTTTGGCAGCAAGGGTGGATTTCTGGCGGCGACAAAGAAACGACTCAGTGAAGAACACGAACAGGGTGCATATCTCTCTGCCGGCCTTATTACAATCTGTACGGCGACAACGATAGCTGCGGGAGTGGTCTACCTTTTTCGGGAGCAAATAAACGCATACGTGGGAGAAAACGTCGCTTTGTTGATTATTATGCTGATTTTCGTCGTGATGGCGTACAACATCATCCAGTCTGTACTGCAGGGTCAACGCGATGTTCACATCGCTGGAATTCTGAAACCGGTAAAAATCGGTCTACAAAGTATTTCACAGATCGCTCTCGTCTTCATCGGGATGGGACTGACCGGTATGCTGGCCGGCTATGCTATCGGTGGAATCTTATTCTTTTTTATTGGGTTATTCTTTGTCTCAGTACCGCTGAGACGTCCCGCTGCCTCTCATTTCAGAAGTCTCTTCGATTATGCGAAGTATGCGTGGTTGAGCAAACTTGAGAGCCGATCGTTCAACGACGTAGATATCGTCATCCTTACTGCACTGGTTTCACCGTTCTTCGTCGGGATTTATTCCGTCGCTTGGACATTGGCCACATTCTTGACAACATTCGGATCCGCCATCCGTAAGACGCTCTTTCCTGAGATCAGTTACAGATCCGCAGCCAAAGAGACCGATGAGATCGCCCAACTGGTTACGGACTCTATTTCGTACGGAGGGCTTATTGTCATTCCCGGTCTGATTGGAGGGATTGTGCTTTCAGAACGACTGATGCTCATGTACGGCCCTGAATTCGTTGAAGGAGCAGCAGTACTCTGGATACTGATTTTGGCTGTCCTCTTTCGTAGTTATCACAAACAGTTGACCAACGGGCTAAACGGCATCGACAGACCGGATATCTCCTTTCGAGTCAACGCGCTCGTTATCGTTTTGAATGTCGTACTGAACGTCGTTTTCATTCTGAATTACGGAATGATAGGTGCTGCAATCGCGACCACATTGGCAGCGTTCATGGGTGCCGGGTTGGCCTTCTACGCGCTACAGCGGCAGGTTCCATTCACACTGCCCACGGATCAAATATCCCGACAGATGGGTGCGGCAGTGATGATGGGTATCGTCGTCTATGTTGCCAATAGTACGATTCGGGTCATCGGAATCCAAGCTGACAATTTGATTATTCTTGCGATACTCGTCCCATTTGGTGCCGGTGTGTACTTTTCAACCCTGGTCGCTCTCTCGAAAGAGTTCCGGTCGGTTGTCATCAAGAACATGCCGAAACAGTTCCAAACCGTCTTCCCTGATCCGTGAAGCGCTCGTGTGAGAGATACTGGAAACCGTGGAGACGACAGACAAAAATAGGAAACCTCGCAAAATTAATTAGATGGACACTATCGCTCGTGCTGTAAACATTCTTCGACGAGGGGGTCCTTCACGGCTCTATAAAAGTGTTCGTGATTGGTTCCGATACCATCCCCCGCTTTGGCAACACAGACTCCAGTTTCGAAGCTGGGTTCAACGTCGACGCGATGAATCGATAGCCGATCCGTTCAAAGTTGTTTGGATCAATCCAAACCGTATTGAGCATGTCACTCGGTTCAACAGCCGTCGATACGCTGGTACGGTCATGGCCGGTGACTGGGATCAGACCGATCAAGAATTCAAAGAGATTGAACAATGTCGGGGGCTCTACGAGCGCTTCGTGGGAGGTCATCCATGGAAGGAGACAAAATATTTTGAGAACGCGGTCGACAAAATCGATCGTCATGGTCACTGCTATGGATGCTGGTCGCCCGAGGAGTTTCTAGAGAAGCGGTGTTCCTATCTGGACGATCTCTATGAATCGATTGAAAAAGATGGTTATAAAACACAAGCCGAAATCAACGAGGACGAACGAGCTCAGCACAGACATCCACAAGTTGACGCACACAGTTCGTTTCACGAGATTGCGGTCAGTATCGGCCGTGACGGTGAGATGTTCTTTGATAGAGGAAAGCATCGACTCATCATCGCTCAGATTCTGGAACTCGATTCGATCCCAGTGCAAATCGTCGTACGTCACGAGAAGTGGCAAGAGTACAGACGAGACATATACCGCGGCGAAACCGTTGACGACAGAGACTATCATCCGGATTTAAACGACGTCATAACGTCCGAACAGGCGCAAGAAACTCAGTCACTTCAGACCAGATATAGGTGAACAAATTAAATTTTATAAAAACTTGCGGTCGTCACTGATAATAATAATGAGCGCTCGACGTAATGGAAATTGTAATCGCCGTTCGTATACCACTGGATTTCGAGTCTCGCTTCTCGGATATCCGGTGGATAGCGATCGAGATCAAGAACGGCAACCACCATCGAGAGCATGCCATCGGTTCGTTCTGTCCGTACGGTCTCAATGAGCGAATGCGTCCTTGCTCGCTCGGCAATCGTCCTCAGTATAGCATCGTCGATCGGTGCTGCCGACGAACACATGTTCACGCCGTCAGTTTGCCGTTCTCATGGCGGGCCATTCGGATCGCCTCCTTGTGACGGTCGATTGCTTCCCGGATCGTCTCCCATCTCGAGAGTTTCTCTAACCGAGAGTGATCCTGCAGTCGGCGCGTCTCGACCGGACTCTCCGCTTTCTGTCTCGGTCCGTCTCCCGGAGTCGAACATCTCCTCGGAGAGATACTCGCGGTGGACAGCATCGAGTGCTTCTGTACGCCTTTCAACCGTTAGCGGCGTTCCCTTGAGGTGGTCACCAGTAACAGTGAAAAGCCGCGCTGTCACGTTCTACTCCCTGAATTAGCGGATATGAGACTTGCCGAGTTCGACAGGTGCGAAGACGAGGTACGGCGAGGACGAAGATTCGACAAGGTGCGTCGATCTCTCGAACAGATCGCTGACGATCGTGACTAGTAACCTGGGCCTGTAACCGCTTCGCTGCTGAATATGCTGTTACATCTTGCACGCTCCGCAAAGTTTATTATAAATCTGTCATAAAAGCCGATGCGCGACTTGCGCCCGAGATCGTTCACGAGTCAGTGCTGATTTCAAGCTCTACATCTTGCACGGCGTTCATGTCCAGGAATGAACAAGCTGGGATTCCTTATTTAATCGCTCGCCAGTATTGAGCGATCTGGACCACCTAGTCTGACCAATCCCTGACGATATTTTGGTCGTGATTATTGCGCGAAGCAGTAGCAAAAGCCAGCTCACACCGACCGTGTTTCAAGCAAACTCTCGTGGTCTACATCTTGGACGGTGGGCATGCTCTGGGGCCTAATTATAACATCGGCGGTATAAATTCACTCCATCCCACGTTCAGGTCGTCTCAACGAATTCTCGAAGTTCCTGATTGAATCGATCCGGGGCTTCCCAGAACGGTGAATGACCGACATCCGGATAGAATGATGTCTCGCTCGTCGTTATTAATTCCGCGTGTTCCGTTGCGGCATCGGGAAGCACGACCGTATCTTCCTCACCGTGGATGATGCGGACCGGTTTCTCAATTGCCCGGAGGTCATCGTCGTGAGTGATCGTTCGCGAATGGAGACTCGCACGAACATGTGGTGGAACCATCGCATTGAATCCTAGCATAGATAGAAGATCGTCCTCCGAAGGATCATCGTACATACAGCGGTTCAGGAACGTTTCAAGCGTTGTGACGCTTTCTTCGACGCTGGTGGATTCAAACCCCGGGATCAAATTGATAAAATCGTCTCCGATGACAGCCGTGGCGTCCTCCGTTCCGAGTTTCGAGATTGCGCCGACAAAATTGATCCCTGCAATATTGTCGTCGCCGTATTTCGCGAGATAGTCCGAGATGATGAGCCCACCGTACGACCAGCCCACTAGTACCGGCTGATCCAGTTCAACTGAATCAATAACACTCTGTATATCATCAGCCAAGAGATCGGAATCAGCGTACGCACCCTCCGGCTTGGCTGATCGCCCATGCCCACGATTATCTACCGCGGCAAGATGGAAATCATCAGTGAGACCGGATTCGAGTTGTCGCTTCCAGGAATGTCGCGACTGTGTGTACCCATGAATGAACAAAATCGCCGGTCCATCAGTATTACCAGTCTCTTCGACGTGGATATCGGTCCCGCCTCCGCCGGTTACTGTGTGATTTCATAACAGCTTCAAGTCGACGGCTGGTCACTTGTAGTTTATGTCTAACAATTATTATATAGGGATCCAATAATAAGTCCACTCCGGAAGCACCGGCCGAAGATCACAGCGGTACCAGCGCGGAAGCCCATCGGCTTTACAGTAGTTGCTGAAGTAGATCTTCAACCGAGGTCGGTCGCCTTTCTCACCGATAACGGATGATATTGGGGATTCGGACCACACCACGTCTGAAGGAATCTTCCTTCGGACCACTGGGGATGGATTTCGACCAAGGACGGTAGCTCTGAATCCCCATACCAGGGATAGGAGTAACGGCGGCTTGGCCCTGCCAGCAGGCTTGTCATGCCGATCGATCTGCAAACCTGAAACTCCCAACGTGGGGATCCCACGGCTTCAGCCATATGGAGGAGGTCAAGTATTACAGTACGTTGTGTACTCTGAATCGAATTTCTCAGGAGGTGGTTGTTGAAATTGCGATTGCGTATCTTTCGATTCGTAAGGGGTTTTCAACACGTTCAGTAAAGACTTGAATTTAGATAGATTCTCTTTTTCTAGATAGTCATTTAGTGCCTCTTCTATCAGGTAGTTGCGGGGGATATAACGAGGATTGGTTTTTTGCATCATCTTCGTATCTAAGCCGATATCAGCTAATTCACTCCGGATATGGTTGAAATCTTCAGATGAATAGACCAGATCATCAAAGGAACCAGGGGTTTCTAATTCTATGAATGTATTCGTATAGTCTGCCCTTGATTCACGAAGCCAGTCTAAAAAAGTGAGTATTATTTCGTTCTCTCCGCCTGATTTGATCCCTAGTTTCTTGCTCATCATATTGTAGTATTTAGCATCGAACATTTCTTCAAAATTGTTTAGCTTGGCTTCTAGTTCATCAAAACCGTAAGATGATTCTTCAAAAAGCGGTTGTAGGGATTCTGCAAAACGCGTGAGATTCCATTGCAACATATCTTTTTGATTCCCGAAAGAATATCTACCTCTTTTATCCACAGAGCTGAAGACAGTATCTTCGTCGTAATAATTCATGAATGCACATGGTCCGTAATCAAATGGTTCATCATCTATACTCATGTTGTCAGTATTCATGACGCCGTGTATGAATCCTACACGCATCCAGCCAACAACCATATCTATAGAAGATCGCATAACCTCATCAAAAAAGTCTACGTATTTTTTATCATTATCATGTAGATGGGGGTAGTGCCTGTCAATCACGTAATCAGTAAATCCCTCTAGTTCTCTAGGTGCGTGGGTTGTAACATATTGGAAAGTCCCGTATCTAATGTGGCTATTCATCACTCTTACAAGGATGGCTCCAGGTTCTGTTCTACGTCTCTGAACTGAGTTTTCGGTTTCGATTACTGCTAGACTTCTAGATGTTTTTACACCAAGATTTTGCATCGCATACGAATAGATGTATTCTCTGAGCATGGAGCTAACAGTTGCGTTCCCATCGCCTCTTCTCGAGTAAGGGGTTCTACCGGAACCTTTCAACTGAATATCATATCTGCACCCATCTTGTACATGTTCGCCTAGTATCATCGCTCTTCCGTCGCCAAGTACAGTAAAACTTCCAAATTGATGTCCCGCATATGCTTGAGCAATCGGTTCTTCCAGAAGCTCTTGCCCTGAAAGAATCTGACTATTTAATTCCGTTTTATCTAATCCAAGATCATCACACAGCTCTTCATTAAGAACTAAAATCTCCGGATTATCGATGTCTTTAGGCCTTACTCTCGAATAAAGTTTAGAGTCCAAATCTCTGTAGGTTGTGTCGAAGGAAAAAGACATGTGTTATCATGTAATATTTACTGTTTCCATCTCAATAACCTGTTCCTTGTGAACTACCCTGCCCTGCTCGCGCTAACACGCTCGCTGAAATGAGTGGCTCGCAGTTGCGAGATTAACGTACTGTATGCAGCAGTCGGTTTGTAGCAGAATTTGGATGGAAAAATTCGACGCTGTTGAATACAACGCGTATATGTATCACTGAGATGTTCTCCTCGAAGGGGACAACAATTGTGTCGAATGAATCCGGGAGTCGGTACCCCCGAGACCCCCCAGCCATGACTCGAATTCACCCGAGCCTCGTCGCCGGATCAATGACAAAGTAGCAATCAGATCGGTGGCGGGTTGGTCCTCGGTCAGGGCTTGGCCGCGTTAGGGGGAATATTACCAAACTACACTCACCCGAAAGCCTGTGCAATGCATGAGTTGTGGATAGCAGATAGTTGTATCAGTGTTGTCCTATCAATCTCCGAAACGGGGGTGCAACCCCAACGATGAAACGAAACCGACGGCGATTTTTCTGCGCACTGGGGGCACTGTCGGTCGGCGGAATTGCCGGCTGCTCCGACCGAGGCCCATCCGATGTGGAAACACCGACAGACACCACGGACGACGCGTCCGATAATGAAGCATCGACGGAGACCCCGGACAACGGTGACACTTATTCGGGCCCGGCACGGACACCAGCCCCCGAGGAAATCCCCACGAACGGGACCGGCGAGAACTTCGAACTAGTCGGGCATACCCCCTTGCTCGACGAGCATCAGTACGTCGGCGACGAACCGCTCGGGATCCCAAGAGGATCGAACGGCGAATTGACCTCCTCCTCCGCGTGAACGCGGAGGAATCCCACCATGGGATTTCAGGCCGAGTGAAGCGGCCTGTCA
>LKMJ01005210.1_pt1 | contig 12259 bp, 18 predicted proteins | sample 643391 | NCBI WGS metagenome assembly LKMJ01 (sample SAMN04112250, study PRJNA286221) | soda lake metagenome | biome: soda lake; feature: Kulunda Steppe; material: water; isolation source: sample PL-Br10 brine of Picturesque Lake | place: Russia: Kulunda steppe | collected 2010-07
ACACACACACACCCCTCTGCATGACTAACTAAGCCTCATCACGCGCCCATACGTGCGCACCTGCACGCCTGCCAGAGCCTCATCCCACACCTGCTCTCACACACACACACCCCTCTGCATGACTAACTAAGCCTCATCACGCGCCCATACGTGCGCACCTGCACGCCTGCCAGAGCCTCATCACGCGCCCACACGGACGTCCCCTGCTGCACCAGGCTCACACGCTCGTCGTCCCAGACCAGTAGCGCCCTGCACAAGCGCACGCACCGGCGTCTTCTTTTGGGCGCTCAAACAAAACGGAGGCCTCAGCCTCAAGCTGAGCATAGAGCAAAAGCATACTAGCTGCAAGCCGGCAGCGCTGGCGTCCTGGCGCAAGTGGGCTGCTGCTGCCCCAGGCGCATGCCAAGAGCAGGTCAACGTGCACCCACATTAGCCCCCCGCCCACACCCGAACCACCTGCAGCCTTTGCAGCCCCTCTTTTCTACTGGCCCGGCCCCAATACAAAGACCTCCTGGCCCCGCCCTGCGTGCACCCCACCCTGCCCTCCACCCTGCCCCCCACCCACCTGAAGCCGTCGCTGCCGTCCTTCTTCTGGAACAACCCCAGCACGACGGCCCTCAGGCCAGGGATGGGGCTGCCCGGCGCGAGGCGGTCGATGGCCCCGCGGGGGACGGAGGCGTCCTTGCCCACCACATCCCCGCTGCGGGTGTCCACATACTTCAGGCTGACCTCGCCTGCAGGCGGTGCGGCGACGCATGCGCAGCATGCTCACGCCCGCTCTCGCGCACGCACACAAGCAGCAGCGCAGGCAGACCTGAGTGTGCGCCCGCGCGCGTGCCCAAGACAGCGTGCGCAGATGTGTGCTCGTTCTGGTGTGTGCAGGCACAAGCAGGCGGCTGGATCTGCGCGGCCCTGCACTTTGGGGGGCTGCCTTGCGCGCTTCGCGCGAGGGATGGGAGCCGGCAGGAGCTGGGTGCACAGTCCCTGTCTGCGCATGCGTGCAAGGGGCCTGGCCACGCGCGCGCCAAGCACGCATGTGCGTGCACATACAAACACGCGTACGCACGCATGCACGCACACCAACACACGCACACGCTCACACGCACATGCATGCACATGCATGCACACATGCGCGCACGCCCACACCTACCTTTATCCTGGCCCTGCACCGTCGCCACCGCCGCGTACTCAGTGCCGCTGGGGCCCTCCTGGCCTGCGCTGACGGCCGAGGCCCCCTTGAAGACAGCCAGCTGTCGCAGGCCCTGCCCAGTGGCCTTCAGCAGGGCCGCCCAGGGCGCGCCTGCATCCGTGCATACGCGTGCGCGTGCGTGAGCGCGTGTGTGCGCGTGTGTCTGGCTATGTGCGGGCATGTGGATGCAAATTTGTGTTCATGCAGGCCGACTCACTCAGACTTGCTACTTCAAACTTGCTACTGCTTGCGCTTATTCCCAGCCCAAGGCCAGGGTGACCCTAGGCAAAGGCACAGGCGCAGGCCAAGCCCACACACCGCACACTCCCCATGCGAGCCCTCACTCATAGCAGTGTTCAAATTTGTGTCTGTTTGTGCTGCATTCATCTCAGGACAAGCCAAAGCCAAAGCCCACACCCACGCACCTCCTGCACTGCACGCGAGCCCAAACCCATGGGAGTTGGCAGTGAGCGCCAGCCTTGCCGTGGGGTCTGCGCCAGCAGCTGAAACTAAGGACGCCACTGCTTGGCACTCCAAACCCTGTGCAGCGCCTGCACCAAAGCCTGAGGAGCGGGCAGGCAAGGCAGGGGATAGAAAGACATTGACAGTGTCTTGGCCAGCGCTTGCACCAGCTAGCTGAGGAGCAGGCTGGCGAGGCAGGGAGTGCTAGATACCTTGACCAGCACTTGCACCAGCAAGCTGAGGAGCAGGCGGGCGAGGCAGGGGGCAGCTACTTTTCTTGGCTAGCACTTGCGCCAGCAATGTTGGGAGGAGAATGGACCAGGAGATATTACAGGCACATAAGCTGGGGATTCAGCATGGCTGTGCCAACAGCGTAGGAAGGGTGCAGGGACGCAGGATGCCCATAGGTTACATAAGTGACATAGGTGACATAGGTGACATAGAGAAGAAAGGCCTCCAGTCAGTGCAGGGACACAGGATGCTCATGGGCTGGCTACAAGCAGGGTCTCAGTGGTGTGCGAGAGGTGGCCGCGTCCAGGCACCCCTGGTTCTCTATTTTAAGTGTGTGTTTGTGGGTGGGTGGGAGGGGAGGGCAGGGCCTGGAATCAAGGAACCTCAATAAGGGAGGGGGATCGCATTGCACACCACACAACCACATGGGGCGGATGCAGGCATGCTGACCAACCTGAGAAGCAGATGCTTTGGTGGTCGGCGGTGAGCACTGCAAAGCCTCTGGGGCCGATGGCAGACACAGAGGAAAGGGGCTGGGGCGCGGTCAGGGCCTGCGGCGCGTCCGCGGTGCCTTCAGAGACCCCAAAGCTGAGCACCTCAGTGCTCCTGCACATCGAGCAAGCACGGGAATGCATGCGCCTGCTCCAAATGGTTCAGGCAAGGTACCCCCAACAGGCTTTAACACCCTAGCAATGCGTCAGTACAAATCACATGCCTGCGTGCGCTCGCATATGCATGCATGCATGCACGCATGTACCCATGCACGGGATGTATATGCCACAACACGTATGCATCAACACACGTGTGCCCCCAAAAGGCAGTCCGTGCGTACATCACAAAACATATGCATGCATCGGAGCACGAGTAACCCCCAAAAGGCTGTTCACCAGCCTAGCCGTGCGTGCATGGATTGTTGCAGAGCGGTTGTGAGACAGAGCAAGCTAGGTTAATGGCGTGCATGCTGCCAAAGCAAGTACAGGCCAGACCGGGTGGCGCAAGCTGTCTGTTTGGTTGGGTTGTGCACGCATGCACAGCGTCTGAGTGAATTCTTGTGCGCATGGGTTGCTGCTCACCCTGGTAACCAAGCGTAGCCAGCAACTGTGGAATCAGAGGCTGCGTGAAGTTGAGTGAGCGCCCCCACAGGGATGCTAGACACATCCAAGTTGACACTGTTCTTCTCGTCGCCATCCGAGATGGTGAACATCTGCAAAGCACATGCAGCGCGTGCGAGGCGTGCCGTGAGCTCGTGTGGCTTGGTGGGGGATGGGCTGCAGCTTCCACGCAAGGGCACTCAGTGGGGTGTGCAGAGGCTCACATTTAAGGGAGCCACCTGAGGACAAGCAGCTGCAGCCAGTGGAGAACTTGTACCTATTCCTCGGCGCGTGCACTTGCTGGGGCTTTTGACAGAAGGTGTGCACGCCTTTTAACAAGCCATACAATCAGTTCCTCAATTGCCCTTATCAGTGCGGTTTGAACGCGGACGCGAGGCTTGTGCCATCACAGTAGCAGGTCTCAGGTCTCTGGTGCACGGATGCCAGGTTCCCCCAGAGCACTAGCAATCCTTTGTATCGCACAAGCGGATACTCTCACATGGGATGTGGCTTGGTTTCACATGGTAGCTGCAGAGTTGCACAAGCACGCAAACCATGCTTTTTTGGCCCAGCACAAACAAAACACAGCCATTACATAGCAGCAGCATGCTTCTCCATGCATGCAGGCATATACGGCCAGAGGCATACCATATGCAGCTGGGGGCCAGCATGGGCGCAAGTAGCTAGGGAGGGTCGCTTCCGTATCAGATGCATAAATACTTACACGCATGCACTATGTGAATCAGGATGCGATCGACTCAGGCACAGCCGGAGTAGCTGTGTGTGCACTGGATTCACACGAGCTTCATGCACACCTGGATCTGCCTGCCTGCCATCACAGCTACTGATGATGGACTTCCTGGGACGATGGCCATAGAGGGTTGGTACGCTGCATCCTGCGTCAATGGTCGCTCCCACAGCACTGCGCCGCGCCAGTGGTCCCAGGCACGCAGCATGCCTGGACTGAGGGTCAGGAAGGCCTTCTTTGCTTCAAGCAGGGACTTAAGGGGCCCCTCCTTGACCAACTGGCGCCATTGGATGCTGCCATCCCGCAGGTTCAGTGCTCCCACAACACCCTGCTGCGTGCTCACAAACAGCCTGGGCTTGCTGCTATGAAAGCTGGCCGACTGCACATGCCCCACATACGCCTTGTACCAATCAAAGGTGCCGGCTTGATCAGCATAGAGGCCCCAACACCCGTTCACCAGAAGGGCAAAGGGTAGGAGCAAAAGTCGCAGCATTAAAATAGTTGGCTAGTGTATGTACATCTCAAATATAGTTTGGAAATGCGCACTAATCGTTAACTTACGTGAAGTTGCGTTAACAACAGCCTGATGGATCTGAAGGACATTTCACAACAATTTCTATGTTCACAGACATGCGAGTAGGTTGATCCCAGAAGGCCAGCGTGTGCCTCGTATGAAAGCTGGCCCCAATGCCTAGGAAAATGGAAACCCGCAAAGGGTCCATGTTGAGGGGATGGACAAGGGTGGCCATCATGATTGGCGTGGTGGCCGTGTTGTTCTACGCCCTGTGGTAAGCTAAAGAGAGAACAGAACTTGCATGACTTGCACTTTGAGCATCTGCGAAGGGAAGGCCACCTCTCTCTCACGACATGACGCACGAGCAGGGGCTTCCGCAGCTTGAAGACAACGAGTAGTAGCAGCCCTGGCACCCCTGTGGCCAGAGCCCCTTCGCAGGCCTCCCTGCAGGCCGGTGCAAACCGTGTGCGGGGAGAGCTGGAGCGCCTAAGCAAGCTGGTAGGGCAAGATCAGTGCTGTTTTCCCACCATGCGGTGACTGCGGGTACATTTGACAGCGGCAAGATGAAGGATTTCCGATTGTCTTGAAGGGCTCTCCACTTCTGCACAATCTTGTCTGCTAAAATAGGATCCTCCTGCAACGTGCGCCCAACTACATCCAACTGTTTGCTACTCATGTGCACATATATATATATGAAAGCGCTTACCCTTGTAGGTGCGTGCACATCATTGTGCGCTGTGCACATACATGGTGCTCATGCATGTAACAAATGAGAAGGCAGCCTGTCGAACAGAGCAGATAGTTCGTTTAGGCAGCTCAAAGGAGTACAGCATTGAGCACAGGCATACCAGGGGCCGTGATTGCATGCTGACAATCATCATATTGAGATGCCTTCACGTTCAGGTGGATGTGTAAGAGAAAGTAAGACCATCAGGGTCAGTCACAGACAAGCAAGCAAACCTGCCCCAAACTCAGTGCCCATCCCTTTCCCTATCAAGCTGCTGTGTTGCTGCCTCGCTCATCAATCAGGAGAACACTGACAAGCAGCTGAGGGGGGGGGGCTTCAAGGAGCGGATCAACCCACACATTGGCAAGGAAGCGGACCACCAGGAGATCATCCAGACCATGGACAGCATTGTGTCACACGGCAGCGCCACGGATGCTGAGAGCAAGGACGCGTCCAAAGCAAGCTCTGGCGTGGGCGATGGGCTTGGGCCTGGGCTGGAAGTCGGCCACGCCGGAGCGGCAGCACTCAGGGATGGCGGCGTGGGGGTGCACAGAGATGGCAGCAGCCGCATCAGCACCAGCTACACGCCCAACGACAGCGGCCCTGCCGCAGCTGCTTTATACCCGCTCTCCCGGGAGGGGCGCAGCAGCGGGTCTCAAATGAACCAGCAGACGCAAGGTGTGTGTGTAGGGACGGGGCGGCGCAGCTCAGTAGCTGCTGCTACTAAGGACTGGTGCTCACTCTACCTGCACCTTCTGACGAGGAAATGCCCCTGGGATACGGCAACATCATGAGTATGGGCAGATTCGCAAGAGACAGCCATCGACCACTGTCATTAAGGGCTGATCGCTCGATGGCAGATTTGCTGCTGCTTACTGGGTGCTGCATTTGCTGCTGCTGCGTGCTGGTGGCAGATGGGCGATGGAACAAGTACCTTAGTGTTGTGCTGCTGCCCTTGGACAGCGCCTCACGTCCAGCACAGGGATTCAACACACTCTCATGTTTCTAACGTGTATGCACTCTAGAACAGTGCACGTTAATTGCACGCACGCGCATGTGCGCTCTTGAACAGTACACAGTCTTCAGCAATGCACTGTCATTGAACATACGTGCGCTTGTTCACACATACACATACACACACGCACACACCTCCCTCACACACACCCTACGCACAGAGCCATGCTGCCTGGGCTTTGCGCCGGTCTGACCCTGCACACATGTGTGTGCACATGTGCGGCTGGCTGCCTGCTGCCTGCAGGGGGGACGCTCCTGAGCTGGGGCTTGAAAGAGTGGCGGCTGGGGCGCGTGCATGGGGAGAACTCAGTGCCGGAGCCTGCGCTGCCCAACCTGAAAGTGAGCACCCATTTAGGCCTATTAAGAGGAAGGGAGCCATATGGAGGGCCAGAGCTCCGAAGGAGCAAGTTGCATTCAGCAGGCGTTGGTGTGAGTGACTCACTCTTGCTGTCTCCTGCCGTCCCCAACCCACAGCCCTCCGTTCACTCAGGCGCGCCATCCGCGCAGGACAACCCTGCGCTGGAGGCCACCCCCATGGCCAGCAGCTGCCCCTCATCCGCCCCCATCTCCCCTCTTTGTGCAGCCCTTGACTGCACATCATGCACACGCGCCACCCGCTGCACATCATGCACATACGCTGCACATCATATGCACACACGCTACTCATCATGTGCACACACGCCACACACTGCCGCCGCTGCCTCACGATACAGGTCACCTCCATAGCCGGCAGCCGCCACTCGGCCATCGCCACCGCCGACGGCCACGTGTGGACTATGGGCCACGACGACAGTCGGGGGGGAGGGGGGCACGGTAGCATCCCCATGATGGCATCCGGCCAGCTGGGCAGACCGGGGGGCAGCGCGCCTGCACGTGTGCTGGGCGAGCTGGAGGTGCGCGCAGCTGTGGGGGTTGGGGGGTTCGGGGCGAGGTTCAGAGTCAGAAGCACATGTTTTGTACTATGGCTCATTCAAGCCATATGTCAGAACCAGATTGGTGCAGGGCAAGCTGCAGGTATGCAAGCACGCAACGCGACCATTGCACTGGCGTCAGTACAGGTGTGTGTGAGTATAGATGTTGTGCATGCTTGACACCATCGCAGCAAACAGAGGCGGGTGTGCACTCGGGCGTGTGTGCAAGCGCGAAAGTCAAACGCTAGCACGGCGAAGCGACCTTCGTGCCATGCAAGCACGACCCGGCTTCCATGAAATTATGCCAGGCTGCTTGTGTGTGTGTGCGTGTGTGTGTGCGTGTGTGTGTATGTGTGTGTGTGCATGTGTGTGTATGTGTGTGTGCATGTGTGCGTGTGTGTGCATGTGTGTGTGTGTGTCCCACGAGGCATCAAGTCGGTGTCCGCTGGCGACTGCTATGAAGGCGCTGGGAGCTGGATGTGGTGCATGGGCCACTCAGATCAGCAGGAAATGGTGTCTGCATGGACCACAGCTGGATGCTGTGCTGGATGCTGTGCTGGTTGGACCACAGCTGGGTGCTGGCAGGTCCCAGCCATGACAGAAACCCCTGCATTGTAGGCCAAACACATCCTGTCAGGATGTGCGGCCTGCCTCCGGGTGTCACTTGTAAGCAGCTTGTGCCAGGGATCCGGCTTCACATGCTTGCTCAAGCACCAGGTGTTGGTTTATGATCCATAGGATTGCAATGGTCAAGCATTTGGGGGTCAGCTAGGTCTAGTGTGGTGGTCAGCCGGAAGCCGTGAAGCAGGGGTCAGCCGGAGTGAGGCGAGGGGTCAGCCAGAGAGTGGCTGGGGCTCAGCCAGATGTAGGGTGGTGGAAGAAGTGGAGGTGGAAGTGAAAGTGAGGTGAAGGTGAGGCAAAGACAGTGTGGCCAAAGTGAGGCAGGGGTCAGCCAGAGCAAAGCAGGGGGTTCAGCAAGAGAGAGGCTGGGGGTCTTAAGTCCGAAGAGTTCCAAGTTTGAAGGTCTAGGGCAAGGCACTGGAAGTGCATACGCTGCAGCATAAAGCAAAGTCCGCGTGCACACTGCCATGCCAAATCACTGTTGTTGGCTTATCAACAACCTGGCCTGTACACACACAACAAAGCATGACAACGCCTACAGCCCCTGCCTGCCACGCTGAGCTATGGGCACCTCCCAGTGTGTGTGCAGCGCAAGGCTCCCAGTGTGTAGTGCGCTCGTTTGTCGCGGGCAGATGGTCCGCCTCCCAAGCCCCTTCCTGCACACAGGCATGGCAAGCCAGAGAATTGTCTACTTTCACTGAAGAGCGTCACTTCTGCGAGGGATGTCCCCTGTCTCACACACACTGTTGCATGCGCTTCCCATTGGCACATCCTGCAGGGCAAGTTCGTCGTTCAAGTGTCGACTGGGCGCTACCATACACTGGCCCTGACTGACGAGGGGCAGGTGTACAGCTGGGGCTTGAACGACTGGGGGCAGCTGGGCCGCAAAGGGCAGGTAGGCGTGGCTACTTGAGCCTCTGTGCTGCCATGTTTGTGCTTGTGCGCCTGTGCCAGCGGTGCTGATGATGCCTCCAACATGCAGCCAAGCTTGTCTTGGCGTCCATGCATAACTAGGGTCTCCCCTGTGTGTGTTGGGTGTGTGTGTGTGTGTGCAGCTTTGAATTCTGCCAGCCATTCTCCCACATTGGCCCAAATGATGGGCTTGAGGTGGGAATGCAACACCCACTTGACAACAGGCAGGTGAAAACCTCCAAAACAGTCACCCACAACACAGTTCCTGCCTTCTGAACACCCCCAAAACGGCCACCCAAAACACAGTTCCCGCCATCTGAACGCCCCCAAGACGGCCACCCACAACACAGTCCCTGCCAAGTGACAGCCCTGCGTTGCCGCCTGTTTGATGCGAGGCACTCTAGGAGCCGGACCTCCAGCAAGGCTGCTATGAAATCACCCCGCATGCAGCCATGCCCCCCGCGTTGCCCCCGCCTCTCGCAGATCGGCACGCTGGTGGACCTGAAGCCGAATGCGGCTCCGGACCAGCGAAGCGAGTGGGAGGCTGCTCAGGGCAAGCTGGGTCAAGAGTGCACGCACGGCCCTGCGTGTCATCAGAGCACGCCGGGTCTGGTGTCGCAGCTGGAAGGTGCGTGCGCATGTGTGTAGGCGTGTGCAAGTGCGCGCATGGGTGGGTGAGGGCTTACTGGGCCAAGGGTGCGCGCACGGCCCCGCATGTCATTAGAGCACGCCGGGTCTGGTGTCGCAGTTGGAAAGTGTGCTTGCGTATATGTGTGTGTGCGCGCATGGGTGTGTTTGTGTGTCGGTGCACTTGTGTGTACATGTGCAGTCATGGGTTCATGTTTGCATGCACGTGTGTATGAGTGCATACGTGGCTTTGGGTGGACGTTTGCTTGCCTGCGCGTGTGTATGTGTGCTCCAGAGCTCCGTGATAGGGAATCCGCAGGGGCATGAGGGCGTGTGCTTGCTTCAGACCTCTGCCTTTTTGGTTGGTGTGCTGGTGTGGTTTAGGCTGCACAGTGCATTGGTGCGGTGTGGGGGCGCATTGGTGCGGTGTGGGGGCGCATTGGTGCGGTGTGGGAGCGCATTGGTGCGGTGTGGGGGTGCATGTCCGTCCTTGCAGTGCATGAGCGCGTTTGTAGCTGAGATGTGCTTGAATCTGGCCCGCAAACTTGCTCAGGCCCACAACAACGTGAGGCTCACATGTGCACAGCATAACCTCTCTGCACCTGTAAGGTTTTCACCTTCTCAGCTCCCATGCATGTGTGGAGGCCCTCAGGCCCACATGGATGGCAGCACAACCACCCCATTTGATGGGCACCGTGCCATGAACCCCCCATGAAGCCCCAAACACCTGCATGCAGGCATGGACGCATGCCATCGAACGCACATCCACATTCGTGCCGGAGCCTCACATTTGCTTCAATGACGCCTGCATTCAATCGACCAAGCATGCAAGACCCTGCATCCAGACCCATGACAAGCAGGTCACATTGGCTCTGGGGGTGCATGCCCAATGTCCTGCAGGCAAGCGCATCGTCGGCATCAGCTCTGGCCGCTACAATGTGCTCGCGCTCGATGACACCGGCGCGCTGCACATGTGGGGCCTGGATGGCTGCGGCTCTGAGGGCAGAGTGCCCGCCAAGGATGCTGCGTGGATGGCAAGGCAGGCTGGGGGTGGGCTGCAGGGGCAGCAGGTCAAAGCCTTTGATTCAGGTGCGCGGATGGGTGCATGCAGGGTCTTCCAAGCACTCCCTTTCTTCCCTTCCCTCCACCTCTCTCTTATACGCATGCACGCACATACATATGCGCTCAAGCATGCTCGATATTATGAATGGCTGAGAGTGTGGGCAGGGAAAGTGTGGGTGACGTGTGCCAGATTATATGCTGTAAACTGCCGCTACACGCTGCTCTCTCCTACACATACTTACGTACTTTGGATCGCAGGTTCCGTGTTGTGGATTGCCGCTTTGCGCTGCTGTCTCCTTCACACGCCGCCATGCGCTGTGGATTGCAGGATACGTGCTGTGGATTGCCGCCACGGTCACAGGGGAAGTATACACCTGCAACACCCAGGACGACGGCTACGGAGGGACCTTAGAGCAGAAGCACTATGGCAACCATGCCGGGGAACTGGGTCGCGCCACAGACCCCTTCCAACCGGGCAGGGTAAGACGCACGCACCTGCCTGGCCTGCTTGAGCTGCTTGCTGTGCGTGTGACAGTGTGACTGTGTGTGCAAGTGCGTGTCCACGCGTGTGCAAGGGGGGGGAAGGGTTGCCACCTTGCACACAGATGCTCAATTTCTGTTTTGTGCACGTGTGCGTCAGGGCAACATGTGTGCACTCGCTGACCAGGGGGATGTGCGCATGCGTGTCATGCCTGCAGCTAACCTGGGATGTGTGTATGCATGCATGAGCTCACATTAAGGCTGCGATGTGTATGTATGCAAGCATGCACTAGCCTTTAGGGAGCAAGCCCCCAGCAGACTCGCAGCCATGTGCTGCTTATGCAAACCCTGAAACGGCTCCTGGACTGGTTGAACCATGCTCGGGCAATGCACACAGACCCAGCAAGGCGCAGCGCGCAAGCTGGGACACGGCGCAGCGCAGCTTGAATGGGTGTGACACCGCGCAACTTGAATTGCAACACAGCACAGCAACATGGCACAGTTCAAGTAGCGACATGGCACAGCTCCCATTGCAATATGGTGTGGCGCACAAGTTGAGACACGGCACAGCTCCCATTGCAATACGATGTGGCGCGCAAGTTGTGGCACGGCACAGGTTGAATGCCTGCACAAGGACACCGGCAGCAGCATCTGTAGCTGGGACGCGCCTGCCAGAGGAATGCTGCCCATTCCTGAATTGTTTGAGAGGGTACGCGCTGCACTATGCGTGCACAGCAGTGTCACCAACCGTGTGCCATCCGCAGGTGGCGGGCGCGCTGGAGGGTCAGTTTGTGGTGTCGGTGGCAGCGGGCAGGGAGCACGCCCTCGCGGTTACAAAGGAGGGGCTCGTGTTCAGTTGGGGTGGCAGGCGGGATGTAGCAGGCCGGGTCGGGCAGCTCAACCAGCCCGCCCCTGTGTCGGGCGACCTGGCTGGCGACAAGATCAAGCTGGTGGCGGCAGGGGAGGTGAGTAGGTGTGGCTGTGTGCGAGGAGGCAGGGGTGTGTGTGTTTGAGCTGGGAGAGGGTGAGCGGGGGGTTGTGCTACTGTGAGCTGAGGGTTGGGCTACTTGTGAGCCGAGGGTTGGGCTAGTTGTGAGCCAGGGGTTGGGCGTGTGCTGCACGTTGGGTGGCAAGGGTGTGTGCGCTGCACGTTGGGTGGCAGGCGAATGCGAACTGAATGGTGTAGGGATGTTCAGGGGCGCAGTTGCATTGCAGAAGAGCTGCCTGGCGTCGGGAACATGAGCAGCCACAGCGCTGCAGGCTTTCCAGCACCTGCAATGCCTGGTGTGCTACTGGCACTGTTGTTGTGTTGAGGAGATCATGGCCATCTTGATGGACAGTGGGGCCAAGACGGTGCACGAGAACAACTGACTGCTGGGGGTGTTTGCTCAGGGTTGAGTTGGGAGTTGGGCTGTGCAGACAAAGGCGTGTAGACTAGCTGTTGGGCTGGAGTGCGTGCATACCGTGTGCCCCTCGAGGTGACTAGAGGCAACTTGTGCTCCAGCTTTGATGTCCTCGTGTGCGTTCTTGCTGGCATGCTCGCACGTGCGCATATGTGTGTGTGTGCGTGTGTGTGTGTGTGTGCGTTCTCGCTGGCATGCTCGCACGTGCGCATATGTGTGTGTGTGCGTGTGTGTGTGTGTGTGCGTTCTCGCTGGCATGCTCGCACG
>LKMJ01005212.1_pt1 | contig 12254 bp, 11 predicted proteins | sample 643391 | NCBI WGS metagenome assembly LKMJ01 (sample SAMN04112250, study PRJNA286221) | soda lake metagenome | biome: soda lake; feature: Kulunda Steppe; material: water; isolation source: sample PL-Br10 brine of Picturesque Lake | place: Russia: Kulunda steppe | collected 2010-07
CGGAGTTCCTCGCGCTGGCCGACGAACTCGTCGGGACACAGCTCGAGTGAGCACCCCCGTAAACGAGTGACAAGCCCTCACGACGAGGTCACCCTGATGGTCACCGATCGGTTTTGAAACATGGGCTCGGGTGCGCCCCACGTGTCGTGACGAGGATAACTCGAGGGTAATAATCAGAGCGGCGTACAGATATCTGTAATCAGTCCGTCAACACCGGTTTCAGCTACCACGTCCGCCTGGTCGACACTCGTGATCGTCCAGGGCTCGACCTGGAGTCCACGCTCGTGTGCACGCTCAACCAGGTCTGTCCGGAGACACAGTTCCAACCGTGGGTGCAGGGCCGTACACCCGAGTGTGTCCGCTCGAGAGACGAGCTGGTCGACAGCTTGCCGTGGGTACACCGGTACATGTTGTGCGACGGAGTCACGAAATCGCCGAGCAACCCAGGACTCGCGGGCAATGAGTGCTGTCTCTGCACCCGATTCGCTCGCATTTTCGACGACCGGAGTCAGAAACGAGCTCAGCAGTACCTGGTTTTCGTGGCTATCGGCCACTGAACGGACGTCGTCGACTAATCCACGTTCTTTGAGATCGAGGATCAGCGCCACGTCAGGAGGGGTCGCCTCAACTATCTCTTCGAGCGTCGGAATGTGTTCGGCGGTATCGAGCAGCCGGAGCTCCTGTAATTGCTCGAGTGAGAACTCGCTTACCGGACCACTGCCATCGGTGACGCGGTCGACTGTCTCGTCGTGGATACCAACTACCTCACCACTTCCAGCACGTCGAAGGTCGATCTCCACGGCGTCAGCTGATGCAGCGGCGTGCTCGACTGCGGAAAGTGAGTTTTCAGGGGCCTCGAGTGCGCACCCGCGGTGGCCAATGATTCGGGGATCGCGCTTGGCGCTCGTCTGTCGTAGGTGAACAGTCGTTCGGACGCCTACAAATGCGGCGACACAGCCGATACCAACGGTCTGTAGAAACCGACGTCGTGGTTGGTCGCCGTTCATTTCCCCACGTTTCAGGAGGAACAGTATAGAGGTTGAGGGTGATGTCCAAAACAGCGTTAAGTATATAGGTCTATATAGCAAGATATAGGGGTACTGAGCACACAGGAGTTTACTCGTGATCGGAACGTGAGCGTAGAAAACGGAAACCGAGTAGTCAGGAACCGAAGTGTGCACGTGCACGACGATGAGTGACCGGCGCTACGAGGGCGTAATCATCGACCTCGACGGCACGGTCTATCGCGGTGACCGGCTCATAAATGGGGCAAAAACCGGCATCGAGGCTTTACGAGCCACCGGTATCGAACACGTTTTCCTGACGAACAATCCGATCAAACGACGACGCGTCTATCAAGAGCGCCTCGCGTCCTTCGGTATCGACACCTCACTCGACCGAGTGCTCACGTCAGCGACGATTACTGCCGTGTTCCTGGCCGAACAGCACCCAGCAAAGCCGGTCTTCGTTCTCGGTGAACCACCGCTCGTGGACGAATTACTCGCTGCGGGAGTGTCCGTTACTGCCGATCCAACTTGTGCAGCCATCGTGGTTGTTTCGATGGACAGAACGTTCGACTACGCTGATTTGCAGGCTGCCCTCGAGGCCTTCGAGAATAATCCGGTGTTCTACGCAACCAATCCCGACCGGACGTGCCCTGTGAAGGGCGGTGAAATCCCCGACGCTGCGGGGATGATCGGCGCTGTCGAAGGGGTTACCGGTCGCTCACTCGATGCCGTCCTCGGGAAGCCGTCACCGACAGCGGTCAGTATGGCTGCAACCCGTCTCGGCGTTCCAGTCGAACGGTGTCTAGTTATTGGGGATCGCCTCGAGACGGATATTCGAATGGGCCAGGAAGCTGGCATGGATACTGCTCTGGTTCTCTCCGGGGTCACTGACCGAGCCGCCGTTGCATCAGTCTCACAGGAGCCCACGCACGTGCTTGAGAGCCTCGGAGACGTGGCGGAGGTGGTCGAACAATGATCGAGTTCGACCCGGCAGTCCACCTCGAGGAGGAGGTGTTGAAACTCGTTATCGCGACGTTGTTGGGAATGTTCCTCGGACTCGAGCGGGAGTGGTCACAGAAATCGGCTGGCATTCGAACGTTTGCGCTGATCAGCCTCCTCGCGGCGGTGTTCACGATTCTCGACGAACAGGGATTGTTGATCATCGGAGGTGTGTTGATCATCGCCCATGCCATCTTACTTGCTGTCCAGAGTTTTATCGAAGAAGACGTCGAAGGACTCTCGTTGACGACTTCGGTGTCGATGCTGGTCGCGTACAGCATCGGTGCGCTCGTGGCAAACGGCCTCTTTATCGAGTCAGTGACCGTGGCGGTGCTGTCGTCGCTCCTGTTGGTCCTCAAGCGTGAACTCCACGAGTTCGCCTGGGGGTTGTCCAGAGAAGAGATGCGGAGTGCCGTCGAGTTCGTGATCCTCGCGTTCGTTATTTTTCCACTCTTGCCCGAGGGAACGATCGATCCCTGGGGGGCGATTCCACCCCGGCTAATCTGGTCGCTGGTGATAGCCATCAGCGCTATCGGCTTTGTGAACTACGTACTCGTCAAGCAGTACCAGGGACGAGGCATTGCCGTCACTGGTTTTTTCGGCGGACTGGTCAATTCCACCGCCGTTGTCGCTGAGATGGGGAAACGGGCCACGACCCAGCAAGGGATGCTCGGGTTAGCCGTGGGTGCGATCCTGCTCGCAAACGCTGCGATGGCGTTCCGAAACGCAGTGTTAGTCATCGTCTTCGTTCCGGAGGCAGCGGTCGTGGTTGGTGCCCCGCTTGGCGCAATTATGATCGCCGGCATCCTGGCCGCAGTCTGGCAAAGCGACTGGCGGGGGAATCTCGAGGCCGACCTGACCTCGCCGTTCAGCCTGCGTAATGCGCTCACGTTCGGGGGGTTGTTCCTCATTGTGCTCGTTATTTCCGTTGGTGCCGAGGAGATGTTCGGAACTACCGGGTTCCTCGCCACGGCATTCCTTGCGGGACTGGTCTCGAGCGGGTCGGCGACGACGACGGCTGTCACGCTCGCGAGCACTGGTCAGATCACGACCGAGGCCGCGGTCGCTGGTGTGATCGCGGGGACGGCTGCAAGCATTCTGGTGAAGACGGTGTTTGCGGCTGCTATTTCACGAGACCTGGTTCGACCGGTTTTGCTCTGGAATCTCTTCCTTATCGCTGTCGGCACCGGCGTTAGTCTCCCCATCCTCCTGTTGTAACTGAGGTGTATATAAAAAGGGAAAAAATTTACTACGGAAGGTTAGCAAAAAGCGGTAAATAAACGAGCTACATGCCATTTTTAGTCATGACTCTATTTCTCATAGTAGTTGTAATAGGTGGTTTTAAGTACTTGCATTTTACAATGGTTGTTTATGACTGACAACCGGTCACGACGGTCAGTACTTGCAGGCGCATCGGCAGCGACAGTACTCGGACTCGCAGGTTGCATCGGTGGCGATGATGAAGAGGGCGAAGACATCGACGTCGATGACGACGTATTGAACTTCTGGCACGCTATGGGGGGTGGCTCCGGTGACCTTCTCGACGATATGGTCGAAGGATTTGACGGAGCCGACGCTGAGTCAGAGTACCAGGGGAGCTATGAGGACATTTTGAACAGTCTCTTCGGTGCTATCGAGGCCGATCAGATGCCTGACGTGGTGATGATCGACAGTTTGCACAACCAGCAGGTTCTCGACACGGAAGCGACTCAGCCGGTTTCAGCACTGCTCAGTGATGACTACCCGACCGACGATCTCGTCAGCGCTGTCCAGGACTTCTTCGTCGTTGACGGTGAGTTGAACTCGATGCCGTTCAACAACTCGAACGCGATTCTGTACTACAACAAGGATGCGTTCGAGGAAGCCGGCCTCGACCCCGAACAACCGCCGGAAACGATCGCAGAAGTCAGAGAATACTCGGAGGCACTGGTCGACTCCGGTGCAACCGACTACGGGATTAGCTGGCCAAACCACGTTTGGTTCATCGAAACGTGGTACTCCCTGGCCGATGAGTTAATTCTCGACGAAGAAAACGGCCACACCGGTGCGCCAACGACGATGCACGCCGATACGGACTTCGCACACGACCTCTGGTCGTGGTGGCGTGATATGTACGAGGACGGGCTCTACCTCAACCCAGGTATCGAAGCCTGGGACGAAGCGCGCAGCGCGTTTCTCACCGGCGAAGTCGGCATGAAACTCGATTCGACGGCAGCTGTCGAAGCGACCATCTCCGGTGCGGAAGGAGACGTCGACGACGATGACATCGATGAAGAAGACGTCGACGGATTCGAACTCGGTACCGGTTTCTATCCGTCCCCAACCGAAGACTGGACCGGTGTCGTCATCGGCGGGGCCTCGCTCTGGGTCAGTGATGATATGTCCGACAACCGCGAAGAAGAGGTTGGTGAGCTCCTCGAGTACATGACCAGCGTCGACCAACAAATCGAGTGGCACCAGGGGAGTGGATACTACGCGATCCGAGAGGAAGCGATCGACGACCTCGAGGCCGAAGATTGGTTCGAAGAGAACCCACACTATGCGACTGCGTTCGACCAGCTCCTCGAGACGGAAACGACGCCGGCGACGCTACGAATGCTCGTTGGACCGGCGCGTGAGGTCCAGTTGACGATCCAGGAAGAATCCCAAGAGATCTTCTCTGGATCGGTAGATGTCGACGAAGGGCTCGAGAACATGAAGGCCGACGTCGAAGAAGAGCTCGAGCGCTACGATCGCGTCGCGAACGAATAGGGTTCAGCTGTTCGGATAATAATGGCACGAGAAATCTACAAACGTTCCTGGGTGGCGTACCTGTTGTTGTTGCCCACAGTCGTCGTTTCGCTCGTTTTTCTGTACTACCCAGCGATAGAGGCGTTCCACCTCAGCCTGTATGAGACGTTACAGTTTGGAACGGTTCGAAGTTGGACGGGCCTTGGCAACTACGCGCACTTACTCACCTCGGGAGATTACCACAGTAGTATCGGCGTGACGCTGCTCTTTTCGTTGATCGTCATCATCGGCGTCCTGATCATCTCGCTGTTTATTTCGTATCTCATCTACGAGGTTAGCACCGGGAAGTCGACGTATCTGATCGCAGCAATCTGGCCCTATGCACTGCCACCGGCAGTTGCTGGGATCATTTTCTTTTACATCGTCCACCCGAGCCTTGGTGTGTTGACACAGCCGATCGAGGCGATCTTCGGGATCGACGTCGATTGGTTCACGAACGGGAGACAGGCGTTCATTATCGTCACTATCGCGGTCATCTGGAAACAGATCGGCTACAACGTGATCTTCATGATCGCCGCGTTGAATAACGTTCCCGACGCCCTCGGAGAAGTCGCAGACCTCGATGGCGTCGGTATGTTTCGACGGCTGGTTCGTGTCTACGTCCCGCTCATCTCACCGACGCTCATCTTCTTGATCGTGATGAATACGATTTATGCGTTCTTCCATACGTTCGCATTCATCGATATCCTGACCCAGGGTGGGCCAGGCGGGGCAACCAACATCATGATCTACGACCTCTACCGAAACGCCTTCGAATTCAACAACCACGGCTTGGCGTCGGCACAATCGGTGATCCTCTTCTTCGTTGTTGGGGTGCTGATGTATGCCCAACTCCGGCTCTCGGATAAATATGCGCACTACGGGTGATACTCCATGAGCACAGATACCCCACCACAATCGACAACGCAGGCACGTACCGTCACGATTTCGGATAGAGAGTTCAATCTCAACCGAATTATCCGCACACTCGGGATACACAGCACGCTCGCGTTTCTCGTGTTCCTGATGGCGTTTCCGATACTCATCGCCGCCATCGTCAGCACACAGGAGGCTGGCATCGTCACCAGCTTCAGTGACCTTCTGCCCGGCCAACACCTCGTCGATAACTACTACTCGGTGATGACGGACTACAATTTCGGTGTCTATCTCCTGAACTCGTTCATCATGTCGATCGTCATCGTTGTCGGGAAGTTATTTATCTCCCTCCTGGCCGCACTGGCTATCGTTTACTACGATTTCAAGTTCAAGAACTTCATGTTCCTCTTGATCTTGTTCACGCTCATGCTGCCAGTGCCCGTTCGGTTCGTCCCACTGTTCAATATCGTGACTGACCTCGGGTGGTACAACAGCATGCTCGCACTGACGATCCCGTACCTCGCGAGTGCGACGACGGTCTTCTTGCTCCGACAGCACTTCTACTCGATCCCACAGTCGATCGTCGAACAAGCCAAGCTCGATGGTATCGGCCCGTTCAAGTTCCTGGTCTATGTCTTGATCCCGATGTCGAAAGGCATGCTTGCGGGGGTCTCCGTCATCATGTTCATCTACGCGTGGAATCAGTACCTCTGGCCACTGGTCATTATCGACTCACAGAGCCAGCAAGTGACACAGGTCGGGATCACGCTGCTTCAGGGTGACGTGCAAGGTGGTGACCTGCAGTGGGCCCTCGTGATGGCTGGCGCGATCATCACCCTGATCCCACCACTCCTCGCACTGATCTTGTTCAAGAAACCGCTCCTCGAGACATTCGGCGTTCAACAAAAATAACGATGACAGAAATAACACTCACGAACGTCACGAAACGATTCGATGACGTCACGGCAGTCGATTCGATCGACCTCACGGTCGAAGATGGTGAATTCCTGATTCTCGTCGGGCCTTCGGGCTGTGGCAAATCGACCACACTCCGCATGCTCTCCGGCCTAGAATCAGTGTCCGAAGGCGAGATCCAGGCTAATGGTCGAGACCTCACGCACGTCGAACCTAAAAACCGAAACGTCGCGATGGTCTTTCAGAACTACGCCCTCTACCCCCACATGTCAGCGAAGAAGAACATGTCGTTTGGAATGAAATCGGCGGGGGACTTCACCACCGAAGAGATCGAAGAGCGCGTCACCGAGGCAGCTTCGATTCTCGACATCGAGGATTTGCTGGACCGAAAACCCAAAGCGCTTTCTGGCGGGGAACGACAGCGAGTAGCTATCGGCCGTGCACTGGTTCGGGATCCGGACTATCTCCTCATGGACGAGCCCCTCTCGAATCTCGACGCGAAACTCCGCGTCCAGATGCGTGCGGAGCTGAGTCAACTCCACGAGAACCTCGAGACGACGACCATCTACGTGACCCACGATCAGACGGAGGCGATGACCCTCGGTGACCGTGTCGCCGTGATGGACGCAGGGAAGATACAACAGGTCGCAAAACCCCAGGAGCTCTATGACTATCCAGCGAACCAATTCGTTGCCGAATTTATTGGAAGCCCGGCAATGAATACGCTCCCGGTGACGGTTTCTACCGAGGGTGGACAGTACGTCGCTACGTCCGCTACGGGAAGCCTTCGTGTTGCCCTCCCAGAGAGCCGGTCTCTCGAGGGTCTCGATGGTGCATCGATGGTTCTGGGCCTGCGTCCAGAAGACGTGACTGAAGGCGTAGCGACTGCTGACAACCGGATAGAGGCCTCGGTCTCCGTGACTGAACCGCTCGGCGACTCCATGTTGTTACACGGCCACGTCGAGGACCAGTTGTTAAAATTCCAAATCGAAGCCAGACGAACACTGGAAACCAACGACACACTCGAGTTCGCCGTCGACCAAGAGCGCATCCATCTGTTCGATCCAGAATCCGGCGAGACTCGATACCACTCCGATCAGTCGGTCGAGGCAACTGAAAAGCGAGCAGTACAATAAGGGGCCAGCTGACACTCCGAATGGCCCGAGGCAACCCCGCTAAAGAAGCGATGTCACCGTCTCCCAAAGAACCGATGAGAACGATCAAAGACCGCGTTGAACGGAGGATTAGAACAACGTCGAACACGGACGTTATCGTCGATCGATCGGTTCTCGACCCGACGACGTACCGGGTTGATGTACAGGGCCGCGGACCGACCGTCGAAGAGGTCCTCGACCTTCTGATGCCTGCCTTAGCGGGTGAGTTTCAGCCTTCCGTGTACATCTGGGGCCCGAAAGGTGTGGGAAAATCGACGATTTGTGTCGCTCTCGTAACAGCGTTTCATCGGGCCGGTGGCCACGGTGGCGACGGTCTGTTCACGAGCACCCGAGCCCATGGATGCCAGGTTCCATTCTTCGCGTACGCCGATGTCCGTACGGTCTCGAGTGAATTTGGGTTCTACCGTGAGTTACTCACGTCCCTCGTCGGTGCGGAAACGGTTCCCTCGAACGGTGTTTCGACCCAAACACTCAGAGAGCGATTAGAACGAACGCTTCAAAGTGGTGGCACCCCGATGGTCGTCACTGACCACCTTGATGATCCACTCGGGGCTTCGTTTGCCGATATCGATTCGTGGCTCGGTGCCCTGGGCACCGATATCGGCTGGATCGCCGTTGGAAGAGGGTCACCAGAAACAGTGCCGACTGATTTTGTACACACACTGGAACTCGAGCCGTACCGACAGCATACACTCGTTGAAATTCTCTCGAGTCGGGCGAACGCCGGACTGGCGGATGGTTCGATCGCGTATCAACAACTTCACCAACTAGCGGAGTGGGCAGCGGGCGACGCCCACGATGCCCTGGTGGGACTGTACGAAGCTGCGACAGGTGCGGACGCTGCGGATAGCAACCAGATCGATGAAACAACAACCAGACACGCAATAGAAGGACTTCCCGAGGAGACAGTCTCCCTGCATCGACTGTTCGCACTCCCTGAGGAACACCAGGAGGTGGTGAATACCGTCATTGGGCTCGCTGACAGCAAGCGTTCTTCGATCAAGTATACGGCCGAAGCGATTGCCGAAGATCCCGATGTGCCGTTCCAGCCATCGACGGTGTTGCGGATTCTGTACGAGCTTGCTGATGCTGGTCTGTTTCGACGTTGTGACGAAGAAGCGACCGCCGCTACCCCTGGCCGTCCACCGAGTACGCTCGAGCCACGGTTCCCCACTTTTACCTTCCAGAAGCTCTATCAAAGCTAATCCCTGCGGTTAGGGGAATCAGGGAGATAGCCCTGTCTCTGGGCTGGGCGGGTGTCAAAAGTGACTTGTTCAGTTCTGTGGCCCCTCCGCGTACTCTCTCCACTTCGGCGCGGGCACGCCTCTTGAACGGCCCGAACAGGTGTCCGTGTTCTATGTGAGTAGCGACCACTCGAGGTGATTCTCTCTTAGCCAGACCGTAGCAGGGCTGTAAACGAGACCTCCGTCGTATTGTGTCTCCCTGTCTGGTACTCTCCAGAGCGTTGGGGCCACATTCTCTTTTAATATAGCACCATACAATTTATACATGGGTGTTGACGTCGGAGTCCGTGGGGAACTGTGTTCGGTGGACTCTCACCGCAGGCTGGCGATAGAATACTGCCTTACAGGCCGGTGTTCTTGATCTGTAAGTGGTCTTCCGTAGTCTGTGATCGTCTGGTCCGTCGCCGGTAGACACTGTCTGCTCACAGACCATCCGTATCGGGTTCGACGGTATATCCAGTGGGTGTCCCAGTGTGAGGGGGTGATGTTTTCAGTCACTCGAGCGGCTTCCTGTTCGAACAGGATGTCGCCCGAGGAGTTCGACTGCTCGTGATACGGGAATGGGGTGCTGTCGTGGTTCCCTGGAAAAATGGGGTGGCAATACCGGTACTCGAGGACTTTCTTCCGATCCGTGAGGTGTCTCAGAGTATCGAGTCTCCGTGTACTCGGGGCTGCGCTTACTCGTGTCGAAAGCGAAGAGTCAGACAACTATCCATACGCGACGAGAACCTGCGTAGGGTACTGTAGGACGTTGTATGGGTAGTTTCCACCCTAAGAAGGTCTGTCAACTCTGCAGGTAGCCGGTATTGCGATTGTTCGAGGAGTTGTGAGTGTTCGATGAGTTATCGCGCAGGCTTGCCGGTCTCGGTGATGCAAAACAGCCCAGTCACCCCATCATAAATCTCATGTTGCAATACAAAATAACTGCTCTCTCGATGGGTTCGCCTGTTTTCGTCGGTGATTCTCGAGGGCTCTACGGCGCGATCTGGCCCGTCCCCGACGCGGTGTATGAACTGGCGAGTCGATACCGTTACCGTGTACGGGCGTCCCGGAGGGTCACGGCGTGGGTGAGACGAACCGCTCTCTGTTCACATCTTCCCATACACTTATGGTCTGGTTTTTACATACCAACAGCAGGAATCTATGACAGGCGCACTCGGTAGCGACAGGGGACAGGGGGGAACAAAGCGTGGATGTCGGGTGTGGGGTGGCGATGGCTGTTGACCGCCAGGGCAGTCTCTGGGGAAACCAACGACTACGGATGGGGGTGTTCGCTCTCTGCAACGTCGGTTTCCTGGTGCTTGCACTGCCAGCGGTCCTCGAGCCGATGACGTTCTGGACGGGGATCGTTCTCGGTGACTATGCCTACCCGACCCACGAACTACACCACATCGTCATGGCGAGTGTCTTCGGGGTCTTGCTCCTCGGCGTTATCGCACAGGCGATGAGACCGAGCCAGCGTGTTGGAGCCTTACACAGTTCGGTTTTGCTCTGGCTCTCGCTCACTCTTGTCTTCGCCGGTACCGGAGACTTCTCCTCGATGCATCTCGTGTTGTTAGGTCTGTTGCTCGGTGCCGTGGTGAGCCATCCAGCAGGGGCGACACAGATCCCACAGACGACGAACCTCGAGCGATCCATGCTCGTCGTCGGCGTGCTCACTGCACTCGGTGGAATCGCACTCGCCGGTACTGAACTGGCCACGCATGTTTCGGTCGCCGACGAGCACGCCGGATTCGGCCACTACCAGTTCATGGCCGTCACGGGACTCGGCATCGCGGCGCTCTCGCTGTATGGCTGCCTCCGTGGTATCGGCTGGCGGTTCGCGGTTTACGGTTCGGCAGCCTTGCTGGCTGTCTTTGGGCTGACGTCGATCCTCTATCCCGGCGCTGAACAGGGATCCAGTCTCGGGGTCGGTCTCGGTGGGGCCGCCGTTCTCTGGGCGATCGTCTTCGTGTCCGTCTCGGAACGGACGGCACCCGGGGGATCGCCGTGAGCCGATCGCGCACCGTCGGTGGCCGGACCCTTCCAGGTCGAACTCGGGTCGGGTACTCGGTGGCAACCGGCCTTCTCACCCTGATCTTTGGCGCACTGTGGCTGTTCGAGGGCTACTACGTGGTTACCGCCGGGTTCCCGTCGCTCTACGAGGAGGTCACGCCGATCAATGGGGTTGCAGCCGGGGCGTTCATGACGCTCATGTTCGGGTGTGCAATCGCCGCCCTGGTCCGTCCTCGAGCGGCGATAGGACCGACGCGAGTCCTCCTCATCGGGGCTGGCTGGCTGGGGGTGTTGATGCCACTGGCGTTCGTAACGTCCGACCCACTGGTGACGGTGGTCGGTATCGGATTTGCGACGGTGGTGCTGTCGGCCATTGTGTTGTGTCATCCGGCCCGAGAGGCCGTTCGCCCGTCGTCCGGCCCTACGGTGTCGTGGCCACTCGTGGCGTTGACGGTCGCCCTCGCGATCCCGTTTCTGTGGCTCGCGGCACAGTATCAGTGGCAGCAACTCACCCTCGAGGACGCGGTTGCTGACCGGTGGTTCTACGGTGGCCTGTCGATGTACCTCCTCGTGATCCTCTCGCTTGCAGCGGCGAGCAGTGTCGATGGTTCGACTCGCCGATTTACCGGTGGCGCAGCTGTGTTTCTCACTGGACTGTTCGCTCTCGTTTCGATCGTGTATCCCGATGCACTCCACAGCCTCGGCTTCGCTGGTGGCCTCCTCGCACTCGCCTGGGCTGGGTGTCTGGCCATGTTCGTCGCTCGAGGGTGACTGTGATCAATCGACGAGGGGACGAAGCGAGCGATATTGTCGGTCGGAGCAGGTGTCCGGGCTCCGTGGCTCGGCTGCTCACCTGGATTCGGGCAGCCGATGTTCGAGGGTGAAGTCCTCGAGGGCGGCCTGCACGGACAACGGATCGTCCGGGCGGTCGACGGCTTCGTGAATGCAATGCATCGCCGACAGGAGCCCCTGAATAGCGGCTCGTTTCGTCGGCAGGTGACCGATGGTTTCCTCGACAGGAAGTTCGCCGACGTGCTGGCGATACTCGAGTTGCCAGCAGCGACCGATCCCGAGACTGGGGTGGCTCCGATCGGGTGCCGTCTGCCGTGCGCAAAGTTCGAGTGCGGGGTGGCGTCGACGGTAGACCAGGTGGTCTCGGTCGACGACAGCTGGGCCCCAACCCGGCGGAAGCGCTTCGTGTGGGATGGGGTGGTGATCTGCTCGCATACCCCGAGGGTGTTCACTCACGGGTGAGTCAACTTGCCTTGCGTACG